>Ga0272442_10002853_pt1 | contig 24645 bp, 24 predicted proteins | sample SSMForm2O_FD_200262 | JGI IMG/M metagenome (GOLD analysis project Ga0272442, IMG submission 200262) | Marine sediment archaeal communities from Little Sippewissett salt marsh, Falmouth, MA, United States - SSM-Form-2O | ecosystem: Environmental > Aquatic > Marine > Wetlands > Sediment ... | reverse complement strand
TTTCCGCTCCTTTGATGTGGGGATGGCCATTTCCTCGCGATACTTTGCAACCGTTCGCCGTGCGATAGTCAGGCCGCGTTTCTTCAATGCTGCGCTTATGTCTACGTCCCTCAGCGGCGCTCTGGGGTCCTCCGAGTCGATCAGGGTCGCGACCATCTCCTTCACGGCTTCCGGCGTGAATGCGGAGCCGTCGGCGCAGCGATAGCCGTTGCGGAAGAAGTGGCGCATCTCGAACAGGCCGCGCGGAGTATCTATATGCTTGTTCGCGAGGGCGCGGCTGACGGTTGTTTCATGGACTCCGATGATTGACGCGACACGCGCCATGGTCAGGGGCTTAAGTCTTCCGTCCGGCTTGTCCAGGTAGTCGCTCTGCGCCAGGAGGATCTGCTCGGTAACGCGTTTCAGTGTCTGCTGGCGCTGTGTGATGCCCTGGATGAGGAATGCCGCGGAACGCAGGCGCTCACGAATGTAGGCGAGCTCGTGGGGTTGCAGGGCGCCCTTTGCCAACAGGCGCTTGCAGCTTGAGCTTAGGCGAAGCCGTGGGATGCGATCATCCTTTACGTCGATAGTGTAACTGCCGTCGTGTTTCCGGATGGTCACGTCCGGCTCAATATACTGAACTACGCTTGCCCCGAATCCCTCCGCCGGACAGGGCCTCAGGGTACGTATGAATTTGAGGGCCCTGAGTACGTCATCTTCGGTTACGTGCAGGGAAGCAGCGATTTCACGATGTTGGCCGCGGCCCAGGGCGTCGAGGTAGTCATGCACAATCATTCTCGGTAGGAAGTCCTCAGCTTCATCGCGCATTTGCAGGAGCAGGCACTCGCGCAGGTCACGGGCACCGACTCCCGGCGGCGCGATCGCCTGAACGGCCGACAGCGCCTTCTCCAGCGCGGCCACGGATTCTCCGGCAAGCTCCGCCAGTTCCTCCAGCGGCGTAGCGAGGTATCCCCTGTCGTCCAGAGAGCCGACCACCAACTCCCCAAGGTGCAGGTCGGACTCCGTGAGCGTGGTCAGGGCGAGCTGTCGCAGAAGGTGTTCACGCAGCGATTCGTCGGAGGCTATTGTGTCGAATCGGTACTGGTAGCGCTCCTGCGCGTCCTGTTCAGAGGCGGCGGTGCTCTGGCGGCCGCCCGCAAGTGAGTCGCTGTTCCAGTCCGTATCGAGCTCGGCCAGCGCCTGGTATTTCTCGGTGAGCCGCTCGTCGCTGAGATCGAGCTCACGCTCTGTGTCGGCGGCTTCGCTCTCCGCGGCAGGGTCGGTCCCCGCCGCGCCGTCCGGGCCCTCGAGTTCGAGAGCGGGGTTCGTCTTCAGTTCTCGCTGGACCATCTGGCTGAGTTCTGTTGTCGGGATCTGAAGAATTCGTAGCCACTGCAGGAGCTGTGGCGCCAGGCTCAATTGCTGAGATACGTTGACTTGGTGTTGGAATCCAAGGTTCAGATTCATTGGCTTTGCCTCCGGTCTTGGTGCTGTTGATCCAGTTGACGGAACGATTCCTACGAGACGCAGGAAGCATGCCAGGCGCACACGGTTTCTCGTCGATGCCGCGCGCGTCCGGAATCGACCCCATTTGCGGGTGCAATTGCGGCGGCTGAGTGCCGGGAGGGAGCGGGGCACCGCCTGCGGAAGCAGTTGAGGTGTTGCGGAACACGACAGAAAGGTGTATATATCGGCTTAATGGTTGGGTGTTCGGTCCGATAGTCATACTGGAGTTCCGGCCCGGCGCGGAAGTGCCTCACCGGCGTCGGAACGGTGGAGATAGACATGGCGACTACGGCGGAGACAGAGGGTATCCCAACGGTACTCCTCATCGACGAGTATCCGGAAGACCGGCAGATAATCAAGCACATGCTGATAGGCCGGGGGTACCGAATCCAGACGGTCCCGCCGGATGGAGATGTTCGGGACGCGCTGCGGGATTCGCTCCCGGATGCCGTTGTGCTGGCGACCGACGCCGCCGGCGAGTCCATATCGGAGACCTGCAGGCACATAAAGGCCGTTGATGAGAACGACGAGATCCCGATTGTCATAGTGTCCGAACAGGCGGACTTGATGGCCTTCACTTCGGGCATGCCCGGCGTGTTCGATTACGTCGGCAACCCGGGATCACGCGACGAGATCCTCGCGCGCCTCAGGAACGTTCTGAGGCTGGGAGAGCTGAAGGCGCAGCTGGAAGCTGCCCGAAGGCAGCTCGTGGAAGCTCAGAAGATGGAGTGCGTGGGGGTTTTGGCCGCCGGGGTTGCCCACGAGTTCAACAACCTGATGTGTTCCGTGATGGGCTTCGCTGAGATGGCGCGCTCGGGGGGAGGGACAGATATCGAGGCGTTGCAGGAAAGCGCCGAGGTGTCATATCAGGCCGCAAAGCGCGCAGCAACCACGGCTTCCAGCCTGCTGGCATTCTCGCGACGGGCCAAGAGCGGCAACGCTCTCGGCGACGTTAACGAAGCAGTGATGGCGGCCGTGCGACTGCTAAAGAGGAACATCGAGAAGAGCGGAGTGAAGCTCGAGTTCGAGCCAGGGGAACTGCCTCAAACAAGGTTCGCTTTCGGCCCAATGCAGCAGGTCTTTCTGAACCTGATAATAAACGCGTGGCACGCTACGGTTGACCGCGAAGGGAAACGCGAGATAACGCTTTCCAGTTTCTGCGAGGACGATGTCAGGATCGGCATTACCGTTGAAGACACGGGAACGGGCATTTCAAGGGAGAACCTGGAGAACATCTTCGAACCGTTCTTCACCACCAAGCACCGTGGAGACGACAGCAGTATCGAAGGCTCGGGGTTGGGTCTGATGATCGTGAGAGAGGTAACCCGCGAGCATGATGGTGTCGTCACAGTTGAGAGCGAGGAGGGAAAGGGAACGCTCTTCACGGTGCTGATACCCGTTAGGCAGGATGACCGGGACGGGGGCGCCGATGTCGGAGAGACCGTCGGTGTCGAGCAGGTACCCGGGCGGACGGTGTCGGTTCTCGTTGTGGACGACGAGGAACCGACGAGGAAGATCATTGGCAGAATGCTGACCAAGCGCGGACACAGAGCTTTCCTGGCGGCGAACATGTCCGAGGCCGTGGGTCTCCTGTGGAGCAATGAGATCGATCTCATAACCATGGACCTTGTGATGCCTGATAGCAGTGGCGTGACAAACGTGCAGCGGCTTCGTGAGGAGGGTGTCGAAATCCCTATCCTGATCTGTACCGGCAACGCGGACGACATCTCGGCGGACAAGGCGTTGACGGCCGGAGCCAATGCGGTTCTGAGGAAGCCTTTCAGTGTTGCCGAGTTCCTGGGCGAGATGGAGGCCTGTCTTGGGGATGCCCGGTCCAGGGATCGCTAGGCCGCGGCGGCGAGACCGCCCGGCGCTGTGAAGAGTTGAGTGATTCGCTTCAACGACGGTACGGTGATATCACATTTCGGTGACGGATTTCCCGGCGGTATCCGATGCGTGCTTGTCGCACGGCGGATCAGCACCGTCATCATGCCGGCCTGCTTCGCGGAGTCGAAGGAAGAATGCGGGGCTCCAACGAAGACGGTTTCCGCCAGGGGCGATCCCGTCTGAAGCTCAATGAGACGCAGTGCGGCCTCAGTGCGGTTGCCGCCCAGCATTTCCGCCGGATAGACAATCGTGTCAACCAGGTGCGCGAGGCCGAGCGCGGCCACCTTGATTCTCTGTGACTGGGATGGGCCGCCGGGGACGAGTCCAACGGGAATCGAGAGTGCACGCAGGAGTGCCAGGGCCCTGGCGGCGTCGGCATACAGATCGATGGAAGGGACATGCGAGCGATAGACGTGTGCGAGCCTGTTGACAAGTGAGACATCTATGGTCTTGAAATGGCGACCCAACGCGGTCACAATGGCGCGTTCCAGGCCGCACAGGGCGTCTTCTGTTTCCGCCCCCGTATTCGTTTCGGCGAAGCGGGCCTCCAGCAACTCGTTGTGGATTGCGAGCCCGTAGACAGTGTGGACGTAGTCGGCGACTCTCCGGCATGCGCCATCAATATACTCTTTCAGCGGAAAGAGGGTGTCATCGAGATCGAATACGATCGCGCTGCGGTGTCCTGTACATTGCTCCGACATGTCTTGCAGCCCGGCGCTCAGCGCGGGCCCTGCTGCACGGCGGCATGGCGCAGAACGTTCGCGTAGACGCACAGGTGGGAAGCCAGCGCATGCAGGCTGTTACTAAGCTGCGCGAGTATGCCGGCTCGGGCGTCCGGGCCGGGCCTCTTCTTCGTGTCGTCCCTGTCCATGTGACATTCCTTTCTGCGAGCGACGCCCAGCTCTGGTTGCGGCGGCGACGGAGTTCCCGACAGCGGAGCACGCTCTACATTCTGTTTATTATCAAGTCCAGCAGGCCGTCGACTGTTGCCAGCACCCGCGCTGCCGCTTCGTAGGCGCGTTGAGCGGACAGCATGTCTATCATTTCCTCGTCAAGGTTCACGCCGGATTCGGTCTGGATCGATTGATCCAGCATATCGACTATAACCTCTCCGTCTTCGGCGAGAGTTCGTTCCGTGTCTATCCTGGCGCCGAGTGCGGCCAGTGCGCTGCTGTAGTAGTCTGTCAGCGTCTGGTCGCCCGTGGCCGCGAACGTCTGGTGCGTGAGATCCGCTATGGCCAGGGCAACGGCGCCATCGCCCGGGTTGGGCACTCCGGGGGCGTACGTGGTGGCCGCCGCCGCCACGCGCCTGGGGTCGACTACGTTGACGCCTATGCTGCCTGCGTCGGCCCCGACGAAGAAATTCGCTCCCGCGTTGGCGTCGAGGTCGAACCCGGTCACGTGCAGGGCGTTGACCTCGGTGATGAGAGTGGATGCCACCGTGTCCAGCTGCGCGTTCAGCGACTCCACTTCGGTTGCCACGTCCATCCATGCGCCTATCGAGGCGGAACCCGACAGATCCACCGCAGCGCCGTCGAGCTCGAATGTCATCGGCGTTGCGGTGCTGGTAATGAGCAGATCGTTCCGCACCGATCCGTCGGCGTTGATAAGTACCTGGCCGTCGATCGTGACCTCCCAATCTTCGGACACGCTGATGTTTACGATCTCGCTGAGCCTGTTCAGGAGCTGGCCCCTCTGGTCTTCGAGGGAGTGGGGGTCGTATAGCCACATAACCAGCGAGGCGCGCGCGTTGATGTCCTGGATCTGGGATGCGATCCTGTTCACCTCGTCGACATCCTGGGCCACCATGCCCGTGAACGTTGGGCCGGCCCCGGCGGCTATGTCGTTCCTCACGGTTCCCAGCCTGTCGTCAAGAGCTCGGATGTGTTCGGCAAGCGACTCCGAACGTTCCAGCAACACGCTTCGATACGACATACTGTCGGCGTTGTTGGCGACGTCCTGCCAGGCGTTCCAGAACTGCTGAAGATGGCTTGCCAGCGATGCGTCGCCCATGCCGGATAGAATCGCCTCGAGATCCTCCAGGGCGGCCTGCTTCCGAGCGTGGTACTCGGTATCGGCGATCTGGCCGCGGAGTTGCGCCTCCTTCAGGCCGTTGTACGCCCTCATGATATCGCTGACCCGCACCCCGGTACCCACGGAGTAGTGGCGGTGCTCCATTTTCGAAGGTTCGAGGGGAGGGTTCGTCGCCAGCGCAACCTTCCTGCGGTGGTAGCCGGGAGTGTCGACGTTCGCGATGTTGTGGCTGGTGACCGCGAGCCGCTCCTGATGCGCCAGGAGCGCGCTTCGTGCAATGATTACGGTATCGTTCAATGACGCCACGGCATATCTCCTATCCGCTCTGTTGGACGAGAATCGGCGCCGTCCTCGCCTCGATGCCTCCGGATGCCCCGTACGTGGCCGTGCCGGGCTGGGCGCCGGTTGTGAAGGCAGTCAGCGTTCTATCAACCAGCCGCAGAAACGATCCTGCCAGTGCCTTGTTGGTTGCCTGGACCCGCCTTATCCTGGTAATGATGCCGATGATGTTCTTTCGCTCGTCCGGATCGCGCTCCGCCGACTGCCCGATGCTGCCGGACAGCTCGACGGCCAGACCATCCTGTGCCTTGACGGCTTCCCATATTGCTTCGGCATCCCGCCGGATGAGGGCGCTCTTGAGCTTCTCGGACGCTTCGGCGATCTCGGTGAGCTTCTCCAGCGTTGTCTTGCTCGTTTCTTCCACGGTTGCTACTCCCCGCCGCCGGTGATCTGTTCATACAGAAGCCTGCCTATTCCGAAGGTGCCGGCTTGGCCCATCTGCCGGGCAGCCTGTTCCGCCGAAAAATCCGTGAGTATGTCGTTGCCGGCCTGTTGATCCGCGTCCAGCGAGCCACCCTTGAGGCCTTGCTTGAGGATGATCCCCAGCAGCATTCCCTCGAACTCCGCGCAGGCTTCCCGGAGCTTGCTGTTGCCCGGTGAGGTGCCCGGTCTTCCTGCGGGCGTGATCCGGTGGCTCTCGGCGGGGGCTGCCCCCGGTTGTTCCATGGCCTTTGACATTCCGCAATCGTCAATCTGCATCGCGTGCCCCTCTACATTGCTGTCAGCTCCATCTGGATCGCCCCCAGGCGATGGAGAGCTTCCAGTATGGATATTAGATCCCGAGGCGTCGCCCCCATGAGGTTGAGCGTGTCCGCGAGCTCGCGCACCGTAGTCGTACGCGGAACCAGCATTACACGGGCCTTGTCCTCCACGGCCCTCACCTTCACGTCGGGTGTTTCCAGCGACCTGATTTCCGAGGCAACGTTGGTGCCGCCGATCAACACGAGATTGGAGGGGTGGGAAGGGTATAGAGTGGACTTGATGGTAACGGTCAGATTGCCGTGTGCCACTACTGCCTGGCTTATGTGCACGTTATTGCCCATCACTATGGTGCCGGTTCGTTCGTTGACTATGACCTTCGCCCGCATATCCGGGGTCAACGAGAGCTTCTCCAGGCGTGCAACGAAGGATGCCGCCTGGCCGATATCCATAACTTTCCTCGGGATCTTGACCGCGACTGTTGCGGCATCCCTGGCGACCGCGAGGCCGCCGAACTCCTGGTTTATGGCCGTGGCCATTCTGTCGGCGGTCGTGAAGTCGGGATGGCGCAGCAGAAGGCGCATTATGCCGTTCTTACAGAAGTTCCTGTTCTGGCCGTGCTTAAGCGCGGCTCCCCCCGGCACGATTGCGGTAGTGGTGTGGTTTTTCTCTATGGTTTTTCCGCCGTCTCCTGCGGCTCCGACGCTGAAACCTCCGACGGTGAGGTTCCCCTGTGCCAGCGCATACACGCCACCGTTCGGGTCCAGCAGCACAGTCATCAGCAGCGTTCCACCGCTGAGGGACGTTGCGTCACCCAGCGAGGACACCGTGACGTCAATGCGATCGCCCTCCCTGTGGAACGGAGGCGCCGAAGCGGTAAGGACCGCGGCGGCCACGTTCTTGCTCTTTATGTCGTCGACCGGCAATGATATTTTGAAGTTCTCGAACAGGTTCGCCATGGTCTGCTTGGTGAGTTCGATATCTTTGTCGCCGGTACCATTGAGGCCGACCACCACCCCGTAGCCGAGAAGCGGGATATCCTCGAGGCCCGCGATACGGGCGATATCCTTGATGCGTGACTGCGCGCCGACGGCATTGGACGGTAGACAAGACAGCAGGATCATAGCCGCAGCTTTGACAGACCAGAAGCACGAGCGTGCCAGGCGGGTCCGTCTCAGTGTCTTCATCAGCCATGCGCCGTTAGCCATCAACCATTCTCCTAGAAGGGATTGACCCAATTCCACAACCTCATGAACAGCCCGAGCTTCTGGCTCTTCACCATGGGGCCGGAACTCTTGTACTTGATGGATGTGTCCGCGATGAGGGTAGAACTGACCGTGTTGTCCCTGGTGACGTCCCTGGGACGTACTGTGCCGGTGAGAATGACCTGCATTGACTCATCCTGGATGATCACCGAGCGCTTACCTTCGACGATAAGATTGCCGTTGGGCAGGACGTCCGTTACGCACACGGTTATCTTGGATTTGAGCGTTTCGCTGTTGGCCAGCGATCCGCTGCCGTCGAACGACCGTGTGGTGTCCAGGGTGTATGCGGGGAGCACCGCGTTGGTCCACGGGGTACTCTTGCTGTCGATATTGGGATGCACGAAACTCGCGCTTCCTCCGAGCGACGAGCTTTTGCTCGACGAGCTCTTCGCGTCCTTGGCCGCTTCGGCTTCCTCTTCTATTATCACCGTGAGCACGTCTCCCACCTTGGCGGCTTTCTTGTCGGCGTAGAGCGTGGTGGCGAGTGTCCATTCCTTCTCGTCGTCGGCTGCCGTCACGGGCCTGAGCAAAGCCGTGATTCCGGCAAGCAGAATCACCAGCGCGCTGAATCTGTTTCGGGTTATTGCCATCCATGTTCCTCCCGTGGTCATCTATCCGTTCGCGCCGGCGGGGCCGGGGATGTCGAGTGTCGCTTCCCTGTGCCCGGTCAGCCTCACCATGATCCTGCGCTTTGATCTCTCGTTTACGCACATTACCCGTTCGCCTCGGCGGCCGGTTGCCAATGCCTTGGCGCGAAGCACCACGGAGAGCGTTCCCCTGACTACGGAGACGGTCAGCAGCTCGCCACGCTTGACGCAGAGGGGCTGAATGAAGAAATGCCTGCTGACCGGCTGGTCGGCTCTTATGGCCCTGTTCACTTCCATGCCCACGAGTGTCTCAGTCACGGGGACGAGGGTGCCCGCCGCCGCGGATGTGACGATGCGCGGCTCGAGGTCCTTCGTCCCAACGGTGTGGCCACGGCTGAGCGGCCTCACCGTTACCCAGACCTTCCGCATAGGTACAACCTTGGCGTCGACGGAGAAGGAATGTTCGGCAACACCGTCGACCGAAGCGGCGACCCTGAAGGTGTAGTTGTCCAGTGTGTCCCGGGGGATGTAGTCTGTTACCTTGACGCCGAGCTTTCCGGGCGACACCCGGAGGGTGGGGCCGGTATTTCCGAGTCTCACGTCGACCGGTACGTCCTTCCACTGGTCGCATGTTCTTACGAACTGCTCGACCGCTTCGGTGATCCGCGCCGGGGGCAGGGGGGCGCCCTCGCGGAGCAGAGTCACGCTGGGCCGGCCGCGCAGCACAACGTCGTGCATGTCGGGGTACTTCTGAAGCGCGCGGGCGATGGTCGACAGGGAGTAGTGGGCGGGTACGCTGGCCACGGGCGCTTTCATCACCGTCCGTCCGGCCCATCCCTCCGGCAGGTTCGCGGCGTCCATCACGATGTCGCCCAAGAGGATCTCGGGCCCGCTAATAGTCTGGCGCGGCTTCAGCTCTATGGTCTGACCTCCCGGCAAATCGAGGGGGAGGGCCAGCAGTAGCAGGGCGGACGCGGCTACAACCACGGCGGGGACGTGCTGTCTGTCGAAACCGTTAATTCTCATTGATGTTCTCCGGGCCGATCCTATCTGCGAAGACCGTTGGCCATTCCGAGCATTTCGTCGGCGGCCTTGATGGCTTTGGATGTAGCTTCGTACGCCCTCTGCGTGGTGATCATGTTGACAAGTTCGGTGGCGGCGTCGACGGTGGAGGATTCCAGGTGGCGGTGGGCCAATGTGCCCATTCCGTTCTCGCCCGGGTTGAGGCCTGTCTCAGCCGCTCCGCTTGCTTCGGTTGCGGTGTAGAGATTGCGGCCGATGCTCCTCAGGCCGGCCGGGTTCGCGAAACGGGTAAGAGTGATCTTTGTCTTGGCGACCGGACTGCCTCCGACGACAAGCGAGAAGGAGCCATCGGCGGCTATCGTTACTTCAGTTGTTCCCGCATCGATTGTATCGAAACCGGCCACTTTGTAGCCGTCGGATGTTACGACTTCGCCCGATCCGTTGGCCCTGAAGGACCCGTCCCTTGTGTAGGCCGATGTGCCGTCAGGCAGAACGATTTCGAAGAAGCCGGGCCCCTCCAAGGCGATGTCCAATATTCCCCCGGTGTGTTCCAGCGCGCCCTGGGTGAACTGCTTCGACACCTCGGAAACCCGTGTGCCGTGTCCCACCTGGATGCCGGCCGGGACTTCGGCCTGGCCGCTTGCTGCGCCGGGGCTCGCCAACACCGAGTAGAGCATGTCCTGGAAGGTGATGCGGCTGCTCTTGAAGCCCGTGGTCTTGATGTTCGCCAGGTTGTTGGCGATTGTATCCATGGAAAGCTCCTGGGCTTTCATTCCCGTTACAGCTGACCAAAGTGATCTTTCCATTGCCTTATCCTTGTTTCTGTGCCTGCCCGACCGGTCAGGTGTAGGTCTTAACCATCTTACGTTCCGTTTCGTCGTGGGCTTGCAGCATCTTCATGCACGATTCGTGCGAACGCACCGTGCTTATCAGTTCCGCCATCTCCTCAAATACCGACGCGTTGCTTCCTTCGAGAGCGCGGTTGTGCACGGCTCCCGCAAAGTCGATGGAACGTGTCGCGCTGATCGGTGTCGCAAACGTTGTGGGACCGACGTTCTTGAGAGTCTCCGGGTTGGCGAAATCAACGAGCCTCAGGCGGCCGAGAGTCTGCTCCCCCGCGTAGAGATTGCCCTGCCTGTCCACGGTGAGGTCGGCCGGATTCATCTCCCTGGGGAAAGTGATTCGGCCGTCGGTGCCTTGGACGGGGAGTCCGCCGGCCGTCATGAGCGTGCCGTCGGGACCTTGTTTGAACTGGCCGTTGCGGGTGTAGTAGTCGCGTCCGTCCTTCTCCACGACAAAGAATCCCGACCCGTCTATTGCGAAGTCGAATGGCTGTCCCGTCGCCCTGATCGGTCCCTGCGAGAAGTCAGGCGCCCTGCGGATCGGCGTCGTTTTGGCCTCGAGGATATCGTAGAATGGGGGTTGCACGGCGTACGACTTCTTGAACCCAACGGTGGACACGTTGGCGAGATTGTCGACAACGGTGGCCAGGCGGTCGGTGTGGTGACAGGCCATGGCGACGCTTGCACTGGATATCCCTGAACTCATGCTGCTTTTAGAAGCACGTCCAATGCCATGAGGTCGCTTCGGGCAGGGGAACGCTTTTCATGCTCCGTTCCTGTGAGGTGGGAAAGCACTGGTCGGTGTACCCGGGGCCGGGCTGTTGGCAACCGGCAAGACTTGCCGATTACTCGCCGAACATTCGCTGGAGGATGGTATCGACCACGGTGTCGGGCACCTCGGCGTTGATTCTCTCGAGACAGGCCTGCACTCTGTCCGTCCGAACGTCGTGTGCGGCTGCCAGATCTCGATAGCTTGCCGACATCAGGTGGCTGAGGGCTGATGTTCTGAGGCTGTCCTTGACCGTGCCCATCCCTTTGGAGTGTTTCGGATTTCGCGTGCTTGCTGAGACGGCGTCTATCCCGTGAGCCGCCGTCAGGTGTTCGGAGAGCTTCTCGATATTCATGGAACCATCAACTACCTTTCCTGCTATCGGCCGGCCCAGGAGCCTTCTTAAGCGGTGCGTTGTTCCAGAGCGCGCCGGCTAAGGCCCTGCTGCATTCAGCCGAGACGAAAGATCTGTATTCGGAGGGCGATCGAAGCATGATGTCGAGATTCTGGCTGTCGTACTTCCTGGCGCGGCGGCGCTGCAGATAGCGTCCCAGCGCGATCACGACCTGCTGATCCGCGGCGTCGAAACCGGCGTCCAGTTCCGCAACAGGATTGGAGGAGTCCGTAGCAACCAGTACGAGGCAGAGGCTCAACACCTGGGGCGGGTACGCGCGGAACTCGCGTACGCGCGTACAGAGAACATGCGTGGCACCGACGAGTCGGCCTATGCGAGCGACCTCCGTACGGTTCGGCATGTCACGCGTCAGAAGGATGTTGTCCTCGGTGAGATAGTCCCGAAGGACACCGTTCCGGCTGGCCGACACCACTTCGGCGGAGGTGTAGTTCCTCATTTCCTGACAGAGGTCATCGTGGAGATCCCTGAGCAGGTCGTCGGACATGGGGCCGGTGGGCGGGAGGATGAGGAGCGACTCGTTGCCGGTGAGCTCGGGGTTGGCCTTCGACGTAGCCAGCCGAATAACGGGGATCCTCTCGCCGGCCTGAGCCCAGTGACCGAAATCGATCCCCCTCTGCGCGAGGCATCCGCAAAAGCACAGGAGGCAGCATGCTGCCGTTGCCAGCACAACAAGTTGCTTGAAGAGATTCTCCCAGTCGGTCATGTGGCACTTCCCTTTTCCGGCTCGGCCGGAGGCGCGTCCCCTGATGCCGGTGCGTACTCGAAGTTGAGTTCCGCGTGTCGGCCGCAAGGGCACGAGATTACGATGCCCTTCATATTCTCACCATCCCTGAGCACCTTCACCTCCATGTCATTTGCGGGCGACTGACCTGTTCCGGGCAACACCACCCGGTCCGCTGACATGGTTACTTCCGATGCGTCGATCACGTTGGAGAAGCGCCCCTCCGAGGGGCGTGCAGATGTCGGTTTATCCGCCAGAACGTCATTGGCGTCGACAAAACACCTGGTACGCGGCATTTGATTGGTGTTTTCCTCGATTGGGCTCATTCCGAGGTGGTAGCAAGCATTCCCCATGCCATGAGGTCGCTTCGGGCCCCGCGTCCTCTATCCCGTCCTCTCTATGCAGCGTCCCTGGGCGGTTGACCGACCATAAGCCGTTGTCAGTGTAGAGGTTGCGGACTTCTGTGCCTTCAGGCGGCTCAGCTCATCGCGTATTGCAGCCGTGTGCTCCGTGCCGCGGGCGATCCAGCGTTCGTTCTCCTGGATGAGTCTTGCTATCAGCTCGACGGGCATGGCGGCGTCGTCGGAGCCGCCAAGGAGCGTGCGCAGGGCGGCGCTCCGTTTCTTGAGGATTCGGCAAAGCGGTTCGGTCTGTCCGTTGTCGAGAGCATGCTCGATGTCAGCTGCCATCTTGGCGAGGCGGTCTGGAGCGTGGTGGGGCATGGGGCGCTTCTATCCGGCCGCCAGTATGTCTTTCGCGCACGGCGGCGAATCGTTCCTGCCCGGTTCCTGTTTAGCGACCTGCTGCCAGGTCTCGCGTAGCTCTTTCATGAGCTCGCGCACTTCGATCACGGGGGCGACGTCTTTCTTGACGTTGGCGTCTCCGAGATGATTCACCATGAACTCGTAGAGACGCTGGAGATTGAACGCGATCTCGCCTCCCTTGTCCATGTCGAGCGACACGGCAAGTTCGGTTATGATGTCTTGGGCGTGCAGCAGGTTGTTGTTCACCTCCTGCAGGTACTCGGGGCCCTCTATCTCAAAGGCATCCTCGGCCTTGTTGAGCGCCCGTATGCACTCATCGTAGAGCATGATGATGAGTTCCATGGGGCTGGCCGTCATAACCTGCGTGTTGCGGTAGTCTTCGGTTCTGGCCATGTTGTTTCTTCCTCTTTTTGTGATCAAGCCGTTAGCCTGGTCTGCCGGCCTTTCGGCTCAACAGTCTTGCCGACAGCGTCCGGTTCCGCTGCATGCAGGCCGTGTGCCACAGGCCGGTCCGTGTTCTGTGCGAACCGCTCTTCTCGTTCGATCTGTTCCGCGGCATCAAGAAGCAATTCGCGCGTCCATTTGGCGGCCCCGGCCATCTGCTCATAGAGCCCGCGCGATTCCCTGTTGGCTAAGACTGCCGAGGCAAGCCTCTCCTCGTGTCTTTCCGCTTGCTTGCCGACAGCGTAGTATGCCTGCCGCAGGCTCATGTCGAGGATGAGCGAGGATTCCCTTGCATCGGCTATCTTCTTGTCGATCGCCTCGAGCTCGGCCAGGCAGTCGGATGCGGTCTCGCGCACGCCGGCCTGGGGCATCCGCACCAGCATTATCAGGCGATTGCAAAGCATCGCGGCGGCTACCGCGTCTTTCTCGAGCTCCTGCATCTGTTCAGCGATCCGTCTTGCATCGGCACACACATCCTGGATGTTGTGTGGTGCAAACGACTTGTGCCGCTCCTTGATGCCGGCATACGCAGCCAGGTCCCCGGCGGCAAGGTCCGGGATATGCTTGTGTGGAATGAGGTCCATTCCTTCAATTCTCGCGCCGCCGTTGTTCACGTTGATGAACCTGATCTTGTTGTAGAAGCGGACATAGTTGCTTATGAGGTCGATGTATACCCGGAAATCGCTTTTCGTGTAGACAGTGTCCTCGTAGTTGCCCTTGGTAGGTATCAGTTGATCGGTGTCGAAGCGCTCCCCGTCGTATTGTGTGTCACGCGCGTGGGAGCTGCCATCGTCGCCCATGCTCAGGTCCAATCCCACGGTGAGAATGGGGTCACAGCCCATCTGGACCGCGAGGTCCATGGCTGTTGCCGAGACCGTGCCGCCGGGGTACAAGGTTCCTTTGCCCTGTCCGAAAGAGCTTATCCACGCGCCGACGGGGTTCGAGTTTATGTGGCCGCTGAAGATGCCCTCGAATCGGGCCGGCAGTGTTGGGTAGACAATCGAGGAGCAGGCCATGTAGAGATCGTTGCATTCGGTCGCGAATTGCTGTTGTGTCATCTCTTTCGCGTCGACGGAGACGACGAGATCGGGTCTTATGCCGGCGTTCCGCAGCGGGCGAAGTGCCTGGCCCACCGAGATCAGTACGAATCCGGGCGCGTTCTCCCGGAGAAGCGGCAGCGCGTCGTTCAGCGAGGGACCGGCCGCGACGACGATAGCCGGCTTGCCTGGGAAGAGGCCGGCCAAGGCGTTTATTCCCGGGTTCCTGACCAATGCCGGAAGGTTCTTGAGGGCATTAGCCTGCCACAACGGCCCGAATTTCATCAGTGTGCCGAGATTGAAGATCTTCATTCGCATGCGGTTGCGCAGCGCCAGCAGTGCTGACGAGTAGAATCCGGAGTCTTCCGCGGGCAATGGCGCCGCATCGAAGATCAGGAAGCTGGGAGACTGCCGGATGTCCACAAGAGCAAGGAATTGCTGCTCGATGCGAGCCTCGTCTTCCGCCAGCGCGAGCCTGAGACGGCCCTCATCCACGTATTCTTCGACGGGGCACGCGTTGAAAAGATCCAACGCGCGCGACGCGTCGCGCTCAACGAGCAGGATCATACTGTGCCGGGGTGCGAGTTCGAGAAGTGCCGCGACTTCGCAATTCGGGCCGATGCCCGGCGCGATGATTATGCCCGGGGCAGGGTCCTTCTCGCGGAGCCACTGCTGGACGGCAGCGCGTGCGGCTGCATCCGGACGTCCCCGCGTTTCGCGTGGTCGCCGGGCTGCGGCCGCCGCGCGGATCCGGTCGGCCGCGTCAGCGTCGAGCCCGGCCAGCATCGAAAGCCTCTCGTCTATGTTCTTTGGGACGGCCATCAGATCTCGTCGTATCCCTTCCGCAGGCTACCGCATGGTCATTGCATATTCCCGGTCGATGTACTCACGCAGAACCGGGAACAGTTCCATGAATCTAACTAGGGAAGCGCAGATCCCGTCGGCGAGAATCGTGTTCGCTTGCGTGATCTCTTGCGCTGCCAGACAGTCCGAGAGCCGATGCAGCGATTCGCGGAATCGATGCGTCGCGGATCCAAGGTCACCGTTCCGGTCTCGGATGCGACTCCGGTCGATGCGGAAAAGCGACGACACGTTGTGCTCGAAAACCTCGAGCGCGTGAAGCTGGTCCGCAAGCTCTGCCAGGTGTCTGATACCGTCGGAGGAGGCGCCGTTGCGAAGAAGGTCTGCACAGTGTCCGGATGCCTGGATGAGGTCGCGGAGCCCGTCCTGCGACCGATCCAGGCTGAAAAGGGTCAGTTCCTCGATCGACTCAATATCGGTGCTGGCGGTTTCGGCAATCATTTTCGGCTCCCGCATTGCTGTCCAGGGCTATCAAGCGTTCATTCTTTCGTGAATCCGGGCCGGCCGAAGCCGGCCCGGATCACGTGTTTTAGTGTTAGCCGAGAAGCTGAACTACGCCCATTGGCATGGCGTTCGCTTGGGCCAACATTGCTGTCCCGATCTGCGTCAGGATCTGGTACTTGGAGAAGTTCGTCGTCTCCTTGGCGACATCCACATCACGGATACGGCTCTCGGAAGCACGAATGTTGTCTTCGTAGTTCCTCAGGCCTTCCAGTGTGTGCGACAATCGGCTCTGCTGCGCGCCCACGGTCGCGCGCTGCGAGCTGATGTAGTCGATGCCGAGGTTCAGCATCGCGACCGCATTGCCGGCGGCGGACTGGACCGATATGGTGAGGTCGGCGCTGCCGAGCAAGCTGCCCCACTGCACCGCCGAGCTGCCGTAGGAGCCGATTGACGTGGTGGAATCCGTTGTCAGGCCGAGGGCCTGTAACGTGAACTCCTGGCCCCAATCGGGTCCGACCTGCAGTTCCATTCCCACCGACTGGAACAACGCTTTGCCGTTGTACTTTCCCGCGGCGGTGGAACCCGTGGTGATACGGCTGACTTCCTTCTGCAATTGACGGAATTCCTGCTGCAGGTTGTCCAGGTCGGTCTGGGCCTTGGTTCCATCGTTTGCGCCAATGGCAAGTTCAGCCATGCGGCCGAGGATATCATGGATCTTCTGCAACCATGAATCGGCGGTCTGGAGATAGGATATCTCGTTTTCTATGTTGTTCGAGGCCGCGGCACTGTTGCGATACTGTGCCCGTAGCCGCTCACTCATGGCCAGGCCTGCCGGGTCGTCGCCTGCAGCCTCGATCTTGAGGCCGGACGACAGTTTCGACATGGATTTCCGCAGGCTCGTAACGTTGTTGGTGTAGCTCTTCCAGACGGAAAAGGCTGACTGGTTGTTCAGTACTTGCATCGTGATTCCTCCTTGAATCGCATTTCTTGTTTTGCCGGCCTCACGCGTCCTTGCGCGGGGCGTGCTCTGGACCGGGTCCAGTGCAGGCGAACGGCCACACATTATGTGCTGAGCCGAGTTGATGAGCACGTGGCCGCAAGTGTCCATCCGGCTCGTGAATCAGAATCTGGCTCTATAGGCATTCCTCCTTTGACTGCTGGTTGCTCGCGGTCCGCCCGGTTGGTGCCGGTTCGGTCGGTTTGCCGTCCGTGCGCTCAGCGTGTTGAAGCTGCCGGGTGAGTGAGCTTGCGAGGTTTGTGATGGCGCGTTCGCCGCGGGTGACCGCCTGGCGGTTCTCGTGCTGGATAACCTCGTGGACCTCCTTGCGGTAGATTGTGACTTCTTTGGGCGCCGAAAAACCGATCCGAACCTGGTCTCCGCGGATACTGAGGATCTTGACCTCGATGTTGTTGGCGACGATGACGCTTTCATCAGACTTCCTTGTCAGTATCAGCATTGTGTGGCCCTCCTTGGCTCTGCTGCGTAGGTGTTGTCACTGTGGAAACGGGATTACGCCGCCGCCGTCAGGCGACTTCGGGCTTCCGTTCCGGGAATTCGATCAGATCCTTTTCCTTGTTCTGTTCCTCCGCGAGTGCGCTCAGCGCATCCCATATGCGGTAGCGTACCGGGTAGTGCTTGCCTTCACATATGACCTGTTTGCCGAGACAGGCCTGCATGTTTATGGCAATGGGGCCCTGGAGATTTGCGGTCGTGTCTTTTCTGTCCGGCGCCACCGTTACTATGGCGAGGATGAGGAGGTCGTCCGGCCTGTCAAGATGCAGGAAGTGCACATCGGCCTCACTGATCTCCGGCTTGTACTGGGGGCATATCACGAATGGGTCAATGCATACGAAGGCGAGGTCAGCCGGTGCAAGGGCGTGCATGAACAGAAAAGGGCTGGTATTCGGCTTGAAGACGAATACGAACTCCTTGACGTGTTCAAAAGCGGGCAGCCCTTCGGGGAAATGGAATATGTTTTCCGAGTGTACCGGCAGGGAAACGAGCCGGGAATAGGGTTTGATGCTCATCGAGCCTTTGAACTCTTCTTTACCGTTGTTCATATCATTTCCTCGTTCCTCGGGTTTCTGACGATTCCGAATCGTCCGAGAGGGCCAGCAGCCGCGGTGCCACGGACTGTGTCAGGGCCGGCCGGTCCGCCCTCGGACGCAGTGAATTCCCTGAAGGTACAGGCTGATTCGGGGATGGCCGGTCCGGATCGCGAGTTTGAAAAGAACCCGATCCCTGTGCCGCCGAGCAGGTCGAAAATGCCGTCGCGGGCAGATTCTTCCGTTGGGACCGGCGCCGCGCAATCGGATTTCCCCGCATCTCCGAGGGCAGCGCGCCATCGGGTGTTCTCAGAGAGTGACGACAATCCCGTCAGGAAGAGGTGGCCGTCCATGTCATCGATGAGCCGCCGGATCGATAGTGGATCCTGCGTGTTCGGCACGAGAACCGGTATGCCATGCAGGGCGGCACCGCGCCAGCACGGGTTCATGTCCAGGAAAGCCGCCACCCGCAACCCGTGCGTCTTGAGTGCGCGGAGCCAGAACGACGGGAACTTGCCGGTTCCGCAGACCGCCAGGGGCCGGTTTCCGGCCGCCTCCAGCCGCCGGCAGGCCGCGCTGAGCTGCTCCAGGAGGACAACTCGCTTGAACACGGAGCCTGGGATGGGCCGCCGTCTGAGCAGGCCGCGGAGCAACGCGTTGGGCATGCGCGCGCACCCGGCCAGGAAGCCCCGTTTTGCGCTTTCTTTCTTCGAAACGTAAGCATAGCGCCTCAGCGTGTCTCCAATGGCCATGGGGACATACCGCCACGGCATGGATTCCGTCCAAAGGCGGACATTGTTGGCGACAAGTAGTTCGATGATCTTGTTCTTGTCGCGGCCGTCGGCGTCCCGCGCATGGAACACTCTCGGCGGGCCGTCAAGGGTTACGATACGGTAGCCGGCCTGGTACAGCCGGAACGCGACACTATACTCCTCGCCGTAGTACAGGAAATCCGAGGGATAGCCGCCGATCTTCTTCAGTGCGCTTGCCCTGAAACCGCAGGCGCAGCCGTGGAAGATCGTCGGCAACAGGCATGATTCCTCGCGGCAGCTTCCGTCCTTGACCCTGAATCCCACTGCCCCTATTCGCGGGTCGGATTCGAACGTGCGAAGCATTGCTTCGACGGATTCGCGCTCAACGTAGGCGTCATCATCAAGCATCACCAGGAACTCGCTGTCCGTTTCGGCGAGGGAGATGTTCCTGGCAGCCGCACCCAGGTTCCGGCCCGTATTGATCACGCGGCAGGGCACGCCGTCAACCGAGCCCGGAAGCGGCACATCGCTCCGCCCGTTGTTTATGACCAGTATCGAACTTGACATGTGCCGCATTGCCCCTGCCGTGTAGCGGACGCAATCGAGACACCTCTTCACACGGTTTCTTGTCAGCATCACGGCGCTGAGAAGCGGCAGGGCGAGGGCTGTTGATGTCGATGACATTGCCTTTCGGGACACAAGCAGGTGTGATGCCACGGTTCCGCTGCATCTGTCAGGTGGGCAAATGTTGCCGAAGATGCCCATGCATGTTCTTCCCGGCTCTAGTCCTTAAGGCTTTGCCCGGCTGAGCCGAAGAAAGACTCGGTAGCGTGAAGCAAAAGTGTGTCGGCCTCAGTTGCCATGGAAAGGAGGGATGCCTAGACGCAAAGAAGAGGCCGAGGTGCCGCAGGACAGGCAGGGCCGTGCGACTGCGGGTGCCGAGAAGGCGAGACAAAAGCATGGCCGTCCGCCCGCACTAACTCCGGGCGGAAACAGCCGCATGCACGGACGCATGCGGGAGTCAATGGAAGGTGAGATTCAAGGAGGAATCACAATGCAAGTACTGAATAACCAGTCCGCGTTTTCGGTGTGGAAGAGTTACACGGGTAACGTCACCGATTTGCGCAAATCCATGTCCAGACTGTCTTCGGGTCTCAAGATCCAGGGCGCCGGCGATGATCCGGCCGGTCTGGCAATGAGCGAACGTCTGCGCGCGCAGTATCGAAACAGTGCCGCGGCCGCGAGCAACATAGAGAACGACATATCCTACCTGCAGACTGCCGATTCGTGGTTGCAGAAGATCCACGACATCCTCGGCCGTATGGCTGAGCTGGCAGTGTCCGCCAACGACGGCACCAAGTCGCAGACGGACCTTAACAACCTGCAGGAGGAATTCGGGCAGTTGCAGGCGGAAGTAAGCCGGATCACGACCGGGTCCACGGCTGCCGCGAAATACAACGGCGGCGCCCTGTTCCAGTCTGGCACTCCGGAAGTCCAGGTGGGGCCGGATTGGGGACAGGAGTTCACGTTGGCTGCCATTGCTCTGACGACGGATGCGACCACATCCATCGGATCGTATGGCGGCTCGACGGCGGTGCAGTGGGGTAGCTTGCTCGGCAGCGCCGACCTCACGATATCGGTCCAGTCGTCCGCGGGCAATGCCGTGGCGATGCTCAACCTCGGCATCGACTACATCAGCTCGCAGCGCGCAACTGTTGGTGCGCAGCAGAGCCGGTTGACCCACACATTGGAGGGCCTGAGGAACTACGAAGACAACATTCGTGCTTCCGAGAGCCGCATCCGTGATGTGGATGTTGCCAAGGAGACGACCAACTTCTCGAAGTACCAGATCCTCACTCAGATCGGTACTGCGATGTTGGCGCAGGCGAACGCCATGCCCATGGGCGTAGTTCAGTTGGTTGGCTGAACATAGCCGCCAGGCAGGCAAAGGGCAGGACCGGTCCGGGAGGGCCGGTCCTGCCTTGGTTTTCGGGCTGCTCCGAAGGGCGCCGGCAGGACGGGCGTCAGGCATGATCAAAGGACCGCGGGTCAACCGCTGGACTGAGAACGGCTCATGGCATGGATGCTGCTGAACAGGGACTGCAAGGAGATGAGAAGTGGCCAGTGATATCCATTTCGGTGGACTGGTTTCCGGCGTAGATGTCCAGGGAATAGTGGACAAAATGCTGGAAATCGAGGTTGAACGTATCGAGAAGGTCCAGACCGAGAAAGCCGAAACCCAGGCAGATGTTGCCGCCTGGAGTGATATCAGCGGCAGCATGACCACTCTCACCGATTCGCTGGACACTCTCCGCGGATTGGATCTGTGGGGGCAGATGACCGCCACGGCTTCGGATACGACGAAACTCTCCGCTACGGCCACAAGCTCCGCTGTTCCCGCGAGCTACGACATCACCATTTCGCAGCTGGCACAGGCCCACAGTATTGCCTCCGACAAGGCCTCGACGCTTACCGGTATTCCCGGCGACGATGCGGATACGGATCTGGTCGCCGCGGGCGTGTTGACCGCCGGCGAAACGTTCACGATCGAGGGACAGGTAATCACAATCGCCTCCGACGAATCCCTGAACTCGCTGGCCGACCAGATCAACACGGCCGCGGATTCCATGGCTGATGCGGACAAGCTCTCTGCGTCTATCATCGACAACACCCTGGTTATCACCAGACAGAATACTGGCGATACGGACATCACTCTAAGCGACACAACGGGCACGCCATTGATTGACATAGGAGTCCTCATCCAGGATACGATCACTGCGCCCAAGAACGAACTGATCGAGTCGCAGGACGCGGAATTCACGGTAAACGGCATTGGTGTTACGCGTTCAAGTAACACGGGACTCTCTGACGTCATCACGGGGGTTACACTCAACCTTCTGGATGAAGCGTCGGTTTCCGACAATGTGACCCTTACCATAGGCAACGACACCGCCGCCGTGAAGACCGCCATACAGGACCTTGTCACCAGCTACAACGCGGCGACCGCCAAGATGGAGGCCTACATCGATATTGACCTGACCGATCCCAAGACCCCCGTGGTCGGTACACTGCAGGGCGACTCTATGGTAACCGAGATACTGTTCCGCCTGCGCAAACTGGTCAACGAACAGAAGTCCGTGTTTGACTCGGACAACGCGGCATACACCTATGACGGCAGAACGGGCGTCGCGGACAGCCTGGAGGATGCAGGCGTATGGACTGCCGGAACGGACAACAGGCTGGCACTTGCTGACGAGGACAAACTCGACTACATGCTGGCCAACTACTTCGATGAGATGGAACAGCTGTTCAGAGGCATAGACTCCGGGGACGGCTACGAAGACGGTGTCGCAGAAGATCTCTACGACTACAGCTACAGCATGAGCACCTCCATGACCGGCCAGATCGCGAAACACCTGTTCGCTCTGAATGATGACGTGAGTGACCTGGACGAGCGCATGGAGAAGATGTACGACGATCTCGACAGATACGAAATGCGGCTCTGGCGCGACTTCGGGGCGATGGAGGACGCAATCAGTCGGATGCAGCAGGAGCTGGCGTGGCTCACCGGCCAGCTCGGCATGTCGTAGATCTTTGCCGAACACCGTCTCACCCTTACCGACTTCTCCCATGGTATGCGGCCTGCTTCACAGGCCCGTACCCGATGGAAACGGCAGTTCATGCAATCAACGCGGCGGTCGTGGGCGTATGCCGGTTGCCGGCGATCCTGGTCATACTGGTGGGTATGGGGAGAGTCCCTAATGAAGAGGATCCAAACATTACTGGTCGATGACGACTCCATGGTGCTCCAGCTGGTGAGCCGGGTTCTGGCGAAGTCGGGCAACTTCGATTGCGTGACGGCCGTGTCCGGCGAAGAAGCGCTGGAGAAAATGGAGAAGCAGACCTTCGATGTCGTTGTATCCGACATGAACATGCCGTTCATGGATGGAGCCGAGCTGCTTCAGCGGGTGCACGACCTCTATCCAGAGACCGTCAGGCTGGTCTTCTCCGGTGCTACCGATACTGACATGGTGCTCAAGACGGTGGGGACAACCCATCAGTTCCTCAGCAAGCCGGAGGATCTGAAACTGATCGAATCCACTGTGCGACGAGCCCTGTATCTGCAGGAGATGCTGCCCAATGCCGAATTGCGGCGCACGGTGTCCGCCATTGAGAATCTTCCGAGTCTGCCATCCGTCTACATGGAAGTTGAGCGAGAGCTCTCAAAGCCTGATTCGTCCCTCAAACAGATCGGGGCACTGATAGAGGAGGATGTAGGCATGAGCGCCAAGGTTCTGCAGCTGGTGAACTCTGCATTCTTCGGGTTGCGGGAACATGTGTCCAGCCCCCACCAAGCGGCTTCCCTGTTGGGTACGAATATCCTGAAGTCACTCGTGCTGATGGTCCACGTCTTCTCGGAGTGGGAGGGAACCAACGGCAGCGGTTTGTCGCTTGCCGACCTGTGGAGTCACAGCATGGGGGTGGCAACCAAGGCCCGGACCATCGTTGAAGTGGAAGAAGCGGATAGGGGAACACGCGAAGACATATTCATGGGGGGACTGTTCCACGACCTGGGCAAACTTGTACTGGCAGCGAATCTGGCGGAGAGCTATGCAGAAGTCATTGCGCGGGCAGGGGAGGGGACGCCGCTGACCGAGGCGGAACGCAGGATCCTGGGAGCCACGCACGCCGAGGCGGGCGCCTACCTGCTCTCGCTCTGGGGATTCCACGACGACATCATATCGGCGTGCGCATTCCATCATGCACCGTCGGCCGGCGGAATTGAGGGACTCACTTCGGCGCTGGTGGTGCACGTGGCGAACGTGCTCGACCATGAACTGCGAGCCGGGGCCGATGGGAGCCGGCAGCAACTTGAATCCGGGTACCTGGAGAAGCAGGGAGTGTCGGGCCGGCTCGAAGTCTGGCGCGACGCCTGTGCGGGAGTGGATAATGATACCGGCGAAGAAGAACCTTCCCAAACCTGACGAACGCGCCGCGGCGCCGCGGCTTCGCGTGATCGACGGGGCGAAGGCCTCGCCGCAGGGAGCCACGGACGATCTGCGGCAGCGGTTCGAGGACGAACGGCGGAAGAACGAGCTGCTACAGGCCAATATCAGGAAACGCGGCGAGATTCTACGCACCATAACCCTTGATCTCGAGCGGAAAGCCGAGGAATCGTCCAAGGCAAGGGAAAGACTCGAAATGGAGTTGGGCCGCGAACGGGACAAGGGCGCCCGGCTGACCAGAGATCTGGCTCAACAGGAGGCGCGTGTTCAAGAGCTGTCCGAGGAGCTCGAGAGGGCGGCGCAATTCAGCGGCGAGGAACGTTCAAAGGAGGCTGCAGCGCTTGACCGGACCAACGAAGATCTGGTCCGCGCGCGTCGAGAGTTGCGCGACCTGCGAGAGCAACTGGCGGCGGTACAGGCCCAAGCCGTGGGATCGGGGGATGACCTCGAGTCGGTCAGGCAGCAGCTCGACAAGGAAAGATCCCTCAGGAAGAAGATGCTGGCCAGCGCCCGAGATAAGGCCGGCAAACTGCGAGAGAGGGTTGAGGCGGCCGAAAAGCGCGCCAAGAAGTCGGCCATGGCGGCAACATTGGCGGAGAGCCGGCTCGCGGAGGAGCGCGAATCCCGCGAGAGAATGATGGACGGCAAATCCGCCGTGACGGAATCGCTCGGCAATGCAATTGGGCGACTTGCGGCCCGGGCAGAGTCCAGCAAGGGTGAGATCACGCAACTCAGGGATCGGTTGGAGGCAGCGCGTGAGCAGCTCGAAGCGGAGCGCTGCGATGCCGGCTCGGAGCGGGAGCGGCTTTCGTCGTGTGTGGCTGCTCTCAAGGCGAGATCTTCGGCTCAGACGAAAGCGCTGAAAGAGATGGCGGGGCGCTTGAACGCGTCACAGTCAGAGAAAGAAGGTCTGTCGAAGGAGCTTGAGAAGAGGTGGGAAGAGCTGGCCGGCGTTGCTGCGGAGCACCGGGCAACGGCGGAGGGGCTGCGCGCGGAGCTGGCGGAGCAGGCGCGCAAGAGAACGGAGCTGGACACTGTTGTCAAGGCGTTGAACTGCAAGGTTGCGGACGTGGAGCGCGAGCGGGAGGAGCGCGAAGCCGCGCACGCCAAGGCACTCGAATCCGCGGGGCTGGAGAAAGAGCGTGTAACGGCCCAGCTCGCCGAGTTGCGGCGCGAGCAGTCGGTGCTGTCTGAACAGCTTGGCTCCAGGGAAAGGGATCTCGCC
>Ga0272442_10002852_pt1 | contig 24650 bp, 15 predicted proteins | sample SSMForm2O_FD_200262 | JGI IMG/M metagenome (GOLD analysis project Ga0272442, IMG submission 200262) | Marine sediment archaeal communities from Little Sippewissett salt marsh, Falmouth, MA, United States - SSM-Form-2O | ecosystem: Environmental > Aquatic > Marine > Wetlands > Sediment ... | reverse complement strand
ACTTCATCGTTGCCGGCTGCTCCCGATGAGGTGGTGTCACTGGCAATCACCGCCGGTGCCGGGGCGTCTGCCGACATGCCCTCAGACGCCGGCGCTGCAAGGCCGCTAAGGGTCAGGTCTGCTGCTGCAGGAGCAGCGGGGACTTCCAAGGGTTCCAAGGCAAGCCGTGCCACTTCATCGTTGCCGGCTGCTCCCGATGAGGTGGTGTCACTGGCAATCACCGCCGGTGCCGGGGCGTCTGCCGACATGCCCTCAGACGCCGGCGCTGCAAGGCCGCTAAGGGTCAGGTCTGCTGCTGAATGAGTACCAGAAACTTCCTGGGATTCCAAAGCAAGGGTTGAAATTTCACCGGAGCCGGCTGCTCCCGATGAGGTGGCGACACTGGTGACGCCTGTTGGAATGGAACTTTCTGTGGGGTATGCAAGGCGGTCCGGCTCCGGATCTATAGATGTATCCGGTACTGCCTGTGCGTCGAATACAAGGGATGAAATCCCCCCGCCGCCGCCGATTGATTGCTCAATAGATGCGGCTCCGCCATTGCCAACCACTATAATATCGCCCGTGCGCTGGCCGGTGATGTCGCCGCCGAAACTGTTTGTTATAACACTGCCACCGAGGCGTAACTCTGCATCGACCTGCTGGCCCTCGTAATGCGCAAGATTAATATATGATTGACCGCCGCCGCCGCCGATACTCTGCATGGAACTGCCGGTGGATGAATCGCCGATACTGAAAATTGCGCCATGCTGTTTATATTCCAGGGCTTCAGCATAGCCGTCGACCACCGCCTGCCCCCCAAGGTCAATGACGATATCAGTTTTCATGTTCCTGAAATGCTCCATTATTGAAATGTTGTCCGGCGCAATTACACTGTCTTCGGAGAAAGCTGCAGCAGATTCGGTGAGGTCCATAAAGACATTTACATCTCCGCCGCCGCCATTGACTGACTGCTGGAAGATCGCGTGACTGTTATTTCCCGTGACATTGATATCACCGGTCACATCAACAGTCACCTTTCCTGCTCTACCTTGGCTTTGCATTGCGCCGACCGCGAGCTGCAGCCCCGTTGCTGCCAGACTGCTGGCCGGGCTGCCGATAGAGGCACCAATAGTTCCGCCGCCGCCGCCGACACTCTGGGCGTAAATACCGAAACTGTTATCACCATTGACAGTGATAGTACCAGAATGCTCAATCGACACATCGCCACTATTGGCGCCGGTTCCGCCAGAGCCACCCATCGAAAGTGAGTTGAGCACGCTTCCGGTGCTGAGACTGTTGGCCGCACTTTTCGGGTTGCTGATGGCAAGGGAGCCATTACCGCCGCCGCCGCCGACACTTTGTGCCAGAATTCCATAGGAGGCTTCCCCATAGGTTGTGATTTTTCCACTATTGAGCACAGTTACATCGCCGGAATAATTACCTGCTCCACCTGTGCCGCCGATTGAAATGCCCTGGAAGGTTTGGCCCTCAGGGCGGCTGGTGATTGTAAGTACATCACCGGCATTACCGCCGCCGCCACCGACGCTCTGGGCAAGAATACCGTGGGCCTTATCGCCAAAGGTGACAATTTCACCTTTGTTATGTACGTTTACACTACCGCTAGTGCCCCCGCCACCACCTTCTCCGCCAATTGAAAGTGAACGTGTGGTGCCATCCATCCTGCTGCGGCTGATACTGCTCACCGCACTACCTGCACCGCCGCCGCCGCCGACACTCATGGCTGCAATACCATGGCTTCCGTGGCCGTGGGTTACGATAAGCCCGCTGTAAAGGCTGCCGTCATCGGTGTTGTTGATTGTTACATTACCGCCTGTACCGCCAGTACCCCCTTTGCCGCCAATAGCGAAAGAAAAATTGTTATTTGAGGATTTGCCAGTGCCGCTAGTGGCCGTGGTGTTGCTAACAAGCCTGGCATTACCACCACCGCCACCAACACTTTGGCCGAAGAGCCCGACAGCACCGGCCCCGAAGGTTTCTACAGCACCGGTGTTAGTAATCTCTACTGAGCCCGCAGAAGAATTAGAATCACCGCCTTTGCCGCCAACCAGAACAGACACATTGGCTGCGGCATTGTCACCTGTAGTATACAGTTTGCCAATAGTCATTCCAGCCTGACCGCCGCCACCGCCAACAGTCTGTGCCAAGACACCATGGGCTCCCACACCCTCGGTCAAGATAATTCCATCGTTTAAAACATTCACATCACCACCGGCAGCACCGGTTCCACCGCCACCGCCAATATTGACAGTAACATTACCATTATTTTTTAAGCGACCTGTGGTCATGGATTTTCCACCGGTTCCCCCGCCGCCACCGACACTCTGAGCAAAAATACCTATTGAGTCCTCGCCAGTGGTAGAAAGTACTGCTTCATTGTCCACAATAACCTTGCCGCCTGCAGCGCCTTCACCCCCACTACCACCTACGGCAAGACCATAAAGTTGTTCGCTACTTAATTTTGGAAGCAGGGAACCCAGGGAGGCAGAACCTCCATTACCACCGCCGCCACCAACACTCTGGGCAAAAATGGCATGAGAATTTTCAGCGTGGGTAATAATATGGCCAGTTGTTGTTACCTCCACTTTACCGGCAAAGCCGCCCTTACCTCCTTCGAGACCGATAGAAAGCTCTGCACTTTTCCCGGGCTTATCATCACCAGATTCCGGCTTGCTTCCGCTGACTGAGATCGTAGAACTGTTTCCACCGCCATTTCCCACACTCTGCGCGAGCAAGCCATGCGAGTTCCTTCCGAAGGTTTCTATTGAGCCGTCTGAAATGACGGTAACCTTGCCACCTTGACCACCGCTACCTCCTTTGCGGCCAATAACCGCTGACAGCTTACCAGTAGAATTTGAAGTAGAAGCGAAGTCCATACCTGCATTACCGCCACCACCACCGATGGACTGGGCCATGATACCAACAGAGTTAGAACCATGTGTTGTTATATCGCCACAGTGGTCTACAGAAACCTCCCCACCGCTACCGCCATTGCCGGTCGCACCACCGAGGGCGATTTCCATACTTTTATCGACATTTGAAGCCATGCTATAGGCCATATTGAATGAAGCGTTGCCGCCGCCGCCGCCTATACTCTGGGCCAGAATACCGTAGCTCATGCTGCCAAATGTTTCAATATCGCCAAAATGATTCACCTCCACCTCATTACCATTGCCGGGCTCACCGCCGGCGCCGCCGATCATAAGCTGCATTGCATAGGCTTTTTTCGCAGGGGATGAATCCGTGCCGGCAGTACGGCCTTCCAGTTCGTCCAGCACGGCATTGTAATTTGTCAGCACAGAGTCATCGACACCCGTATGTTTCGGTACCTTACGTTCAGATGCATTGTTCTTTTTCGTGTTCGCGCCACTGCCGGCAGAACTGTAGGTAAAACTGAAATTCGCACCCGCATCGCCGCCGCCGCCGCCGATACTGGAGGCCTCGATACCATGGGCGGATGTTCCGGCTGTCGTAATCGTGCCAGCGGCTTCACTGCGCGTGCCGCGGTTGACAACCACGTCGCCCGCATTGCCGCCGCCGGAGCCAAAGCCGCCGATGCCAAGGGTTACCGGTGACGTTCCTTTCGTGATGTTCGACGTTACATTTAAACCGCCGGTTCCGCCGCCGCCGCCGATCGACTGGGCAAGAATGCCGCGTGAATGCGCCCCCCGGGTACTGATATTTCCGACCGAGGTGACGTTCACTTGCCCGGCATCCGCACCTTCGCCTGCAAAGCCGCCAATACCACCGACAACAGAAAAATCCTGCGAAGATTTTTCCGGCTGACTGGTCCAGTTTGCATTGGCAGTGACGTTAAGGCCGCCATTGCCGCCGCCGCCGGCAATACTCTGCGCTAAGATACCATGGCCCCAGTCGCCTGTCGTCTGGATAGAGCCGGTGTGATCAACCAAGACTTCGCCGCTGACCGCTGAGTCGCCGCCAAAGCCGCCGACCCCGAAGACGACAGAGGAGGCAGTATCTTTGCTATTGAAGGAAGCGCCGCCGCTGATGTTCAGGCCGCCGTTACCGCCGCCGCCGCCGATGGACTGCGCGGTGATTCCGGTTGCACGGCCGACACTGTTCGGGTCATCAGATTCATCGACCAAGGACAAGCCTGCACCAACCTCATGTATGGTATTCTCAATCCAGCCCGGGTCACTGTTTTGTACGTTTGTTCCATGGGCGTAGAGGTCGGCGTTAGAAACCACCGTTACATTACCGGCCGTTCCCCCGTTGCCGCCGAAACCGCCGATACCGACAATAACAGGAGAAGAAGAGGTAAAACCGCCACTGACATTGAGGCCGCCGTTGCCCCCGCCGCCGCCCAGCGACTGGGCAAAAATTGCCGATGCTTCATCACCATAGGCCGTAATCGAGCTGCCGTCCTTTACAGTGACCTCAACATTGCCCGCATCACCACCTTCTCCACCGAAGCCGCCAAGACCGACGAGCAGTGCATTACCTTCATTTTCTTGAGAATATGACAAACCGCCACTGATATTTATGCCGCCGTTACCGCCGCCGCCCGCCAGGGACTGGGCGAGAATGCCATGAGAACCATCTGCTTTGGAACCGGAAGTTGCGTTAATCCGGGAACGATTGATGGCTCCTTCATACTCCAGGACCACATCACCTGCGTCACCTCCTTTGCCGCCAAAGCCGCCGATGCCGATAGAAGCCACGCTGCTGCTTTTTTGGGAACTGATAGACACTCCTCCGGCTACATTGAGCCCGCCGTTACCGCCGCCGCCGGCCAGGGATTGGGCAACCACAGCATGTGAATTGGAACCCCCGGTGAATACATCACCAGTCATCTTCAATGTGACGTCTCCGGAATCGCCACCGCTGCTGCCAAAGCCGCCAAGCCCGAAACCAAGGTTTCCACCGGCATCATCCGCATAGCTGATTTGCCCGGTAACATTCATGCCGCCGTTACCGCCGCCGCCGCCGAGGGACTGGGCGACAACCCCCATTGAGCGGTCCCCGATTGTTATAACAGCCCCGTCGGCGACATCTACTTCATTGGCAACATTACCTGCGTCACCTCCTTCGCCGCCAAAGCCGCCAATACCAAGTCCAATGGAGCCACTACTACCCTTGAGAGAGGCTGTGAGTGAACCAGTAACATTGAGGCCGCCGTTACCGCCGCCGCCGGCCAGGGACTGGGCAAGCACTGCCGTTGAATCGTCACCTGTTGTCACAATTACGTTATGGGCCTCACTTGCAGTCACTGTACTGGTAACATCACCTGCGTCACCTCCTTTGCCGCCAAAGCCGCCAAGGCCGAAGCCTAATGCCCCGCCGTTTTCTTTTGCTAGAGTCACCGAACCACTCACATTGACTGCGCCGTTGCCGCCGCCGCCGCCGAGACTTTGCGCCACGATGCCATTGGCATTATTACCTGTCGTAAGCGTTCCACCAATGACCGTGTTGTTCACCTCCCCGCCGTTGCCACCGCCTTCGCCGGAGCCGCCGATACCAACAGAAAGACCGCCGCTGCCCTTGAGAGAAGCTGCAAGTGATCCTGTGACATTGAGAGCGCCGTTACCGCCGCCGCCACCAACGGATTGCGCAAGAATACCTGTTGAGCCGTCACCCAAAGTCTGTACATAGCCTTCGACGGTATTGTTCACTGAACCGCCATCACCGCCCTCGCCGCCGGAGCCGCCCAGGCCGACACCCACGGCACCCGCTGTTTTGGCTAGTGCAATTGTTCCCGATACATTTATGGCGCCGTTGCCGCCGCCGCCGCCGACGCTTTGGGCGACGACACCGGATGCATTCGCCCCGGAAGTTTGCACGATTCCTTCAAGTCTGTTGGTAACCTGCCCGGCGTTGCCACCTCCACCGCCGGAGCCGCCGATACCAACTGATGCGGCACCACTGCCGGTGCCCGCTCCGCTTATTGCAGCTGAAACATTGAGAGCGCCGTTACCTCCGCCGCCACCAACGGATTGCGCAAGAATACCTGTTGAGCCGTCACCCAAAGTCTGTACATAGCCTTCGACGGTATTGTTCACCTCCCCGCCGTTCCCGCCGCCTGCGCCGGAGCCGCCGATACCAACTGATGCGGCACCACTGCCGGTGCCTGCACCACTTCCAGCAGCGCTGACATTAAAGCCGCCATTGCCGCCGCCGCCGCCGATGGACTGCGCAATCACACCGCTTGAATTTTTGCCTGAGGTGAAAACATTATTCGCGACATTGAGAGTAACCTCCCCGCCGTTACCGCCGCCTGCGCCGGAGCCGCCCAGGCCGACAGATACTGCTCCACTGCCGGTGCCTGCACCACTTCCAGCAGCGCTGACATTAAAGCCGCCGTTACCACCGCCGCCGCCGATGGACTGCGCAACGATTGCAGCGGAGTTGTCGCCCCCGGTGGTGATTTGCCCATCTTTGGTTTCCGCAATGACCTCCCCGCCGTCCCCGCCGCCTGCGCCGGAGCCGCCCAGGCCGACAGATACTGCTCCACTGCCGGTGCCTGCACCACTTCCAGCAGCGCTGACATTAAAGCCGCCGTTACCGCCGCCGCCGCCAACAGATTGAGCGAGAAAGCCGATAGAGTTATCACCATGTGTTAAAATTGTTCCTGTTGAGCTGGATTCAACCGAACCGCCATCACCGCCCTCGCCGCCGGAGCCGCCCAGGCCGACAGATACTGCTCCACTGCCGGTGCCTGCACCACTTCCAGCAGCGCTGACATTAAAGCCGCCGTTACCGCCGCCGCCGCCGACTGATTGGACAAGCAAACCCGTGGAGTTCTGACCATGGGTCGTAATGTTTCCTTCCGTAACCACGTCCACAGCACCGCCAGCACCGCCAGCACCGCCAGTGCCGCCGAGACCAACAGCGAAAGCACCACTTGCTACGCCCGCTCCACTGCCGGAACCTGAAATACTGAAACCACCATTACCCCCCCCACCTCCAACACTCTGAGCCATGAAGCCGATTGAACGGTCGCCTTCAGTATCAATTGAACCATTGAAATCACTTATAACCATACCACCCTTACCACCAGAGCCACCAGAGCCTCCAACAGCAACACTAAAGGAGCCACTCACAGCAGCACCGCCTGCGGCTGCGACAGAGACGCTATAGCCGCCATTTCCGCCACCTCCGCCAACACTCTGGAGAAGGACGCCCGTTGAGTCATCTCCCTTAGTTTCTATAATACTTATTCCGGATGTATTTTTTAATGTTACTTCACCTCCCTCACCACCTGAACCGCCTTTACCGCCGACAGCCACTGATACGGCAGCCACATACCCAACTGTTACCTGCACGGCGCCGCCGCCATTACCTCCGCCACCGCCAACAGATTGGGCAAAAAGTCCGGTTGAACGATCACCTTCAGTACTAATGACTGAAGCCGTATTCACATCTTTTCCTTGTAATGTCACATCCACCTTATCGCCATCACCACCACCTCCTCCTGTTCCTCCGACTGCCACCCCGACAAATGCTCCAATGGAGCCGGAACTGCCACCGTTACCTCCGCCGCCGCCGACAGATTGAACAAATATACCGGTTGAATCATTTCCTTTAGTTGTGATTTCACCACCGTGTTTAACTGTTACTGTGTCACCTTTACCACCGCCGGATCCACTTCCGCCTACCGAAACCATACCGTTGGAGCTGCCGCCATCGCCGCCGCCGCCGCCAATGCTTTGCGCGACAATGCCCCGTGATTTGTCGCCAGCCGTAGTGATTGTTCCATAGTTTTCTACAACCACTTCCTCGCCCTGGCCGGCCTTGCTGCCCTTGCCACCGATAGCAACGAGAGCACCGCTATCAGACCCTGAGCCCCCAGAACCACCAACAGATTGAGCAAAAATTCCATCAGAATCACTAGCTGATGTGCTGATGTCAGCTGAGGCATTATTTTTAACGGTTACTTTGCCGGCTTTTCCGCCACCAGAACCGGACCCCCCAAGTGCAACCAGGCCGCCGGATGTGCCACCAGAACCGCCGCCGCCGCCAATACTCTGGGCAAATATTCCACGCGACCCTGTGCCTGTGGTGGTGATTGTTCCATCGTTCGTGACCGTCACAGCTCCACCATTACCACCATTGTCGGCTTTACCTTGGAGTGCAACAATGAGATTGCCTGAAGTACCGGAATCACCGCCAGAGCCGCCGATACTTTGAGCTAAAATACCATGCGCCCCAGCACCAGTTGTCCTGATTGTGCCGGTCGCACCATTTATAATTTCAACCGTGCCACCACTGCCACCTGTGCCACCACTACCGGACTCACCAACAAGTCCCCAAGCATCTCCGCCTGAACCACCGTTCCCACTCACACTTAAACCATAAATTCCATGGGCGCCGTTGCCGGCTGTGCTGATATTGCCATTGTTCGTGACCGTCACCGCTCCGCCATTGCTGGAATGTCCGCCTGTACCCCCTCCCGGTGCAAGAAATCCATCACCGCCATCGCCGGCCTGGCCGCTGCGGCTGTACGCAAAGATACCATGGTTGTCATCACCTTCGGTTGCGACTTGGATGTTCGTATTATTAGTCACATTAACCGTGCCGCCGGCGCCTCCGTTACCACCGTCCGCACCATCCCAATAGGACAAATAGGAGTCGCCACCAGAGCCGCCTTTACCGCCTATGCTTCCCGCCTTAATGCCGATGTTATCTGTAGGTCCAATGTTCGTAGAATTATTTACAGTAACTGAAGGCCCTGTTGCCCCTTTACCGCCTTTTTTAGGTTTAACAAGCAAAGCACCATCGCTCCCGTTAGAACCACCTTTACCTGTTCGAACATTTTTCACCCCGTCAGTACCAGTTTCAATCACGTCGGGTGTCTCTTCGCCTTCTGTATCATTTGAGTAAAAATGCGCATCTAAGACCGTGGTTAAAATTTGATAGCCTAAAGGAACTGTAAAACCTGATGGATTATTAGATGTCAAACGCAAATCAACTATAAAATCAGTTGTATTTTTACTAACGATTTCAAATTCAAGTGGCGGATCATCATTGTTATAAATAAAATCACCCACATCTTTAACCAGAAACGAATACCCGTCCAAGGTCTGCACAAATGCAGTATCTCCCTCTGTTGGTGTGCCCGCGGGATCTTTAAGAAGGCCGCTTACCGTGGTCTCGTCGTCTGTCACAGGATTCGTCACTGTATCACCCAATTGCGAATCGGAATCAGGAAAGTCGTCTTCCGCCATAAGATCAGTTGAAAAAATAAACGCAACCGATAGGATCCAGACAAATTGTAAAATCATTTTCCGCACAAGACGAGCCCGTTTAAAGCAAAAAAGTTTTGCCATACAATTCCCCCTTTTTTATGTAATTACGTACAAGGACTTGACGCGCTGGTTACAAAACCCGATAATCACCGGCAAGGGTTTTGTAAAACCGATTGTGCGCAATCGTCTCCGCTTAGCGCCCCATGATTGCAGCAGAACCAAGAGGGTAACGGCGAAGAGTTCAATACAAAGTCAAATTAACTGGGTAGGCTTGAGTCTCAGTGCCACCAAATTTATACGTTATGTGCCCAGGCAATGAAACAAAAGTCGACAAATTTCGCGTATGTATTTTTTATGAATAAGCTGCGCAGAAATATTTTTCAACATATTTTTTGTAAATTTTTTGTAAACCGCACCATGATACTGCCAAAATCCAAAAAATACACTGCACAGTGAACCGGCAGGAGGCAGCAGCCGGCTTTGCTGATGGAAGCTTATAAACCGGGCAGTTTTGATTCAATGAGTAAGGAGGAGGATTCATGGTCGGGAAAATAATCGCCTTCGGCGGACTTGTTGTGATTGTGATGCCGATGGTTCTGCTTGCGGCTGAAATGGTCCGCTTCGGGCGGGGGAAGGCCTGGGCACGGAAACAGTTTGAAAATGACCGGGCAGAAAAGTTCAGGAACTGGGGAGCAACGGAGCGGCTGGAAATTCTGCCCCTGATCGACTGGTATGCAGCAAAGGAGGGGCTGCTGACAGAGGGGGGCGTTTCCTACCTTCTAAAAACCGATACCAGGACGATTCTGTTTGACCTGGGCTTTAATTATCCGGCCCGGAGCCATCCGTCACCACTGCTGCAGAACATGGCCAGGCTGGGCATCCGGCTCGATGACATCGATACAATTGTTATTTCCCATGATCACCCCGACCATGTGGGCGGCCGAAAATGGCAGGCCCGGAAGAGCTTTTCCCTGTCGTCGACCCAGGTCGACCTCGGGGGCACGGCGGTCTATACTCCGGTGCCCATGACCTACCCGGGTCTCCAGCCCGTTGTGACGGAGGCGCCTACGCGTATCGGCGAGGGCATCGCCACCATCGGAACCATCCCCAATCAGCTTTTCATGGCCGGCTGGACCGTTGAGCAGGCCCTTGCGGTCAATGTTGCCGGCAAAGGGGTGGTGCTGATCGTGGGGTGCGGCCATCAAACCCTGCCGCGCATCCTGGAGCGGACCGAGGCCCTGTTTGATGAGCCGATCTACGGGGTGGTCGGCGGGCTGCATTATCCGGTCAGTGATTCGCGGATCACACCCCTGGGATTCAAAATCCAAAAATACCTGGGAACCGGCAAGGTGCCCTGGCAGCCGATCACCCGTCAGGAGGTTTTTGAGAATATTGCCTGCCTGCAAAAAAGACATCCCCGGCTGGTCGGGCTGTCGCCTCACGACAGCTGCGATGAGAGCCTGGATGCCTTCCGAACGGCGTTTCCGCAAGCTTATCGGGATATTCGGGTGGGGGAGGCTATTTGTGTGTCAAGGGGCACCGGCTGAAACTTAAAATCTTTGGGGGGCGCCCTGCGTTTCGGCATTCGGCCACCGGGCGGGCATTAACCCTTTTAAAAATCGATATTTTTGCTTGCAGGCCGGGCAAAGATATGATATTACTTTCAGGTTTAATAAGAACCCCGCACTTTCCCGAACAAGGCAAAAGGGGACGTGCGGCAGACAATCACTTCGCAGGGGCGGCAGCGGAAAAGGACAACGCATCAGGTCTGTCCTGTTGCGCGAGGCTGAGGCCTTCAGCAATGAACCGCGACCGTCGCGCAGGAAAAGGAGGAAGCACTTTGGCTACAACAACGACAATGAAACAGATGCTTGAGGCGGGCGTGCACTTCGGTCACCAGACCAGCAAGTGGAACCCGAAAATGAAACCCTATATCTTCGGAGCCCGCAACGGGATCCACATAATCGATCTCCAAAAAACAGTCGTGCTGTTCAAGGAAGCCAGCGATTTTGTGCTCGATACGGTAGCCGACGGCGGAAAAGTGCTGTTCGTGGGCACCAAGCGGCAGGCCCAGGAGGCTATTAGCGAGGAAGCAGGACGGGTCGGCCACCATTATATTACCAACCGCTGGCTGGGCGGTCTGTTGACGAATTTCAGCACGGTCAAGAAAAGTATTGAACGCATGAAAACGCTTGAAACCATGCGCGATTCCGGAGAGTTCGTCAACTTCAAAAAGAAGGAGGCGCTCGGCTTTGAACGCGAGATCGAAAAACTCACCTTCGTGTTTGACGGCATTCGCGATATGGACCGCCTGCCTGCTGCGCTTTTTATCGTTGATCCCAAAAAAGAAAAGATCGCCGTTGCCGAGGCAAAAAAGCTGGGCATTCCGACCATCGGGCTGCTTGATACCAACTGTGATCCGGAAGACATCGACTACATCATTCCCGGTAATGACGATGCGATTCGCGCGATCAAGCTGTTCAGTTTAAAAATAGCCGAAGCCATCGCAGCCGGAGAGCGCAGGCGCCAGGAGATCACCAAGGAAGAGGCCCTGCAGGCCGCCCGCCAGGCAGAAAAAGCATTGAAGGAAACGGCTGAATAAGCCAATACCATAAAGGAGTAGCGTACCATGTCTGTTGATGCGAAAACCGTGAAAGCCCTGCGCGACAAAACCGGCGCAGGCATGATGGACTGCAAAAAAGCACTTGCCGAAACCGGCGGCGACATGGAGAAGGCGATCGTATACCTGCGGGAAAAGGGTATTGCTTCCGCCTCCAAAAAATCCGGCCGGGCGACCAGGGAGGGCCGGATCGTTTCCTATATCCATCCCGGGGACAAACTGGGCGTGATGCTCGAAGTAAACTGTGAAACCGATTTTGTAGCCAAGGGTGAGCAGTTTATAGAATTCACCCGCGATATTGCCATGCATATCGCCGCGGCGGCCCCGCGTTTTCTGACGCACGAGGACATACCCGCTGACGTGATCGAGGAGGAACGCAGCATTTACCGGACCCAGGCCCTTAATGACGGCAAGCCTGAAAAAATCGTTGATAAAATTGTTGACGGGCGCATCAAGAAGTTTGCCGCCGAAGTCTGCCTGCTTGATCAGCCGTTTGTCAAGGATGACAAAGTTACGATCAGCGATTTCATAAAGAACGGTATTGCCACGTTCGGCGAAAACATCAGCATTGCACGCTTCGCGCGGTTCAAGCTGGGCGAGTAGCACAGGGACGTTCGGCGCTCCTCACGTGCTGCGTTTACAGGCGACACACGCGAAGTGCTGCTGTGACAGTGAAGATCGCCCGACCGGCATATCTGACCATCAATGCGGGAGGCACTCATGTCCGAAGCGGAACCTTGTGTTTTCAGGCGTATTTTGCTGAAGCTGAGCGGAGAGGCGCTCAAGGGCACAAAACACTACGGCATTGACCCGGAGGTAGTTAAAACCGTGGCCGGTGATATCGCCCGTGTTCAGCAGGCCGGCATAGAGGCGGGTGTTGTTATCGGCGGGGGCAATATTTTTCGCGGCCTGTCCGACAGCGCTGAAGGCATGGACCGCAGCAGTGCCGATCATATCGGTATGCTGGCGACGGTCATGAACAGCCTGGCGCTGCAGGATGCGCTTGAAAAACTGGGTGTGCCCACCCGGGTGCAGTCGGCAATACCGATGCACCAGATCGCTGAACCCTATATCCGGCGCAGGGCCATCCGCCATCTTGAAAAAAAGCGCGTGGTGATTTTTGCGGCCGGAACCGGCAACCCGTTTTTCTCCACGGATACGGCTGCCGCCCTGCGCGCAAGCGAGATCAATGCCGACCTGATCATGAAGGCCACCAAGGTCGACGGCGTCTATGACAGGGATCCGGCACACCATGCCGACGCGAAGCGTTTTGACGCGCTCACCTATCAGGAGGTTCTTGACCGCAAGCTTGCGGTCATGGATCTGACCGCCATTACGCTGTGCATGGACAACAATCTGCCGATCACCGTTTTTGACATACATGTGCCCGGTAATATCTACAACGCTGCCCGGGGCGAACGAACAGGAACCTTTATACGGGGGTAGACTATGGACAGGCAACTTGAGCAACAGACACGGGCCGAGATGGACGGCAGTCTTGATTCCCTGGCAAAGGAGTTCTCCAAGGTCAGAACGGGTCGGGCGTCGATCTCGTTGCTTGACAGCGTCCGCGTTGACTACTACGGCACGCCCACGCCGTTGAACCAGCTTGCGACCCTTGCCATACCTGAGCCGCGCATGATCACCATCCAGCCCTGGGACGCGCAGATATCCAAGGAAATAGAAAAAGCCATCTTAAAGGCCGATCTCGGCCTTACCCCCAGCGGCGACGGCAAGCTGGTGCGCGTCTCCATTCCGCCGCTCACGGAGGAGCGCCGCAAGGAGCTTGTCAAGCTGGTCAAGAAAATGGCCGAAGCGGCCAAGGTCTCTGTCCGCAACCACCGCCGGAAGGTCAACGACGACCTCAAGGCCATGAAAAACGATAAGAAAATAAGCGAAGACGAAATGTTCAAGTCCCAGGATGACGTGCAGAAAATCACCGACGATTATATTGCAAAAGTCGATGATGTGACCAAAGACAAGGAAGCGGAAATACTGGAGATATAGCCAAAAGCGCGGCGGCCGGCATGAACACATGCCCTGTTTCCCGACTGCAGCGCCCGATGAATCCTCCCAGTGCCGGACGTGTGCATATATCCAGGGCGCCGGAAAAACCGGCGTCCTGTTTTTTTTCGGCAGACCCGGGACCGCCGGGCACCGGAGGCCTTTTCGGAGGTGAGCGTGGCGTAAAATGCGCTTGAGGCAATTATTTTTTTGTGATAATTTAAATAGTTATAGTCTATTTGGATATACGTGCTGCATTGTTTTCATGATCTTTTCGTGTCATGGGTGTGGGCACAGACCGGAAAAAAGCAATGGGAAACATTGATGTAAGCAGTGAAAATTTGCCGCGCCACATCGCTATTATCATGGATGGTAACGGCAGATGGGCAAAGAAGCGTTCTTTGCCGCGCATACAGGGGCATCGGATCGGCATGGAATCGCTCCGGGATGTTATCACCACCTGTTCCCGCGTGGGCATCGAATATCTTACCCTCTACGCCTTTTCAACCGAAAACTGGTTTCGTCCCGAAGAAGAGGTACGGGCGCTGATAATGCTGCTCAAGACCTTTGTCCAGAAGGAGCTGAACAATCTGCACCGCGCCAATATCTGCGTGCATACCATAGGGGAAATCGACCGGTTGCCCAGGGATATCTGCGATCTTGTACGCCGGGGGATTGAAAAGACCCTGAACAATACCGGTATGGTGGTGAATTTTGCGTGGAGTTACGGCGCCCGCGAAGAAATTCTGCGGGCAATGCGTGCGATCGCAGCAAAGACCGCCAGCGGCGAGCTCGACCCGGCCGCGATCGACGCTCAGTGCATTGCGCAGCATCTCTACACTGCCGATATGCCCGACCCCGATCTTTTGATTCGCACCAGCGGTGAAATGCGCATCAGCAATTTCCTGCTCTGGCAGATCGCCTATACCGAGCTGTATATTACCGATGTGCTCTGGCCGGACTTCCGCGAGGAAGAAACCCTGCGGGCGATTGCGGAATATCAAAAACGCAAGAGGCGCTTCGGACGCACCGACGAACAGATAACCGGCAACAGTTGACCGGGCGCCGAAGGCCTCCTGTTGCTTTCTACTGCACGACCGACTGCCATGCTTGCCCGATTTCTTACAGTTGTGATCGCCGCCCCGCTCGTTATCGCCGTGATCGGCCTCATGGGGCTTGGCGCTTCTTTTGCGCTGCTGGTGGCGGCGTGTCTGCCGGCCATGTATGAATATTATGCCATGGCCCTGCCCGGGGCAAAAAAGGCGGAAGTATACGGTTGTCTTGCCCTTGGAGCGCTTGTGCTCGCAGCCGCCCTGGCCGACGCCGCGGCAAATACGCCGGCATTGCTGGCCGCCGGCATGTGCGTGGCAGCCTTTGTCTTGATATTTGTCGCCTATATCTGCAGAGGCGGCAGCGTGCCCTTTGATCGTATCGTAACCCTGTTCTTCGGGATTTTTTATGTGGCCCTGCTGTCGTCCTTTTTGATACTGCTGCGCGCTGTGCCCGCCGGGGTCAGCCTTGTGTTTTTCCTTTTGTTCGTAACCTGGGCAGGCGATATCGGCGCCTACCTGATCGGACGTGCACTGGGGTCGCACCCGCTGTGCCCGCGGGTCAGCCCGGCCAAAACCGTAGAAGGTTCCTGCGGCGGAGTGCTGTTCAGCCTTGCCGCGGCGTTTGGCTGCCGCGCCCTGTTCATGCAAAACATCACCCCGGCGCATTGCATCGCCATGGCGGCCGGGATCAATATTTTGAACCAGATCGGCGATCTGAGCGAATCGGCCATCAAGCGTGCATGCGGCGTCAAGGATTCCGGCAGGATTCTGCCGGGACATGGCGGTGTGCTTGACCGCATCGACAGCCTGCTGTTTGCAGCGCCGTTTCTTTATTATTATATCCGCTTGTCTGCAAGCTGACCGCTTTCCATGAAGGCAGGCCCCGGCCTGCTGGAGCGCTTCCCATGGAACGAAAAAAAATCGTGCTGCTCGGCTCTACCGGTTCAATCGGAACCAGTGCGCTTGATGTCATCGGCCGCCACCCGGACCGTTTTGAGGTGGGCGGCCTGGCAGCAGCAGCCAGTGTAGAGAGCATGCTGGCTCAAATCAATGTGTGCACCCCTGATCTGGCATGCCTTGCAGATCCCGGTGCAGCCGATGAGCTGCGCCGCAGGCTGCCGCCGGGCTGCCCAACCGAGATCGTTGCCGGGGAGCAGGGACTTGTGCGTGTGGCGACCATGCCCGAGGCCGACCTGGTGCTGGCCGCCATAGCCGGCTCCGCCGGCCTGCAGCCCACATTTGCGGCCCTGCAGGCCGGCAAGGACGTTGCCCTGGCAAACAAGGAATCCCTGGTGATGGCCGGAGAGCTGATGATGGCCCAGGCCCGCCGGAGCGGATGCAGGATCATCCCGGTAGACAGCGAGCACAGTGCTGTATACCAGCTGCTCAACGGCCGCAGCGCCGATCATGTCAGTTCCATTATTCTGACGGCCTCCGGCGGCCCCTTTCTGCATAAAACGCCGGAGGAGCTGCAGCGGGTAACCCCCGCCGAAGCCCTGTGCCACCCGCGCTGGAACATGGGCAGCAAGGTGACCGTTGATTCGGCCTCGATGATGAACAAGGGCCTTGAAGTCATCGAGGCCCGCTGGCTTTTTGATATCGAACCCGACCGTATCAGGGTTGTCGTCCATCCCCAGAGCATCGTACATTCCATGGTGGCGTTTGTGGACGGGACCATTCTGGCCCAGCTGTCGCAGCCCGACATGCGGGGCCCGATCGCCTATGCCTTTTCCTGCCCCGAGCGGCTGGAACCGGTCATGCAGCCGCTTGACCTCGTGGCCCTGGGCGAGCTCAGCTTTCTGGCGCCCGACACCGACCGGTTTCCGAGCCTTGCCCTTGCGTTCCGCGCGCTGCGGCAGGGAGGTCTCATGCCGGCGGTCATGAATGCCGCCAATGAAATTGCGGTTGAAAGTTTTTTAGGCGGCAGGCTGGCATTTCAGTCCATGCCGGCCCTTGTTGAAGAGGTGATGAACGGTTTCAGCGCCGGCTGCACCGCAGCCGGCATGGAACAGGTGCTTGAAGCAGACCGCTGGGCCCGCACGCGGGCGCGCGAGCTGCTGGACGGCGGATCGGGCGCAAGCAGGCTCGGCCCGGTTGTCCAAACATAGCCTCCGGCAACCAGGCACATGCCTGCTGACGGTTCACTATCGTGACCGGATCCGCAAGGCCGCATGCCCCGGTTTCGGCGCGCGCATTGACAGAGGTAATATGGATATTATTTCAGGTTACGTGCAAAGCAGTTCCAATGTTGTGGTCGGCTATATTGTTCCGGCGCTCGTGCTGCTGGGAATTTTGATCTTCGTGCATGAGCTCGGCCATTTCCTGCTGGCCAAGCTGTGCGGGGTACGGGTCCTGAAGTTTTCACTGGGATTTGGCCCCAAACTGATCGGGAAAAAGATCGGTGATACCGAGTATGTTATTTCGGCCCTGCCCCTGGGCGGCTATGTCAAGCCCCTGGGGGAGGCGCCCGATGAACCGGTGTCCGAGGAAGACCGTCCCTTCGCGCTCAACCACAAAAGCGTGGGCGCGCGTTTTGCGATCCTGGCGGCCGGCTCTGCGTTCAATATCGGCTTTGCCGTCGTTCTGTATGCCCTGGTCTACATGGTCGGGCTTCCGGTGTTGACAACGATGATCGGTCAGGTGATCGAAGATTCACCCGCGGCGCGTGCCGGCATTGCCCCCGGCGACATCGTTGAGGCGATAGACGGCCGTTCGATGCAGTACTGGAATGAACTGCAGGAAACAGTGGCAGAGTGTAACGGCCGTTCGTTGCGCCTGAGCGTCAGGCGCGGCAGCGATTCGCTTGAGTTCGTGCTGCAGCCCGAACTCAAGCAGCGCGAAGACGAGCTCGGCCGTGAGCAGGAGGGTTACCTGATCGGGATCGCGCCCTCGGCCGACGGCTTCGAGCTCAGGCGCTACGGTCCGCTGGCCGCCGTTGGCAGTGCCTTCACGGACGTTTGGAAATATACACGGCTGACATTCGAGCTGCTGGGCATGCTGATCAAGAGCCCGGTTGCAAATAAGGAGCACCTGGGTGGACCGATCCTGATCGGTAAGATCGCCGGCGATTTTGCACGGCAGGGCCTTACCAGTTTTTTGCTGCTTATGGGAATTATCAGTCTCAATCTGGGTATATTCAACCTGCTGCCCATTCCGATCCTTGACGGCGGGCATATACTGTTTCTGGTCATTGAGGGGCTCAAGGGCTCTCCGGTCAGTACACGCGTGATGGAAATTTCCCACCAGATCGGGCTGGCCCTGCTGCTCGCCCTGATGCTGTTTGTCTGCTACAATGACGTGGCACGGCTTTCACAGGGACTGTTTTGAACCTGCGTGGCGGATGCGGAGATTATGACCGACAAGCCCTTCACCGTTCTTGCTTTTGATACCTCTTCAAGCAGCTGCAGTGCTGCGCTGATAGCCGGCGGTGTCCTGGCCGGTGAGGACACGCGCAGCGGCCCCGGAAATTATTCCGCCCTGCTGCTCAGGATGATCGACCGTCTGCTGCATGATGCCGGCCTGGGCATTGACGAGCTTGACTGCATTGCCGTGGCGCAGGGGCCGGGCTCGTTTACCGGTCTGCGCGTTGGCATCAGCACGGCCCAGGGACTGGGCTTTGCCCTTGACAAGCCGCTTGTCGGCGTTTCGACCCTTGAGATCATTGCAGCGCAGAACATGCCCTTTACTGGACAGGTGTGTCCCATGCTGGATGCCCGCCGCGGGCAGGTGTATAGCGGCCTGTTCGAGCAGGGCCCCGGCGGCGAAGCTGTCGCTGCGGGCGAAGAATGCGTGGAGAGTCCTGAGGCGTGCACAGCCGCCCTCCGTGGCCGGGTGCTGCTGTGCGGACGCGGGGCCGAGCTCTACCGGGACGTCATTGTGCAAGCCTGCACGGCCGAGTACTGTTTCGCGCCGGAGATAAACGGGCGCCCCCGCGCAGCCATGCTGGCGCGTATCGCCCTGGAGCGGTTGCAGGCCGCTCAAACGCAGACCGCGGCGCAGGTGCTTCCGGGCTATGTCCGGCGGCCGGATGCCGAACGCAATGCCGCGGCACGGCACTTGCAGAAAAATTGAAAAAAGAGTATCAAATATTTTATATACTCTGTAGAGAGTTCCGTACGGCAGGCCGGGCAGCGCATACAGGCCTGAAGTATTGTCCCCATGATGGAGCAGACGGTGAAGCTAAACGGTGCACAGATACTGCTGGAGTGTTTGAAAAAGGAAAAGGTCAAGGCCGTGTTCGGCTATCCCGGCGGCTCGGTTCTTGATATCTACAATGCCCTTTTTGAGCACAATATTAAGCACGTGCTGGTGCGGCATGAGCAGGCCGCTGTTCATGCGGCCGACGGCTATGCGCGCGTCACCGGCGAGGTCGGCGTGTGCCTGGTAACCTCGGGCCCGGGCGCTACCAATACGGTCACGGGCATTGCCACCGCGCACATGGATTCGATCCCGCTGGTGGTGCTGACCGGCCAGGTGCCCACGGCCCTGATCGGCAATGATGCCTTCCAGGAAGCCGACATTGTCGGCATAACGCGGCCCTGCACCAAGCATAACTATCTTGTCAAGGATATCGCGGAACTGCCGCGTGTGATGCGCGAGGCGTTTTACATCGCGCGCAGCGGCCGGCCCGGTCCGGTCCTGATCGATCTTCCCAAGGATGTCATCAACCAGTCGGCCGAATTCAGCTACCCCGAACACGCCGCGATCCGCAGCTACAAGCCGACCGTCAAGGGCAACCCGCGGCAGGTACGGCGCGCGCTGGACGAGATCCTCACGGCCGCAAGGCCGGTCATATACGCTGGAGGCGGCGTCGTGCTTGCAAATGCCTCGGCTGAGCTGTGCCGCTTCGCCCGCCAGCTTTCCATACCCGTGACGACCACGCTCATGGGCCTTGGCTGCTTTCCGGGCACCGATCCGCTCAGCCTGGGCATGCTCGGCATGCACGGCACATACCGGGCGAACATGGCGGTCACCAATTGCGACCTGCTGCTTGCTGTCGGCGCGCGTTTTGACGATCGGGTCACGGGCGACTTGCATGCGTTCGCCCCCGGGGCGAAGATCGTTCATTTTGATATCGACCCGACGTCGATCAGCAAGAATATCAAGGTGCATATACCCGTGGTCGGCGACTGCCGGGAGATACTGAAAGACTGCCTTGCCGCGACCGGTAAAAAGAGAGTCACGCAGCGTGCGCGCAAAGAGTGGCTGGATGAGATCGAGCACTGGAAAGCCCGGCATACGCTGGCCTATAAGCAGGGCAAGGGCATCAAGCCCCAGTACGTTGTTGAAAAGCTCTATGAGCTCACGCAGGGAGCGTGCATCGTGGCGACCGAGGTCGGGCAGAACCAGATGTGGGCCGCGCAGTATTTTCAGTTTGACCGCCCGCGTACATGGCTGACCTCGGGCGGCCTCGGCACCATGGGCTACGGATTCCCGGCAGCCCTGGGGGCGCAGGTCGCGTTCCCGAAAAAGACCGTGATCGATATCGCCGGCGACGGCAGCATCCAGATGAACATCCAGGAGCTGGCAACCGTCGTGCAGTATAATCTGCCGGTCAAGATTGCCATTTTGAATAACCGCTGCCTGGGCATGGTCCGGCAGTGGCAGCAGCTGTTTTACGACAAACGCTACTCGCACTCGACTTTTGAGCACCATCCGGATTTTGTCAAGCTGGCCGAGGCCTACGGCGCGGTCGGCCTGCGGGCCGAACGGCCCGATGAGGTCGAGCCGGTCATCCGCAAGGCGCTGGCCGTCAAAAAACCGGTCATCATGGAATTCGTGGTCGAACAGGAAGAATGCGTCTATCCCATGGTGCCGGCCGGAGCGCCGATCAGCAACATGATGTTGCTGTAACATTGAGGTGCATAGGGTATGTTGACGGCTATTCAAAAATGCGCAGATGCAAGGCACGCGATGTCATGAGGAATGGGGCGTACTGTTTTGTACGCCACAGTGACGAGTGGCGAGCGTAACACCGCAGATGTGCTTTTTTGAATAGCCTGTCAGCAGCAGGAAGGAAAAACTAATGCGTCACACAATCAGCGTTCTGGTAGACAACAAGCCAGGCGTCCTGGCGCGCGTTTCGGGCCTTTTCAGCGGCCGTGGGTTCAATATTGAGAGCCTGTCGGTCAATGAAACGCTTGACCCGACCATGTCGCAGATGACCATCGTAACACGCGGCGACGAGCGCGTGCTGGAGCAGATCAACAAGCAGCTCAACAAGCTGATCGACGTGATCAAGGTCGTCGACTATGAAAAAGGCGATGAAGGCCATATCGAGCGCGAACTGGCACTGATCAAGGTCGCGGTTACCGAAAAGTGCCGTGCCGAAGTACTGAGCATTATCGAGATTTTCCGCTGCAAGGTCATTGACGTGGGCAAGAGCCACTATACGGTTGAAGTCACCGGCGATGAAAATAAACTCAACGCCATTATCGAACTGCTGCGGCCCCTGGGCATCCGCGAGATCGTGCGTTCCGGCAAGGTTACGCTGCAGCGCGAAGCGAGGTCAAAATGAACACAACCCGGTTCCGGCGGAAAAGCACCCGATCAAGACGCGCCCATATCGATTTCAAGAAAGGGGTCTATCTGCTGCCGAACATCCTGACTTCCATGAGTCTGTTCTGCGGGTTTTACGCAATCGTGGCCACCATGCAGCACAACTACATCATCGCCGCCTGGGTCATTATCCTGGCCTCTGTCTTTGACGGCCTTGACGGCCGGGTTGCCCGCATGACGCATACCACCTCCCGTTTCGGACTCGAGTACGATTCCCTCTGCGACCTGGTTGCCTTCGGGGTCGCGCCGGCCGTGCTGTCATTCGGGATCGTGCTGCACCAGTTCGGGCGCGTGGGCTGGCTGGCGGCGTTTCTGTTCTGTGCCTGCGGGGCCATGCGTCTGGCGCGCTTCAATACCCTGAGCGGATCGCTTTCGGGAAAGTTTTTCCAGGGGCTGCCGATCCCCGTTGCCGCCGGGATGATCGCCGCAAGCATTATTTTTCTGAACCATCACCAGCTGGACGATAAAACGTTTTTAAGTTTTTTCCTGATGGCGCTGATATACGCACTGGCCTTTCTGATGGTGAGCACCATTCGCTTTCGCAGCTTCAAGAACTTCAACCTGCAGAGCCGCCGGCCCTTCAGCGCTGTTTTTGTGGCCATTCTTGTTATCGTGGTCGTGGCCATGGAACCCGAGACTATGCTGTTCTGTATCGGGGTGGTCTACATCGGATCGGCCATTGTCGAGTACATTCTGTATCTGGCGCGCCGCAGGCAGCAGATCGAAACACAAACGGAGGCAGTTGAGGAAAACAAATGAGCTCGAAACAACAGGACCAGCACGTAAAAATTTTCGACACCACCCTGCGTGACGGCGAACAGTCGCCGGGCAACACGATGAACATTCAGGAAAAGCTGCGCGTGGCCCGTCAGCTCGAGATCCTCGGGGTGGATATCATCGAGGCCGGATTTCCGATAGCCTCGCAGGGTGATTTCGACGCGGTGCAGCAGATCGCGCGCACCATCAAGGACAGCCAGATAGCGGGCCTTGCGCGGGCCAATGACGCCGACATCGACCGCGCCTGGGAGGCTATCCGGGACGCCGCGCATCCGCGCATCCATACCTTCATTTCGACATCGGACATCCACCTGCAGCACCAGCTGCGCAAGAGCCGCGACGAGGTGCTGAAAATCGCGGTTGCGGCCGTGAAGCGCTCCGTGTCCTACACGCCCGTGGTCGAGTTCTCAGCCATGGACGCGACCCGCAGCGACCGTGAGTACCTCTGCCGGGTGTACGCTGAAGTGATCGCCGCGGGCGCGACAACCATAAACGTACCCGACACGGTCGGCTACTCGGTGCCCAGCGAGTTCGGCGAGCTTATCCGCTATGTTGTCGAGCATGTGCCCAATATCGGCGAGGCCACCATCAGCGTGCATTGCCATAATGACCTCGGGCTGGCCGTGGCCAATTCGCTCGCGGCCGTGCAGAACGGCGCCCGGCAGGTCGAATGCACCCTGAACGGGATCGGCGAGCGGGCCGGCAACGCCTCGCTCGAGGAGATCGTCATGATCCTGCGCACCCGGCGTGATCTGTTTGCAGCCGACACCCGCATCGTGACGGAAAAAATATACCCCTCGAGCCGCCTGATCACTTCGATCACCGGCGTGGCAGTGCAGCCGAACAAGGCGATTGTGGGCGCGAACGCGTTTGCGCATGAGTCAGGCATTCACCAGGACGGCCTTTTGAAAGACAAGACAACCTATGAGATCATGACGCCCGAATCGGTGGGTATGAACCAGAGCCTGCTCGTGATCGGCAAGCATTCGGGCCGCCATGCATTCCGTACGCGCGTCGAGGATCTTGGATTTGCCCTCAACGACGAAGAGCTCAACAAGGCGTTCGTGCGTTTCAAGGAGCTGGCCGACAAGAAGAAAGAGGTTTTCGACGAGGACATCGAGGCACTGATCGCCGAGGAAGTGCTGCGCGCGCCCGAGGAGTTCAAGTTTTTGAACATGACCGTGGCGAGCGGCACCGTGGCCATTCCCTCGGCAACGGTCGAGATGGATGTGCGCGGCGAGATAATCAAGAAGGCTGCCTTCGGCGACGGGCCGGTCGACGCAGCGTTCCAGGCCATCCGCGACATTACCGGTACACACAGCCGCCTGCTCAAGTACATGGTCAACTCCATTACCGGCGGCACGGACGCGCAGGGCGAGGTGACCGTTCGCCTGAACGAGGGCGACACGGTCGTGGTCGGCCAGGGCGCGCACATGGACATTATCATTGCAAGCGCCCTTGCCTACGTCAACGCGCTCAACCGGCTCGCGCACGCGCGCAATAAAAATCCCGCGGGCCTCTACCATTGAGAACCCAAACGTTTACGGCCTCCTTCCGGAAGAAGGAGGCCTTTTTTATTGCCTGTTGCCAGTCATAGGGTGCTGGATGCGCCCTGCTCAAAATCGAAAACCGAATCGTTCAATGTCCCTCCTGAACCAGTTGCGCACTATTTCCAGTGTCTCCTTATCGTAGTACTGTCGATAGTGCCCGTGGTTTGATTTTTTCATATGCGGCAAGGGCGCGTTCATACCGAGCTTTTTTTGTATGCCGTTGAATTCTTTGTCAAGGTCCTCAAAATACAATATTTCGTCTACCAGGAGCTCATCGTTTTCATCCGTTATCCAGTCTATCTGCGGCATAAACATTTTCGGGCTGTCATAATACGAAGGATCCTGCCTGCCGTACGTGCGTTTTACCCATTCTTTAAATGCAATTGGTTTATCACGTAATCTGGTTTGATTCGTCTTGACGCGGAAGTGGTAATGGGACACGACCTTGTCCCAGGGGTTCCTTACGATGGTAAAGGTCAATTTTTTGTTCCAGGTTTCCTCCCCTATTTTTTCGATTTGTTCCAGCGCTGTCCTGTGGCTGCGCGGAATTTTTAAAGCCTCCTCGACGCTGCTTCCACCGGTTTTGTTGATATGAATAAAGACAAATCTGTCAAAATGCCTGTACTTTAATGAATAGATCAGCCGCTTGCCTTTTTTAAACAGTTTCTTCATAGCCTCTTTTGGTTTTCCCTGATTGTGTCGCGATTTACCGGGTGTTGTTCCGGCATCTAACGCAACGCCTGCGGAACGCGGCAGCATTGTGCCGTGCCCATTTCACGCCGGTTGTTTTTGATTTTATTTCAGGCTGTTATGTGGTTATGAGCCACATCCAGTATGTGTCACAACAGGTACACCAAAACACGCAAACAGGAACCCGTCAGTAATT
>Ga0272442_10002851_pt1 | contig 24653 bp, 16 predicted proteins | sample SSMForm2O_FD_200262 | JGI IMG/M metagenome (GOLD analysis project Ga0272442, IMG submission 200262) | Marine sediment archaeal communities from Little Sippewissett salt marsh, Falmouth, MA, United States - SSM-Form-2O | ecosystem: Environmental > Aquatic > Marine > Wetlands > Sediment ... | reverse complement strand
CGGGATCGGCTGCAACATGCTCCGCGTGTGGGGCGGCGGCATCTACGAAAGCCCGCACTTCTACAGCGAGTGCGACCGGCTCGGCGTCCTGATCTGGCAGGACTTCATGATGGCCTGCGGCTGGTATCCGCAGACCGACGCGATGGCCGCGGCGCTCGACGCCGAGGCGCGCCAGATCGTCCGTGACCTCCGACACCATCCCTCCCTTGCCGTGTGGGCCGGCGACAACGAGTGCGACGCGTTCGAGCCCGAGCGGGCCCCGAAGAACCGTCTCACCCGGGTCGTGCTCAAGCAGGTCTGCGAGGAGCTGCACCCGCAGATCCCCTACCTGCCGTCATCGCCCTACTCGCCGAAGAGCCGCGACCCGCAGGACGAACGCGAGGGCGACATGCACGACTACGCGCACGGCGAGAACTACCGCGAGTCGAAGATGTGGGAGCTGCGGCCGCGGTTCATGTCCGAGTTCGGGCACCTGTCGCTTCCGTCGCTCGAGCTGATCCGCCGATACTTCCCTGAAGGGACCGAGTGGCCCATCGACAACGACCTGTGGCGCTACCACGGGACCGACACCATCCAGACCGGGCGGTTCCGGTGGACCGACCGCGTGCTCCGGGCGCTGGAAAAGTGCGGGAAGCCGGCGCCGAAGACCATCGAGGAGGCGGTCGCCGCGTCACAGGAACTGCAGGCCGAGGCGATGATCGCCCTGATCGAACGTTACTGTGAGGACCCCGAGTTCAGCGGGTTCCTGGTCTGGAACGTGAGCGACTGCTGGCCGCAGATGTCCGACGCAGTCACCGACTACCTGGGCGACCAGAAGCGGATCTTCGACCGCCTCGGGCCGCTGTTCGAGAAGGTCCGGCGGCAGTGGGACGGGACCGGTCACCACTGATCTGACCACGCCGCCTTCTCGCTTGGCGGAAGTGTTGCACCTCAGGGGACCAGGTACTCCCGGCGCACCTTGCAGAGATAGGTGAACAGCGGGTTGACGAACTGGGTCACGCGGGCCTCGAGCACTTGGGCGAGCAGCATGTGGGCGCCGGTCTGCGTGAAGCCGAACTCATCCGCCATCCAGTGAACCAGGTCGGTCAGGGCGATCCGAAACGCGCCCTCGGCCGGGCGTGCGAACCCGGTTGTGGCGACGTACTGGTCCGTCTCGATCCGCGGGTTCCGAAACCGCTCGGGCTTCTCCCGCAGTTCGACCTTGAGGGTCAGGAGGGCGCCGGTCTCGATCCCGCCGGCGCCGTCGATCTCCCCGTCGCCCTGGATGGCGTGCACGTCGCCGATGTGGAGCCGCGCCCCGTCCACCCGAACGGGCAGATGGACGCGGGCCCCGGCCGTGATCTCCGGGATGTCGAAGTTCCCGCCGAAAGCGCCGTTGTGCGCGTTCGACAGCGCCTCGTCCGGCCGCGCCACCCCGATGTAGCCGATCATCGGCGCCGCGGCGAGCTTCAGCGCGTCCGACCACTCCACGAATCCGTCGCGGATGCGAACCGGCTTGAACGTTTCCTCCAGCTTCAGTCCCGCGGCCACCGGGCTCGTCCGGCCGACGCGGGTGTAGCCGAACTCGTGCAGTTCGATGTTCAGCACCTCGACGACCACGACCTGGCCGGGTGTTGCCCCGTCCACCGCGATGCAGCCGGTCGACGCGTTGATCCCGCCTTCCCTGCCCTCGTCGAACTCGCCCGTGTGCGAGTCAAACTGCCGCCCGCACGTCGGCACGGTGTCCACCTCGAATACCTCGCCCGGCTGGACGGTGAACGTTACCCCGTTCGCCGCCGACGTGTAGGAATAGATCGTCTCCGGCTCGGCTCGTCTCATGTCTGCTCTCCTTCTCGCCCGCTTCGATGCGGTCGGACGTGTCGCCGCCTCGCGGGGCCAGTATACGACACCGGGGCGGGCGCGTCAAAACCGCTTGGCCCCGGTTGGGGGCATGCGGGTGCGCTCGGCGGGCCGACCTGCTAGAATTGCGGCCCAAGGTGATCCGCGTCAGACAACCGGTCCGGAGAAAACGAGACGTGTCCAAACCGAGAGTCGCTGTGGCGGGGGCGTCGAGCCGGGGGGCGTGGTTTGCCCGGCACCTGCACGGGCGGGGCCTGGCCGAAGTCGTGGGGATCTGCGATCCATATGTCCGCAAGGCCGAGTGGATCGCCGAGGAGCACGACCTGGCGGGCTGCCGGTGCTTCGATCACGTCGAGCGGATGCTGGACGGCGTGGAGTGCGACGCCGTCCTGGTCACGGCGAGCGACGCACACCACGCGGCGTGTGCGGTGCCGGCGCTGGAGCGCGGGAAGTTCGTCTTCTGCGAGAAGCCGCTGGAGACGACGCTCGACCAGTGTCGGGCTATCGTCGACGCCGACGAGAGGGCGGGCGGCAAGACGTTCGTGGGGCTGAACCTTCGATACGCCCCCGTGTACGAGACGGTCAAGGCCCAGATCGACGCAGGCGCGGTCGGCGACGTGCTCACCATCCAGGCCGACGAATTCTACGACGGCGGGCGTTCGTACTTCCGCCGCTGGAACCGCCTGCGTTCCGAGGGCGGCGGCCTGTGGATCACGAAAGCGTGCCACGACTTCGACCTGCTTCACTGGTTCGCTGCGGCCGCACCGCTCGAAGTCTCGGCCATGGCGGAGAAGACGTACTACGTCCCGAAGCCGGGGGCGGCGATCCAATGCCGCGATTGCGACCTGGCCTCTACATGTCCCGACCGGGCGCCGGAACCGCCCCGCCCGCTCCGCCGTATCACGGAAGAGAGCGGCGGCCCGCCCGGGGACCTGTGCCTGTACAACTCCGACTCAGACACCTTCGACCACGGCATCGCGGCGGTCCGGTTCGAGCGCGATATCCTGGCCACGTACACCTGCAACGTGGTGGCTGGATTCTCAAACCGCCGCATCCGTGTCAGCGGGACCCGGGGAACCCTTGACGGCAGCCTCCGTGATGACGTGCTGATCCTGCGGAAACGCGACCCGGGCGAGACCGTCGAGGTCCCCATCGGCCAGGACGTCGACAGTGGGCACGGCGGTGCGGACGAATTCGTCCTGGAGAGCTTTATCGCGTTTGTGAACGGCGAGGCGGAGCCGAGGTGCCGCCCGCGCGAGGCGGCGGTCGCCGTGGCCATCGGCCTCGCCGCCACGGAATCGTCCGACACTCATCGCGTGGTCGACCTGGCCGGCTACGCGCTCGGAGCGTCGTCCCCGGGCGGGTCCACCCATTCGTAGAGCTCGGACTGGGTCGGATCGCAGACGGCCGCCTGGCACCCCGCGCACCGTCCGGGCCTCGGGAGCTTCCGGATCCTTCCCTTGTCGATCCAGTGTTGCAGCATGCCTCGGACGGCGTCGGGCTGTGCCTGCAGGTGGAGGGCCAGGTCGTACAGGCTGACGGCCGGGCGCCGGATCATGTAGTCCCTGATCTTGGACAGCACTCAGGCCTCCCGTCGTCGTCGTCCCCGTCCGATCCGGCGCAGCACGACGACGAACAGAACGTACGCGCCGACCACGCCCGCCAGCCAAGCCGCCGACGGCCCGGGGTGTCGGGCGAACGTGGCGGCCTGGTAGAACCCGACGGCGACCATCCAGGCCAGGACGGTCAGGTAGCCGACGATGAAGACCGTCCATTTCAGGTTCGTCTCGCGGTAGATGGCGGCCATGGCGGCGACGCACGGGGCGTAGATGAGGACGAAGAGCAGGTACGCATAGGCGCCGGTCGCCCCGTCGAAGCGCCGTTTCATCGCCACATAGGTTCCCTGGCTGACTCCGTCCGGTTGCCCCTCGGCGCTGCTCTCGGCATCAGGCGGGCCGAACAGGGCGCTCAGGGGGCCTCCGCCGAACGTGTCGTGGAGGTTCGCCGGGATGGTGGCGAATGCGGCGCGGATCCCGCCCCGCAGGTCGAACGGTCCCGCCTCGTCCGCGCCGGAGCCCCGGTCCCCGGCGTCCATCTGGCCGTAGAGCGAGTCGAGCGCACCGACCACCGCTTCCTTGGCGAAAATGCCGCTGAACAGGCCGACGGCCGCCGGCCAGTTGTCGTCCCGAATCCCCATCGGCCGGAAGACCGGTACGATGGCCCGGCCGATCGCAGACAGGACGGAGCGGCCGGAGTTCTCGTGCCCGAAGCTCCCGTCCGTGCCGATGGAATTCAGGAAGCTCATCACGATGATGACCACCAGGATCACTTTTCCGGCCCGGAAGACAAAGCCCTTGAGCCGGTACCACGTGTGGAGGGCCGTTCCCCGGACGGTCGGGGCGTGATAGGGGGGGAGCTCCATCACGAACGAAGGCAGCTCCGCCCGGAGGAGGGAGTTTTTCAGGACCAGGCCGGTGACGATGGCCAGCAGGATGCCGATGAGGTACAGGCTGAAGATCAGCAGGCCGCGCGAGCCGGGGAAGAATGCGATGCCGAACAGCGCGTACACGGGCAGCCGGGCCCCGCAGGACATGAACGGGTTCATGGCGATGGTCATCAGCCGGTCACGTTCTCGATCCAGGGTGCGGGTGGCCATGATGGCGGGCACGTTGCAGCCGATGCCGATCAGCATGGGGACGAACGCCTTTCCGGGCAGGCCGATGAGGCGCATCAGCCGGTCCATCACGAACGCGGCGCGGGCCATGTAGCCGGAGTCCTCCAGGATCGCCAGGCACAGGAACATCAGGCCGATGGGCGGGATGAGGGTGGCGATCAACTGAATCCCGCCGCCGATGCCGTCGGCCAGGAACACCGTCAGCCACGGCGGCGCCCCCGCGTTCGCCAGCACGTGCCGGAAGCCGTCGACGAAGACCGTTCCGAAGAGCTGATCGAAGAAGTCGATGAAGCACCCGCCGAAGCTGATGGTGATGGTGAACGTCAGGTACATCATCAGGATGAAAATCGGAACGCCGAGCAGGCGGTTGAGGACGACCCGGTCGATGGCGCGGGTCAGGGAGCGGCGGGCCTCACCGGTCCGGGACACCACCGAGCGGGTGATCCCGTTGATGAACCCGTAACGCCCGTCGGCCACGGCGATGTCGCTCTCGTCGCCCAAGTCCGCCTCGATGAGCCGCTTGGCCCTGGCCAACGGCTCGGCCACCGCGCTTCCGGCCACGGCCAGCGCCCATTCGTCGTTCTCGATCAGCTTGACCGCCAACCACCGCGCGTCGGTGTTGCGTTCCCGCGCTGCCTGCTCGACGGCTTCGGCGAGCCGCGAGATGCCTTCTTCGACGACCTGCGGGTACTCGATTCTTGCGGAGGAGACGGGCTTCTCCGGTGCTTGTGCGGCGATCGCCTGCCGAAGCTCCTCCACGCCCTCGCCGGTCCGGGCCGCCATGGGGACGACCGGACAGCCCAGCTGGGCGGAGAGTTGGGGGATGTCGATGGTGGTGCGGTCGGCGCGGACGACGTCCATCATGTTCAGGGCCACGATGACCGGCACGCGTAGCTCGATGGCCTGGACGGTCAGGTACAGGTTCCGTTCGAGATTCGTCCCATCGACGATGTTGACGAGGAGGTCGGTGTCACCGGAGAGGACATAATCGCGGGCTACCTGTTCGTCGAGCGAGTGTGCGGAGAAGGTGTAGGTCCCCGGGAGATCGACCACCTCAAAGTGATCGCCCTGGAACGTGTATTCGCCGGTCTTGCGCTCGACGGTGACCCCCGGCCAGTTTCCGACCCTCTGTCTGGCGCCAGTGAGGGCGTTGAACAGCGTGGTCTTTCCGGAATTGGGGTTCCCCATCACCCCGACGGTATAGCTGGCCATTTCGGAACCACCCAGTCTTGGCCGCTCGGCCCACGCCGTGGCCGAGGGGCGGGCCGTCACGGATCGCGCGTCTTCTTGGCGTCCAGCGTTCTCTTGAAGTTCCCCAGCCACTGTTCGGCGCGGGCCGGGTCCTCCGGGATTTCGCCCTGTTCAACGAAGGCGCGGAATCGCCCGATCCAATCCTCGCCCGCCCGCGGGCAGTCCTTGACGAACCTGGCGAACAGCCCCAGCCGCTGGAACACGACCTTGTCCATCGCGTGTTCGAGGCGGCAGGCGTTCTCGTCTGCGGTCCTCTCGTCGATGCAGAGCACGTCCACCAGGAAATCGCGGATTCCCCGGTGCCGCCGGCTGACCTCTTCGGCGACCTTGCGGCCGCGCTTGGTGAGCGTTGCGAGTTCGTAGGGGGCGTAGTTGATGAGGTCTTTCTCGGACAGGCTCTTCAGTGCGGCGGTGACCGTGGACTTGTGCACCGACAGCGCCTTCGCGATGTCCCTGACGCGGGCGGCGCCTTTCTTCTCGGTCAGGCGGGAGATGGCCTCCAGGTAGTCTTCCAGCGTGGCGGTCAGGGGTGCGGGATCAGCCATCGTTGTGCCCAAGCCCTTTGTTTTAGGCATCAAACATAGTATCAGCGCCCAAAGTCCGTGTCAAGAAGGTAGCCGGAGTCGATTCTCGCCCGCGCGGGATGGCGCGTTCTCGTGCCCTGGGGTGTTGGATTCCTTCGGCGGTCGTGGTACAATACGGCGGGAGCAGGACATTGCCTGCTGGGGGCTCTAAGGCCCCACCCGTCCCGGCCAGCACGCAGAGGCAGAAGTCGTACCGGAGCACCGGTCCGAGCCAACTTGGAGCCGCGCATGGCATCGTGGAGCCGCTTGCTGTTGTTCCTGGCGACCTTGGCCTTCGTCGGTGGGGCGGAAGCGGCCGAGCCGGGGAAACCGGCCACGGTGATCCTGGACACCAGGGGCTTCTGGCGCTGGCGGACCGTGTGGGAGACGCCGGAACTGGTCCTTCCGGGCGGCGAGGTCAAGCACGCCCAAGCGATCCTTCCCAAGGACGCCTACTACTGGTTTCGCAAGAACCCCGCCCGGGGACACCTGCCGCTGTCGGAGTGCAAGACCAAGGCGGCGAGCGTCGTCCGCCTGCCGGCGGAGACGTCCCCGAACTGGATGAAGCCGGACTTCGACGACAGCGCCTGGGTGCGGCTGCGCGGCCCCATGCTCCGCCGCTCCAACAGCGAGAGCTGGAAGCTCATCCTGATGCGCGGCCTGTTCGAGGTCAAGGACCCGGCGAAGGTGGGCGACCTGACCTTGTCGCTGGCCTTCCGAGGCGGCGCCGTCGCCTACCTCAACGGCGAGGAGGTCGCCCGCGCCTTCCTGCCGAAGGGCAAACTGGGCCTGTACACCCCGGCCGAACCGTACCCCGAGGAGGTCTACTTCAACTCGGAAGGCTTCGCACTGTTCCGGCGCGATGGGACCCCGGACGGGCGCCGCCGGATCGGCAAGCGGGTGCGGAGACTGCAAGGCTGCACGATCCCCGCATCCAAGCTCCGGAAGGGCGTGAACGTCCTGGCGGTGGCCATCCACCGCGCCCCGACGCCGCTCAAGTTCTACGCCAGCCGAAACAAGGGCAGCAGCGGGCTGCACAACGACTGCTACTGGGCGAAGATCGGGCTCTTCCATGTCGAGTTGACCGCGCCGGCGGGTGCGGCGCTCGTGTCGAACACGTCGGCGCCCAAGGGACGCCGGTTCCTGGTATGGAACCACAGCATCATCCGCAAGGTCTTCCTCGAGGAGTTCCCGGACCCGTTCGTGCCGCTCAGGCCGGTTCAACTGACCGGGGTCCGGAACGGGACGTTCGCCGGGCAGGTCGTGGTCGGCGGTCAGAAGCCGCTCCGTGGTCTGAAGGTCGTCGCGTCGGACCTGAAGGGACCGGGCGTTATTCCGGCGAAGGCGATCCACATCCGCTACGCGCGGCCGGACGGCCGCCCGCTGCGGCGCGATGCCGCCCCGCCGTTCGACTCGCTCGAGGCGTTCCCGCCGGCGGTCGTCCCCGTCTACAAGGCGCACGGCGGCTCGATCCAGCCCCTCTGGATCACCGTCGACGTGCCGGCGGACGCGAGGCCCGGCGACTACGCCGGCACGGTGACCATCACCGCCGACGGGATCCGGCTGGTGCAGGTCCCGCTCAGGCTGCGCGTCATCGACTGGGCCCTGCCTGACGCGAACGACTTCACACCGCGGATGGACATCGTCGAGTCGCCCGAGTCGCTCGCTCTGGCGTACGGCGTGGAGCCGTGGAGTGACGAGCACATCAAGCTCCTGCACAAGGTCTTCGCGCTGCTCAAGCCGCTGGCCAACAAGACGGTCTACATCACGGCGATCCGCCGCACGCACTGGGGCAACGAGCACGCCATGGTCCGCTGGGTCCGCGACGAGAAGGGCGAGCTGCGGCCGGACTTCAGCATCGTCGAGAAGTATCTCGACGTGGCAACGAAGCACCTGGGCAAGGTCCCTGGCGTGATCCTCTACTGCTGGGAGCCCATCTCGTCGATGGGCCACGCCGGCGGCGCCGGCGGCGCCAGCCGCACGACCGACAAGCCGATCATGTACACGCTGTGGGACAAGAAGCGGGGCAAGCTCCGGAAACGCAAGGGCCCGGCCTGGGGCACGCCCGAGGCCAAGGTGTTCTGGAAGAAATTTAACGACGGCATCATCCCGGTGCTCCGGAAGCGGGGCCTCGAAAAATCGCTGCTCTACGGCCTGCTCGGCGACGCCCGGGCCACCAAGCAGGCCATGGACGACATTACCGCCGGTGTCAAGAACGCCAAGTGGGCGTGCCACTCCCACTACTACTGCGTCCGGTGGCAGGGCTACGACCTGGGGATGGCGATCGCCTTGTGGGGGATCGGCAGTTGCCCGGTCGATCCCTCGGTCGGCTATGGCTACGGGTGGCAGAACCCGTTCTGGCTGTCCTATTATCCGCGCGAGATGTCGATGCTCTCGACACTGGTCGAGCACCGCGTCAAGCTCGAAGTGTGGATGGGCGCCCGGTCGCGGAGCCTGGGCGTCTACGCCAAGGCGAAAGGGACGCGCGGGCTGGGCCGGCTCGGCGCCGACTTCTGGGTCGTCCTCAAGGACCGCCGCGGCAACCTGCGCTACAGCCTCGCCGGCCGCTACCCGGAGAGCTACTGGGGACAGCTCAATCTGAACTACGGGATCCCCCATCTCTTCGGCAAAGGGAAGAACGGCCCGATCCCAACGGTCCGCTCCGAGGCGTTCCGCGAGAACATCCAGGAGGTCGAGGCGCGCATCTTCATCGAGCGGGCGATCACCGACAAGGTGAAGAAGGCGAAGCTCGGCGAGGACCTGTTCGGGCGATGCCGGCGGGCGCTGGACAGGCGCATCCGGATGTGCCTCCACGCAAGCGGCGAGGGCCAGTCCTGGTTCATCAGCTCCGGTTGGAGCCGGCGCACCGAAGAGCTGTTCCAACTCGCGTCCGAGGTGGCGAAAACGCTGGGCGGATAAACCAAACGAACCGGCAGCACGAGGAAGAATACACATGGCTGGACGTTGGCTGAGTCTGATTGCTGTGACGGTCGCGTTCCTGGGGCTGGCCGCGGAGCCGGCGGGCGCTGATTTCGCGGTTCACAACGTCGACATCCTGAGCAAAGTCGATCCCAACAAGTTCTCGGTCCCGACCGAGCCGCTCCGTCCGATTCGGTTGGTCGGGGTCCGCAATGGGACGTTCGCCGCGCAGCTCGTGGTCAGCAGTTCGGCAGCGATTCCGGGGCTTGCCGTGCGGGCCTCCGTCTTGCGGGGCCCTGCGGTCATCCCCGCCGGCGCCGTGACCGTCCGATTCGGCGTGCCCGACGGCGCGCGCGGCCGGCGGCAGCGGTCCGGCGTGTTCGACTCGCTGGGCGAGCGCCCGCCCGAGCCGGTGCCCGTCTACAAGTGCCGCCGCGCGGTGCAGCCCATCTGGATCACGGTGAACGTTCCCGGGGATGCGAAGCCCGGCGACTATGCCGGCACGATCACGGTCCGGGCCGTCGGCGCCGGCCCGGTGGAGGCGGCTCTGAAGCTCCGGGTCATCGACTGGACGCTGCCGGACCCCAACGTCTTCGCCGCGCACATGGACATTGTGCAATCGCCGGAGTCGGTGGCGATGGCCTACGACGTGCCGATGTGGAGCGATGCGCACCTCCGGCTGTTGGACCAGACATTCGCCCTGCTCCGGCCGCTGGCCTGCAAGACGATCTATATCTCCGCCGTCCGCCGCACGCACTTCGGCAACGAACACGCCATGGTCCGCTGGTTCCGGGACCGGGATGGGACGCTTCAGCCCAACTTCGATCACGTCGAGAAGTACCTGGACGTGGCGACGAAGCACCTGGGCAAGTTGCCCGGCGTGATCTTCTATTGCTGGGAGCCAATCTCTTCGATGGGTCATGCCGGCGGGACGGGCGGCGCCGGCCGCACCGCTGACAAGCCTATCCAGTACACCCGGTGGGACCCCAAGCGGAACAAGCTCAAGAAGCGGACCGGCCCCGCCTGGGGTACGCCCGAAGCGAGGCAGTTCTGGGGCAGATTCAACCGGGCGGTCCTCCCCCTGCTCAAGAAACGCGGCCTCGAGAAATCGATGATGTACGGCCTGATCGGCGACGCCCGTCCGACCAAGCAGGCCATGGACGACATTACCACCGGTGTCAAGAACGCCAAGTGGGCGGTCCACTCCCACCACTACTGCACGTCCTGGCAAGGCCACCCGGTCGGCTTCTGCATCGCCCTGTGGGGCATTCATCTCAACATCGTCGACCCCAAGAGCGGCCGCGGGTACGGCTGGCAGAACCCCCACTGGCTGGCCTACTACCCGCGCGAGTTCGCGCTCACCTCGTCGCTGATCGAGCAGCGATACAAGCTGGAGATGTGGATGGGCGCGTTCTCGCAGCACGAGATGAAACGCTACGGCAAGAGCCGCACGGCGCGAGGACTGGGCCGTATCGGCGGCGACTTCTGGATCGTCCTCAAAGATGGCCGCGGGCGCCTGCGGTCGACCCTCGCCGGCCGCTACCCCGAGTCCTACTGGGGACAGCTCAACCTGAATTACTGTATCCCCCACATCCTGGGCAAAGGGAAGACCGGCCCGCTCGCCACCGTGCGGTCCGAGGCGTTCCGCGAAGGCATCCAGGAGGTCGAGGCCCGCGTGTCCATCGAGAAGGCCATCCTCGACAAGGCGAAGCGCGCCAAGCTGGGTGAAGGGCTGGCCCAGCGGTGCCGCACGTTCCTCGATGAACGCATTCGGATGGTCAACCGCGCCGGCAGCCCGCGCAAGGACCAGGCGTCGCGTGGAGGGAAGGCCGGCGCCCTGCCCGCGGACTGGCGCCGGAAGAACGCCGCGCTGTTTGAACTTGCCGCCACGGTCGCGAAAACACTGACTGACTGAACAGGAGGCATCGTTGATGCAGACACGACGGGTAGGGGCGTTGGCCGCGCTGGCGGGCATATGCCTGGCAACGGCGGCGGGGGCGGTTGAGGTCAAGCTGACGGTCGCCGGTGACGCGAACACGGCGCAGAAGGCCGGCGTGGTGACCGCCGGTGTGCCGTTCGCCAAGGGTGCCGTCAAGGACGTGGGCCGGCTCTCCGTCTCGATGAACGGCAGACCCATCCCCGGCCAGTTCATCACCCTGGCGCCGTGGCCCGACGGCTCGGTGCGCTGGGCGCTGATGGATTGCCAGGTCGATGTCCCCGCGGGCGGGAAGGCGGAGCTGGTCGTCCGCGATGACGGCAGGAACGCGGCGCCGAAGACGCCGGTCAAGGTGACCGGAACCAGGGGAGGGATTACCGTCTCGACCGGCCCGCTCGAGTTCACCGTCGACAAGAAGCAGTTTAACCTGTTCAAGTCGATCAAGGTCGACGGACAGGAGCGGGTGACCGGCGCCGGCAAGGGGCTGGTCCTCTACACGCAGGACAAGAAAGCGGTGCCGGCCGGCTCGCCCGACGAGATGAGCGTCAAGCAGGCCGGGCCGATGAAGGCCGTCGTCTGGCTCAAGGGCAAGTACCCCGGCGTGCACAACGGCCTGCTGGGCTATACCCTGCAGATCACCGCCTACGCCGGGCGGAAGATGCTCAAGGTCCACGCCTGGCTGCGGAACGAGGGGGCCCACGGCTACGCGCCCCGCGAGAAGCGCTGGAAACCGGAGTGGTTCGCCTTCGACGGCATGGCGGTCGAGCTGGGGCTGGACCTCGGCGGTGCAATCACGGCCGAGTGCGAGGGGGTGAAGAACGCCCGCAAGTTCAAGGTACTCCAGGCCATCGAACGGTGCACCAGCGTCTACGACAACCTGGCGTGGACGCTGGAGGACCTCCGGTACATGATCGCGGACACGAGCCGGGCGCCCGAGCTGCTGCCCGTTCCCGCCAGCCCTGACCCTCGGCCCGGCCGGTCGGGACGGTCCAAACCGCCCGCGAAGCCCGCGAAGCCGCCGGACTGGATGCTCAAGCGGGGCAACCGGACCGACGGCGTGGTCGCACTGTCCGGTGCAGCCAGCAAGCTGACGACGGCGATCCGTCATTTCTGGCAGCAGTACGAGAAAGGCATCGAGCTCGACGGCGCCACGCTCAAGCTCTGGCTCTGGCCGCGCGAGGGCCAGTACCCCCGGCCCTGGGTCGCCCACGTCTGCCCCGGCTACGCGAACAAGATGATGCACCCGCTCCGCAAAAACGGGCTGTACAACATGCCCGGCGCGATTCACAAGGGGCACGAGTTCATCCTCGACTTCTCCGGCCGCAACCCGAAGGAAACCGCGGCGGTGCTGTCGCGCCCGCTCTTCGCTGTCGCCCCCGCGGCGTACTACGCCTCGACCGAGGCGGCGCCGGGCCTGTTCACCCCGCCCGAGATCCGCACCGAGGAGAACGAGTGCAACACGAAGCTCGACGCTTGGATGCGGATGACCCGCAGCGCCGTGGACCCCAAGCACAAGTCCAGCATCTGGCAGGCGCGGACCGAGCGCAAGACGGGCTGCCGGAACTGGGGCTACGGGTTCTGGTACGGCTGGATGGACTTCGGCGACTTGGCCATCCCGGGCCCCGCCTACACCAGCCTCCACTACGATTGGCCGTGGGTGATGATGGCGAACCTGATGCGCACCGGCGACCTCAACTACCTCCGCCTGGGCACGGAGATGATGCGCCACCGGGTCGACATCGACCAGCAGTGGTCCGACCGCGAGCTGGCCGGGTGCCGCGGGTTCCAGCGCGGCGGGTTCGGCTACGCCCACTTCCACTGCCCGCGCTTCACCCGCTCCCAGCCGGGCGTGGGCACGACCTGGCTGGCCGGCGTCGTGCTCTACTACATGCTGACCGGCGACCTGAAGACGCTCGAGTGCATCGACCGGACCGCCACGGCGCTGCCGCCGGCGTGGGACCGTATCTTCTCGTCCAAGAACTACTACACGCGCCAGACCCCCGGCCAGATGCAGGTCGTCGCCCGCACCATCTTCTCCTACATCGCCCTGCACGGCCTGACCGGCGACAAGGTGTGGCTCGACCGGGCGACGAAGATGTTTCACCGCTGCGTCGTGCCCAAGTGGAAGAACCACGGCCCGCACTTGCACGAGCGCAAGCAGATCCGCTCGCAGGGCTACACCCGCGACGACATCAAGTACTGCTACAGCATCCAGGCTTTCTGCCTCCTCCATCACCTGACCGGCGACAAGAAGGTCTTCGAGCTGCTCAAGGCCGGGTGCGACAAGGAGTTCCCCGAGAACTTCTTCGATGCCCCCCTCTTCCTCGCCGACCTCAACGCCTACGTCGCGCTGAAGACGGGCAAGGAGGACTATCTCGACAACGCGATCGAGCACTGGGTCTCGACCTTCCCCGAATCCAAGTGCCCGCCCGTCTATCTGCCGAACAACTCGCAATGGACCCGCCGCAAGGCGATGTTCCTGCGCACCGGCCACCTCCTCCAGTACGCACACTGGAAGCTCAAGCGGAAGAAGTGAGCGGCCCGGGGCAACCACGCCAACTGAAGGTTCCGCAAGCCCGGCGGGGAGGAATCGAACACCCGGCGATCTGAATCCATAGTCTTGCGAAGCTCGCCCGCCATTGTACTGTTGGGAGCCGGAGGGTCAGGTCATGTCCGTTGAAGGCCTGCCAGTTGATCGGGAACGCCTGACGGACCTCTGCCACCGCTACGAGATCGCCCGGCTGGAGGTTTTCGGAAGCTTCACTCGGGGCGATGCCGGAGCGGGCAGTGACCTTGATCTTCTGGCGGCCCCGGCCGTCGGCCTTGACAGAATGAAGGTGGCGGCCCGGAGGAGAAATGCCCAGTCCTCCTCCGGGAGCTGCCAGCTCTTCGCGCGGTGGGCAGGCCCGCGTGTCCGAGTCCGGCAGCCGGTGACCGCCGTGAATGATCTCAGGCGCCGTGTGCTGGCCTGTCAAGCCAAGCCCGAGAGGACTCGGCGCCAACTCAGTTCTCTCCGTCGGCCTCGTGGGCCGCAATGACCCGGCGAAGCAGGAACTCTTTCGCTTGACGTGCGTTCGAACGCGTCTCCTCGACGAGCGTCTTGGCGGCCACGACAAGCGGCACGTCGCCGACCAAGCCCGTTATGCCAAGCAGCCACGCGGTCGTTGAGCGCACGCGGCTGCTCGCGTCCGAAAGCAGAGGGAGCGCCAGCGGCAGGACCTCCTCTCGCTTGCGCTCGTCGCTCACGTCCAGGCACAGAAGGTACGCGGTGTGTCGGCGGGCCTTCTTGTTGCGATCCGTCGCCGCCCGCTTCAACAGCCAAATGACGGCCTCGGGATCGTAGTCCACCGAGCGGGCCATCGTCAGCGCCGTGCGGCGCGTCTGTCAGCGGGGCGCTGCGGCGGCCCTGACCGCTCGTCCGAAACCGTCCATCCAATGCGGCGTGGGGATTTCGCTCCGGCTCCCGCTATATTGCACAGCATCCTACCACGGACTATGGGCTCGCCTGCGTGAGCGCTCCCATGCGCCGTTCCGCGTTCCCAATCTCCTGACGTTTTTCACGTCGCCTGTTAGGGGAGTCCTGGCTGCGCAACCAGGCAAGCGGCCATTGACTACTATAGAGGACAATGCAGTTAACGACCCCGTTTTTTCCGCACCCCAATCCGTCATTTCGGACTTCCACGGGATATACAACAGTAGAGGCCAAGCGCATCTGGGGGGCGGCCTCGGAACCTGACCTGCCCGACAGTCGGCTGGCCGCGAGGCGGAGGCCGTTGTGGGCGCATCCGAGAGGAGCGTGCCCATGCACGCGACCGACCTGCCCGGCGAAGTCTTGGCGAAAACAGGTGCCGAACTTCGGGAACGGTATGCCGAGGTCCTCGGCGATCCGATCACCGCCGGCGCGGCCCCTGCGCCCACAGCTTCTCCGGCGTCGAGATGAGGATCGTCCCGTCGCGGACGGTGTAGGCCAGGCGGGTCAGGCGGCAGATCCAGGCCAGCACGTTCTTGAACGGTACACGGTCCAGCCGAAGCGTGAGGACCGGCTCCTCGCGACCGGCGAGGGCGGCGCCGTCGAGGACGACCTTGACCTTCCCCAGCTTCCCCAGCGCCGGGACCAGATCCCGGAGCGGCGTCGCGATGACGTCGAGGCCGACGGGCTGGTCGAGTTGCTCCTTGAGTTTCGCCCACGCCGCGGGCTCGTAGACGAGTGGCGGCGTCAGCGCGCAATTGCGGAGCCCTTCTTCCGTCGAGACGAAAATCGCCCGGTCCAGAACCGTGTACTGGAGATTGACGCGCCGCGTGATCCACGCCAACGCATCCCGGAACCTTACCTTCTCCAGTCGGAGCGTGACGTCTCGGCCGTCGCCCTTCCCCACGACGGTCTGATCCGCCACGATGTTCACCTTCTTGAGGCCCCTGAGAAACGAGAGGATGTCATCCAACGGCGTGGCAATGAAGTCGAAGGAGATCGGCTCTTCCAGGGGAGACGGAATCATCCGGTGCATGCCGGGGCGGGGCGGAGCCGCCCCAGTCGTTCGGTGGCCGAGCACCGCGCGGACCGCTCTGCGGTGGGCGGCGGTCGCCGGCGTTGAGATGACCACGGCGTTTCCCACAACAACGTAGTCCAGGCCGGCCTGGCGGCAGACGCGCCGGAGGACGTCGGCGAAACGGGCGCGGTCCAGCGTCAGTGTTAGCGCCGTCCGCCTGGCCCGTGAGGGCACAGACCTGTCGAACAGCACACAAATGCCGAGCTGTTTCCGGACCCGGGCGATCACCGGGTCGAACGGGACGCCGTCGGAGCGGAAGGCGACCGTCGTCCGCAGGGCGGCCTCCAGGCGCTCTTGCGGGACCAACCCGCGTTCCTTCAGTTCGCGGAGCCGGTCACCGGGGGCGATGTAGATCAGCCCGCCGGTGACCGTCCAGCCCAGGTCGAATTGCGAGCACATCAGCGTCAGGGCATTTGCGAACGTCACCTTGTCCAGCTTGATGGTGATCTCCAGCGGGCGCCGACGGGCCCTCTCGTCCAGAACGATGTTGACGTTCTTCAGCTTTCGAAGCAACGGCAGCGGGCCGCACCAGAGCGGACAGGCGATGAAGTCGACGGAGACGGGCTCGGCCAGCTTTCTGCGGAGCGTTCTGCGCCACGGCTCGTCCCCACGGTCTTCCAGCGCCGGCGGCCGGGCCTTCGCTTCCGCCGGGACGTCGAGGATCTCCAGGGTCAGCCCGCCTGGCCCCCGGCAGGAAACGATCCCGAGGACCGATGCAGCGACAACGACCGTGACCCACGGACGCCGCGGACACCAGTGTTTCATCGGGCAACCTCCTTTTGCACCAACATCCTTGTATACACCGCCAAACCCTATGACTCCGCGGGCAATTGACGCCCGGAGGCTTGCGGCCCCTTGGCGGCAAGCGATACAATGCGGCCGGAAGCGGTGCGGAACGGCACGACGACGGACAAGTCCCGGCGCCGATCGTCCCTGACCGGCCGACACACAGCCGGAATCGGGCGGGGAAGGCCTATGCGGTGGAACAACACGGTGCTGCTGGTGGCCGCGTGCACGATGGTCATGCTTAGTTGACGGGCGCGTTCGACGAGCGGCGCGATCCTCTCCCGGGTGACGGCCTCCGCGCGTTCGACCCAGCTCTCGATGTGATGCACGTTCCGCAAATCCACCAGGACTAGCGCCGTCTGTTCGACATAGAGCTCGAACTCCAGGCCGCGGAGTTCGAAGTCCTCTTCACGGCACTGGACGTCGTCGGGCGTGCTGTTCGGATAGTACCTCACCGGCAGCCTTAGGATGGGCATGAGGCGCTCTTTTCTGACAGACCCCGCCCGCCTCCGCAAGGCTGAGAGATTGGGCAGCGGACACGGTCAGGCGGCCTGCAGCCTAGGGACCGCGGGAGGCGCGGTCAACAAGCTTCCGGATTGGCGCTGGTTTCTTCGCGATCCGCGCTATAATCCGGCAGCATCTGTGCGTACGTGTCTCGCGACCGCGACGGTCCGGGCACGGCCTGAAGCTGCTCGCGGGCGCTCCGCGGAAGCGCTTGGCGACCAGTTGGGAGGGCCAGCGTGAAGCTGTTCCTTGCGACGTTCGAGGCGCTGGCGGCTCTTTTCGTCATCGGCCTGATCGGCTTCTGGATCATCCGGCGGCGCCAGGTCCCGGCACAGGTCTTGCGGTTCCTTTCCACCCTTGCCATCGAGATCGCCCTCCCCAGCCTCGTGTTCGTCCGGATTCTCCAGGGCCTGCGGCCGGCCGAGCAACCGGACTGGTGGCTCTGGCCGTTGAGGTACCTCGCGTTCGCGGCTTGGGCGGGCGTGCTCACCGTGCTGTGCTCGTGGTGGGCGCGGAAAGACACAAGGCGCGAGTTCGCCGCCAGCCTCTTCTTCCAGAACATCACCTTCTTCCCGCTGGTGGTGCTGACCCACGTGTTCGGCCCGGAGTCCTCCTACGTGGTCGCCCTCTTCCTCTTCGGGATTCTGTTCTCGCCGTTCTTCTTCAACACGTATTACTTCTTCTTCGCACGCGAGCGCCGGGGCATCCGATGGGGCAAGACGCTGCATCCAGTGGTCATCGCCAGCGGCGCGGCCGTGCTCCTCTGCGTGCTCGGAGCCCAGGATCGCGTGCCCGGCTTCCTCGTGTCCAGTCTCGGGCTCCTGGGCGACATGACGATCCCGCTCCTCATGCTGGTCCTTGGCGGCAACCTGTACGTGGACATCCAGAAGGGGGGAACGCCGCGCCTTCTCGAGACGGCGAAGTTCGTTGCGGCGAAGAACATCGTTTTCCCGCTCGCCACGCTGGCGCTGTTGGTGGCCTTGCGGCCGTCCAAGGAGGTCGCCCTGATCCTCTTCCTCCAGAGCGCCGTCCCGCCGGTCACGTCGATCCCGATCTTCGCCGAGCGCGAAGGGGGCAACGCCGTGATCGCGAGCCAGTTCCTGGTGGGAAGCTGCGCGGTCTCGCTGGTCTCCGTTCCTCTGTGGATGATCGTGTACGGGCACTGCTTCCCTGGTCCGTAGGGTGACACACTGGGGTGACGCTATGATCCAGACCGAGCGAATCCAGGCCCTGAACGATCGGCACGGCCGGCGGGGCGACTACGTGCTGTACTGGATGCAGCAGTCGCAGCGGGCCGAGTACAACCACGCGCTGGAGTACGCGATCCGCGAGGCCAACCGCGTCGGCCTGCCGGTCGTTGTCGTGTTCGGCATCACGGATGCGTTTCCAGAGGCGAACCTGCGGCACTACGCGTTCATGCTGGAGGGGCTTCGCGAGACGCAGGCGGCGCTCCGGCGGCGCGGCATCCGGATGGTGGTGCGGCATCAGTCTCCGGAGAAGGCAGCGGTCGCGATGGCGCGGCGCGCGGCCGTTCTGGTCGCCGACCGCGGCTACCTCCGCGTCCAGAAGGCATGGCGCGCCTACGTTGCGCGGCACGCCCCCTGCCGGGTCGTCCAGGTCGAGAGCGACGTGATCGTCCCGGTCGAGGTCGCGTCGGACAAGGAGGAGTTTGCGGCGCGGACCCTCCGGCCGAAAGTCCGCCGGCGCCTGGGGGAGTATCTCGTTCCCGTTCGCCACATGACCCCGAAGAAGGATTCGACACCGCTGGGCTTCCGGAGCTTCAACTTGGGCGACCTGGACGGCGCCCTGCGGCAGTTCAAGATCGACCGGAGCGTCCCGCCCTCACCGGTGTTCCGTGGGGGGACCCGGGCGGCCAAGCGGCGGCTTCGGGCGTTCATCGCAAACGGCTTCGACGACTACGCCGACCGGAGCAGCGACCCGGCCGCCGACGGCGTCTCGCATCTCAGCCCGTATCTCCACTTCGGCCACATCTCGCCGCTCTACGTGGCGCTCCAGGTGCTGCGGAGCGGAAAGCGAAGCGTGAGCGTCGATGCCTTCCTCGAGCAACTCATCGTCCGGCGCGAGCTGAGCATGAACTTCGCTCATTTCCACCCACACTACGACCACCTCTCGTGCGTTCCCGCATGGGCAACGCGGACCCTGCGCGAGCACGCGAAGGACCCGCGCCCCTACATCTATACGCGGGGCCAACTGGAGCGCGCCGAAACCCACGATCCGTATTGGAACGCCGCGCAGCGCGAGATGGTCGCGGCCGGCAAGATGCACAACTACATGCGGATGTACTGGGGGAAGAAGATCATCGAGTGGTCGCGGACCCCGGAAGCGGCATTCCGCACCGCGCTGTACCTGAACAACAAGTACGAGCTCGACGGCCGCGATCCGAACGGGTTTACGGGCGTGGCTTGGTGCTTCGGCAAGCACGACCGCGCCTGGTCGGAGCGGCCTGTGTTGGGCAAGGTCCGCTACATGAGCGCCGCCGGTCTGGAGCGGAAATTCGACATGGCTGCGTACGTGCGAAAAGTAGACGAACTTTTAGGAGCGTAATGATGGCGGAGATCAAGCTGGGGATCAGCGCGTGCCTGCTGGGCGAACGGGTTCGCTACGACGGCGGCCACAAGCTCGACCGCTACCTTCGTGACGAGCTGGGCCGGTTCGTCCAGTACGTTCCTGTCTGCCCCGAAGTCGAGGCGGGGCTGGGCATCCCGCGCGAGTCCCTCCGGCTGGTCGGTGACCCCGAAAGTCCGCGCCTCGTCACCCGGCGCACGGGCGTCGACCACACCGCCCGGATGCAGACATGGGGCGCGAAACGCGTCCGGGAACTCGCGAACGAAGGCCTGTGTGGATTCATCTTCAAGTCCGGCTCGCCGAGCAGCGGAATGGAGCGCGTTCGGGTGTACACCGCGGAAGGGATGCCCTCGAAGCGAGGTCGGGGCCTCTGGGCCCAGGCGTTCATAGACCACTTCCCGCTGTTGCCCGTCGAGGATGACGGCCGGCTGCACGACGCGCGCATCCGCGAGAACTTTATCGAGCGGATCTTCATTTATCACCGTTGGCGGCAGGTGGCGACAAAGAAGACGCGCGGCGCCTTGGTCGGCTTCCACACCCGCCACAAGCTCCTCATCTTCTCACACAGCCAGAAGCACGCCCGCCTGCTCGGGAAGCGGGTCGCCCGGGCCAGGGAATGGACACCGGCCGCTCTCTACCGCGAGTACCTCGCGTTCCTGACGGACGCGGTGAAAATCAAGGCCAGCGTCCGCAACCACGTGAACGTTCTCCAGCACGTGATGGGCTATTTCAGGAAGCAGCTATCGGCGGATGAGAAGCAGGAACTCCTTGAAACCATCGGCGAGTACCGCAAGGGCTACGTGCCGCTGATCGTCCCGATCACGCTCGTCAATCACTACGTGCGGAAGTACGATCAGGCCTACCTGAAGACACAGGTCTACCTGAACCCGCACCCGACCGAACTGAAACTCCGGAATCATGTGTGACTTACAGCCGAGCAATGCCGAAAGGGCCCCGCAGGATCGGCGCGCAGACGCCTGCGGCGAACCGAGCCCCGCGCCGCACGGGTTTCTCTCCCCGGAGCTTCTGCGGCGCGGAGAGGAGGATTGCCTGTCCCGAACCGCACCGACGAGGCGAGCCGGGCGCCTCACTCCGCGGGCAGCCCAAACCCGACCGCTTGCGGTTCCCTGGCAGGAGGCGGTATAATCCGCGAAGAGGGACCAGGGCACGGTTTCCAGCGCCGATCGTCCTTTACCGGCCGACACGCAACTCGAATCCAGAGGGACAACGGGTGCGACAGAGCGATGCGGCGCTACTGGTGGTCGCATGCCTTCTGGTGCTGGCCCCGACCGGGGTCGCTTCGGCCGCCGATGTCGTTCTCGACGAGACTTGTTCGTGGCGGCGCTACTACCGGTTCGGCGTGAGCCGCTTCTCCGCCGCCGCGTTGAAGGCCGAGGGGCAGAAGCTCCTGCGAGGGCGACGCTACTCCCGGCTCAAGCGGGACACGGAGCAGCACCTTCGAGCAAAAGGAATCGATCCCCGCAAGGTCGACTGGCGGGATCACGCGGTGCTCACCCTTCGCGGGGCGCGGGCGTTCAACCCCTCGCCGGCCCCGCCGCCGCCCGACGATTGGATGACGGCGGAGTTCGGCGACGCGGCCTGGGTCCGCCAGCGCACCCCGTTCCAGGGCGGCCGCCATCCACAAATCACCTCGCCGATCCTCGGACAATACCTTGAGTCGGTCGACCTCCGGCTTCAACAGACCTACTATCGGGCGCGGTTCCTGGTCCACGACCAAAAGGCGGCGGGCAACCTGACGCTGCGCCTGACCTACAGCGGCGGCGTACGCGCGTTTTTGAACGGCCACGAGATCGCCCGCGGACATCTGCCCGCGGGACAACTCTTGCCCGAGGCGCCGGGCGCCGGATATCCCGCCGCCGCCTACAAGGCGAACTCGGCCCGCCTTTGCCGGCGGACCATCGGCCCGATCAAGATCCCCCCGGCCCGCCTCCGCAAGGGCGTCAACGTCCTGGCGATCGAGGTCCGTGCCAGTTGCTTCCATCCCATCGTCCTGACCAATCCGATCCAGGGGAACTGGGGCGGGCCCAAGCGGCCCTGGCCCCATGCCCGCCTGTTCAAGATCGAACTGGGCCCCGGCTCGAAAGCGGTCCCGCCCGCCGGCCGGCGCCCCGGCGGAGTCCAAGTGTGGGTGGAGGACATCCACCACCGCACCGTGTCGTCCGATTTCCTGCCGTTGGGTGAGGAGCCGGGGACGGTTCGGCTCGTCGGCGCCCGGAACGGGACCTACTCGGCGCAGATTGTGGTCGGCCACGGAGTCCATTCCGCGCCGGGTACGGTTCCCGATACCAAGCCGCTGGCCGGGCTGCGGGCGGCGCCGCGCGAACTCACGAAGACGGGTGGTGCCGGCCGCATCCCCGCGTCGGCGATTCGGGTCTTCCATCTCAATCCGTTCCCGCTCAGCGAGTGGACGATGCGCCGGCTCGGAGACGAACGCGGGCTGGCCGCCTCCTTTCCGACGATGAAGGAATTGGCTGGCCACGCCCGCATGGCGGAGCGCGGAGGAGTTCACCTGTTCGAGCAACTGGGTGCGGCGCCGTCGGTGTCGGTGCCGGCCGGCGCCTGTCGCCCGATCTGGCTCTCCCTGCGGATTCCGTCCGACGCGACGCCCGGCCAGTACCGGGGTGCCGTGGACGTGTCGGCCGGCGGCCGTTCGCTCGCCAGAATCCCCGTCGAACTCGAAGTCGTGGGCTGGCGCCTGCCGGACCCGAAGCAGTTCCGCACCTTCGTCGGACTCGAACAGAACCCCTACGGCGTCGCCCGGCAATATGGGACAAGACTGTGGTCGGACGAGCATTTCCGCCGGATGGACGCCAGCTTCCGCCAACTGGCCCGCGTCGGGAACCAATGGCTGAACGTGCCCGTTCTCGTCCGCACGGAGTTCGGCAACAAAGACGACTCGATGATCCGCTGGACCCGCAAGAAGAACGGAGGGTGGGCCTTCGACTACAAGACCTTGGATCGCTACGTCGACCTCGCCGTGAAGCACTGGGGCCGCCCGCGCGTCATCCACTTCGTCGTGATGCAAGGGATGAAGAGTTCGATGAACCCGCCCACACCGCACAGGGTCAAGGTGTTCGACGAGGCTACCGGCAAGACGACGCTGTTCCCGATCATGGACTCGCTCCGGCAGGTCTGGCCCCCGCGCGGCCGAGCCCCGCTCCGGGCGGACCAGCGCGCGGCGTGGACCGCGTTCGCCACGTCCCTCTGCGCGCACATGCAGAAGCGCGGGCTCCGGAAGTCCATGTTCTGGGGCGCCCCGTGGGAGGGCGAGGCTAATCCGGCGCTCAAGGGCCACCTCGCCGCCTGCGCACCCGGCGTATACTGGACCGCCGGGCCACATGAAATGATGGCCAACGGCGTGTACGCCAAAAACGAACGGTTCTACAAGATCGTGACCGACATCCGCTATCATGGCAGATGGCGCTCGTTCCGAGACGACCGGGGGTGGAAGAGCAAGACCCTCCACCTCCTCAACCCCCGCGTGGGCGGCACTGCGATGGCGCTTCACACCACCTCCTTCCCGTTCGCCTACCGCGTGATGGTCGACCGGGCGCTGGCGCTGGGCCGTAGCGGGTTCTCCCGCGTTGGAGCGGACGAATGGGCCGGCGTCCACTACGACGGAATGGACATGCCCAAGTGGCTGACCGGCATCCCCGTTCTCTTCATGCTCTGGCCGGGAAAAAACGGCGCCGAATCCAGCACCCGATTTGAGGCTTTGCTGGAAGGAATTCAGGAGACGGAGGCCCGCATCTTCCTGGAGAGCTCCCTCGACGCCGGCCGGGTCCCGCGGGACCTGGCCACCCGCGTGCGAGCGGTCCTGCGGGCCCACTTCCGAGAGGCCAATTTCTGGCAGGGCAACTCCATCGTCCACAGCATGGAGCAGTATCACTACCGCTGGCAGGAACGATCCCGGGCCCTCCATCGGATCGCCGCCGAGGTCGCCAGACGCCAGAGGTCTTGAGGGCCCTTTCCAGATGCGGACCTCCACAAGGAACTCCACGTGAGGTGCCTCCTCATCCTCTGCGTTCTACTGGCGCCGGCCGGCCCGCTGTGCGCCGCGGCGGTCACCGACCCGACGGACCGGCAGATCGTGCGGAGCTTCCTGGCGCATGTCGGGCGGGTGCCCGACCGCATCAGCGAAGCGTACTGCAAGACCCTCGCCGCCGAGGAGCCGGAAGGGTACACGTGGAAGATTACGCCCCAGCTCCGGATGCCCCTGGTCGCGTTCCGACTCACCGGCGATCCCAAGTACCTCGACTTGTTCGCCCGCGTCTTCGACCGCATGCGGTCGGCGCTGACCCGCGGGCCGGACGGCTACCTGGGCTGGTACGGAAAGCCGCTGCCGCTGTTCCGCAACCCGGCCAGGCCCGAGCAGAAGGTCGACGTGATGATCACCAGCTTCAGCACGGCGCACGCGGCGGCCGAGTTCCTGGAGGAGACCGCCGGGAAGCCGGAGCTGTCCAGGAAGTACGCCCGGCAGCGGGCCGCCTACCTCGACCTGATCGAAAAGCACCTGGTCCGGAAATGGGAACGACGTGGCAACGTGGTCGACCTCGGGAAGCGCGGCTCCGTCTTCCGTACCCACGCCGGCCTGCGCGACACCAAGGCCCACTTGACCCAGCCCGCCAACAAGCACTCCATCATCGCCCGAAGCTACCTCGCCCTCTATCGCGTCACCGCCCACGACCGCTACATGAGAATGGCCGTCAAGATCGGAACGCGATTCAAGCACACACTCACCCTCCGCAACGGACACTACGAATGGAACTACTGGGACCCCGCCGGGGCGTGGGACATTCATCCCGCCGACGGGAACCGCTGGAAACACTGGATCGGCGTCGAGCACCGCAGCGGGTATTACGGACACAGCGTCGCGCTCGCCGTCGACCTCTACCACCACGGCGTGGTGTTCGACCGGACCGATATCACTCGCTTCCTCAAGACCCAGCTCACCGTCTGCTGGAACGGCAACATGAAGAACCCGCACTGGGCACGCGGCGACGGCACGCGCTCCGCGAAGTACATGC
>Ga0272442_10002849_pt1 | contig 24656 bp, 25 predicted proteins | sample SSMForm2O_FD_200262 | JGI IMG/M metagenome (GOLD analysis project Ga0272442, IMG submission 200262) | Marine sediment archaeal communities from Little Sippewissett salt marsh, Falmouth, MA, United States - SSM-Form-2O | ecosystem: Environmental > Aquatic > Marine > Wetlands > Sediment ... | reverse complement strand
ATCATTGGCCGAAAGGTTTATTATGACGAGGTCCGCAGACAGATTGATCCATCTGTTTCTGTAAAGTTCGAAGAGTCTTTCGGCGTCAAGTGCCGCGGTTCCGCCGTTCATGCATTCGTAGGCACCTTTATCCATCTTATTAACGGCGTCCTCGAATACGTTTACGATCATATCTTCTTCCGCCATGGCGCCTACGCCGTAGGTTTGGGAAGTGCCTATAAATAGTATGCGCATGGCGTTTGGACGCCTATTATCGTAGTATTCTTCAAGCCGCCCGAACGTGCGCTTAATGCATCTTCGTTTTATTCTTTCTCTTAGTTTTGGTTTAGCCAGGAAGTCCGAGATTCTGAAGTAACTGGCCCGGTATGAGCGGAGAGAGAGAAATAGCGCAACGGATATGACAAAGAGGATTGCATTGAAGGTAATCAGCGTGAATACGGTATTCCGAAATGACGATCTCAGGACAACTTTTATCGCGAGGGTTACACCGTTTAGTATGGTTATTAAGAGCGCTGTCATTACAAAAAAGAAGGCGTAATTATCTCTGTTGCTGAAGTCCTCGCGCAGAAGGAGCGTACCTTTGTCATCGCGGACTTCTATATTGTCTACATAGACGGTGCGCGCCGAACCGCGGAACCCAACGGCTTTTTTCTCCGCCATGGGATATCTCAGTCTTTGTATGAAGATGTCATTGACTGTCAACGTTGCGCTTTCCGGGTAGAAAGAGATTTCGGCGTGGTGCCTTTTGTGGGGTTTGAAATTCTGGCTTTTCAGTTTTTCCTTTACCAGAAATTTACCCTTGTTGTCGGCCGTAAAGAAGATACTGTCGTAGAGTTCGCTTGCGCTGAACCTGAGGCCGGCGATCTCCTTTTCATCCCTGCTGAATATAAATGATAAGTACGCCCCCTTGAATAAAAGAAAGTCGAATTCTACCTTTCCGGCGGCTACAGGCCTCTTATAGAAGACTTCCTGGAATCCGTGGCAGCTGGAGAGATCCAATGCGTTGTAGGCCAGGGGCTGGAGCCATGTCATGAATTTATGAGCACCCATCAGATGCGTGGCCGTCTTGGTTTTACCGGAGACCCATTTGTTGTTGCGGATAAGCGTATTTTGCCCGGAGAGATAGATGTTCGTGATGAAAAGCGCGGTAATTATGTGCAGGGCTATTATTGCGGCGAGAATAACGCAGTATCCTCGTGAGGGTAAAGACAATTTTTTTACGTCCATAATCAATTCTTATTTATTGTGAGGTCTATTGTTATTATCATTCTTCCGCGTTTATTATACTACACCGAAGGGGTAAATTCCACAACTGCGGATGTGTTTTATCCTTTTTGCATGACGATTGCCTTTGTGTTATAATAATCGTCAGCATAAGCCACTCCACAAAAGCAAGGGGGCAAACGCCGATAGGTTTTACCTGGCGGCCTTTAATTTATAAACCGTTCGCGATACCGGAAAAAGGCCTTAAATCTTGCCGCTTTAGACCGGCTTACCCGTATTTCCTTAATGAGCGGATAACCGGTTACGCCGCGAGCTAAAAAATAACACGAGTTATATATGAAATTCAGAATTATGCCACCTACGTATTTATTTATCTCGATATTAGCGATAATATCACTTCATTTCCTGTTACCTTTAAAGAAGGTGTTGAATCCGCCCTGCTCCTACCTTACGGGACTTGCCCTTATGGCGCTGGGATCTTATCTGAGTATCTGGGCGGATTGGATATTCAGAAAGAAGGCAATTCCAATAGAGCCGCATGAAGAACCCCCTGCTCTTCAGGTGTCCGGCCCCTTTTCTTTCAGCCGCCATCCTATGTATCTGGGCATGTCGCTTCTGGTCGCGGGAGCGGCCGCATTTACCGGCTCGATAAGCGCTTTTGTAGTTCCCTTGGTTTTTGCCGCATTGATGAACGGGATATTTATCCGGTATGAAGAGGCTAATCTTGAGAGGATATTCGGCGAAAGATACATGGAGTACAAGAGAAGAGTTAGATGCTGGATATAAAAACGGTCCAACACCTGTTGTAAGCCATTGAGGCGAAAGGGGTTGGGCGAAAGTGTCCCGTCCCCTTTATTATTTGGATTTACCTTGTTTTGCCACGGCCTCCGTGGCTTTTCTTATCTCTTCAGGGTCACCGATGTAATAATGTTTTAAGGGCTTAAGCCTTTCGTCGAGTTCATAGACCAGGGGTATGCCGGTGGGTATATTGAGCTTGACTATCTTATCGTCCGGGACATTATCCAGGTATTTCACCAGTGCCCTGAGGCTATTGCCGTGGGCGGATATGAGGACCCGCTTGCCGCTTTTTACCGTGGGGGCTATCTCATCTTTCCAGTATGGCAGGAACCTTTCCACGGTATCCTTCAGACATTCCGTTGAGGGGATCTCTTTTTTGTCAAGCGACTTATAGCGGGGGTCGTGTTTCGGATGACGCTCGTCACTTTCCGTAAGTTCGGGCGGACGGATGTCATATGCCCTGCGCCAGGCTAACACCTGTTCGTCGCCGTACTTGGCGGCGGTCTCCGCTTTATTCAGACCCTGAAGCGCTCCGTAATGCTTCTCGTTGAGCCTCCAGGAGCGCCTGACGGGTATCCACATAAGGTCCATCTTCTCCAGAACTATCCAGAGGGTCTTTATGGCCCTCTTAAGCACTGAGGTGAATGCAATGTCGAAGGTGTAGCCCTCCTTAAGAAGGACGTCTGCGGATTTTCCCGCCTCCTCATAGCCTTTGTCCGAGAGGCCGATATCCGTCCAGCCGGTAAAACGGTTAGACCTGTTCCATTCGCTTTCTCCGTGCCTTAAAAGCACCAGTTTGTGAGAACCCATGGCATACTCCTTTTTTACGGTTTAAATATGTTTCGGAAGTATATTATATAATATGCGGCCGCCGATTTGAAATGTTTTTTGACGTCGCTAGAGAAAAAGTTTTCGCTTGAGATGGAGCCCGATTAGGAGTAAAATATAAAAAAACAAAGAGTAATTGCCTCTTTTGACCATAAAACGCCGGGGGGATTACCTATGGGAAGAAAAAGCGTGGAGACGGCCCTGAAAGATGCCATAGACATGGAGAGAAAGGGGTATCAGTTCTACAATATGATTAGCAAGAGAGCGCTCAATAAGGTGACAAAAAAGACATTCGGCTCCATGGCCGACTACGAGATGCTCCATATAGAGAGCATAAAGAATTTTTACAATACAAAAAGAAATAAGGGGGAATTTCCGGCATTCAGTATAGGCAGGCCCGTAAAAAAGAGGATAAACGAAAGGAGGATCTTCTCTAGGACAATAAACGAACTGAGGGGGAAGGTCAGCCCCAGCGACGACGACAAGAGGGCCTGCGAATTCGCCATGGAATTCGAGAACGAAGGTTACAGGTTTTACAGGGACATGCTTAGAAAGGCGAAGGACAAAAACCTCAGGAAACTCCTTAATTTTCTTCTGGAGGAGGAATCCGGCCATTTCGAGACCTTCAAAAAACTGCATGAGTATCTGGCCGATACCGCTAACTGGTACATGTACGAAGAAGGTTCTTTCCCGCAGGGCGGATAACTCGGGGGCATTTGATGAAGGCGGTTTTAAGTGAGCTGAAACGCCATATGCCGTTCACATTATCGGGGGCGGCCTTTGGCATAATCTTCATGATATTATTCAGGAATATTTCCCATGAGACGGCACATGAACTTTTTTTCGTTTTTCACCCCCTCCATGTTCTTCTTAGTGCCCTCGTGACCGCTTCGATATATACCCTGCATACCTGTCCGAGAGAAGGTAGCAGGCGGTGCAATCTGCCGATTCTTTTGGCCATAGGATTCGTTGGATCGGTGGGCATAGCTACGCTCAGCGATTCGTTGATACCCTACATAGCCGAAGTACTCCTGGATATGCCTTTTCGCCATCACCATATAGGTATCGTCGAGAAGTGGTGGCTCGTAAGCGGGGTGGCCGTGGTAGGGGTTGTTTTGGCGTATTTCAATCCCACTACCAAGTTTCCTCACGCGGGCCACGTTCTTATAAGTACGTGGGCTTCCCTCTTCCACATACTCATGGCGAAGGGGGCCGAAATAAGTATATTGGCTTACGCGGGGATCTTCACCTTTCTCTTTCTGGCTGTATGGCTGCCCTGCTGCATAAGCGATATAGCGTTTCCTATGTTTTTCGTGGACAGCGTTAAAAGGCAGAGAGCCGCAGACTAGACCTGTATCGGTTTCCAAGCGGGAAGACGGCCTATGAACAATATTTTTTTCTTAATGTCTTTTTCGATTGCCGCCCTTTTTCTACGCGGGTCCGCCCCTGCCGTCGCCGATGATTTTGAGGCAGAGAGAAATGAGATGGTGGCCCTGCAGATAGAGGCGAGAGGCGTGGATGACGAAGAGGTTCTCCGTGTGATGAGAAAGGTCAAGCGCCATCTCTTTGTCCCGGAGGAGCTCCGGCCTTACGCTTATTACGACAGGCCGCTTGCGATAGGCCACGGGCAGACGATATCCCAGCCTTATATAGTGGCTTTTATGACCGAGATTGCGGATATCAAAGAGACGGACAAGGTCCTTGAAATAGGGACGGGAAGCGGTTACCAGGCGGCGGTCCTGGCAGAACTGGCGGGTTCGGTCTTTACGATAGAGATAATAGAGGAGCTTGCGGAGACGGCGGCGGAGAGGCTTAAAAGACTTGGTTATGAGAATATTACCGTAAAGTGCGGCGACGGTTATAAGGGTTGGCCCGAAAAGGCGCCCTTCGATGTGATAATGGTGACCGCCGCGCCCAGAGAGATGCCCGGCGAGCTGACCGATCAGCTGGCCCGGGGCGGACGGATGGTGATACCTTTGGGCGATATCTTCCAGGAACTTTATCTGATAGAAAAGACCGGGGACAGGCTGCGAAAGAGGAAGCTTTTGCCGGTTCGCTTTGTCCCGATGGTCCATCCTTAAAAGGAAGGCGCTGTATGGTGTCCGGATTCGGAGTAACGCCCGGAAAGGAAGACGCGCTCAGACAAAGAATGAAATCTCTCGGCATAAAAGAGGGCGATATAGAGGAGAAGTTCATACGCGCGAGCAAGCGCGGGGGACAGAAGGTCAATAAGACTTCATCCTGCGTTTATCTAAAACACAGGCCCACCCAAACGGAGGTGAAGTGCCAGATAGAGCGCTCACAAGCCCTGAACCGCTTTCTGGCAAGGAGGATACTTGCAGATAAGATCGAGGCACGCATCCTGAACAAAAAGAGCGCCGAAGAGAAGAAGAGGGAGAAGATCAGGCGGCAGAAGCGCAGGCGTTCAAGACGGGCTAAAGAGAAGATGCTGAGGGATAAAAAAAGGCGTTCGCAGGTAAAGAGACTGAGGAAGCCACCGGCCGAAAACGGTGAATAGGAGAAGGAGGCAGATATGCCAGGAGGGGACGGAAGAGGACCATTAGGAGGAGGCCCTGCGGGAGGCGGCCGCGGAATGGGCGGAGGCAACAGAGCCGGTGCAGGGCCCGGGGGCCAATGCGTTTGCCCCGGTTGCCGCCACAAGGTAACTCATTCACCAGGAGTACCTTGTTATACGCTGAAATGCCCCAGGTGCGGCTCAAAGATGGTTAGGGGGTAATAGATGCAGAGGATGAATGAGCGGGAGGTGGCCGAGCAGGATAGGCGCCTCAAAGAGAGAATGGCTAAGATAAGACATAAACTAGTTGTCATAAGCGGCAAAGGCGGCGTAGGCAAGACAAGCGCCGCGGTCAACCTGGCATATAACCTCGCCGGAAACGGCAAAAGGACCGGAATACTGGATGTGGATATACACGGCCCGAACGTAGCAAAGATGCTGGGTATAGAGGGCAGGAGGCTTGTTCACTCGGACGACGGCATAAGACCGGTCGAGGTCTCGAATAACCTGGTAGCGGTAAGTCTGGCGCTTGCGATGGAAAATCCCGACCAGCCGATAATCTGGCGGGGTCCCCTTAAGATGGTGACGATCAAGCAGTTTCTTGCCGACGTAGCGTGGGGAGAGCTTGACTACCTTATCATAGATTCACCTCCTGGCACGGGTGATGAGCCTCTAAGCGTCTGTCAGCTCATACAAGACGTCGACGGCGCTCTTATAGTTACAACGCCGCAGGATGTAGCCATACTCGATTCGAGGAAGAGTGTGCTCTTTGCCAAAGAGCTTAAGGTGCCGGTGGTAGGAATAATAGAGAATATGAGCGGTTTTACCTGTCCGCACTGCGGCGCAAAGATAGAGCTTTTCAAATCCGGAGGCGGAGAGAGGGCGGCGGGGGATCTTAAGGTTCCGTTTCTGGGCAGGATACCCTTTGAGCCCGAGATGGTGAAATCGGGTGATTCCGGAAGGCCGCTTATCTCTTACGGAGAGGGGAAAGGGGCCTCGAAGGCCATAGAGGAGATAACGGAGAGGATTGAGGAATTCATCCGCAACAGGACGCGCGAAGGAGAAAAATAGTAATGGCGAGTTTTGAGGAAATAGACGAGGCGCGGAGGCTTTTTGGCCTTGACGAAAGCGCCACGCTCAAGGAGATTAAGGGGGCCTACAGGCGCCTGGCGCACAAGTACCATCCCGATAAGTACGGTAGCCCCGAAGAGAAAGAGAAGAACGAGGAGGTCTTTAAAAGTGTGTCCCGGGCCCACGATATCCTGATGCAATACTTGGCCGGCTACAGGTATTCCTTTAAAAAGGAAGATGTCAAGCTCAATGACCCCCAGACAGAATACGACGAACACATTAAGAGGTTCTACGACGGATGGTGGGATGAGACAGAAGGATAAGGAGAGATAATGGCCGGCGTCTTTGACAGACTTTATAAACGGTACGACCAGTGGTATTCGAAGAACGAGTTTGCGTATCTATCCGAACTCGAAGCAGTAAAGAAGACCCTGCCTGAAGGCAGGGGCCTTGAGATAGGCGTGGGCACGGGAAAATTCGCTTCGCCCTTGGGCATAGAAACCGGCGTCGACCCATCTATTGAAATGCTGAGGCTGGCCAAGAAAAGGGGCGTGGCGGCGGCTTTGGCGAGAGGCGAGAAGCTGCCGTTCAGGGATTCCTCCTTCGATTATGTCTGCATAATAATTGCGCTCTGTTTCGTGGATGACCCACAGAAGGTTGCAGGCGAGTCTTTCAGGGTCCTTAAACCCGGCGGCAAAGTAGTAGTCGGGATAGTGGACAAGGAGAGCTTCCTTGGGCGTATGTACATGGAGAAGGACAGCGCCTTTTACAAGGAAGCCAGCTTTTTTTCGGTGGATGAAGCCGCAGCGTTGTTCAGGAAGAGAGGTTTCACCAATTTTTCGTTTTTACAGACGGTTTCGAAGCTGCCGGGCGAGATCAAGGAGGCCGAAGAACCTAAAGAGGGCTATGGCAGCGGCGGTTTTGTTGTCATATCCGCCGAAAGGCCTTAAATGCAGTAAGGCCGCTGAGGCTATTTAACCAAAAGGAGCACTTTAATGCAGGTTCCGATTCGCATAGTTTACAGAAACGTCAAAAAGACAGAGTCACTGGAGAGTATCATAAGGAAGAAGGCCGCTAAACTGGAGGAATGCCATTCCCGCATCATAAGCTGCAAGGTAGCCGTGGAGAGACCCAATAAATTTGTCGAAACGGGCGCTCCTTACAGAGTACGCATAGACATTACCATACCGCCGGGCCACGAGCTGGTGATAAAGAAGGAGCCTTCCTCATCGAAGAATCAAAAGGATATTCATACAATAGTCTCTGAGGCCTTCGACGCTGCCTGGCGCAGCCTGAGGAAACTGAAAGAGAAACAGAGCAGGAGAGTGAAAAAGCGTCTCTGGCGGGATGTCGGAGAACCCGAGGCAGAAATGTAGAGTATAGATATATAGGCATCCCACCGGAGACTGTCCCGGTTATTAAGGAGGAGATATGTCCAGTTATTCATTTCAGTCCGTTATATTCGACCTTGACGGCGTAATAACCAAGACCGCAACCGTCCACGCGAAGGCCTGGAAGAGGGTCTTCGACGACTATATGAAGATGCGCCAAGAGCGCGACGATGAGCCGTTCAGGGAATTTACCCGCGAAAAGGATTATCTCACCTATGTGGACGGCAAGCCCAGGTACAAGGGCGTAAAGAGTTTCCTTGAATCCAGGGGGATCGAGATACCTTACGGAGACCCGACCGATCGGCCGGAGGATGAGACGGTGTGCGGAATAGGGAACAGAAAGAACGAGCTCTTCCGCCAGATCCTCTCAAGCGAGGGCGCGGAGGTCTTTGATACAAGCGTGGAGCTGGTAAGAAAGCTTAAGGCCTCAGGGGTGAGGGTAGGCGTAGCTTCCTCTTCCAAAAACTGTAAAATTATACTCGAGTCGGTGGGCCTGCACGATCTCTTCGAGACGAGAGTGGACGGAGTGGTTGCCGCGGAGCTTAACTTAAGCGGAAAACCCGAGGGCGATATCTTCACGCTTGCGGCAAGGAGAGTGGATTCCGAACCCGGGATGTCGGTGGTGGTGGAAGACGCCACATCCGGGGTTATGGCCGGTAGAAACGGCGGTTTCGGACTGGTGATAGGAGTGGCGCGGGAGGGTAACGGCGAGGTACTTCTGCGTAACGGAGCCGATGTTGCCGTAACGGACCTGGGCGATATAGATTGCGACTGGATGGAGGGATGGTTCAACAGACGCCCCAGGCCTCTTTTCGATTTCCTGGATAAACGGGCCGCCGTACCTTTTACAGGCGCATCGGTTGGGGAAAGAGACATCATGGTTAATAATGCGATACTTGCTCCGGCCAGAGAGATGATATTGGGAAAGGGAAAGACCGTACTCTTTTTGGATTATGACGGCACCCTTACCCCCATTGTGGAGAGGCCCGAGATGGCGGTCATATCAGATGAGATGAAGAATACCATCGAGACCCTTTCCGGCAAGTTTATGGTATCGATTGTGAGCGGCCGCATGAGAGAGGATGTGGAGAAACTGGCCGGCATAAGAGACATTGTCTACGCGGGGAGCCACGGCTTTGACATACGCGGTCCGGATTTTTCGATGGTCCATCCAAAGGCAGAAGAGGCGGTTCCCCTGGTGGATGAAATAGTAAAGAAGGCCAAAGAGGCCGTAAGCGGGATAGAAGGGGTCATTATAGAAGAGAAGAAATTCAGTGTGGCCGTTCACTATCGGCTGGTGGAAGATAAAGAGGTATCCGGAATAGAGGATTTTGTAAAGGAGACCGCCGAGGCATACAAAGAAAGACTACGGCTTATGAAAGGAAAGAAGGTCTTTGAATTCCTGCCAAACATAGAGTGGGACAAGGGGCAGGCCATAAGATGGATAATGAAATCTATTGGATTGTCCTGGGAGAAGAGTTCGGTTACCTACATGGGAGATGACGTAACCGACGAAAATGCCTTTCGTGTGGTGCGGACAAGGGGTACGGGGATACTCGTATCCGGCGAGCCGAGGCATTCGGCGGCCGTATTTCGTTTAAAAGATCCGAAGGAGGTGAAGAGACTCTTTGAGGAACTCATTCAATTATCCTCTTAAGAAATCCAAGAGGGAATCCAGGGATGATGCCTGGAAGCTTGCTTATAAGGATTTCCAGCCCGCCAAGGAGATGCTGCGCGAAGCCCTGTGCACGGTAGGCAACGGTTACTTTGGCACTCGGGGGGCGGCCACAGAATCTTCGGCTTCAAGGATACACTACCCAGGTACCTATATAGCCGGAGTCTATAATAAACTGTCCACCAATATAGCGGGAAAGACCGTCACCAATGAAGACTTCGTGAACTGCCCGAACTGGCTTTATTTGACGTTCAAGAGCGAACACGGCAAATGGATCGTTCCCTCAAGGTGCAAGGTCCTTCACTATTACCAGGAGTTGGACATATACAAGGGGACGCTCATAAGATCGATAAGGCTGCGTAGTGAAAGCGGTTTTATCTTCACCATACGCAGCCAAACGTTTGCGCATATGGAGAACCCTCATCTGGGGTGCATAAGATACGTGATAAGACCTGAGGATTACGAAGGTAAGCTCATCATCCGTTCCGGCCTGGACGGCACGGTAGAGAACGAAGGGGTGGCCAGATACAGGCAGCTCGAATCGAAACACCTTATGCCCCGTTCCTCAAGAAGGATTTCTTCCAATAAGATGCATCTGTCGGTAGAGACCAGCCAGTCCGGTATCGTGATTTCCCAGACCGCCCAGACGCGCATCTTTTCGCAGGACAGAGAACTTCATCCGAGGAGCAAGACCCACATAAGGCATAAGAAGGCCATATTTCAGGATTTCGAACTTCGGGTCGAACCCGGAGAGGAATATGAAGTTGAGAAGATAGTCTCCCTCTATTCCTCGAACCTTAAATATATAACCAATCCGCGGCAAGCCAGCATAAACAGCATGAAGGTATCCCATAGGTTTTGCACTCTCTTTTCGGGTCACGTCAAGGCCTGGCGCGCGCTTTGGAAGAAGTTCGACGTCGAAATAGAAGGCGACGCGACTTATTGCGCGATTCTGAGGCTGCATACGTTCCATCTGCTTCAAAGCGCTTCCTACCACAGGTCCAAGATAGACGCAGGTCTGCCGGCAAGGGGCCTTCACGGCGAAGCGTACCGCGGGCACATCTTCTGGGATCAGCTTTTCATAATGCCCTTCTACAATCTGAGAGCTCCCGAGATATCGAAGGAGTTGATAAAATACAGGTACAGACGACTTTCCGCCGCGCGCAGGAACGCGGAAGAGGAAGGCCACAGGGGGGCGATGTTTCCCTGGCAGAGCGGTTCCGACGGAGACGAACAGTCACAGAAGATACATCTTAATCCTATGTCCGGAAAATGGGGGCCGGACAACAGCGCTATACAACGCCACATATCTTTCGACATAGCGCATAACGTGTGGTCATATTGGGTAATTACCCAAGATACGAGGTTTCTGGAAAGGTACGGCGCGGAGATAATACTCTCCGTAGCGCAGTACGGTTCCAGCATATCCAAGTACAGGATTAGCGACGGCCGTTATCACACCGAAGGCCTTATGGGGCCGGATGAGTTTCATGACAGACTTCCGGGCGCGCGCCATCCGGGCTTCGAGGACAATGCCTATACCAATGTCATGATAGCGGCAACGCTTGACTGGGCGCTTAAACTTTCCGGCATCATTTCCAAAAAGGCCATAGACAGGCTTTTCGACAAGTTATCCATCCACACCGAGGAGCTTTCAAGGTGGAAAGACATTACCAGGAAGATGAAGGTGCGTATAAATAAAGACGGCATAATAGAGCAGTTCGCCGGTTACTTCGGCCTGAAGGAACTTGATTGGGAGAAGTACAGAAAGAAATACGGCAATATCCACCGTCTGGACAGAATACTCAAGGCAGAAGGAAAATCGGCCAACGACTATAAAGCGGCGAAACAGGCGGATGTCCTTATGCTCTTTTATCTCTTTACGGTCCCCCAGGTAAGAGAGATCTTCAAAAAGCTGGGATATAAATTGGACCGCGTAGCGCTAAGGAAAAATTACGAATACTACATAAAGAGAACCTCGCACGGATCCACCTTGAGCAAGGTTGTCCACTGCTATATAGCCCATATCCTGAACAGGCCTGAGGAGGCGCTCAGGATGTATCAGGACGTTCTGCGTTCTGACGTACAGGACATACAGGGAGGCACCACGCCCGAGGGGGTGCATACAGGGGTGATGGGAGGTTCCGTCAATATAGCGCTTGAAAGCTTCGCCGGGGTAAGGGTGTTCCGCGATTATCTTGTGCTTAATCCCAGCCTTCCGAACAGTTGGCGCAGCGTGAGGTTCCGGGTACTATACAAGGGCAACTGGGTGCTCTTAAGGATAACCAGAAGGGAGATAAGCCTTTTTATACCGGGGAAGGCAGAAAAGAAGAGATCCTTAACCGTAAAGATATACGGAAAGGAGCAGGAGCTTGCGGTGGGCAGGCTCCACAAGATAAAGCTCAAAAGGGGTCAAAAGATGGAGGCGGGCGAAGGCATGAAAATGGCGGCGCAGGAAAGGGTGCTGGTGGTGGACGGCGACATAATGCAGGGTGTTATGCTTAAGACGCGCCTCGAGGACAGCGGATATCTGGCCGACTTCACTTACAAGGGAAGTGAGGCCCTTGAGATACTTAAGACCGAGTGGGTAGACCTGATAATGATGGGTGTTTCCCTCTATCCCGGAATAAGCGGTTATCAGCTCTTCAAGGAGATAAAACGGAGGAAGGAATATGCTTCCGTCCCCATAATAATACAAAGCGGCAAATCCGGCATGAAGAAATCCTTCGAAAAGATGGGAATCGAGGCGTTTTTCGTGAAGCCTTACGATGTGAACAGACTCATCGAAAAGGTAAATAGGATAATAAAGAGCAAAAAATGAGGAGAGGATCTCTATGACCAAGAACAACAAGACCCGACTCGAAAGACTTACCAACGAACTGAGGAAGATAAGGGCCCGCGATATAATGACCCGCGAAGTGGTTACCACCAAAGAGGACGCCTCCCTTGCCGACGTGGCCAACGTGATGGTTAAAAAAAGGATAAGCGGCATGCCCGTTATAAGCGGTCGCGGGACGGTCTCAGGCGTGATAACGGAATCCGACCTCTTTCTGGTGATGGACATGATAGAATCGGGGGACGTGCTGGAGGACGAATCCCGCAAGGGATTCAACCCCACCGTAAAGTTCGCCATGTCCACCGACGTGGCCAAGGTAAAGGAGGCAACATCGCTCGATGAGATGGTCTCGATAGTGAAATACAAAAACGTGCATACGCTCACCGTCTTCTCGGGCAAAAAGCTGGTGGGCGTAATAGGGCGCCACGACATCTTCAAGAATTTCTACAACGTGGTGAGGAACATATAGAGAAATCCGAATGGCCGTTTTGAAGAAGGTACTTTTTCTCTGCAGCAAACCTGACAAGAAGGGCCGATAGACAAAAAACGGAGGCGTAAAATCATGAACGATACATTATATTCCATTTCTTTTCTCGCCGGTGCCGTAGCGGCGGGCCTCTTTCTTTACCTGACAGTATCGCTTTTGATGAGACGATGGGGGAGGCCCCATCTTCTGAGAGGGATTACGGAGACATTTGTCCGCCTCAAAAGCCCCCTCATTCTCCTTTTTCCTTCTGTAGCCGTTCTTTTGGTCTTGCCCATGCTGCGTTTCGACAAGGATGTCATTTCCCTTATAATGCATTCCGCCAGCCTTTTAGTGATGGGTTCCTTAGGATGGTTTCTGATAAAACTTGTGAAACTGGGTAAGGCGGCAATCCTCAAACGTTACGACATAGACGTGAGCGATAACCTTCTGGCCAGGCGCATCTATACGCAGATAGGGATGGTGGAGAACATCATAACCGTCGTAATATTCATTCTCACGGTATCGCTTATGCTTATGACTTTCGGCAAGGTGCGCCAGATAGGCGTGAGTCTCCTGGCTTCCGCGGGCATAATCGGCATCGTTTTGGGTTTTGCGGCGCAGAAGATACTGGGGAATTTCATCGCCGGTATCCAGATAGCGCTTACCCAGCCCATCAGGCTGGATGATGTGGTTATCGTGGAAGGGGAATGGGGATGGATAGAGGAGATAACGCTGACATACGTAGTGGTGCGCATATGGGACCTAAGAAGGCTTATAGTGCCGATATCCTATTTTATAGAGAAGCCGTTTCAGAACTGGACGAGGACATCCGCGGACATACTAGGTTCGGTCTTTATATACGCCGATTACACCGTACCCATCGGGGAACTCAGAGAGGAGTTGACGCGGCTCTTGGAGAAGAGCAAACATTGGGACAGGAAGGTGAACGTGCTTCAGGTTACCAATGCCACGGAACGCGTCGTGGAGGTACGAGCGCTTATGAGCGCGGCTACCTCACCGGCCGCCTGGAACCTGCGTTGTGAGGTGCGGGAAGGACTTTTGAGTCATCTGCAGAAGAACCATCCGGCATCACTGCCACGCACTAGGGTAGAGATGGAGACCCAAAAGGAGCTGACATGAGGCTTGATGTTAAGGCGTTAGCGCTGACTACGGGTCTTATCTGGGGGCTTGGCATTTTCCTGACGACCTGGCGGATCATCATCTTTGACGGCTCCACGCACTAGGTGACGCATAGACCGCGGATATAATATATCCTGTCAAGGGAGCCCGATAGGTGCTGCCTGGGGTTTCTTCGACGGGCTAATAGGCGGGCCTTATTCGCGTATCTGTATAATCTCATAGACGGAAAACGGCAAAAATAGAGGTCGTCAAATGAAAGAAAGGGCGCTTTTGATAATTGATATGCAGAACGACTTTTGTCCGGGGGGAAAGCTTGCAATACCCGAAGGCGATACGGTTTTAGGGCCCCTGAACGAATATATAGAGCTCTTTTCGTCCGCAGGCGAGCCGGTATTGGCCACGCGTGACTGGCATCCGAAAGAGACCGACCATTTCAGAAAATACGGCGGGAGCTGGCCCGAGCACTGCCTGCAGGGCACCGAAGGTGCGGCGTTTCATCCGGATCTCAAACTGCCTAAAGAAACGGTCATATTGTCCAAGGGGATGGATACCGCCGGGGACAGTTATTCCGGGTTCGACGCTAAGGACGATAATGGAAGAGGTCTTAAAGAGATACTTTCCGGTATGGGGGCAAAGGAGCTCTTTATAGGCGGACTTGCCACGGATTTCTGCGTCAGGCATACGGCGCTGGATGCGTTAAAAGAAGGGTTCCGGGTGACCCTTCTGGAGGATGCCGTAAAGGGAGTGGACGCGGATGCGTCCAAAAAGGCTGTCGATGAGATGAAGCGGCAGGGGGCTTCCGTAAAGAAGAGGGATGAGATCATAGGCTAATGTCCATGAGAACCCAGAGAATAAGCGAAGGCATACTGTACACGGATTTCTATCAGCTGACGATGGCCCAGCTCTATTTTCATTCGAAGATTCATATAAAGAGAGCGCAATTCGAATATTTTTTCAGGCACTATCCCGATTACGGATCTCACAAGGCCGGTTTCTGCGTAAACGCGGGCCTTTATCCTTTCATAAAATGGATGAAGTCGGCGAGATTCGACGAAGAGGCTATAGGCCTTTTGAGGGCGCATAAAGGCCTCTGCGGCAAGAGACTTTTCGGGGACGCTTTCCTAAAGTGGCTTGGACGGGAAGATTTCTTAAGCAGCGTTTCCGTGCGTGCTGTCGCCGAAGGCAGAATCGTCCATGCCGGAACACCCATAGCGGTGGTTGAAGGGCCTTTAGCGGAGGTCCAGATACTGGAGTCATCGCTTCTAAACCATCTTAATTACCAGACGCTGATAGCCACAAAGGCGGCGCGCGTAAAGGAGGCGTGTTACAGGCAGCCTGTCCTTGAGTTTGGACTCAGAAGGGCGCAGTCCAGAGGCGCCAACGCGGGTGCCAGGGCCGCATTGATAGGCGGGGCCGATTTTACCAGCAATACGGGCGTATCTTACGCGCTTGGTTATCCTCCCAAGGGCACCCATGCCCATAGTATGGTGCAGGCGTTCATCGCCTTAGGGCAAAGCGAGATAGACGCCTTCCGCGCCTACGCCGAGCTTTACCCCGATAACTGCATATTACTTGTCGATACGATAGACACGCTTGAGAGCGGCATCCCCAACGCCATAAAGGTCTTCAGGGAGCTCAGGAAAAGAGGCCATGAACCGGCAGGGATCAGGCTTGATTCCGGCGATCTCGCCTATCTGGCCGTTGTGGCCGCCAAGATGCTTGATGAGGCTGGTTTTCCCGATGCGAAGATAGTTCTCTCCAACAAACTTAACGAGATTGTGATATGGCAGATAATATCGCAGATAAAGAAAGAGGCCTCCAAGTACGGCGTAGACACCGATTCGCTTATAACAAGGCTGCTATACGGAGTGGGAACTGCGCTCATAACCTCCGAGGGTTCCTCGGCCCTTGACGGAGTATATAAGATAACCGCGCTCAAAGACGGCGGAAAGTGGCAACCTGCTTTCAAGATATCGGAGAGCGCGGAGAAGACCATAAATCCCTGCCGGAAGAGGTTATGGAGGATATACGACAGGCGCAAAAAAGCGGTGGCCGATCTTCTGGCGCTTTATGAAGAAGAGGTCTCCGGGGAGGAAGACATACTGCTAAGGCACCCGACTCGTTCTGCCATGAAGAGGGTCCTAAAGGCAGGCGAGATAGGGTATATAGAGCCTATGCTTGAGGATATCGTCAGAGACGGAAGATCGGTCTACGACTTTCCCTCCATAGATGAGATAAGAAGGGTGCGCAACCGTGACCTGAACGCGCTCGATGACGGCGTAAAGAGGATTATAGAGCCGCACAGGTACCATGTTTCCCTGAGCCAGAGACTATGGGAGGTGAAGCAGGGACTTTTGAACTCCTTCGGGAAACGGGATATGGATTAGCTTACGCTTGCTCTTATATTTTAATCGGGTAAAGAGGCCGAGTTCGATAAAAGGCATAAACTTAAGAGGTGATATATGACACAGGACAAGAGGCAGGAGGGCGGTTCCGCTTTTTCATTATGGCAGTCGGCGAGGAAGAATTTAATAGCGGGGCTTGCCGTCACATTCCCGCTTTTCGTGACCATTTATATAATCGTTGCAGCAGTAAGGCTGGGAGACAGATTCGTAGGTACCCATATCAACGAGTACCTTGTGAGCAACTACGATATCTATCTGCCCGGTCTCGGCCTTTTACTTCTTTTAATAGGCCTTGCGGTAGTGGGTTTTTTCTCCAGCAACTTCATAGGCAGATGGATACCTCCGTTTATCGAGAGGGTCTTGATGAGGATACCCGTTATGGCGAATCTGTATCCTTCCGCCAAACAGCTGTCCGATTTTCTTTTTAGTCGGGAGAAGAGGGGAAAATTCCAGAAGGTTGTCCTGGTGCCCTACCCCCATCTCGATTCCTACTCCATAGGGTTCATTACAAATGAGGGGCTTTCCGTTTCGGAAAAAGGCAACCAGGAAGAGCTCGTGAGCGTACTGGTGCCTTTGGCCCCGGCGCCTTTTTCGGGGATACTGCTTTTCATAGACAGGGAGAAGATAAAGGTCTTGGACATATCCGTGGAAGAGGCCGTCAAGATGATAGTCTCCGGAGGCGTGGTGCCCCCGAAGAGAAAGAATTTCCGGCTTACCGATTTCTCGTCGGGGTGTTAGGCAAAAAAGGCGTAATCCGGCAGAGGGTGCTTTATTGTTCACTTAGCGGCTTCTTCGATCGCGGGAGGGAGGAGGAGGCCGTGCCTTTCAAGTAGCGTCTCCTCGCTTAGTATCTTTCGGGTTTCGCCTTGAGCCTTTATCCTACCGCCGTCCAGGAGGACGGTCCTGCCGCAAAGCCTCATGACAAAATCGAGGTCATGGGACGCTATTATTACCGTTTTATCAAGACCTGAGAGTATATCAAGCAGTTCCATCCTCGCCCTCGGGTCCAGGTTGCTGGTAGGTTCGTCAAGCGCTATGATATCCGGGGACATGGAGAGGACCGTAGCCACTGAGACGCGTTTCTTCTCACCGTGGCTCAGATGGTGTGATATCTTATCCCGCGCGTTTTCCATTCCAACCGCCTTAAGGGCTTCCAGCGAGAGGCGGACGGCTTCCGCCTTTTCGCAGCCGAGGTTGAGAGGCCCGAACGCCACATCTTCCAGTACGGTGGGCATAAAAAGCTGGTCTACGGGGTCCTGAAATACGAGCCCGACCTTGCGCCGTATCTCTTTCAGATTCCTTTCATTCACCTCTTTGCCCGATATCTCAATCCTGCCTTCTCCGGAATAAATCCCGTTCAGAGTAAAAAGGAGCGTCGATTTTCCCGCTCCGTTCGGCCCTATTATGCCCACCCTCTCGCCGCGAGCGATCTCAAGCGACAACTCCCGCAGGGCCGGGGTTCCGTCCGGATAGCGGAAACTCAGACCCTCTATTTTAATTCCAGAATGCGCCATGATGCCCTTCCAGGATATAGGTTGCCGCGATATAAAGTGTGAGCGCCGCCGAAAAGGCAAAATCGACCCTCTTAAGCCTGAAGGCGGCCACGGTTTTTGCATTACCGCAGAAGCCTCTCGAGAGCATTGCCTTATATACCCGCTCGCCCCTTTCGTAGCTTCTTAAGAAGAGCGTGCCGGCAAGACCGCCGGCGGCCTTAAGGTGCATGAACCGAGTTCCGCCGACGGTCCTTGAGTCCTTGGCGGCCTTCATCAGCATGAGCTCATCTACGATTACAAAGAGATATCTGTACATGAACGAAAGTATCATGACAAAGAGCGCGGGGACCTTAAGGTCTCCGAGCGCTTTCAGGAAAACCGAATATCTCGTGGATGATATGAAGACGGCCAGACAGAGCAGGGCAAGAAAGCTCTTTATCATGATACTTATAAAAAGGATAAGGCCTTGGGTGGTTACGGTAAGGCGGATACCGGCGGAGGCAAAACTCCAAAGAACCTCGCCTCCAACGGTAAAGGGCACGAAGAAAGCTATGAGTGCGGCGAAAGGCACTACAAAAAGAGCGCGCGAAAGAAGGGTGCCCGGAGGTATGCGTGATAGAAATATCAATATAAGGACAAGCAGGGCGTAAGAGGCAAAAGAGAAATATGCAATAGGGGAAGCGAGTACTATGCAGAGCGTTATTACGAGGGCAAAGATTATCTTCGCCCTGGGGTCAAGGGAATGAAGCGGACTTTCCAATTCGCTATATTTGTCTATGTATGAATGGTGCATAGCCTAGGAGTCCGTGAAACGGGACATCAGCGCCTCTTTAAGGCCGCGGCTATTGCGTAGCCTGCTGCGAAGAGGAGCAACGTGCCCAAAAGTCCCGCAAACGAGGTTCGAACCATTTCGTTTTCCACATTCGGCCAGGCATAGTCAGGAAGAGGAGAATAGATAAGCGTAGACTCCGCGGCCTTTCCGAGAAAACCGAGATCTTCGGCAACCTTCTCGAGGCCATCGGGCAGGGGGCTGGCGAAAGGCGATATGGCCAGGGCCAGGAATAATGCTAAGGAAAGACCTATCAGAAGATCTCTTTTGCTTAAGATATCCCGCATTTATCCCTCATATATGAGATCGGGCCTCGTCCTCAATACAAAACCTACGGTTAGAGCCGTTATAAAGGCTTCTCCGATACCTATGAAGACATGGACGCCTACCATGGCCGGCAAGACCACCCGCAGGGGAGAGGTTCCGGAGAGGGCCAGTTCCGCGGCGCACGCCGCCGATGCCAGTACAACCGACAACCATGCCGCCGCAGCGGCGCCTGCGATCGTACCTCTTTTTCCTCCGAGCCTTTGTTTGATAAAGCGGTATATATGGTATCCTCCCAGCGCGCCTATGAACGACATATTGAATATATTGGCGCCGAGCGCCGTTATGCCGCCGTCCTGGAATATGATGCATTGGACGAAGAGGACGGTTGCCAGGACTATTGACCCGGCGCACGGCCCCAGGAGCACGGCAGCGAGAACCCCTCCCAGAAGGTGGCCTGACGTACCTGCCATGACCGGGAAATTAAGCATTTGGGCGGCAAAGATGAATGCGGAAAGGACTCCCATCATGGGAACGGTTTTATCCTTTAAGGAGCCGCCGACCCTTCTGAGACAGATACCGAGCCCGCTCGCCGAGACCAGCCAGGCCGGAACGAACGTACCTGCGGTGAGAAAACCGTCCGGTATGTGCATATTATGCCTCAAATATATATCTTCGATATAGTTTACCTGTAAAAAGTGTAGCACCATATCCGTAAATCCGTCAAGCGGAATCTGTCCCACCGGAGGCTGTCCCAAACAATACTTGCCGGCGTGGTTTATTTATGCTAAACTCTAACCATAAAAATTTGATCTTTCGATTAGATAGATATAGATAACAATGGGAAGGGGAAGGCAATGGAGGATTTTTTACGGGTAGCCAAAGAGGCCGCAAAACGCGGCGGCGATATCCACAAAAGATTCTTTAAGCGGGACATAAAGACCAAGACAAAAGGCAGGGAATACGACCTCCTTACGGAAGCGGATCTCGAGGCCGAGAAGGCGATAGTAGGGGTCATAAAGAAAAGATGCGCCGGTCACAACATACTCGCCGAAGAGAACGTATATGAAAAGACCGATTCGGTTTATACCTGGGTCATAGATCCCCTTGACGGCACAAATAACTTTGCCAATAATATGCCCATCTTTTGCTCTTCGGTGGGCCTGGCCAAAGAAGGCGAAGTTATACTGGGCGCCGTATATGACGTTATGCGTGATGAATTGTTCTGGGCCGCCAAAGGCGAAGGCGCTTTCATGAACGGAAAAGAAATAGAGGTCTCGTCCTCCGGCACGCTTACTAGCTCCATCCTTATAACGGGATTCTATTACAACAGAGGAAGAGAGATGGAGAGGACCTTAAAGAGAATAAAGGAATTTCTGTCAAACGGGATATTGGGGATAAGGAGGCTGGGCTCGGCGGCGCTGGATTTATGCTATATTGCGTGCGGAAGGGCTTCCGGCTTCTGGGAGTGCGAGCTTTCCCCCTGGGATTTTGCCGCGGGCAAGATCCTAGTAGAAGAGGCCGGAGGGAATATAACGGATTCTGAGGGCCGGCCCCTTACGCTCAAGAACAGTTCCGTTGTGGCTTCGAACGGAAAGATACACGAAGACATGCTGGAAATCATCAACGGCGCGTTTTAAGAATGAAGAATAAAGACCCTTTATTTACACGTCACGGCCGTGAAGTGATACTTGCCCCTCTCTCCGGCGTAAGCGACCTGCCTTTCAGGATGATCTGCCGGGAGTTCGGAGCTAGGCTCTGCTTTTTCGAGATGCTGGACGTGCACTCCCTTTTGAACGGCCAGCCGAGGGCACTTAGGATGTTGAAGACCCACAAAAGCGACCGGCCGACAGCCGTTCAGCTTTTGGGGCGGGATCCTGCCATGGTTTGTGAAGCCGCCTCCATGCTTAGTGATATAGTTAAACCGCCTTTCATAGATATCAATGCTGCCTGCCCCGCCAGGAAGGTAATAAAGAAGAAGGCCGGGGCCTATCTCCTGAAGGATACAGATGCCTTGGCAGCCGTGCTTGAGAGATTGAGTTCATCCGCGGGAGTACCCGTCACGGTAAAAATCAGGACCGCCTATGGCAGGCGTTCGGTGGAAGAGACGGCGCGGATTGCGAAATTGTGCGAGGCGAGCGGCGCAGGGGCAATATTCATCCACGGCAGGACCGTTGCCCAGGGTTATTCAGGCGGCGCGGATTATGAGGCCATACGGAAAGCGAGGGAAGCCGTTGGAATTCCCGTGATAGCCAGCGGGGATATCACCTCGCCTGTAATGGCGGCAGGGATGTTCGAGAAAACCGGCTGCCATGGCGTGCTTGTGGCGCGGGGGGCGATGGGGAACCCGTGGATATTTAATAACATAAAAATATATCTGGAGAACGGCAGATTTGACGCCTCGCCCTCCCTTGAAGAAAAGAAATCGGTCCTCAGGCGTCACCTTTCTTACGTCGTTAAACACAAAGAGATGCACCCGCGAGACAAACTGGGATATATGTGCAAGATAACCATGTGGTATCTTAAAGGCATAGGGGGAGCAAGGCGCCTCAGGGATAAGCTGGGAAAGGTAAGGGATAACGAGGGTCTGCAGAGCATGATAGATAATGCATGAAAGCCGGAGACGGGAAGACATGGAAGCACGAAAAATAAAAAAAATTTCAAGATGACTTGACAACGTGATTTTTTTGTGATAAATAGAATTCAAAACAGGGAGAGGCCGAATTGATAGAGGTCAAAGAAGTCTCGATGAGGTACGGTAAAACTCTGGCGCTTGACGGTGTCTCGTTCGTTACCGAGAAGGGGAAGATAGTAGGTCTTGTGGGGCCTAACGGAGCCGGAAAGACTACATTGATGAGGATACTTACCACCTACCTTTATCCGGCGGAAGGCACGGCGTTGGTAGGGGGGTTCGACATAACGCAAAACCCGCTTGAGGTCAGGAATCTGCTTGGTTATATGCCCGAGACCGTTCCGCTGTACGATGACATGATGGTGGACGAATACCTTTCCTTCATCGGAAATTCCAGGGGCTTCTACGCGGGCCGTTTGAACGAGAGACTCAAATGGGTGAGGGAGCATTGCGGCCTTGTGCCCATCTGGAAACACGTTATCTGCGAGATATCCAAGGGGTACAGGCAGCGCGTAGGGTTGGCTCAGGCCCTTATACACGATCCCTCCGTTCTTATACTCGACGAACCGATGACGGGTCTCGACCCGCTTCAGATTATAAGTATAAGGAGCCTGATACGAAGTCTCTCAAAGGAGAAGACCGTCATATTTTCCACGCATATCTTTCAGGAGGTACAGGCGCTCGCCGAGAGGATTGTAATACTTAATAACGGCAGGGTGATAGCCGACGGCACCCATTCCGAAATCACCAACACCGCAACCAAGGGAGAGCGGGTGGTGCTGGTGGTAAGGGCAGAAAAAGATGAGGCGGACCGCCTCTTTTCGGAAGAGGAGATAATAGACGATTACAGATTTGCCGGTATAGAGTCGGAGGGATATGTAAAATATATAGTAAGTGCCTCTGCCGGTAAACCCTTAAGCCGCAGGATAAACGAGATAGTGGAAGAGAAAAACTGGCTTATAAAAGAGATGAGACAGGAGAAGGCGACTCTGGAAGAGGCTTTCATCTGGCTCTTGAGCAAGACCTCCGGCAAAAAGGAGGCGTTGGCTTAAGCCATGAAGAACATATTTACGGTATTCAAGCGCGAAATAAAAGCCTATTTCAATTCTCCCATAGCCTATATCTTCATAATAGTCTTTCTCCTCATATCGGTGGGACTTTTCATGGCGCAGTTCTTCCTGATTTCTTTGGCCGATATGAAGGGCTTCTTTTACAACCTCCCCCTTGTATTAAGCATCTTCATACCCGCGGTTACTATGCGTCTTTGGGCTGAAGACAGACGGGGCAATACATTGGAGCTCCTTTTGACTTTTCCCATGAATACCTATGAACTTGTTATAGGGAAATTTCTGGCAAGTTTTGCCTTCTACTTGTTGGCGCTTCTGGCAACAATCCCGGTGCCGATAATGTTGACGGTCCTCGGGGACCCGGATAAGGGCGTGATTGCCTGCCAGTACGTGGGTGCGATGTTGTGCGGGGGGCTCTTCCTTTCGATTGGAATATTCATATCGGGTTTCTCCCGTGACCAGATCGTATCCTTTATAATAGCGATGATGGCCTGTTTCGGCATCTTCTTCATAGGGGTTGAATTCACCGTAGCGTCGCTGGACGGATGGGTAGCGGGCCTTGGAACATTCCTGAAAGATGCACTGGCCATGCTTCATCATTTCGACACCTTCCATAAAGGGGTTATAGACGTAAGAGATATCATCTATTTTCTTTCGGGTACCGCTATCTTTCTGATACTCAATGCCTTCTGGCTGGAGAGCCGTTTACGGCCCGCTGCCAAGACACTTTTCACCGGCGCAGCTGTCCTTGGCGTAGGGATATTCGTTGTACTGAATTTTTTACTGTCAGGCGTACACCTGGGAAGGATAGACGTAACCGAGGGGAAGATATATACCATAAGTGAGGCGAGCAAAAAGATTATCAGGGAGCTGAAAGCGCCGGTAACGGTGAAGTTTTATACCTCACCCAGCGAAAAGATGCCTTCGAGGATGAAGACTCTTGAGAGGGAGGTGAGGGACAAGCTGGACGAATTCAAGATAGTCTCCAAAGGCAACTTCGACTACAAGGTATTCCATATTGAGCCCGCCAACGCGCAAGGGGGCGAAGAGTCGCTCGAAAAGATTGCAGGGGAGAAGGGGATAAGGCCTTTCCAGGTTCAGACCATAGAGGCGGACGAAGTGGCCGTGAAACTCGTCTATTCTTCTATGGCTATAGCTTATAAAGAGAAGCCGGAGGAGATAATACCGCAGGTGACACCGCAGAATCTTAGCGAACTGGAGTATACGCTTATTTCCAAGATATACAGGATGACCCTTGACCATAAACCCAAAGTAGCGATAGTGGCCCCTTACATCGAAAAGGATATAAACCCGGAGTTGAGACAGGTGCTTAGGATGTTCGGTCAGAGCGCGCAGGATAGGATGGTTGAGGACGAATATGAGTTGGTGCCGAAGCTGCTCGCTTACGAGGGCTACGATGTCTCACGTGTCAGGATAACCAAGGCCGAACCTATACCGGAAGGTACGGATACACTGGTAGTGATAGATCCCGAAAGTCTCAATGAAAGACAGCTCTATGAAATAAACCTCTTTTTGGCAAACGGAGGCTCTCTTTTCCTTGCGGCTCAGAGCCATCTCTATAGCTTCCATTCGGTAAATAATAGAGGCATAGGCATAAGGAGTGCCGAGAAAGACCATAATCTGGATAAGCTCTTCGAGACCTGGGGCGTAGGATTCGAAAAAGACTTCCTGATGGACACCGAGACAGAGGTGATATCGCTGAATGCCGACGATTTCTTCGGCCTTTTTTCCTCGTCCCAGCCGGTGAAGATGCCCATGCAGATAAAGGTGCTGAGCGAGAACATGAACAGGGATATTTCCATAACGAGCAATCTCCCGACCCTCTTTTACATATGGGGCAGCGCTCTCGAAATCGATGAAAACAAACTGGACGCTCAGGGCATAACGAAGGATGTATTATTTATGACCACGGGCAGCGCCTGGCTTTCGCCTTTTCACTATGGAGACATCAACTTGGAAGATACCACGTCCCCGCCTTCGGATAAAAGGGCCTCATATCCT
>Ga0272442_10002846_pt1 | contig 24669 bp, 26 predicted proteins | sample SSMForm2O_FD_200262 | JGI IMG/M metagenome (GOLD analysis project Ga0272442, IMG submission 200262) | Marine sediment archaeal communities from Little Sippewissett salt marsh, Falmouth, MA, United States - SSM-Form-2O | ecosystem: Environmental > Aquatic > Marine > Wetlands > Sediment ... | reverse complement strand
TATTGAAAATCGTCATATCCGCAGCGGATGGCCCGCTTGATACTTCGAAAAGCCGCATCAATGTCGTTCATCAGGGAATAACTGCAGGCCAGATTATACTGGATCAGAGGGTCATGGGGTCGCAGTTGGGATAATTTCCGGTCGATCTCAAGCCCCTTCTCATACCATCCTTTTTTTGTATAGAGATCACCCAGGACCATCAGGGCCTGCATGAAATCCGGGGCCTTAGTCAAGATGCCTTCGCAAAAAGCGATCTCAAAATCAATATTGTTGCAATAGTGATGGTGGCGACCCATAAGAATGACCAAATTATTTTTTGACCAGATAAACAGCGATTCGCCGCACAGCCTCTTTCAATTCCTCATAGCTTGCGGCATACGAGATCCGGACATGACCGTCGTAGTCTGCCCCAAAGGCAGAGCCCGGCACCAAAGCGACCTTCTGTTGTTTGAGCAGGTCTTGCGCGAACTCCAGCCCGGTCTGCCCGGTCCGGCTGATCGACGGAAAAACATAAAAAGCGCCCTGCGGCGTATGGCAGGGCAGGCCGATCCGGTTCAATTCCTCGACGATAAAACGGCGCCGGCGGGTATATTCTCTTTTCATCTCAGCTACGGACCGGCTCCCATTGCGCAAGGCCTCACGCGCGGCCATCTGCGCCATAATCGGAGCGCACAGCATCGTGTACTGATGAATCTTGGTCATGGCCGCGATGATCTCGGCCGGTCCGCACGCCCAACCCAGCCGGAAACCGGTCATGGCATAGGCCTTGGAAGCACCGTTGAGATAAACAACGCGGTCCTTCATGCCCGCCAGAGAAGCCAGCGGGGTATGCTCGAAATCATATGTCAATTCGTCATAGACCTCATCCGTAACTACCAATAAATCGTGCTTCTTGACAACCCGGGCAATCGCCTGAAGCTCACGCCGGGTATAGGAAGCGCCGGTCGGATTGGACGGATAGTTCAACAACAGCACCCGCACCTGCGAAGACAGCGCCCGTTCGATGCCTTCTGGGGTCAGTTTAAATCCGTTGGCAAGGCCGGTCTTCAGATACACCGGCACCCCGCCCGCCATAATGACCGTCGGACCATAAGAAACATAAGCCGGTTGCGGGATCAAAACCCGATCCCCGGGATTGAGGAGGGCCCGGAAACACAGGTCAATACCCTCGCTAACTCCAACAGTAATCAAAATCTGGTCTTTGAAATCATAATTTAATCTATAGCGCTGTTTCAAAAACCGTGCCACCTGCTGGCGCAGTTCGGGCATGCCCTTATTAGAGGTATACGAGGTAAACCCCTGCTCAAGCACATCAATCGCTTTTTCCCGGATATGCCAGGGGGTGACAAAATCAGGCTCGCCTACGCCCAAGGAAATCACGTCTTTCATTTCCAGCACCAAGTCAAAAAAGGCCCGGATGCCGGAAGGCGGCAGGCCCTGAACGATTTTGGAAAGTTTAGGCTTCATAATATAGTATTATTTATTATAAATATTCTTAAAAATTATACCATGTCCCGGCTGAGAAACAATGCAGTTATTCATAAAAGAACATACTAAGCATAATCATTCATGTTGCGGGTATCTCCCTTCATGACCCCGAACGTCTTCCCTTGAAAATTTCTGCGAAATTTTCTGCCTACGTTCGGGATTCATTCGCCCTGACAACTTATGTCCGTCCCGATTTTATCGGGACTCTATAAGCTATGGGCTCATTAATAAAACACCCTGCCTGAGGCAGGGTGCTGAAAACCAAAATAAAGTTAAACAACCGGTTAATATGATATAGTCAAACGCTTATTCCTGCGGCGTTTTCTTAAAACGTGGCCATCCTCTTTGTATTTCTTCAGCATAAAATGAGTCGTGGTCTGACGCACATGTGCCATGGAAGATAATTTCGAGGCGATAAAATTGGACACAGTCTGAATATTATCGCCTTCAACGATGACTAGCAAATCATAGGTTCCCGATAGCAGATAACAGGACACCACCTCCGGGAAACTGTAAATGCGCTCAGCCACGTGGTCAAAACCCACGTCCTTTTCCGGCTCGACGCTGACCTCGATCAAAGCGCGCACGAAGGAGTTGGCGTCACGGATCAGGTCATGATTGATCACCGTGTTGTATTTGACGATAATGCCTTCTTTCTCGTAACGCCTAATGAGCTTGCGCACCTCCTCGACCTTGCGTCCGGTCAAACGCGCGATCTCCTCGGGCGTGACCCGGGCATCCTTAGACAATATTTCAAGGATGTCGTCCATACCAATTCCTTTCTGGGAATATACGGCTATGCTTGCGGCTTTGCATCTGCGGCCGGCGCATCCACAGCCGGCTGATCCGCGGCCGGTTGATCCGCAGCCGGTTGATCCGGCTGCATGGACTGGATTTCCTGCTCCACGCTATCAATCTGGCCCATCAGGTCCGTCACCTGAGTGCGCAGCTCACGGTTCTGTTCGTCCAGGGCCTTAATTTCATCCATGATCTGCTTCTTGCGCTCCAAAACTTCTGCAGATTGCTCGATCTCCTGACGGATACCCTCCAGCTGTTTTTCAAGCTTGACAACTTCCTTCTCAAGCCCAGCCTTCTCTTTTAACAGCTCAGGCGGCATTCGGTTCAAATCATCTTCTAATCTCTGATTCTCTTTCACCAGGGCTGGGATCTCCCGCTCCAGATCCTTTTTCTGGGCCTTAAGCTGATCGATGTGAGAAGCCAGCTGAAGGTTCTCCTGACGGATCTTCTCGATCCCATACGGCATGGCCTTGAGCCTTTCATCCAGCTCGTCACGAATCTCGCTCAGCTTGCGTTCTTTTTCCTCATGCAGGGCTAAATCGCGCTGCAGGCTCTGAATCTCTTCGCTTTCGGCTTCAAGCTCTTCGGTCTGGACAAACTTATGCAATTTGATATCTAAAATCAATTCGCGCTTCTGATCGCGCAATCCGGATAAACGTCCCTGGAGAGATTCGTTCTCCTTCTCGATCACTTCCAGTTTCTCGCGCAGTTCGATATTGCCGTCTTCGAGAGAAGCGATCTTCTGCTCCAGACTTCTTCTCTCGTCATGATATGTGTCGGTATAATAGTATTCGTCCTTACGGCGGGCGCGCAGGCGCTTATTTTCCACTTTCTGATCCCGGATCTCCTGTTTCAAAGAACTCAACGATTTCTGAACCACGGCCATCTCGTCGCATAAAAAGTTGTATTCGTTCAAAAGCTGGTCATACTGCGCCAAGAGTTCCTTGGTCTGGGCCTTGATATCCGAGACAGTCCGCTTCCATTCCTGGGGAGTCAATTGTTTGACGGTGTAAGGCGTAAGCTCCTGGGGCTTGTCCTGGGCAAAAACCGGGGCAACGGACAGGATCCACACAAACAAAATGGATAGGTTAATTATTAAATATATTTTTTTCATTTTTTTTATTATAAGCATAATCATTGCGCCTGGCAAATAGAAACTCACAATTTCTTTACATAGCCTCTCCGGTAAGCCTGGCAAAATTGCCGGTAAACTTGCTGGAGAGCGCACGTGATCGGCCGGCGGTCCGGGCGCCCAATCTGGACGCCATTCATAGAACCCACAGGCATAACACCGATTAACGAATTAGTCAGGAAAATCTCGTCCATCGAAAAAAGGCTGTCCATTTTCAAGCGAACCTGCCGGCAAATCAGCCCGCTTCGGAGGGCTAAAGCCATGATGATTCGCCGGGTTATGCCGTTTAGACAACCGCAGGCACATTCCGGCGTCATCAGCCGATCTCCTTTCACGAAAAAAATATTTGCTCGGCTGGCCTCAACAATCGTCCCCGTTTGGTTTAACAGCAAAGCCTCATCGTAGCCACGAGCCTGAACCCGGGACCAAATCCTCGCGTAAGGTTGATAAGCGATCGCCTTAAGGCTAGCCGGGTGTGCGGCCGGGTCAATCCGCGTTTTCGCAATGGCAACTTTAAATCCTCGCCGATAAACAGCGGCCGAAAGGGCCTTCCGGGGCGAAACCGTTACGGCGGTATGTATGGTCTTGTCCTCGCGCCAGACCATCAGCCGCACGCGCGCCTGAACAACATCGTTGGCTAGAACTAATTCCCGGACAATCGGCCAAAAACGGATGTGGTGTCGCGTGAATCCCAGCAAACGCATCCCCGCGCGCAACCGACGGAGATGCCGTTCCCAAAAAAACACCACGTCCTGTTCGTAAAGCATGGTCTCAAAAACGCCCGGATGCCTCATCCGGCCGGGAACCAAACGGTTGACCGCAGGAATGATCCGGCCGTTATAAAACATTAACTCCCGTTTGAAACTCATATGACAGTTGCAGTGGATTTCATATTCACCAGTCGCAGGCTCTCGATCATGGCGCGTGCTTTGATCAGTGTTTCTTCATATTCGGCCTCGGGATCGGAGTCGGCCACGATCCCGCCGCCGACCTGAAAATGGATCTCATTTTTGTATTCGAGAAAAGTACGGATAAGAATATTAAAATCCAGATCCCCCTGGAAACCGATATAGCCGAGGATCCCGGTATAAACCGCGCGGGGCGTGGGCTCCAGTTCGTCGATAATCTGCATGGCGCGGATCTTCGGGCAGCCGGTAATGGATCCGCCAGGAAATGTGGCGGCCAGCAGGTCCCAGGCATCCCGGCCGCGTTCCAATCGCCCCGAAACGGTCGAGGTCGTCTGATAAACCGTGGCGTATTTCTCCAGGGTGCGCATCTCTTTAACCCATACCGACCCGTACCGGCAAACGCGGCCCAGATCATTACGTTCCAGATCGGTGATCATCAACAATTCCGCCTGATCTTTTCTGCTTTGAAGAAGTTGCCTTCTCTGAAAACGATCCTCGGCAGCATTTCGGCCGCGGGCGCGGGTGCCCTTCATAGGGCGCGTTTCAACAACCCCATTGTGCAGGCGCATAAAACGTTCGGGCGAAGAGCTGATGATCCGGAAATCCCCCGCATCAAAATATCCGCTAAAACACGACGGAAAAACAGCCCTTAACGCACCGTAAATCATCACCGGATCATCATCCCGACCGCAGACGCTAAAACGCTGCGAGAGATTAACCTGATAAATATCCCCGCGCCGGATATATTCCAAGGCGCGCCGGACAGCCCGCAGGTAATCCGGCTTGGAAAAATTGCTTTTCAGGCGCAGCCGGCCGTCCGGCGGGACCGTCAAACCCAGCCGACACCCGTTGCCGCCCCAATCAGTCAAAACCCCGCCTAATTTTTCCGCAACCCGCTCCAGCCGGTCCTTTGCCCGGCGGCGACGCAACGCCGGGTTCGCATGTGGCAGTCCGGTCGACAGAATTGTCAATCGCTGCAGCGCGTGATCAATCATGATCACGCAATCATAACAGCCAAATACAAAAGCCGGGATGCGCTCATCGTATTTCCGGCCGAGCCGCCTGCCGCCCGGCCCTAGCATATCAAAATCATAGCTCAAATAACCCAGCATACCGCCCGGAAAAGGGTACGGGCACCGTGATCCCGGCACGGCGTAGCGACGGAAGGCCTCTTCCAAACGGCCCAGATGATCTCCGCGATGGGCGCGAATGATATGAAACGGATCAGAGCCGACAAACGAATACCGGCCCAGCGTGAGATGGCGCAGGCTGCTCTCCAGAAAAAACGCGTGCGGCTCACGGCAAAAAGCATGAAAGACCGCCAAAGCGCTGCCGCGGAAGGGAAAGCTTTTTTTAGCAACAACGATGCTCATAGATCACAAAACGGTTTAAAGTTTACAGTTTACGGTATACAGCACATCACAAAACAAACGTCACAGGACACACGCCACACGTGTCTCAATTTTCCTTTGACTTGTGGCGTGCCCCGAGAAAATCGAAGATTTTCCGGGATTCAGTCCCCGAAATCGCGAAGCGATTTCAGGGGATGCCGTGTGTCCTTTAAGCCTCAGACTTCAAACTGTAACCTTTACACCTTACACTTTAAACTTTCCGTCCATGCCGGCCACCGCATAGCTGCAGCAGATCCGAATGCGTACATAAATCGCGCCGGTCCGCAATCGCCAGAAGCGACCGGAAGACCAGATAGGTCAGCTCAACATCCGACATGGCGCGGTGCTCTTGGATCCGGTCAATCCCCAAAAAATAAATCAAGGATGCTAAAGAATATCGCCTTAATTCCGGCAACAGCCGGCGGGCCAAACGCACGGTGTCCATAAAATGGACTTCCGGCAATGTCAGCCCGGCAAGCGATAGTTCATGCAGCAGAAATCCTAAATCAAAGCGCACATTATGCCCAATCAGGCAGGAACCGGCGATGAACTTCAGAAATTCCGGCAAAATCTTTTCAGCGCGTGGTGCGGTCTGTAACATAGCCGGTGTGATACGGTTGACTAAAAACGCGCCGTAGGATATGTCCTCGTCAACCTTCACCAGGCTGGAAAAACTTTTTCCTTTTGTCAGCCGCCGGATATCCAGGGCCCTGATCCTACTGCTTCCGCTGCCGGGAACTATCACCAGCGGAATATTCACTTGCAGGGCGCCGATCTCGATGATGCGATCCCCGTAACCCGGCGACAGGCCGGTTGTTTCCACGTCGAAAACAACAAAACGACAGGTCTCTTTGGATGTGTGTGTTTTCATTTCCTGGTGATGATATATGACGCCAAAAGGACCCGCGGCCGAAATGACAATTTGGCACGCAGCATGTTTTCAAGACCGGAATCATCCATGACATTAATAAAAGGATACTGGGCGACCGGAGCCTCGGCGCAAAACCGCCGAAAGACATAAACCGGCAGACCGCGAACCTTGAGATCAGCCACCTCAAACAAGACGCAAAAAACACGGCCATTAAGCGGATATCCGCAGGTATACGCCCGGATACGGCCGTCGATCTCAACAACGCGCGCGACGAGGCCGAGCTCTTGGGCGTTTTCCAGGACCAGACGGTGAACGGAGCGGTTCTCGTCCAACATATGGCAATAGATATCTTCGCTGTTTTTTCCCCGCCGAAAGGCCGCCCAATCATCGTAAAGCTTCCCGCAGTCGGCAATCCTGTTTTGAGTCAAAGGCAAAAAATGAGCCGTGTTATGGCGCAAAAAATAGTTCAGATCCGGGCGTTTGGATTTATACCCGCGGCCGCTCAGGTTGACGATATCCGGCCGGAAATAACAATACTCATAACCTTTCCGATAATAATCATAATGCTTGGACGGAAACAGATCCAGCATTGAAGCGCTGACATTCTCGATTCGGGAGTAGCTGCCCGGGCCGTTGTGTTGCTCCATAAGCGCAAAACAGGCTTCCGCGGTCTGCAACGTAACAGATTGACCCAGTGGCGGCAGGGGCATGAACATACCCAAAGCATTAATGGCGAACACACATAAATGGCCGTCAATCTCCCTGATATCATACTGCCAGTGCTCCTGCCAAGCAAAAAGGTTGACAAGAGAATACCCGCATAGGCTTTGCGGATTCAACCGCAGATAACGGTCCAATACCGTTTTCTTCTCAAGCACTGACGCTTGCATATCTATCGTGGGGATTTAAGTGATTCAAAAGTAAAAAGCAATTCAATCTCGCTCTCGCCGCCGGGATATTCACCGAACAATCCGGGGTTGCGCTTTAAAAAAACGCGCACGTCCTTACGGGTAAAAAAATCCCGTAGATACCGCAGATACATAAACCAGGCCTCGGTGGGGTGGACCTCCTGAACGTGGGGACAAAGCAGATGAACACCGCATTGGAAAATATCGCGCTCGCGAATCAAAAGAAAAGGATACAGCTGGCATTCAAACGGCCTCACATGGTAGATGCCGCAGGTATTATCCGCCGGGTTGAAGAAATGACAAATATAATAATCCGCATACGCTATTGTCGGAACCTTGCCCTGGGAACGGTCGGTTATCTTCAAGACTCCGCGCGCGGTGCGGGATGCCGCTGACGCGGATTCTTTTTCTTCGGCTGTGATCTTCGGCTGCCAATAGGTGTCGGGCTGCTGAAACCGGCAGCAGCCGTCACAGCGCAGGCAGCGTTCGGATGGCACAAACGGATTCAAATCCTTAAACACTTACTGCTCCCCCACAAACTGCACCGCAACCTCGCGCTGACGGGCATGCGTATCAAAGTCGATAAAAACCACCTGCTGCCAGGTTCCCAGCCGCAATTTTTTGTTTTTGAAAGTCACGGTGATGGAAGGACCGACTAAAGAGGCGCGCAAATGCGAATGGCCGTTGGCATCGCCCCAGGTTTCATTATGCTCATAACCGTCGGCCGGGATGAGCCTGTCAAAGATATCTTCAAGATCCCGGACTAGCCCTGGTTCGTATTCGCAGGTCGTGACCGCGCCGGTCGAACCAAGCGCATGGATGACAACAAAACCGTCGCGCAGGGCGAGCTTAGATAATTTGGCCTCAATCTGGGGGGTAATGTCAATCACATCCGTATTCCCCTGGGTAGAGAAAGAAATCGTGTCGCTATAAATGGCCATATGGATTGCCTCCTTTAAACGTCACATGTCACACGCCACACGTCACATGAAACGGCAATACAGGTTTTTCTCCGGGTGACGTATTTCGTGTGTCCTGTGACCTTTCTTTCAGCTCACCACACTGCCCACCGGGACTTCCCGGTCGGGCTGCAGCATCGCAATGCCTTTATCGTCTTGGACGGCCAAAAGCATACCCTGGGACTCTTGCCCGCGGATGACCACGGGCTGCAGATTGTCAACCACAACAATCTGGCGGCCAACCAGGTCCTCTTTGGCGTATGAAGCCCGGATACCCGCTACCAGCTGTTTGTCCCCCGAGCCTGTATCGACCTTGAGCACGTAAAGCTTGTCGGCATTGGGATGATCCTGGGCCTCCAGGATGCGGGCGATAATAAGATGGCATTTCTTAAACTCTTCAAGCGTAACCATGGCGGTTCCTTTCCTTTATTTCTCCGGTCTGTCCCCGACCGAAGATTTTGTTATTGTAACATATCGAAAAAAGAATGCCAACTCATCCATGCAGGGTTAAAACGGCAAAAGACGCGAAGAAAAACCGATCGTGATTGCTAAGATCAATTGCCGGCCCTATAATGATAAATGTTACGGACTCATTCCATGAAATCAAACCTGATCACAGTTTTGCTCGTTATCCTCAGCGGGATTCTGCTGCTAAGCCCTTATTTCAATCTTCAGGATATCCTTATCCAGAGTGATCACGGACGCGATCCCAACGCCTTCTGGGCCACGGCCTGCCCCACCGCGATTACGGGTGGGCCTGAATAACGGAATCATGGTCCTGAAAAGAAAAACATGAAACAGTTCTTTTATCGGAAATTTAACACCTGGCGCCAGCAACAACGCCTGCTTTTTCTTCTGCTGACCCTGATCACCGGGATCGTGGTCTTGTTCCCTTATTTAAATTTCCAGCTGCATCTCTCGCCCGGCGACCACGGCCGCGACCTGTATTCCTTCAAAAAGACCTTTGAAGGCGCATTGCTCTACCGCGATTACCGGTCGCAAAACGGACCTCTGATGCCTTATTATTACAGCCTTTTTTACCGTCTGTTCGGGGTCAGTGTCCAAAGCACATTATGGGGATACAACCTGCTCATCCTGCTAACCGGCATCCTGCTCTACGGCGCCGGCACCACTTTTCTCAGCCCCGGCATGGCCTATCTGGCAACGCTGTGGTACTGGGCCTTCTGCACGAATGAATTTTATTATACCTTCAATCATAACGGCGCTGTCTTCTTCATCATAGCCGTGGTCTTTTGCCTGCTGCGGTATATCAAGGCCCCCCGCAGGAAATATGTTTTCTGGGCATATTTCTGCTTGGTGGGTGCCACACTGGTGCGGCCGGACATTGGGCTGGCCGGATATGCCGCGTTCTATCTTTCCTTAATCATGGTCCAAAGAGGCAAAAACAAAACTGGCCTGAAACAACTTCTGCGCCGATATCTCCCGCTGCCGTTGATTCTTTTAACCCTGACGCTCGCGATTTATCTATGGATCGGACTCAAGGCGCCGGGGCCGGCCCTCTTCAAAGACATGGCGTATTGGCGCGAAATCAAATGGGATAGGATACTACAGAATATCTTCGGATTGAAAGATATTTTTCTGTTGACGTTCAATCATTGCTGGCCCGGCAGAAGTTTTATGCTGTTCATGGCTCTGCTGGCCATTAAAGCATTTCTGTCCAGAAAAGAAACAAGCTACCGCATCCCTGAGGATAGCCGCCTGGCCCTGCGGGCACTGCTCATCTTCATTGTTTTCCTGCTGATGGAGTATCTGCTGGGGATGCGTTTGTTTCGTTGGCGCTGGGCCTACGCCGTGTCGCTGCTGTTCGCCTTCGGCCTGTTCGAAATCGGAATCAGCCGGTTCCGCTCAAAAAAGATACGGGCATTCCTCATTTGTTACCTACTGGCGCTGCCCATGGGAACGGCCATAAAAAATTTCCATTTTGTCCAGTCCTGCAAAGTCCCTGCGAATCATATCGTGATCGGAGCCAACGATTTTTACGTTGATCCCTACCAGCAGGAAAATGTCCGGACCTTCACCCGGGCAGCGGAATTCCTACGCCAAAACACCCTGCCCGATGAAAAAATCCTGGCTGTACCTTATGCGCCGATCTATTATTTTTTCAGCGACCGGGACAACGCATTTCGGGAAATGAATTTCTTTTCCCGCATGCCCACAGCGGATGAACTGGACAAAAAAAACATTAATTATATTATTGTTTCAAACCGCGCGGTACGCAACGCAGATACCCCGAACGAAAGCCTGGGAAAGGATTTCGGATTGGAGTTTTCCCGTTATTTAGACGAGCATTTTGACGAAATCCTGACACTGGGAGATTGGGATCAAACCATGGGCTGGGTGATCTACCATGGCATTAAGATTTACCGACGCCGGCCCGGGGAATAAAAAAATGGGGACAGACGTCATTTTTAGCCAACTAAAAATGACGCCCAACGCTATTTATTAATTATTGCATCTGGCGGGCCCATACTGGTCAGAAAATCATTATAGACTCCGCCAGTTCTCTCTATAAAAGACAAAAACCTTCTCCCTTTCGGGGGGCGAGCTTGTGCTTGGCGGTCACTGGACGGTCAGTAGACCGTCCAGTGCTCCGCCAGTTCTCTCTATAAAAGACAAAAACCTTCTCCCTTTCGGGATGAAGGTTTTTGTCCTCTAAGGTAAACTGGCGGGCCCGACGAGATTTGAACTCGCGATCTTCTGATCGACAGTCAGATATGTTAACCAGGCTACACCACGGGCCCAAGGCTTAATCAACGATATACAAAAAGACCAAAAATCGAACTTTTCTTCTCAAGGCGGGATTCATAATATCAAAATCAAACACATTTTGCAAATTTTTTATCCCGTCATTAACTCCCGCCTAAACCTTAAACCATAAACCTCAAACCCAAAATCATGGGCGATAGAGGACTCGAACCTCTGACCTCCCGGATGTAAGCCGGACGCTCTAACCAGCTGAGCTAATCACCCATTCTCAATGCTATAAACTTTACGCCAAAGCCCCCACGCGGCCCAGCAAAAAGACCATAACAAACAAGGCCACGGTCTCAATAATACCCAAAACAATTAAATTATTGGCAAAACCTTTGCCCGTTTCCGCCAGGGCATCCGAAGCACCAGCCGCGGCCTTACCCTGCATCCACGCCGAAACACCCATCGCAAGGCCGCCAAAGATCCCGATGCCCCAGAAGTACTGGCCATTCTGCGCCGCATTTGAGATAGCATTCATCAGGATCATACCGTAGATCGTCTGGGTCAAAGGCGCACCGACAAAAAACAAAAGCGTAAACGGAGCAGATTTATTTTGGACGTATAATTTTTTCCATGCCCCGATCGCAGCCATGCCCGCAACCCCGGTCCCCAGGCCGGAACCCACGGCTGCCAGCGAAATCGATGCCGCCACCCCCAAATCCATCAACTGTCTTAACCAAGTTATATCCATTTTCTGTTCTCCTCCTGATAAATTAGATCCTCGATTCTTTCGTTCTGTGAAAAGGTCTATACGCAAAACCTTTCCATTCCAGATTCAGATGCGACGAAAATTCGAGCACATTCAATCGCAGCCCGTGGACGAGGATCGACATGGCGCCTAAAGCCATATTAAAAATATGTCCGATCACCAAAATCAACGCAGTGAGCAATCCGGTTAAGGCATTGCCGAACCCGATCCCAACTGCCGCTTCGTTAAAGGCATCCGCCACCGCTACTGTGGCCAGACTGACGGCAAACAAACGGATATACGAGACGATATCCGTAAAAGTATTCACGACATTCTGAAGTAATGCGCCCAAACCCAACCCCAGGGTTTTAAAAAAATTTTTATCGGGATGGGCAAAGAAAATAACCAAAAGCGGGCCGGCGATAAACAGCCCCCTGGCTGCCGGCGGAAAATCCTTCTCAAGAATAAGCAGGTTGGCCACAAAAAACATGCCCCATAGGACCATCAGCCAGCCGAGTTCGCTGATCACGGAGATCGACGGCAGTTTGCGGATACCGCGCCAAACATGGGCGATGCTCAGCTGCACGGCCCCGATCAGGAAACACAGCCATTGGAAATTCCGATTATCCCGCAGCCAGGCCTGCACCGGCCAAGGGTCCACGCCGGACAACCACGCCTGGCCGAAAAAGGTTGCTGACAAAGCGCCCCAGATAATTGTGCAGACGCTCAAGATATACATCAGATATACCGCCCGCAGATCCGCACGTTTCTGTTTCATTTTGATATGCACCGCCACGGTCAGGGTCAAAAAGACCAGCCCATACCCTGCATCCCCGATCAGGATCCCGAAAAATAAAGAAAAGAAAAACAAAAAAACAACACTAATATCCATCTCGCGGTAACCCGGGATAATATTCAACCAGCTAAACAGCGGCTTGACGACCTCCACCCATTGAGGGTCGCGCAACAGGGTCGGTACGGATTCGTCTGCGGCCGGATCCGTCAATAAAACACCCCAGGATTCTTGATGCGCAAAATCCTTAAACTGTTGAATCCGATCCGCCGGACAAAAGCCTTGCAGATAAGCGAAGTGTTCTGCTCGGCCCCTGCCGACGTAAACACTGCGAAAATTCAACTGCTCTGCCAACTCTTCCCGGGCCTGCCGCAAACTTTCTAAATATTGCGCGCTGGCCCTGATTTTCTCAACACACTTCCGGATCTCGCCCCGGGTCTCGGCCTGCCGGCGCTGCAGTTCTTTCAACCCGGCCGGCGGCAGGGGCAGAACCGAAAACGGAAATTCCCTTTTCTCACCCCGACGAACAACAAGGCAGCGCGCCGGCTTGCTACGCGAATCGATGATCTTTAAGGCAATATCGTCCGAAATGTTCTCGAGATCTTTTTGTGGGATTTCAGCCAGCGCGACAAAGATGCCCCGCTCTTGAAGGCTACGGATATCATCCGGATCAAAGTCCCCCCACGGCTCCCAAGCGTTAATCAATCCCTGACGCTTATTAACCTCATCTTCGAGTCGGGCGCGCATCCCCACCAGATCCATAACGCCTATCGCAACCTGCTCGGCATCCTCAGCTGCGGTTTGAGGCGGAATCTTTTTCCCCTGACTTAAAATATCCAGTGCGCGTTCAGTCATATCCAGTTTCTCGCGCAATTCGTTAACCGACACATCCACGGGTTCATCCACGTGTTGGATATGCAAAATTCCCAGCTGGCGCAGACTCTCTAAAGCGGACATTGCGTCCTTTTCCTGGACAACAAGAAATATTTTTTGCATCGGGACGATCATAAAAAAATTTGACTTAGTTTAATGTTAAATGCGGAATGCTTAATAGTTCTCCCAACCCCCATTAAACATTAAAACCTTTAAATTCAAACAATTTTTATAACCCCGGTAAATCAGGTCTCACGAAATACCTGCGGCCGTTTTCTCCATCCGATTTTTGGCGGCTTTACTGATCCCGACCGCATTGGCCTGCTGGTCGCCAAGATAGATACGAATAATCCGGATATTATCTTGAGCTTCGGGGATCTTAATCTTTTCGAAGAGATTGACCCGCTGGGTTGTCACACGCAGCTCTTTTTGAATAATGGCGACCTGATGCCGGATGATCTCGATCTCGGCCAACAGCGACATGACCGCAATGATCTCTTTAACTGCCCGGTCGACCCATAGCGGCATATCGTAGGGATCATAATCAGGATCATTAAAGTAAGCCTTCACGAAAACGGGAATAAGCGCGCCGGCAATATTGTCGGTCTCGATATCTATGCGCTCAGGCAGCATCCAGCGCCGCAGGTCCGTATCCCCGGGCAGTGACGGATCGGCAAGCAACCCGATCCACCCTAAGATCGCGTCCTGCCTGGATTCCAGTTGCGCTTCTTTTTTCGCCAGATCCTTGCGCATCCTCAAAATCGTGATCTGCAGCTGCTGTTTCTTCAATTGCAATGTGGGTAAATAGCGCTCAAACCTGACCAGCGAATCGCGCTGACGTTTCAGCTCGCCTTTGGTGAGTTTGGTTTTGGACATGAAAAACGGGTTAAGGTTTAAAGTTTAAAGTTTAAAGAAAGAGACTGAAGGTGATCTCTTCTCCTGGCTTCTATCTGTCATCCCGATAGGAGGTTTGCTTTTCACCTTTCACTTTTCACTTTTAACCGCCTTTGAGGGCCAAAATTCCTTGATCAGGCCTTCGGGGATGCCGATCTCTTCAGGCTCGAAAATATCTGCTAGAATCCTCCATCCGCGGTCCAGGGCCTCTTCCAGCGGAATATTAACCGCAAGCGACATCAATTCATTTTCAAACCGCCCGCCGTATTTTATGAGCTTTTCGTCCCACGGGCTCATCTGAAAGCCCAGCGCCTTCTTTTCCAAGGTGCTGCGGTAATCCGCGAACAACTGGATCATACGGTTCATAATCGTGCGGTGGTCTTTACGGGTCTCAGCGTTGACATTCTGTTTAAGCCGGCTCAGGCTGCCGAAAGGTTCGATATGTCCGCCTTTGAGGTAGAATTGGCCCTCGGTGATGTACCCGGTATTGTCCGGCACAGGGTGAGTGACGTCGTCGCCGGGCATGGTCGTGACCGAAAGGACAGTGATCGAACCGGCCGAATCGAAATCGACCGCCTTTTCATAGCGGCGTGCAAGCTGGGTGTAAAGGTCGCCGGGATAACCGCGGTTGGACGGGATCTGGCCCATGGTGATAGCGATCTCTTTGAGCGCATCGCAAAAATTGGTCATGTCAGTCAGCAAAACCAAAACACGTTTGCCTTGCAGCGCGAATTTCTCCGCCACGGCCAGACACATATCCGGAACCAACAGGCATTCGACCGTCGGATCCGCAGCCGTATGAATAAACATGATCGACCGCGGCAGGATGCCCTGGGCTTCAAAGGTGTCGCGGAAATACAGATAATTGTCAAACTTCAGCGCCATGCCGCCCAGGATGACCAAATCCACCTCCGCCTGTAGCGCGATGCGTGCCAACAGTTCGTTGTACGGTTCGCCCGCCACGGAGAAAATCGGCAGTTTCTGCGATTCGACCAGGGAATTAAACACGTCGATCATCGGGATCCCGGTGCGGATCATATTCTTCGGCACGGTACGTTTGGCCGGGTTGACCACAGGCCCGCCGATATCGATCATGTTCTCGGTCAAGGCCGGGCCGTTATCGCGCGGCCGGCCGCTGCCGGTAAAAACGCGGCCCATCAGATTCTCGCTAAAAGAAACCCGCACCGGATGTTTAAGAAACCGGACCGTATCTCCGGTCGAGACCCCCCGACTGCCGGCCAGGACCTGCAGGAAGACGGTCTTGCCGTCGAGCCGGATGACCTCTGCCAAGGAAACACTGTCGCGCGAACGCACCTCGGCCAGTTCGCCAGCCATGACGTCTCCGGCCTCAACCGTAATCACATTGCCCGCAATATGCAGAATCTGATTATAAATCTTCATTTCCGTGTTCCGTCCTCGTATCTCGAACGGATCTTGCGCTCAAGATCGTTAAACTCATCCTTCTGAAACTCCAGTGTGTTCCAGGTGATGAACTGCTGGCGCAGATTGAGGAAAAATTGCCGCGCCGCCTCCTTGTCTTCGAACCGGAAGGAGCGCTCCAGGATATCAAGCACAATGTCAAAAACGTATTTCTGGCGTTCGGCGGATGTGGACTCGTCAACCTTATCATAAGCGTTCTGCTGCAGATAAACCGCGTCAAAAAACTCGCCTTTCAGGTGGATGACAAAATCCTCGATCGAGGTGCCTTCTTCGCCGACTACCTTCATCATCTGGTCGATCTCGTTGCTGCGGCGCAAAAATCGCATAGCTGACTGAATTTTGTCGCGCGCGATAAAACTCGGATATTTGCTCCAACTCGACAGCGGGTCGATCGCCGGATAACGCCGGGCATCGGCGCGCTCTTTGGACAGGCCGTGAAACGCGCCCACAACCTTAAGCGTGGCCTGGGTGACCGGCTCCTCAAAATTGCCGCCGGCCGGACTGACCGCGCCGCCGATTGTGACCGAACCTTTCTCTCCCGAATAAACCTGCACCAGGCCGGCGCGTTCATAAAAAGCGGCGATGCGGGTTTCCAGATACGCCGGATAGGCCTCCTCGCCGGGAATCTCTTCCAGTCGGGCAGAAATCTCGCGCATGGCCTGGGCCCAGCGCGACGTTGAATCCGCCAGGCAAAAAACGTTCAGCCCCATCTGACGGTAATATTCCGCCATCGTAACCGCGGTGTAAACGCTCGCTTCACGTGCCGCTACCGGCATAGAACTGGTGTTGCAGATAATAATCGTGCGGTCCATCAGCGCCCGGCCCGTACGCGGGTCCTTCAACTTGGGGAATTCCTTCAGAATCTCGACGACTTCGCCGGCGCGTTCGCCACAGGCCGCCACCACCACGATATCAACCTCGGCGTGCCGACTTAATAAATGTTGCAAAACGGTTTTGCCAGACCCGAACGGGCCCGGGGTGCAAAACGTTCCGCCCAAGGCAACCGGTACGATCGTATCGATGATCCGGATCTTGCTAACCAAGGGATCGGCCGGCTGCAATTTACGGGCATAAGCCCCGATCGGCACCTTGACCGGCCAATGCTGCGATAAGGTCACAGCCGTCTCCCGGCCGTCGGCATCCCGGACCTTAGCAACCGTATCTTTAAGCTTATACCGTCCTTTTTGAGCGACCTCAATGACTTCACCCAGCCCGGAAAAATGAAACGGCACCATAATCCAATGATCAAAGATCTTCTCCGGAACGGTCCCGACCTTCATGCCGGCGCGGATTTTATCCCCGATTTTAACGCTGGGCGTAAATTCCCATTCACTGTCATCCGGCAAAGGATCAAGATATGTTCCGCGTTTCAGGAAAAATCCTAATTTTTCGGCCAAGTCATATAACGGATTTTGCAAGCCGTCCACCACCTGACCCAATAGACCGGGCCCTAGTTCGACGCTTAAAAGTTCGCTGGTGAACTCAACCGCATCCCCCACTCTAATGCCCTGGGTGCTTTCGAATACCTGCATCTCGGCCTGATGGCCCTGAACGCGGATGACCTCGGATTTCAACCGCTCTTCACCGACCAGAACATAGGCCACTTCATTCTGAATAACATATTTATCAAAAGCTACCTTAACCAGGTCGCCGTGACAGCCGATCACCGTACCGGTCCTACGATTACTCACGCCATTCTCCTTGATGAATATTAGACATCTTTTCGCGGATCAATTGTCCACGATATGTTGCAAACATCTCCCGCCCCTGACCCGTAGCAATAACGCGGTAACGCTGAAGGATTTTCAGCTTCAGGGCATAAGCAATCAAAAATTCCAAATCGAAATAATGCCCCAGGGCCATCTGATCCAACTGTTGCCAGCGCAGGCGGTCAAGAATCTTTTCCCCTTCCAGCGGATCAGGATGCTTAACCGCTTCCTCAACGGCCTGGGACATGGAAACATCCGCGCCCTTATCCCCATGCGGTCCGCTTTGCGGATGACGGTCTTGAGCCAACATCCGGGCAGAACCGATTGCGTTCTTCAGGTATCGCTCAAACGTCTGCCAGGCAGCTAAAAAAACCTGCCCCGATGGGACCGGAATACCGTCTAAGGCCGAACGCAATAATCGTATGTCGCCCAGTGCCAGCTGGCCATCTGCCGCTGACAAAAAGTCTTCCACAGCGAGCGCCGCAGCCGGTCTCTCAAAATCCGGCATCGGCAGGGTCGCGGCAAAATAATAATATTTCCGTCCCATGATCAGGGGTCTTTGGTATCGTGGGCTTCTGTCAGCAGAGCAGCCACTTCGTCATTAAGAAAATTGGCCAGGTATTCCACCAAACTGATATCAGTAAAATCAAAAGAGGATGAGCCGGCATTGAAACTGATTATGAAACCGGCGCCGATATCCGTGGCGGACTGAATGGTAATCGGTTTCTTGAGCCGGTCCTGAAGTTTCGCAGTGAAACTCTCGGCAATTTTCCGAAGATCTTTTTCCCCGAGCAGAACCTTGATATCGGAGACATCCTGCTGCTTGGCCATATACGCTTTGATCGCCTCTTCGAGCAGGCCCGAGAGCTGCTGAGCATCCAGTGAATCACGGACCTCGCGCTCGATCACGGCGCGCAGGACTGCGTTGATCTGCTCCTTCAGCTTCAGAATCATATCGCGGCCAGCCTGTTTCAAGGCCGCCCGGACGGCTTCCTGGTTCTGCTGGATTTCTTTTTTGCCTTGTTCAACGGTGCGGCGGGCTTCTTCGCGGGCGTTTTGAACAATCCCCTCGGCATGCCGTTTGGCTTCGGCTTCAATCCGGCGAGCCTCTTCCTCGGCCTGCTGAACGCCTTCCTGCTTAATTTTATTAATCAATTCCTGAACTTGTTCGGCCATGATATCACTCCCATTGAAATGACGGGAAAATTAAAGAGTCACCCAGTCACATTGTCAGAAGGTCACACGCCACACGAAAATGGTTTATTGAGTTTGTTGAGTTATTGCGTTCATTGAGTTAATTCGACTAACTCAATGAGCCCAACGAACTCAATGAACTCAATAACCTATGTCATGTGACGTGTGTCATTATTTCAATCTTTTCATTTTGTTTTTAATCAAGCTCCCATCTCAGCCAGAATAGCCTGCGCGGCCTGGAACGGATCCGGCGCCCGAATAATCGGACGGCCGACAACGAGATAATCACTGCCGCTTTGAACAGCCACACGGGGTGTGGCCACGCGTTTCTGGTCCTGGGCCTCACTGCCCTGGGGACGAATACCGGGAGTGACGATCACAAGGTCGGGGCCGAATTGCTTTCTTAAAAAAGAGGCTTCTTCACAGGACGCCACAATCCCGTCGAGATCAGCGGCCTTGGCCATTTCGGCCCGTTTTAATACGGAAGCCAGTATGTTATCCTTTTTCTCTGCGCTTGTCAAGACGGTCACGCCCACGATCAAGGGCTTCGCAAGCCGAGATTCCGCAGCTTTCTTACGCGCAGCCTCAACGGCGGCCTTCAGCATCTCCATCCCCCCGGCCGTGTGTACCGTAAACATGAAAAGCCCCCGGCTTTTAGGCATCTGGCGGTTAAAATAATCCTGACTGCGTTCCAAAGCCACACTCAAGCCCACAGCCGCTTCCACTGCCCGGCCGACTGTGTTAGGAATATCATGGTATTTGAGATCCAAGAAGACCTTCTTACCCTGCGCCTCGATAAAACGAACTACCGCCGGGCCACAGGCAGTAAACAGCTGGCTGCCGACCTTGAAGATCTCGACCGAGTCCTTGAGTTTATCTAACAGCTCGCGCACTTCGGCCAAGGTGTTCACATCAAGGGCAACGATAAGTTGTGGTTTTTTCTTATTCATACAAATCCTGTTCTATGACAGGTCAAAGGTCAAGGGTGAAAGGTCAAAGTTGCTCGCCGGGAACGCCTTGGCGTTCGAGTCGCTACGCTTAACTCAGGCCTCGGCATCTCCGGCTCGCTTAACTTACACCTAGGATCTTTGACCTAGGATCCCATCTTGATCGTTCCAATCATTTCCCGCACATCCTCAATCTTATTCTGCCGCATATAAGCTTTAATGCCGTCGATGACCTCCAGCGGCGCGCGGGGAGTGATGAAATTCGCCGTGCCGACCGCGACCATGGTCGCGCCGGCGATCATGAATTCCAAGGCATCCTCGGCGGTCATGATCCCGCCCATGCCGATCACGGGGATCTTAACGCAACGCGCGGCCTGATAAACCATGTTCAGCGCCGCCGGTTTAATGGCCGGGCCGCTCAATCCGCCGGTGACATTTCCCAGGACAGGCCGGCGGGTCTGGATGTCCACGGCCATGGCCGTCAAGGTGTTGATCAGGCAAATGCCGTCAGCGCCGCCAGCCTCGGCCGCCCGAGCAATCTCGGTAATATCCGTTACATTCGGTGATAATTTTGCCAAAATTGGGACGCTAGCCACTTGCTTGACCTTACGGACAATCCGTTCGGTGGCTTGGGGATCCTGGGCCGCCACGCGCTTCTGGCCCAGATTCGGGCAGGAAAGGTTCAGCTCCAAAGCCCGCACGCCTTGCTGGGTCTGAAATTTCTCAGTCAAGGCCACGAATTCCTCGTCAGAATACCCCAGAATACTAATAATCAGCGGAATCCCGATCTTTCTCAACAACGGCAATTGATCCCGGATGAAAACGTCCGCGCCCGGATTTTCAATCCCGATCGCATTGATCATCCCGGAGGCAGTTTCATAAATCCGGGGAGGCGGATTACCTTCGCGGGCATGCAGAGTAACGGTTTTCGGAATCAAGGCTCCGAATTTCTTGATCTCGCGGACATGAAAATATTTTTCAACATATCCGAAGGTGCCCGATGCCACGGTCACCGGATTGGCGAAAAGGACACTGCCGATTGTTACAGCAAGATTCATTTTATCCGGTCATGGAAAACGGAACGTTTACGGCAATCATTTTCTTCCGCTTTCTGTGAGTCCTTCGATCAAAAGCATGCTTCAGGTTGAACTGGACGAATTTAAGATACTCGTCCATCGAGAGTACCCGTTTGCGGGGGTTTGTTCCTTTAATGATAGGAAGTTTAAAATCATTCATCCCAGCGCCTCTAAAATTTTCTTGTAGATTTCATCGTCGCCGAACTTAAGGCACAATTGTTTAAATCTCTCTTCCTTGAAATTCATCCCGTTCGTCTGAATCAAATTGATTATATCCGGAAAATCCTTGTTCAGTCTCTGTCTTGGGTTGTATTTGATGGAATGCAATTTCAAAGCAATCAGATGCTCCAATGACGGAACCGAAAATTTCTGTTTGGCGATTTCCATTTCTTGGCCTTCCTTTAAAATTTTTGCCAATGTGGCCGGTTCCACGAACATAAAATCCACGTCCAGCAGAGAAAGCTTGGTGCTCTTAAGTTGGGCAAAGTTTTCCTGAAATAACTCTCTTTTGTATCCCGCCCGCTCCAGCAAGGCAACAATTTTATCAAAGTCCTCTTTCGTGATCAAAAAATCGACATCAGCCGTTTGCCGCGTGACCCTGTAATAATTCACGGCGAATCCGCCGATGAGGATACAGGAAACGCCCGCCTTCTCGGTTACATCAGCGATAAGATGAAAAACGGATTTTTTGTTCATAACCGCCCTGTTCTGCGCTCTCATCAGCAAGGGCTTAAAGACCGCATGCTATTTGACAAATAAGTACCGGATCGCAATCGCCAGCAAGTACACGCCGAAAGCGCGTTTCAACATGACATCGGATATGCCCTGGATCGCGTTCGCGCCGATCAGGCCGCCGATCGTGAACCCGATGGCCATGTAAACGGCCATGGGCACATTGATATGGCCTTCGGCGTAATAACGCACCACAGCCAGGATAAACACCGGCGGCAACATAACCGCCAAGGCCGTGCCCTGCGCCTGATGCTGGGTCATGCCGAATACCAGGACAAAGATCGGAATCATGATCGTACCGCTGCCGATACCAAACGCTCCGCCGAAGACGCCGGCGACGGCGCCGAATGCAAGGTAAAGAATATAATTCATGATATCCCCTCCCTCATCTCCAAAGTTTAAGGTTTAACGTCCTATGCGACTTTTTTGGTATCCGCAGAGCCGGGGAAAGCATTGAGGGCGAGTTCCGCAGCCGGCAGGCTTCCTTAAACTTTTTGTAGAAAAGCCTGCCGTGCGAGGACTGTTTGAGCCAACAATGCTTTCCCCGGCTCTGCTCATTGAATAAAAGTCACCCGTGACGTTAAACTTTAAACTAAAAAATCACTTCCCTCAAATCAAAGATCGGGCCGTCGTTACAAACCGTTCGATAGCCCCGCGTAGTTTTAATCACGCACCCTAAACAAGCGCCCAACCCGCAGGCCATAACCTCTTCGCAGGAAGCCTGAGCGGACAAGCCCCAGCGGGCAGTCACGCGCTGGACATCGGCCATCATGGCCCTTGGTCCGCATGTGTAAATCATGGTGGTGGCCGGGTCGGGATCCATCTGCGGATACAAGACCGAAACAAGGCCTTGGCGGCCGCGGCTGCCGTCATCCGTAGCAATATGAACCCGGCAACCGTTCTGACGGAATGCTTTAAACGAAAAAACATGCCCGGCGCTACGCGCTCCGTAAAGCAGGGTCATCTGTACTCTTTTTGTCTTCAGCCGATCACTGAGGATCAAAAACGGCGCAATCCCGATCCCGCCCGCGATCATGACCACCTGCCGGACATTTCTGCCCGGCAGGCTGAAAGAATTACCCAGCGGCCCCAAGATATCCAAGCTAGCGCCTTTTTTCTTCTGCGAAAGCAGTTCCGTGCCCGGGCCCACGACTTCGTACAGGATCTCGATCTTTTTATTCCGGGCGCGGAAAACACTGAACGGCCGGCGGAAAAAAGGTTTCATCCCGGCAGTAATCCGGATATGAATGAATTGGCCCGGCCGGACTTTTGCGGCCAACCCCGGAGCCGCGAAGGTCAAGTGATAAAAACACGGGCAGACCTTCCGGTTGGAAATGACGGAGCAGATATGCTGGATTGTTTTCATCGGTCTGTGACTATGTCTTGCGGTAAAAAAACCATAAATGGCTTTCAAAAATAATTAACGCCACCAGAAGCTCAACAACCGCCGGCAAAACATGGAAAGAACCAAAAACGATGCGCTCCTGGATAAGTTCCATGCCGAAGCCGAAAAGCAGCCAGGCCCATAATCCGTGTTTTTCCTTGGTCAGCCAAGCCTCATCCCATCGGAAATCGCGGCGGATCGTTTCGATATCCAATTTCCTTAAATCGGGAAACAAACGCGGCACCTGCGCGACATAATCCGTATATTGCTGCTTGAACACCTCCTTGAGATGCTCTTCTTCGATAAGAATCTGTTTTCTGAAACGCAAATAAAACAACCAGATGAACACCGGCAGCAGCCACCAGGGCCATACCAGCAGAATATATCCACACCCCAGCAAAAAACTTCCCAGATACATGGGATTGCGCATATGCCGGTACGGGCCGCCGGTCACCAGTCCGCGGCCTTCCTGCGAATGTAACTTCTTATGCCCGCGGGCCACCATGCGCAGGTAAACCCCAATCAGGATGGAAAGAAATCCGGCAATGTCAAAAACCTGATCCCAGAAATAACCGGTCGCATAAAAAGACGGAAAAAGATACAAAAAGCCGGTCAGAACAATCAAAAAAGACAAAATCGTGCTGTCAATCTTAATGCGTTCTTTCATCCCGCTTGCCCCCGATAAACTGAAGAACTGTTGATCGATAGATTCATCAAGACGGATCCGGTATGGATGCCATTATAATTGAATTTCCCCGTCTTGGAAAGTCCGTTCATGGATTATCATTTAAGGATAATCTCTCAAGGATGGAGCGCATCCCCTCGGCCCGCGCCGAATATCCGTATCGATTGTATAAATTTTCCGCCCGTTTCAACATCGCACGGGCCTTGCCGCTCTGTTCCAGCCCCATATAAGCCAAACCAAGGCCGTAATAAATCTCCGGATCATTCGGCATAACCAGCATTTCCTGGTTAAGGAGGAAAATCGCCTGTTGAAACTTGCGCGTCCGCAGACAGATATTGGCCAAATTACGGTACGGCGAAGGGTTATACATATTGTGCCGATAGGCATTCTGATAAGAGCGGACCGCTTGTTCCCGAAGGCCCCTCCGCTCATAAATCAAACCCAAATTATTATAAATCGAAGAAAGCGTAGCCCGGTCATTCTCATTCAACTTTCTTTTCCGTTCAAGAAAAAGTTGAATCCCGCGTTGATAATGCGCAAAAGCCTCTTCCAAGCGGGCCTGACGTTGATATGCGGTCCCGGAACCCAGATAAACCAGAGGAGCCTGCGAAGATTTACGCACCACATCTTCCCAAAAACCGATCTCCGTCTGCCAGACAAAATTCCGCAGTAAAGTTAAAACGCAGTATATCCCGACGACAAGAATCAAAATAGCCTTCGCGAAGACCGCCCGGGGCATTATCTGGTGCAGGCCTAAAGATAAAAACACGCTAAAACCGACCATCGGCAAATACAGCCAATGCTCGTACAGTACACCGCGTTTGACCAAACAAACCACCCAGAATTCGACCGAAGTCGCAATAAAAAACCAAAGCATGCTGAAACTCATGAAACGATCCCAGCGTCGGATGCGGAGTGCGGCCACCATGATTCCGGCCAGCAGAAAAAAAGATCCCAATGTGGCCGGTTCAAAAAAACTTTTAGAGAGAAAATAGGCATAGTGATGGACCTGATTGACCGGAATGAA
>Ga0272442_10002845_pt1 | contig 24670 bp, 32 predicted proteins | sample SSMForm2O_FD_200262 | JGI IMG/M metagenome (GOLD analysis project Ga0272442, IMG submission 200262) | Marine sediment archaeal communities from Little Sippewissett salt marsh, Falmouth, MA, United States - SSM-Form-2O | ecosystem: Environmental > Aquatic > Marine > Wetlands > Sediment ... | reverse complement strand
CTCGCCGGCTTGTACTCGGGAGACGTCGGCGCGTCGGCCGCCTTCGTTGGCGGGCAATCGTCGGCCGACGAAGCCTTGGCGGCGTTTGAGGTCGCCGGGTATGCGGCATCCCGCAATGAAGCCTGGCCTGCGGCGCGACGGGGCGCCTCGCGGCTGTCGCCGTATATCCGACACGGAATGCTGTCGCTCCCACGTGTTTGGGAGGCCGTTTCCGACGGACCGGAGCGGGACGTTGCCAAGTTCCGCGATGAGTTGCTGTGGCAGGAGTACGCCAGGCATGTCTATGCGCGCCTGGGAAGAGCTACCCGTAGTGGGCTGCGGTTCCGTCTCCCCGCAACGCAGAGCGCGGAGCCGTGGCCCAGAACCATGGCGTGCGTCGATCGAGCGGTCGGAGAGCTCGAATCGGACGGTTGGCTGGTCAACCAGATGCGGATGTGGCTGGCGTCGCAATGGTCCGTGCGAATGCTTGCACCGTGGCAACAGGGCGAAGACGTGTTCTTCGTGAACCTCCTCGACGGATCGAGAGCAGCCAATCGGCTGGGATGGCAGTGGACGGCAGGTACGGCAACCGGTCGCCCCTGCGGCTTCTCCCGCTTCCAAGTCGAGAAGCGGGCGCCGGGACTCTGTTCAACTTGTCCGCACGAAGCGGAATGCCCTATTGACGACTGGCCATCGAACCCCCCGCTCGAGGCGACTGAGCCTCACCCGCATCTGCGCGCCGACCCGCACCCAGCGGCAACCGCCGGTCCCGAACACGCAAACGAGGGTGATCGTGCCGACGCAGTCTGGCTGACGGCGGAATCGCTCGGCGACGACGACCCGGCTCTCAGTGCGAACCCTGCCTTGCCGGCCGTCTTCGTGTTCGATGGACCTCTGCTGGCCCGACTGCAACTGACCGCCAAGCGCCTGGTGTTCCTCGCCGAGACGCTGGCCGACCTGGGTCAGCGGCGCACTCTCGAGGTCTATCTGGGCGATCCCGTGGCGATCCTCGACCGTCGTCTGGTTGCTGCGACCTTCACGCCGGTACCGGGTTGGCGTGCTCGGGCCGCCCGCATCCGCCCGGTCCAGACCCACCCGTGGCCATGGCTCCGTCGTCCCCATAGGGGCTCGGCGGCGTCCTTCTCGGCGTGGCGCCGACACGTCGACCGCAGCGAAGCCTGAACGAGCGAAACATCCACCGAATGGGCTGTCGGCATCGGCCGAGTCAGGCCGGTGTTGCAGCGGCTCCCCCGGTTCACCGCATTTCGGCAAGCTTCTTGACGCGGCGCAGACCGGCATGCAGGACAACGGCATAGGGAGCGAACCAGCCCGGAACCGTGAAGTCGACGCGAGTCCGATCCGGGCCGAGGGCCGTGACGTAATGCCCAGTGGCCCGGATGCCTGCAACAGTCCAGACCCAACTGCGGCCGGGTTCCACGTTCGTGATCTCGAAGGGCACCCACATACCGATCGGGGTTTGGATCCCGCCGCGAACCCCTGGGGCAACGGAAGTGGCCTCAGCCGCGACCGCCCGGACGGTCGGGCCCCAGCTCGGCCACCAGCGAAACTCCGCAATGAGCGGCCAGACGGCGTCCACCGGAGCGGCGATCTCGACGGAAGCTCGTACAGGCCTCACGGTGCGCTGAGCAGCATCCGCGCTGCAATGGCGGTGACGGGTTGTACGCCGACGGGTACGGGCAGATGCTCGGCACTGGGGTTCCGTTCCAATCTAGCGAACCTGCATGACCATCAGGATGACGAGGCCACCGCGCACTGTCCACCCGATGGTGCGAACCCAGTTGGTTGCGACCAAGCGACGCATAGCGCGTGTCGATGGGTCGTCGGCAAGTTCGCGGTGGAGCGGGACGTGGACGAGGGCCGTTGTCACCCAGAGCACCGCCAACACCGCTCCCGCCGCTAGGACGAGCGCCAAGCTCACGCCGGGCGGGCGGACGAAGACCAGCGCCGCGGCGGTAGCGACCTCGACGGGTGCCGGGATCGCAAGGAGCCACCCCATCCGTCGCGTGTGCTCTTCCTCATATCGAGGAAAGGAGGCCTCGCCGACGAATGGAAACAGCGGATAGTGCACGATCTGGATGGTCCAGATCAGTCCGACCATAAACCACGTCGCCGCGAACTGGATAGCGAGGAGACCAGTCATCGGCGCGGAGAGGACCCAGTCGAGTTTCCGGCCGTGCCAACCTCAGGGAACTCGAGGGCGCTCCTCACGCTGGCCGGCTCTGCCGCACGGTTTGTGTTCATGCTGCTGGTTCCAACCTTGCCTAGAGGGGCCGAGTCTTGCCGCTCCTTCAGTGCTCCAACCAAGCTGCGTCCGAATGGCTGCAATCGAAGGGGACCGGGAGGCACGAACGTTTTCGACAATCGTACGAAACGTCCGATAGCAGGCGGGCTCTCAAGTCTCCCCCCGGCGGGTTCCCGTGGGCCCGGTGGGACTCGAACCCACACGCTTCGGATTAAAAGTCCGCTGCTCTGCCAATTGGAGCTACAGGCCCGTGTGCGCAGGATACCCGCGGTGGCGACGTGGGGTTGCCGCGACCACGGACTGAGCGGATCCGTGTGCCCCCGCCCCGTCAGTGTTACTCAGGCGTGTCTCCAAGCCGTTCCTCCCACGGCCACCGGCCGGTGACTTCCACCACGATGCTCCAGCTCAGGAAGGTTCGGATGAGGACCAGGAGGCCGAGCGTTGCCGTGTTCTCGAGGGTCGGATCCACCGTGACCGTCTTGATGATGTCGGCGGCGATGAGGAGATCGAGGCCGACGAGCATGCCGCGTCCGATCCCACGCTTGAAGACCTCGAAAGCGGAGGCCCCATCGCTCCGAATCCATGCAATGACGGCGCGGATCACGGCGGCAACGATCCCGACAGTGATGGCGGTGATAGCAGCGACTTCGATCCATTTCGCGACCGTTTCGCCGATCTCAACTCCGCCGATCGTGAGGCCTTCTCCTGCAGCAAGCAGCCACGCCATGGGACGACTCTAGGCGACTCGCAGGAGAGCAGGGCAGATCAGAGGGCGGTAGGGTCGGGCCATGAAGCTCTACCTCATCGACGGCACGTACGAACTGTTTCGTGCCCACTTCGGCGTCCCGTCGAGAACGGCGCCCGATGGCCGCGAAGTCGGCGCCACCTACGGCATCCTCGCCTCAACCCTCGCCTTGCTCACCGAACCCGAGGTGACGCATGTCGCCGCGTCGTTCGACTCGGTGGTCGAGTCGTTCCGAAACGAGGTCTTCGCGGGCTACAAGACGGGAGAGGGAATCGAAGAGGAGCTGCTCGACCAGTTCCCGCTCGCCGAGCGGGCAATGCGCGCGATCGGCGTGACGGTCTGGTCGATGTATGACTACGAGGCCGACGACGGACTCGCCACCGGAGCCCGCAGGTGGGTCGACGATGTGGAGCAAGTCGTGGTGATGTCCCCCGACAAGGACATGTGCCAGCTCTACGACGATCCACGCATCGTTGGCTACGAGCGGCGCAAAGGGTCATTCATCGATCGCGAAGCGGTCGTCGAGAAGTTCGGCGTCGAGCCGGCCTCGATTCCCGATTGGCTGGCACTCGTGGGTGACGCTGCCGATGGGCTTCCCGGACTCGCCGGTTGGGGTGCGAAGTCGAGTGGGACGATCCTCGCTCGTTATGGCCATCTCGAAGGAATTCCCCTGGACGAGTCATTGTGGGATGTGAAGGTGCGCGGGGCGGCGAAGCTTGCAGCGACGCTCAGGGAGCACATCGGAGACGCACTGCTCTATCGCTATCTGGCTCAGCTTCGGACCGACGTCCCGCTTCCGGATTCACTCGCCGACCTCGAGTGGAAGGGTGTGCCGCGGGCGCGCTACGAGGCGTTCTGCGACGAACTCGGATTCAACCGCCTCAAGGAACGCCCCGAACGCTGGATCGACTGATCAGACGACGATGGCCTCAGCCCTGTGTCCGGGTGTGCTTGCAAGCTTCCGGTCCGCGGTGACAAGGGGTGCGCCGGTTGCTTCGGCCAGGGCTACGTACGCGGCGTCGTACGCGGTGAGGTTGTTGCGCAATTCCCAGATACGTGACAACAGCGGCAGGTGCTCGAAGCGGCGGATCGACAGTGACCGGTATCGATGGAGCGCTCCGGTCATGTCTGCGCTGCGGAGCAGGCCGACTCGGCGAAGGCCCTGAGCCACTTCGAGGTCGATGAGGTGTGGGGCCAGGAGATCAGGTTCCGCCAGCATCAACCGGGCTTCGGCACCACGGTCGCCGGGGTTCGTGAGTGCATTCACAACGGCCGATGCATCGACGACAAGGATCAATGTGACTCCCGGTCTTCCCTGATGGCGGCGACGATCTCGTCTGCAGTGATCTGCGGAAGCTCTCCGGCTGCCCGGTCGGCCTCGACTGCGGCAAAGATCTCCGCGTTGGTCGGGAGGGAGGCCACTCGCTCGAGCTCTCCCTTGAGGAAGTCCGAGAGGTTCATCCCATGGGCGTCGGCTCGGGCTTTGAGCCGTTCGTGGAGATCTGGGGGAACGTTGCGAATCTGGATCATTACCATGCGCTCACACTAGAACATGTGATGCACATGTGATCGTCCGTCCACCGAACATCAGTGTCAAGGAGTCCGATCGACGATCGGTGGTGCCTACGGCGTGGCAGCCCGCAGGTACTGGACGAGGCGGGTGCCTTCTGCGTCGAACATCTCGAGGGTCGTGGCATCGACGCGGTAGGTGTCGGCTTCCTGGAGCACGGCGAGGTAGCGGGCCTCCTGGTCCATCAGGTCGTCCTCGGCACAGGCCATCGCAGTCGACGCGATCGGACCGATCTCGATCGAGTTCTCGTCGGTCTCCCACGACCCGGTGTAGGAATTGCAGCCCCCGGTCCCGGAGAGGGTTCCATCTTCTTCGAAGAAGGCCGTCACCGAAACGTCAATCACCGTCGACTGGAACCCGCCGGTGCCGTTGTTGTAGGCGATGAGGTCCCACGTGGAGCCGGCGAGTTCCTGCGAGATCGCCTCGTACCTGAGCAGCGCGGTGTCGCCCGATGACAGCGTCAACGTCTCTCCGTCCATCGACCAGGTGTCAACAGCGGCCAAGGCGGCCAGGTAGGCCGCCTCCTGGTCCATCACCCCGGGTTCTCCGCAGAACATCTGGGTCGAAGCGAGCTGTCCGAAGCTGATCGACGAGCCGTCGATTTCGTAGGGACCGAAGTACTGGTTGCACGACGCGTTGCCGGAAGCCGAATCATCCTCGAAGGTGAGCGTCGGGATCGTGAGCGGTGTCTCCATCGTCCCGTCGGGTCCGGCGATCCCGGTCAACATCCAAGAATAGTCGGTTGGCATGTCGTCTCCGTTCGAGCTGCAGGCCGCGGTGAGCAGTGCGATGGACAGGGCGAGGAGGAACAGTCGCTTGATCATGGTGATAGGACGTTATCGGATGGCAACCGCGTTCCCGAACCACTTGCCCGAGATCGCACAGTGTTCAGGACTCTGCCAGTCTGCAATGCGACGCAGGAGAGACCCGATGCCGGTCATATCAGTCGAGAACCTCACGAAGAGCTACGGCGACGTCGAAGCTGTGCGCGGCGTGAGCTTCGTTCTCGAAGAGGGTGAGGTGTTTGCGCTACTCGGACCGAACGGCGCCGGGAAGACCACCATCGTTGAAATCCTCGAGGGCTACCGCAGCCTGTCATCCGGCACCGCCAGCGTGCTCGGGTTCGACCCCGCTGAGAATCAGCGGACGTTCAAGGAACGCATCGGGATCGTGCTCCAAGAATCGTCGGTCGAGCGGGAGCTCACGGTTCGGGAGACGATCAACACCTATGGTGCCGCCTACCCCCAGCGCCTCGACACAGGCCAGCTCATCGACATCGTCGGTCTCGGGGAGAAGGCCGACGCCCGCGTCAAGACGCTGTCGGGCGGACAGAAGCGCCGCCTCGAGGTGGCGCTCGGCATCGTTGGCGACCCCGACCTCATCTTCCTGGACGAACCGACCACCGGCTTCGATCCATCGGCGCGCCGCCAGGCTTGGGAGGTCATTGGCAACCTCACCGGTCTTGGGAAGACGATCCTGCTCACCACCCACTACATGGACGAGGCGCAGACCCTCGCCGATCGGGTCGCAGTGATCGACCGTGGCCTGATCGTGGCGGAGGGAACGCCCGACACGCTTGGCGGCAGGGCCACTGCTCGTGCCGAGGTGCGGTTCACCCTGGTGGACCGGTCCGTGGAGTCGCTGCCTGTGCCGCCGGCGTTGATCGACGGATCGACGGTCGAGTACCACACCGATGATCCGACGACTCTGCTGCACACGCTCACCGGTTGGGCCGTCGAGCGCAACACGCTGCTGAACGGACTCACCGTGAGCCGCCCCTCACTCGAGGACATCTACCTCGGGCTCACAGACGGGGAATCACCATGAAGCGGCCGTCGCCCCTCTCATTGCTCTGGCACCAGGCTCGGTATGAGTGGCGAATCTTCTGGCGTACGCCGATCTCCGCGTTCTTCACTATCTTCTTCCCACTCCTCATTTTCGTGGTGTTCTCACTCGTCTTCGGGAACGAGCGGATCGAGTACCTCGGGATCACCACGGCGCAGTTCTACGCACCGTCGCTCGCCGTCTTCGCGGCTGTCTCGGCCACGTATACGAACATCTCGATCTTCACGTCGTATCAGCGAGACGAGGGGATCCTGAAGCGGGTGAGGGGAACCCCGCTCCCATCGTGGATCTTTTTCGGAGGCAAGATCCTCGCATCCATCCTGATCGCCCTCATCGGAACCCTCATCATGCTCGGCGTCGGGGTTCTGTTCTTCGGTCTTCAGGTCTACCCCGAGACGGTCCCAATCCTGATTGTTGTGTTCTTCGTCGGGGTTGCCACGTTTGCAGCACTCGGGCTGTTGGTGGCTGCCGTGGCCCCGTCCGGGCAGGCAGCCACGGCCATTGCGAATGCCACCCTCCTGCCTCTTGCGTTCGTGTCGGGTGTGTTCATCGTCCCCGGCGAAGACATGCCCGGTTGGCTCACAGCGGTCTCCGACTTCTTCCCGCTGAGCCACTTCGTGGAGCCGTTCGTCGCGGCCTTCACGCCTGCCGCAACCCGGGCCGACTTCGAGTGGCAGGACCTCGCCTACCTCGCATTGTGGGGTGCCGTGGCCTTGATCCTCGCCATACGGTGGTTCAAGTGGGAACCGCCGACGAGCGGGGGCGGGCGACGCAGCCGCACCAAGTCGTCGGCCGCTACCGGGTAGCGGCTCACGTCTCGGTCGCAACCCCGAGCAGGCGCTCCCGTTTCATCTTCCCTGCGCCGCGCATCGCCAGGAAGAGCGCGATGGCCCATGCGATGGCGCCGATGAGGAATGCCGACGGCCCGGGCGCAGAGATGACTCGGACCGTGAGCGCGTACGACACGATGATGATCGGCAGCGAGACGAGGCTCGACGCCTGCTGAGCCGCAGCCGCGGAACGCATCCGCGCCGACATCCGCAGGACGAGCGCAATCGCAATCGCGATGACCGGGGGGATCACCAAGATGATCAGCAGGATCCACCCCGAGGTCGGGAAGAACCATCCCCCGACTTTGGGCCCCACCGTCAGGTTGACCACGAGCGAGTACAGAGAGAAGCCGACGATGGTGATGAGATAACCCGGCACCAGGCTTGCGAGGAGCTTCCCGAAGTAGATCTCTTTCATGGTGAGGGGGCTGTGGGCGAGGAATTCGCCGGTCCCGCGCTCGCGCTCTCCGACGATGGCGTTCGACGCAACAGCAACCGAGATCGTGAGCGGCACGATGATGGCAATCGGCGCGAGCATGTAAACGGCAATGAGGTAGGCCGCCTGGGCAGCTGGATCGTCCACGGGCAGAGACCGGCTGACGTCCACCGGAATGCTGTCGACGATGCCGGCCAGTTGCTGGGCCATGGCCGTATTGGCGAGCATCCCGATCACACTCAGCGCGAGGAGCGGCATGAACACGAAGAAGAGCGTCGCGAGCATCATCAGGGGAATCCAGTAGTCCTTGCTCTTGAAGAGCCGCCGCATGTCTGCGCCGGCTATCGCTCGCACGTGATCCCAGTTCACGGCATTTCCCCTCGGTGTGCACGCTGCATCTCAAAGTAGAGCTGCTCGAGGGTCGCGCCTACCGGCTCGACACGTGTGAGACGAGCGCCGCCGTTGACGAGCCGAATCACGAGGTCGGGAAGACGGTTGAGGTCGTCGAGCGTCACCTGAACGGAGCCATTCCACGAAACGGATACGACACCCTCTTCGAGGTCGAGTGCACCGAAGGCTTCCCGGTTCTCTGCGTCGAGGAGGACGATAGGTTCGGCGAGGTATCGGCCTGCGAGGGCCTGCGGCGCTCCCGCGGCCTGGGCATGTCCGTTGTTCATGAGCACAAGCTGATCGGCGATCCCCTCTGCCTCGTGAAGCAGATGCGTGCACAACACGATCGTGCGGCCGCGGCCGGCGAGTTCGCGGATCAGTTCGAGGACGCTACGTGAGGACTCGGGGTCGAGTCCTGCCGTTGGCTCATCGAGGAGGAGCACTTCTGGATCATGGATCACCGCACGAGCGAGGGCCAGGCGTGTGCGCATGCCGGTGGAGTAGCCACCGACCTCCTGAAGGAGGGCATCCTGAATCGAGAACCTCTCGGCTGCATCGAGGGCGGCTCCCTCGTCCGATTCGAAGATCCGGGCGGCAAAACGAAGGTTGTCCCAGCCGGTGAGCTGGTCGTAGAACGCTGGCTTTGGCGGCACGATGCCGACACGGCGCCTGACCTCATCGCCGTTGACCTTGGGATGGAGACCCAGCACCTCGATGTCGCCGCGGTCGGCAACCAGGGCACCCGTCGTGAGGCGCACTGTTGTGGTCTTTCCCGCGCCGTTCGGGCCGAGGAGCACCGTCACCGCGCCGGCAGGCGCGGCGAAGGTGAGGGACTCGACCGCGCGAACTGAACCGAAGGTCTTGGAGACCGTGCCGAAGCGAATCGCTGAATCCATCGCAGATGTCATCGGCCCTGGAGCCACGAAACCTGAACCATTACGGATCTGGCACAAACATCGGAGACACGCGTAGGATCGCCGGTATGTGCGGACGATTTGTTCAGACTCAGGAAGCTGAGAACTATGGGGCGTACTTCTCCGTTGATGTGATCCAGACCGACGAAGTCCTGAAGTCGTGGAACGTCGCCCCCACGAAGCAGGTCTATGCCGTGGCCGAGCACGGCGGTGAACGCCTCCTGGGGACCTTCGGGTGGGGCCTCGTGCCGTTCTGGGCGAAGGACCGCAAGATCGGTGCTCGCCTGATCAACGCTCGTTTTGAGACGGCAGGGGTGAAGCCGGCGTTTCGCGACTCGTTCGCAGGCCGCAGATGCATCGTCCCGGCCGACGGCTTCTATGAGTGGGAGCCGAAGGACCGCGGGAAGCTCCCGCACTACTTCTACGCCACCGATCGAAGTCCGCTCGCCCTCGCCGGGTTGTGGGCGTCATGGGAGGATCCCGAGAGCGGGGATCGGGTGCGCACATGCACGATCGTGACCGGGAAACCGTCAGATGTCGTCTCGCCGATCCACGATCGGATGCCGGTGATCCTCCCGAAGGCGGCGTGGGAAGCGTGGCTGGATCCCGACAACCGCGACAAGGAGGGAATCCACGACCTCATTGGCTCCCTACCCGTGCCGGACCTTTCGGAGCATGCGGTGTCGACGCTCGTCAACCGAGTCGCGAACGATATCCCGGAGCTGATCACTCCTCTCGAGTCGGGCGCCGTGTAGCGCATCGCTTTTCCGCCTCGCTCTGCTCGTCGGTCGGGTACGTTTGTCTCTGGGCCAACGGAAGGGCATCCGCGACATGACGAGGCTGGCATTCGTTGATGACGGTGCGGGAGATCCGCTCGTACTGGTTCACGCGGGGATTGCCGACGCCCGAATGTGGCAGCCGCAGGCGGACCGGTTCGCCGCCGAGTGGCGGGTCGTGCGGCCCGATCTGAGGGGCTTCGGCGGAACGGCGCACAGCGAAGGCGAGTATCGCCACTTCATGGATCTCGTCGAACTGTTCGACGACCTCGGCTTGCCTCCCGCCGTTGTGGTTGGTGCCTCGATGGGGGGAGGTGTTGCGATCGACTTCGCTCTGGAACGCCCGGACCTCGCTCGCGCGCTGGTGCTCGTCGGCGCGACCTACGACGGCTTCCGCTTCCTGGAGCAGGATTTGTTCGACCAGTGGCGTGAGCTGACCGACGTCTACGAGTCCGGCCGCCTCGACGAGGCCGCGGTGCTCGAGACCGACATCTGGCTGGGGCACGACGCCTCACCCGACGTGAAGGAGGCCGTTGTCGCGATGGTGCGGCTCTCCTACGACCACGGTGAGATCGAGGAGACGGACCTCGCCGTACCCGCGTCGGTGCGCCTCGGCGAGTTGGAGATGCCGACCCTGGTCGTCCTCGGTGAGGAGGATCGCGTCGATATCGCACGAGCGGCGGACGTACTCGTCAACTCGATCCCTCACGCCCGATTGGTCACGATGCCGGGAACGGCGCATCTGCCAAGTCTCGAACAGCACGACACGTTCAACACCATCCTGGCGAAGTTCCTCGTCCATCTCGACTGACGGGTGGGCGAGCTCGCAGCCGCCCGCCTCAGCGAGTGAGCCAGCTCCCGAGCCAGCGGGTGACGCGCGGCATCAACACGTAGGTGAGGGCGAGGATGCCGAGCACGTTCCCAATGAAGACGCCCAGCACCACGTTCATGTTCGGAGCGACCTCAACGCGTACGAGGGTGATGAGCAGCGATGTTGGGAATAGGGCGATGAACACGGCGATCGACTGCTTCCACCGTTTCGGTCCTTCCGGCTGACCCGGCCGGGCGGGGAACCATCCTCCGAAACCGCCGACGACGTTCACGGTGCGGTCGCCCTCGACGAGTTGGTCGGTCCTGACAAGCCACTCGCGTCGCGAGTCCGATTCGAGCCAGCGGTCCAGGTCGGCCCGTGAGGCGAATGATGCGACGATGACGTGCTCATCTTGGACACCCTTCACCGGCTGGAGGAGGTCGGAACCGAGGAAACCCTCGAACCTGCGCAACCGCCCGACGACGTCGTCATGGAGTTCGACGAACTCTGCTTTGTTGTGCGGCGCGATTCGTTGGGAGAAGACAACGGTCACGGGTTCCGGGGCGGTGCGCAGGCCGGCGACATGCTGCTCACGTCCCGGTCCGTCGATCATTCCCTGAACTTCTTCGATCAGCGCCTTGCGGTCTTCCGATTCGAGCCAGGCGTCGAGTTGCTCAACAGTGGCAAACGAATACACCGTGACCCATTCGCCCGGATGGGACGGATTCGGCTCTTGGACCTCGGAGCCAAGAAACCCTGCATGTGCTGCTGCAGCGGCACGGATGCGGCGGTCCCAGGCTCGGAAGTCCTCCTCGCTCCCCGGGTGCACGTTGCGCGCCACAACAACGGTGGGAGCGGAGGCAGATTCATTCGGATCGCCGAACATGGACGGCAGCGTAGGCCGAGCGGCGGCGTCACCAGCTCAGCTGGGGAGGTGGGCCGGTTTCGTGGGCCCTGATCTCGTCCACGTAGCTGCTGAGGGTGATCGCCGTCGTCTTGTCGGTTGTGACATCGTGGATAATGAGCGGCCCGGGCAAACCGGGTTTGAAAGCCGAGCGGAGTGTTGAGTAGATCAGGAACCGGCTGTCGGTTGACCACGTCATGGAAATGACACCGGAGCCCTGCCCGTCCCGCTCGCTGGCGACGCTGCCGGTCGTCGAATCCACGATACGTATGAGCGAGTTCGGGCTATCGATGTTTGGTGTGATGTTCACGGCGACAAGTCTGCCGTCTGGGGACCACGCCGTGTCAACAACGAGCTCGCTCTCCGCCACGCCGGGTACCGGTCGGTAGTACCGACCGTCGACACCTTCGACGAGGGTCGGATCGTCAGGCTCGGCGACGATATCGGTGCCGTCTGCGCCGATCACGATGGGTGGGGAACTCTCGTCCCAGAACAGATCGACGACGAGAGCATCGTCGTTCCAACGCTCCAAGAACACGCCATCGGCCAAGGAAGATGCACAGTCTTGCGAGAACGAGCGTACCGTCTCAGGTTCGGACGCCGCGTCGGTGAGATCCAGGGTCGTGAGCATCGTTGGCCCCGGCACGGATCGTGCACACGTCATCCAGGCCAGGTGCCCGGGTTCGGTGTCGTGCCACACTGCCGAGCCCACGCGGAGTCCGACGGCCTCGCGGGTCGCACCTGCTCGCCCGCCGTCGTTGATGGGATGAACGGTCAGGACGCCGTCATCGAGAACCTGGGCGAACCAAGAGCCGGATGCGTCGAGCCCGATCGGCCATCCGCCGGTCAGATGGGAGTCGTCGCGTTCGATCGATAGTGCGACCTCCGGCGTCGACTCCGTTGCAGCCCAACGCATGACATCGAGGCTGTCACCCGGCGTCGAGAGCATCACGATCGTGTCGGTGAAGCCGGGTACAAGCTGCGAAAGCGGAGCCTCGGTGCTTCCCAACGGTTGCGGTGCCGGAAGCGTCGTGGTTGGGGCAACAGTTGTGGACGTCGTTCCTGCCACCGTTGTGGTGGTCGTCTCCGTTGCAGCCACATCTGAGGGTTCAGTTGTTCCCGGCGAGCCGAGCAGCCAGCCGAAGGCGATGGCTGCCACAACTGCCGCACCGGCGGCAAACAACGCGGTGCGCCGGCCACCTCCCTCACGGGATGGTGGAAGAAAGTCCGGGTCAATCGTTATTCGGTCGTCTGCCATGTTCCACCGCCGAACCCTGTTGACCTTTGTCGCTGCGGTTGGCGACGTCAAGGGTCAATCCGTCGGATTGTCGAGAGGTCCAAGACGGGACCTCAACCACGTCTTCGGTGCTGGCGCGTCAACCGGATGTGACGGGAGATCATTCCGGGTTTGCGCTCTTCCGGGGTCAGCTCCCCTCGTCGTCTTCGCTCGCGCCCCCCTCAGCGGGGATGAAGACGGTGGCATGTTCGACGCAACGCGCGTTGCCCTGATCGTCATAGGTGAGAGCCGGCATCCCGCACTCGTCACAGGACTGGAGGTAGATGTGCTCTGGCAGCTCCATCCTCCCTTATCGGCAGAATCATTCGTGCCGACGAGACACAACCGCGGCGTCTCAAGGTAACTAGCCCCTGTCCATCATGGGCTACGCCGGTGGTGGCCGCCGGCACTGCAGCGGCCGACTGCATCTTGACGAGATGTACGAAAAACCTTACACTGAGTAAGAAATATCTGTCTTAGGAGGGACCATGAATGCGTTCTGGACCACGTTCGTTCTCCTCAGTGGCCTCCTCGTTGTTGTGTTGGTTGGCCGACTGATGTGGCTCAACCGACCGCAGGCCGAGCTGCGGGATGTGCCGCCGGCCCCGCTGGAGCGCCTCGGCTGGATCGGCCTGGGCATAACCACCGCGATTGGCGCAGGCCTGCTGATGCTCGTCGTGCTGGTCGGAACGGACTTCATCGATGTGAACACGACAGCTCGCCTGACCTTCTGGGTGTTGATGCTCGTCGGGTTCGGCATCTGGGGTGCTTCCTGGTACGTGATCAAGCGACGGAGCGGGGGAGTGGTTGTCGACGAGCGCGACCGCGCCATCCTTGCCCGATCGTTCAGCGTGGAATCGATGATCGTGCTGCTGATGCTGGTTACGTGGACGATCGCGCTCACCGAGGCCTTCTCGGACGAAGGCGTCATGCCGATCACCTATCTGCAGCTGATCTTCTGGAGCACGTTCATTGGCGGAGCATTCGGCCGGGCACTGGGCATCGTCCTGGGATACCGCCGGGAGATCGTCGTCGATGCCTAAGGCGAACATCTCCAACGACATTCGACGGCTTCGGTTCGAACAGGGCGAAATGACCCAGCAGGATCTTGCAAACCGCGCCGGTTGCACTCGTCAAACAATCATCGTGCTCGAAAAGGAACGCTACGTCCCCTCGCTCAGCCTTGCCTTTCGCATCTCACGGGTGTTCGACAAGACGATCGAGGAAGTGTTCGAGTACTCGGGCGAAGAGTGATCGTGAAGCGCTGCCTGCAATGGCGCCTCTACGCGTCGATCGCCGTTCGCTCGCGCAGGTCCGGATGCCTGCGCGTGCCGCGCCGACGAACATGCCGCGACAGGCGGCGGGTGTTCGTAATAGCCTGTGGTCCATGCGTGCACTCCGAAAGCTCGTCCCCGGTCCAGGCTTCACCATGGTCGACGTGCCGATCCCGGAGCTACTACCCGATGAAGTCCTCATCGAGGTTCGGGCGGCCTCGATCTGCGGTACCGATTTGCACATCTACGAGTGGAACCCGTGGGCCGCCGACCACGTCGTCCCTCCAATCACGGTTGGGCATGAGCTGACCGGTGTGGTGGTGGACCGTGGTGCGCATGTCACCGAGCCAACGATCGGCCAACTCGTGTCCGTCGAATCTCACGTGATCTGCAACTCGTGTGCCTGGTGTCGCACCGGCCAGGGCCACCTGTGTCCGAACACGAGAATCCTCGGCGTGCACCGCGACGGTGCGTACGCCGAATTTGTCGCGGTGCCGGCCCAGAACGCCTGGCCGGATCCGCGCGACATGCCGCTGTCCATCGCATCACTCCAGGAGAACTTCGGCAACGCGGTGCACACGGCCACGATCCCGAACATCGCGGGGCGCAAGGTGCTGGTCACGGGGTCCGGTCCGGTTGGTGTGATGACCATGGCGGTGGCCAAGGCGCTCGGAGCCCGGGCGGTGATTGCCACGGATGTGTCCGACTACCGACTCGATCTTGCGACCACGATGGGGGCGGATGTGACGCTGAACCCCCTGCGCGACGACGTGACGGCACGAATCTCAGAGATGACCGACGGTGAAGGAGTGGACGTGCTCCTCGAGATGTCCGGTGCCTCGTCGGCTCTGGAGTCGGGGTTCGCTGCTCTGAAGCCTGGAGGAGAGGCCGCGTTGCTCGGCCTTACGTCGGAGGCGTTCCCGTTCGATCTCGACGACAACATCATCTTCAAGGGGGCAACCGTGTACGGCGTATTCGGGCGGCGCCTCTGGCAGACCTGGCTCGAGATGCGTGGCCTCATCCGCTCGGGGGCGGTTGATCTCGCTCCCGTGGTCACGCACCGATTCGCGCTCGACGACTTCGCTGCGGCGTTTGAACTCATGCAGTCCGGAGAATGTGGCAAGGTCGTGATGTTTCCCGATCCCGCGTATGCAGATGGACCGTTGAGCTGATGGAGGCACGATGACCGACAAGACGGCGTTCATCCGAGATGAGGTACAGGCGCTCAGGGACCAGGGCCTCTACAACACGATCCGCACCATCGAAGGCCCGCAGGGTGCACACCTGATCGTCAACGGCAGGGAGGTCCTCAACTTCTGTTCAAACAACTACCTCGGCCTTGCGAACGACCCGCGCCTGGTCGCTGCGGCGTCGGCGGCGCTCGGCCGATACGGCGTCGGGCCCGGGGCCGTGCGAACCATCGCAGGCACCATGACGATCCATGATGAGCTCGAAGAAGCCCTCGCGCGGTTCAAGGGGGTCGACGCCAGCATTTCGTTCCAGTCGGGGTTTGCCGCCAACCTCGCGGTGATTCCTGCGCTCGTCGGTGACGGCGACGTCATCATCTCCGACGCGTTGAACCACGCTTCGATTGTCGACGGCGTACGCCTGTCCAAGGCGGCACGGAAGATCTACGGGCACAACGACGTGGAGGAGTTGCGCGAGCGCCTTGCCGAGGCCCGCGCGGAGGGGGCGAACCGGATTCTCGTGATCACCGACGGCGTGTTCTCGATGGATGGTGATCTCGCCCCGCTCGACCGGATCGTCGACGCGGCCGACGAGTATGACGCGATGGTGATGGTCGACGACGCTCACGGTGAAGGAGTTGTCGGACGCGGTGGCCGAGGCATCGTGGACCACTTCGGTCTCCACGACCGGGTCGACGTCGAGGTTGGCACCATGTCGAAAGCGTTCGGCGCCGTCGGTGGGTACGTCGCCGGATCGACGGAGCTGATCGAGTGGCTCCGCCAGCGAGGGCGGCCGTTCCTGTTCTCCTCTGCTGTGCCACCACCCGACGTCGCAGCATGTGTCGCCGCCGTGGAGATCCTCGACGCTTCAACTGAGCTTGTCGACCGGCTCTGGTCGAATGCCGCCGTCTTCAAATCAATGATGACCGCTGCGGGTTTCGACATTGGCTCGAGCGAGACACCCATCACGCCGATCATGTTGGGTGACGAGCACTTGGCTCGCGAGTTCTCCCGCAGACTCCTCGAGGAGCAGGCAGTCTTTGCCCAAGCAATCTCGTTCCCGACCGTGGCGAGAGGGAAGGCGCGCATCCGCGTGATGATCTCGGCAGCGCACACCGAAGAGGATCTCCGCGACGGAGCAGCGGCGTTCGTCGCTGTTGGACGGGAGCTCGGTGTTGTTACCTGATCTCGCCGGCCGCGGGACGCGGCGACTCCAGGGGATCTGGGTCCTCTTTGTGGTTCCCGTGCTCGCCGCGATCGCCGTCGTTGCGGTTGTTGCGCCACAGTCCTCGAACGGCAACAGCGGACTCTTCGGAGCAATCGCGGGCCTGGTCGCTTTGATCGACTTTGGATCCGTGTTCTGGATGCGCAGCGTCGGAGCCGCAGCGATCCTCGGAGCGGAATCGAATGCCGAGATTCGCGATGCCTACCTGCGCCGGATGACCCTGGCATGCGCGTTCGCGACCGTTCCGTCGATCCTCGCCTTTGCGTTCGCAATCGTGGTCAGCACGACGACGGTGTTCTTCGTCATCGCTGTTGCGTCGCTTGGCCTGCTCTTCTTGGCGGGACCTCGAACCGGAGATATCGCCCGACTTGATGATCGGATGGTCGACGCGGGCCGCCCGTTCCGGGTGGCCGCCGCCCTCGACGTGTAGGGCGACCTCGGGCGGTGAAGGGGAGATTCGACTTGTCGTTCGCTAGATTCGAGGGCCTCAGGGAGAGATCCACCATGGCTGAGACAACCCAAGAACCGAAGGGCAAGGCGGCGCCGTGGGGGAAACTCGCGCTCAGAGCGCTGTTCTTGCTTGTTGGCGGCGTCTCGCTGTACCTCTTCCTTCCGACCCTCCTGAATCTCTTTGAGGTCGCGCCGCAGCTCGAACACGTGAAGTGGCGCTGGTTCTTCCTCATGGGTGCGCTGATGACCGGCGCTTTCGCCTCTCAGTGGGCCCTCACGCGAATCGCCGCTCCCGGTATCTCCTGGTTTGTCGCCTCAACATCGCAGCTGACGTCGAACGCTGCCGTGAAGTTGATCCCCGGCGGGGTGGTTGCCGGTGGTGCGTTCTACTTCCGGATGCTCGCGGTTTCCGGTGTGCCGATGGGTACGGCCCTTGCTGCGCTCGCGGCCATCGGGATCCTCTCGAATCTCGTGTTGCTCGCCCTTCCGGCCGTTGCGGTGGTGATCGCCTTGGTCTCGGCCCCGATTCCCGACGGCATGCTTCCCGTGGCGATCGCAGGAACGATCTTGTTCCTCGCAATGTTCACCGTGACCGTGATCGTCGTGCGGTACGACCGGCCTCTCTACTGGGTCGGTTGGGTCGTCCAGCGCGTCGTTGCCTGGGCGGCACGGATCTTCAAGAAGGACTGGTCGCTCACGGCCGAGGACATCATCGCTCGGCGCGATGAGGTGGTCGCGTCGCTCGGCAAGCGCTGGCACAGGGCGCTCGGTGTCGCGGTCGCCAACTGGCTGCTCGACTACGCCACACTTGTTGTTGCCCTGATTGCCGTCGGCGCAGATCCACGACCGAGCCTCGTACTGCTTGCGTTCGCCGGGGCGGCCGTGCTGGGGATGATTCCGATCACGCCGGGAGGTCTCGGCTTTGTCGAGGCCGGCCTCACCGGCATGCTCACCATCGCGGGCATCCCTGCTGGTGACGCCCTGCTTGCCACCCTCGCCTACCGGCTGTTCCAGTTCTGGCTTCCGATTCCCGCCGGACTCGTCGCCTACTTCCTCTTCCGACGCAAGTACGGAAGACCGTCGGAGCTGCCGGCGGTTTCGTAGGGCCTACCCCTGGCGGGGAGCGGCACAAGCTTGGACTGTGATGCCTTCCTCTCCGATCCCGATGGCTCCGAGGATGCGGGGTTCGTAGTGGTCGACCACGACGACACACACTTCTGTCCCGTCGGTTGTCGCCGCTACTGTTCGCCCGACCCTGGATCGTGCCGAGAGCGACGCAGCTTCGGCTGCAGACACCGCCGTCGCCCGATCAAGGACGACCTCCCCGCCGTACGCGGCGCCTGCTTCAAGCTGGGCCGCACCGGCTTCGGCGCCGGCATCCGCGGCGAAAGCGGCCTCTCGATAGGTCGCGGCCAGCAGTGCGGTATCGAGAGCCAGGCCGAGCAGCACGAAGCCGACGAAGAAGAGGGCGCCGAGGTAGGGGAGCATCGAACCACGTTCGTTCATGGCCGGCTCCGGTAGGGGCTGTAGGCAGCTGTGGCCCGTCCCGTGACCGTGTGACGGACCGGGCTGCTTCCCGGTCCGACGAGCGGAACGTCAACCCGAACCTCGACTGATAGTTCCGAACCTCTGTCGACGGTCACGACCACGGCGTCGGGTGACAGACTCTCGGCGATCCGCGCTGCATCGTCAGGCCCGCCGTATCTCGCACCGTATTGGGCTGCGTAGAAGGCAACCTCCGCCACCTCGGAAGCCGCCGTGCCGATGCGACCGAGTGTGATCAGTGCCTGCGCTATCACAAGAACGAATACGAACCCGATGGTGAGCGTCCCGATCAGCGCTGCGCCCCGCTCGTCGCTCATGGCGGGACCACCATCGATGCCGTCGCGGTTGCGTGGAGCGTGATCGGAATGAGGTCGGGACCGGGAGGTGACCATTGGACGGATGCACGTGCCGTCACCGCAGTCGCCTCGGCGTCGAGCGATGTCGTCACACCGGCAGCGCCGGGGACAACGCGAGCGAGTTCCTCGGCGAGGCGCGCACGTTCAACTCCGAGATCCGCACCCGGCCGGCCAGCGCGTCGCGCCGCGCCGGCAACAGCGGTTTGCGCCGTTTCGCGCGCGACCACCACAAAAGCAACCTGGGTCACAATGGCGATGAGGAGGAAGACCACGGCGGTCGCTACCAGCGACTCCACGATCGTTGATCCTCGAGCTAGCTGAAGAAGCCCGTCATCTGCGACACGATGCTCGTCCACACATCGGCCGTTGCGCTTCGAACCGCAGGCAACAGAAGGGCGATGACGAGCACCGCGATCGTTGCCAGACCCAACCACTCCACGGTGGTTGAACCTCGTTCGTTGTTCCACATGGTCACCCCCTTTCTCACGGACTGCCCGCCAGGCTGCGGAGACCAGCGAGCGTTGGATAGATCAGGAAGAGCAGCGTTACGGGGACCATCAAGGCGAGGACCGGGCCGTAGGTGGCAAGGGCCCGGCGCCCGCCCTCTGCGGTGAGATCTCTGGCCAGGGCGGCCCGGTAGTCGGCGCCGAGTTCTCCGAGGGCGTCGGCGAGGCGCCCGCCGGTGTCGTGGGCGTGGGCAAGGAGCGTGTAGAGGCGTCCGGCCTCCGGGTCGGCAGTGCGTCGTGCGTTGCGTTGGAGGGCCTCGGCGATCCCGCGCCCCGAGGCCACTTCAGCGAGTGCAACCGTGAATTCGTCCGAAGCGACTCCCGACGACTGTTCGGCGAATCGCTGAACCGCGGTGGCGACCGACTCGCCGGCGATGACGTGGAGCGAGATGGCATCGGTCACCACCGGGAGTTCGAACCGCAAGCGGCGGGCTCGCCTCTCGCGCCTGGTCGAGAGCCACATACCGAAGATCAGCCAGCCTGCCGCTGCGCCAAGGGCAGCGAGGGGCGCCACCGATCGACCAGGTCCCTCCACAAACAGGTCTCCCTGGGCGACGAGGACTCCAACGATCGCTCCTGCCGCTGCAGCCGCTGTGCGCCGGAGAAGGAGTTCACTACGCGACCACCCGAGCCCGGCATCGGCCAAGGGTTGCCCCTGGAGTGGTTGGCCGTCCGAATCGTCGTGGCGAGGCTCCGGGCGGAGGTAGCGGCCGATCCGATCGCTGAGACCGGCAGACGGCCGGGTTGTGACGATCAGGAGAATTCCGACTGCGAACATCGCTGCGACCAGGACGCTCATTGCATCACCCGCGGGGCCTGTGAGAGTCGAGCCGAACGACGTGCGGTGAAGAATCCGAGAGTAGTGAGGGCGAACCCAACGGCGATGATGACTGAGCCCGTCACGGTTCGATAGGCATCTGCCGCTTGTGGATTGGTTGAGATGGTCAGAGCGAGAAGGGCCCACGGAGCAGTGAGTGCCACCGCCGCCGTCATGCGCTGCTCTGTCAGGGCGGCGGTATGGGCCCTGCGGAGCCGGAGTTCATCGGCGATCGAGTTGCCGAGCGAAGAGATCACCGCACCGACTCGATGCCCTCCGGACTGATGCGCGAACACGAGCGTTGTGAGTACGCGGTCGGATGTCGGGTCGTCGAGTTGCGTCCGGAGCCGTTCGAGAGCGGCAACAAACCCGTCTCCGAATGTGACCGATTCCTCGACAGGTCGAGCTGTTGACGAGAGCGGTTCGGGGGCTCGGCGGGCCGCAGCGATGAAGGCGTCCGGCAATGTGGCTCCTGCGGAGATCCTGCCGCTCATTAGGGCGAGGAAATCGGGCCATGCCTCTGCAACCGCTTCTTGCTCTCGCCGTCGACGAGCAGCGTCGATCGCGATGGGGATGGCGGCGACGAGGAGGCCGATGGCGATGGCCGCCGCGGGAACGGCGAGGAGACCCAGGGCGAAGAGCCCGGCTGCGACGCCGGCCGCGACGGCCGCAGGTATGACCCATGGGGAGGGGAGTTCGGGTTTCGGGATCCGGATGGTTGGCGTCCATCCGGATACGACGATCCATGCTGCGGCACCGGCCATCACGGCTGCAATGCCTCTCACCGTGCCCAACCTCCCGACTCGAGGCGGCGGTCCTCCGGGGTGCTTCCGGTCCAATGGAGGCCGGTTGATCCCATCTGGAAAAGGGGTTGGAGTGTGAACACCTCACCCGACAGCTGGCCGGGCACGTACGCGATTTCGTCGACCGCTCGAGTTCGTCCGGTTCGGCGCAAGAACACGACGAGGTCAACAACGGCGGCGACTGTCCGACGTACAAAGGGAATGGCGACGTTCTGACCGGCCAGCACGCTGTAGGAGACGAGCTTCTCCAGGGCATCACGGGCCGAGTTGGCGTGGAGTGTTGCCACACCGGAACACCCGGCGTTCAACGCCATCAGCATGTCGAGCGCCTCGGGGCCGCGGACCTCGCCGACCACGATCCGGTCGGGGCGCTGACGGAGGGCCTCCCGCACCAGGTCGCGCAGGGTGATTTCGGCGCCGCCATCGAGGCCGGCCTCCCGCGTTTGCATCTGCGTCATATCCGGCAGGTCCGCGTCGATCTCGAATACCTCTTCGCAGGTGACAACTCGCCGGTCGGGCGGGACTTCACGGAGGAGGCAGTTCACCAGAGTCGTCTTGCCTGCTCCCGGAGCACCGGCGACGACAACCGAAAGGTCTTTGCGCATCGCTTGGCGGAGCAACTCGGCCGCCGCGGGAGTCAGTGTTTCCCGCTCGACCAGCTCGTCGAGTCCGGTTGCGGTGACCACGAACTTGCGGATCTGTATGTTGAGGCGATCCGGGTGGGTTACCGGCGGCCCCGTGATGTGAACTCGCGATCCGTCGGAGAGTTGGGCGGAGACAATCGGGGACGACAGGTCGAGGCGTCGGCCCGTGCCTGCGAGGAGCTGGTCGGCGAAGCGCCGGAGAGTGGCCGTGTCGGCGATGATGGGGACGAGCTCTTTGATGCCGTTCCTCACGACGAAGGTGCGGTGACCACCGATGACGATGATCTCCTCGACGGTCGGATCACCGAGGAGATCTCCCAGGAATCCAAGCCGTTGGGGTGAACCGGTGAGGGTCATAGGCTCGCCCCGATCCGTGAAAGCGGCTTGCGGATTCGGGCGTCGGGCTTCTTTGCGCCCAGTGATGCGGCTCTGATCGACGGACGATCGGGGATCACAGCAGACGGTTCGATCCCGGTCCACTCCTTTGTTGCGGCAATCACGTCTCCGTTGCTTCTTGGTGCCGCTCGATTCAGGACGAGGGTCGGCGGCGGTCCCGACCAATTGGCGACAAGATGCGCGGCACGTACAACACCGACGGCACTGGCGTCGGCCACGAGCACGGCGGTGTCGGACCGTTTCACGATCGGATGGTCGGGCTCACAGGTGCCAAGGTCGACGATCACACGCTCAAACGTGACTGTGGTCGCATCAATGAGGTCTTCGACCATTGCCGTGCGGAGCGGAGCCTCCCCGATTCGATGAGAGCCGGTGATCACGGAGACTGAGCCGATCTGCTGCACCGCTTCGCGTGCGATCATTCCCGAAGCCCTCACCTGGTCCGCGGCGTCGGTGATGTCGGGACGGGGCGGGAGGCCGAGCCTGATCGCGATCGAGGGCGCGTCGATATCGAGGTCGACGAGCAGTGTTGATCCGCTGCGGCTGGACTCCCATGCGAGGCCGAGAGCTACTTCGGTTGTTCCCGGTGCGCCCCTCGGCCCAACCACCGCCGTCACGGAGCCGGTTCCTTCGCGGTCGACGGACCCTGACAGCGGTGAGATGAAACGGATCGCGGTCACGATCGTTCTCACATCTGCCGTGTCGGGGAGGATCTCGTCAACTCCGGCTCCGCGGAGCATGGAGGCGGCGGGTCCGTCTTCCTGGGGATGAATGCCGAGCACACCGAGGCCGGCTCGTTGCCACAGCCCGATCTGGACGGGCGTTACCCACGAAACTTCACCGCCGGCGACCACAACATCGATATCCGCTGCGTGCTCTTCGATTTCGTGTGGCTGGAACGCCCGGAGAACGATCAGAACCTCGGCCGTCTCCCTCGCGTAGGCAACGAGCCCCGGTTCCCAATCCCGGGCGGAGAGCACCGTGGCGACGCGAACGCTCATCCGCCGACTCTTACGAGGTCGAGGTCGCCTCCGTTCATTGCTGCCGTCAGCGTCGCAGCGAGTTCGTCGTCGACAGCAAGGAGGAGTTGAACTTGGCTACCGCCGACAGAAGAGTCTGAGACGGCGGCGTCGACGACGTAGACCGACGACGCAATCAGCTTGGTTTCTGTCGGTGCGCCCAGTGGTGAGGTTGATGCGTAGATATCAACGGCGTCGCCTGGATCAAGTCGACCCAGCACGGCGTGTGCCTCGTCGATCTCGAGAGCGAGGAGGTTGGGCGCCGTCTGCACTTCTGGGGGGCGAAGAAGGCTCGGGAGCAACGGTTCCCCAGCGGTGAGTGGTGCGACGAGAACCCAGTCCGCTAGGTCGCCTGGCGAATCGCCGGTGACCATCCCGGTCGCGTCGGTGGTGTGACGAACCGTGAGGTCGAGTTCGGCGATTGGCGTCGCCGCCGGGAGGTCGGAGCCGGCGACGAGGATGGGGATAGTCGGTGCGGGCCGCGTTAGCCACAGCACGAGGAGAGCGGCAGTCGCCGCAAGGCCGATGCCGATCAGGGTCCGTGTGTCCGGCCGGGGAATGCTGATGCCGCGCACTCGCACGTTGACCGCCATCAGCGGGCCTCCACCGTGACGATGTGGGCGATCGAGATGAACCGTTCGATGTCACCGTCGACGACCACCACGTGGTCGACACCCACCGCATCGACGATGCCGCGATGGAGGTGGCCGTCCGCCGTGGTGAGCACGACGTTCTCCGTGCGGTCCTCTGAGTCGAGGAGGCGGTCTCGGAGTGTGCGGCGCCTTCGTGCTGCAGCGCGGGCGGCGGCCTGTTCCGCGTCGAGGGTGTCGTCGAGACGATTGCGAAGGGAGCGGCCGAGCCGAACCAGATCAGGATGCCCCATCGGATCCATATCCGACCCCCTTCTGCCCATTGCCCTGGTGAACAAGTACCACGGGATGGGGTGTCGCTTCAAGGAAGTCGATTTGACAATGTTTCGCGCTTCAGTCACAGGATTCGCGGTCACGGTGCGACGCGAGAAATCAAACGAGAGAACCGAGGCTTCGCGACTGCATGTTCTGGGGTGTGGAGATCCGAGGTTGTGCCTTGTGGCATAGGGGTTCCACGTGCATGTTCGTTGAAGTTCCGGGCCGAGGGCGGGCCGTCGCGCCCGGTCAATCGGTGTGTTGGCGCACTGGAGCGGGGAGGAAACGACTGACTACGGAGCGTGGCAGAGGGACTACGGAGCGTTGTGCAAAGTGACTAGGCTCGCCACTGCGCTGGATTGTGAAGGGGAGCTCCTTGCTCGCAGAAAGAGCACGCTCGGTTGGAGAACGAGGTCTGATTGACGCATCATCAGATGCTCCGTTCCGTTTCACAATCAGATCACAACAACGGTCCTTGCCATGGCAGGGGCCGTTCCTCGTCGGGGGAACCCGGCAGTCGAACGCCTAGGAGGGCTTCATGAGACGGATATCGAGGTCAACAAGGAACTCGTCGGTTCCCAAGGGACGACGTCGGAGCTCGCTGGCGCTCTTCACTGCGTTCAGCCTGGTGTTCTCGTTGCTGGCCGTGACGGGCTTCAGCACCAACTCGCCCGACGGGCAACCGGCGCTTGCGGCCAGCTCTGTGGTTGCGTATGACATGGTTGGGAGTGCCAGTGACAGCCTGATTTCTTTCACGGATGATCCGGCCATCCCGTTCGCTTCCCCTGGAGATGGTTTCAACAA
>Ga0272442_10002844_pt1 | contig 24676 bp, 15 predicted proteins | sample SSMForm2O_FD_200262 | JGI IMG/M metagenome (GOLD analysis project Ga0272442, IMG submission 200262) | Marine sediment archaeal communities from Little Sippewissett salt marsh, Falmouth, MA, United States - SSM-Form-2O | ecosystem: Environmental > Aquatic > Marine > Wetlands > Sediment ... | reverse complement strand
TTGCCCCCTCTGGTTCAGAGCATCTCCCATGTCTATGCTGAGGGAGGTAAAAGGGTTCTTCTGACCACTACATATTGTAGCTACCCACAAGGAACCCGGAAGAGCCTTCTTTTTCAACTAAGAATAGCATATCCTCACGCTGAACACGCGGATGAGGCAAGAAGCGAAGGGGGCCCCCGTTTGGAGCATTTGGGTTTTGAGCTTCGTGCTTGTTTAGGATTCAGGGTTTAGAGCTTACAGTTTCTGGCCGCCAGGGCACCGCCGGTGCACGCCGATGAACGCCGATAAACCGAAAAGCCCCTCACCAATTCCTGGCTTGCAGCTTGCAGCTTGGGGCTTCCCATCACGCAGAGGCAGCAGAAGCGGCAGCCCACCCACTCCGAGCCGGCAACCGCGCCCAGCCCTCTTCTTACGGATTACGCATCACGCATCATCTTCTCGATCTCGATCTCTCTCCCTCCCTCCTCGTCCCCATGCTCCGCGTGGGGACGCATTCCATCGACGCTCCGGCGTCAGAAAAGGCACGGCCGCGGTCGCCCGCGGGCCTGGTGCCAGCATGTTCCCCGGCAGGCACGCGACACCCCGCGCCTGTCCTTCCTTGACGCTGGAGCATCCCAAGACCGCCCCCACGCTGAAGCGTAGGAGCCGCACTGAGCGACGGCATCCCCCTCTCCTGAAACCGCTCCTCGCGGCCCCACAAGAGGCCTGAGAGCCATAATAGCAAACAGTGTGACCCCCGTACCCCTCGAACCCAGCCTGCTCGCCCACGAGCAGGAAGGAGCCAGCATCGTTCTTCACCAGGAACTGCGCCTCGCCGACCAGCGCAGCGCCCTGTCCGGCCCGCGCCGGGCGCAGCTCCTCGCCCTCCACGAAGCCCCCGTCTTCGTCGAGATGAAGAGTGGCCGTGGAGCCGGGCGGCAGCAGGAACCGCCCGTCTCGCGCCAGCGCCGCCGCGCGGCATTCGCGGCCCTGGGCGTCCACCGGGACCCATCGCTTCCGTCCGTACAGCAGCGAGCGGCTCAGCCTCCGGGTAGTGAAGCGTCTGGCGCTTCCCTGGCCCTCGACCTCCAACGTTCGTCCCATGGCATTCCCCTTTCTCGGTACCGTGTAGGGCCCCCGGTGCGTCGCCTTCGTCGATCCTCGTTCCGCGGGGGATAGCAAGGGAATCTGTCCGCGGGGGTGTGGTGGCTTCCAGACTCATTCCATGCGAGCCATGGACGGGCTAGCCTCCGTGCCGCTTTCGTTTCAGGAGCTTGACATTGGGCAAGACCGTGATAGCATGGCCGTCTGACGGGGTAGATAACAGGGGTACTCAGCGGATATGTACTTGGAGAAAGGGGTTGTTGCTACGGGCAAGCGTGACTATGATAGCGGGCCTGCATGTACCGCGGCCGAGCACGGCTCTCACGCTCGCAGGCACTTGCGCTCTGCGCAGGCTCTCCTTGCTTCGGCGTCCTGGCAGGACGCGCGGCATCACGCGCACGCCGCCGCAGAGAACGCTTTGAAGGCGCATCTGGCTCGACAACCTCACCGGGTGCCGAGGCTCCATGACCTCAGGGAACTCTACAGGCAAACGAAGGGCAAGGGGGAACCCTTTGCAGCAGCAGAAGCTGCGATCGAGCGTCTCGCTCGGGACCACCCCAGTAACGTCGGTCAGTGTGGGTGTGAGACACACGTGGAATCATCCTACAACCCCACGTGCGCATACTACACGGGGGAGCTCGCGCAGCAGTCGGTTGACGACGCAGAGGAGGTTCTGGGTTGCGCGGTGTGGGCGAGTCACAGCGGCAGGGAAGAAGTGAGCGCGTGCTGGGAACGCATGATCCCTGATGAGGACTAGGCTAGGTAGGCGGCACTCTGCCCCGCTACAGCCGTGCCTGGCCAACGAAGCGGTTGCAGTTCCTCAGCGCGTGTCAGCGGGCAATTGTGTGTTCCATGGCGTGCTCCAGCTTTGTGGCCTGCAGACCCCGTCCTTCCTGTAGCAACGCGGAAGCTGCCGAGGAGCCGTGCTCCTTCGCAGAGCGGGCAATGCTGGCGACGCCTACGCTTGACAGCACGCTGGGATGCGATGTATCTTCCGCCCACACGGGAAGGGCGTTCCGGCCGGCTCACCGTTGACGCTTCACCCAAGGCAGCGTCGCCGCTGCATCCCTCGGAAGTTAGGCCCATGGCCAGAGATCCGAACGAGTTCCTACAAAAGACCAAAGAGACCCTCGCCAAGCGCGCAGGTCAGCAATGCTCCAACCCTGGGTGCCGGCAGTCCACCAGCGGCCCACACGCCCAGGATTCGAGGGCTGTCAATATCGGGGAAGCAGCGCACATCCGGGGTGCAAGGCCGCGTTCGGCGAGGTACGACCCGAGCATGACGCCGGAACAGAGACGTGACATCTCGAACGGGATCTGGCTCTGTCGTACGTGCGCGAAGTTGGTGGACTCTGACTCCAGCACGTACACCGTGGAACTCCTGTTGGCCTGGAAGAGGCACCACGAACAATCCGTGCTGAGACCAAAGGGATCAGCATCAGCAGTTGAGACAAGGCAAGCGCTAGAGCGCTACCGTTCCTGGCTGGTGACCACCACAGAGAGCTTCACCGTGCCGGGGCTCAGCATTGCCCTACCGATCACACGCGCCTGGATACGTCTTCGTGCAATGGAAGGCGCTCAGCCAGATGTGTCACAGAGCAAGACCATGGAGGAGCGGATAGCTGAGTACCACGACTGGGGGCGACTGGCGCAACGGTATCAGCATGCTCACACCTTCGACGTGGAGCACCTCACGGACTTCAGCCGTTGCGTCGTGGTAGTAGGCGGCCCGGGAGCGGGTAAGAGCACCCTGCTTCGCCGGCTGGCGCATTCGCTATGTGCAAGAGGAAAGGCTGTGCTGTGGGCGAGGCTGCCATTGGTCGCCCAGTGTGTCAAGTCCGGCCGTACTCTGGACGACGTCATCCTCTCAGTGTCAACTGACGGTAGCGGAGTTGGTCTCGCGCTTCTTCGCCCCGCGCTGGCGAATCCGGATTACCTTCTTGTCGACGGGCTGGATGAATGCGATCCAGCGCGCGAGTCGACGGCCGAGGCCATTACCAGGTGGGCTGCCGGCCACGAGGGAACACGTGTAGTCATCACGACGCGCCCCATAGGTCATAATCCCGCATGGTTCTTTGGATGGCGACACGCGGAACTCCTGCCATTGGGTGACACAGAGGTCAGGGCGCATGCTCGAGATATACTCACGGTTGCGCTCGAGGAGCGCCGCGAGGACATAATGGAATGCTCGGGGCAGTTCCTTAGCGAGCTGAAAGACAACGAGATCGCGTCGCTCGCCGCTAGGAACCCACTGTTTCTGGGTTTCCTGCTCCAGCTCTTCCTGAACGGGGTCGAGTTTGCCCGAACCAAGGCGCAGCTATACCACAATGTCTTCGAGCAAGCCTTGCTACATGCGCGGCCGGGCAGGGACACGATCTCCCTTGATCAAACGGTGGCTTGGCGAGCCATCGAGGTCGCAGGGTGGCACGCCTTGCGCACCCCGAGCCTACGGGCAGCAGGCCTCGTGAATGCCCTCGGTTCGGATTTCGCGGAAGCTCTCGGACTGCCATCTCTTGCTGCGAGAACACAAGCTGAACGCGCATTGGAATTCTGGCAAGAGAGAGGATTCCTCGAGGAACTATCGGCTGGTAACGAACGGGGGGTGGCCTTCGTTCATCTCGCGCTCGCGGAGTACTGCGCTGGGCGGTACGCCGCGCAACTGGGTCCATGCGCTCTGCAAACTTGGGTTGATGAGACGCGACACGCCGCGAAGTGGCAAGAGGCGATCCTGCTGGCTGCTGGAGCAGGCGCTGGCGAAGCGATAGCCCAACGGCTACTGGAGTTGGATGACCCACAAGACCCTACGTCCGTGGAGGCCATCCTGGCCGCCAAAGTGTTGGCGGAGACTGCCGCCCCCAGCGCTGAGCAGTCCAAGCAAGTGATGGATGCCATCGGGAGTCGCCTGACCTCCTCGGTCCCATATCTGGTATTCGAGGCAGCTGAGGCAGCCATGTGTCTCACGAAGTCTGCGCCTGATGTTGTGGGTCCCGCTGTTCAGGGTCTTCTCTCCCATCGCCAGAACTCAACTCGGCTGGCTGCCGTCAGCTTGGCGTTGGCCTGTGGCGAATCCTGGATCCGTGTCGACACAGTGGAAGACGCTCTCGACTTCCTGTCATCAGAACCTGTCTACACGCAACGGAAGCGATCGGCGCTCCTCGGCGCGAGTGACCGTCTCCGCTCGGAGGCGCTTGTCCAGGCAGTGACGCGTGTGTTAGCAGGGACGCCTACTTCCGGAACCGTGCGGCATGTCGAGGATGTTGTGCTCAACCCGGGACTCAGCGTACAGGCGCTCAGGGAGTTGGAGACTGTACTGCGGGCGACAGGGAACGACGGGATTCTGGCGACGCAGCGTGAGAGGTGGAGAGAGCGACTATCGCGTTCCGGGCTCAACCAACTGAGGTTCCCTGAATATGCCAAGCGCGCGGATCGTGCGTTCCTAGAGGCGACGCTGGCGGCAGCTGGGAGTCCAGATGCGCCCCCGTTCAAAGGGACAGGTCGAGGTGACCTCGTGCAAGTGGGCGCTCTACTCGAAGCACTGGGGTTCTGGGAACTCGATCTACCCGCTTGGTCAGTGCTGGGGAGGCAAGACGATGCAGACGTGGTAGTTGCGGTTCTGCGGGGTGTGATGGAGGCAGCACGCATAGACAAGAGAGCTTTGGCGTCAGAAGCCACATGGGCTCTAGCTCACCTTCAGGAATCCGGGGCTCTCTCTGAGCTCTTCGATATGGTTGCCAATGTACCCGTCGAGTGTGATTGGGAGAAGGCACCCGAGGCGCAGTTGGACCCGATGCTGTTGCTCCGTGGCTTGATACACCCTTCCCGCGCAGTGGTGGTAGCTGCTGGCCGTCTCGTCGCATCTGGGGCGGGCGGCGCGCGCATGCCCGGGCTCGTCGAGGTGATCCTCCGTGGCGCCCCGGGTCTAACCATGCAGATCGTTGCCGCCTTCGCGCACGATATCTGGGGTAGCGACGCCATCAATGTCATCGTTCGTAGGCTCGAGGGAGAGCTGTCCGCCGGCTGCCATTGGCTCTTCCGTTGCATTCCGAGCTTGGACATTGGTGTAGATTCGGCCCGCGTGCGAGACGCGATCGCCCGGGGCCTCTTTGCGGATGAGCCACACGTAGCAGCAGGCGCTGCTGAAACCTTGGTCGCGCTCGGGTGTGGCGAATTGGGTCTTGCGGAAGACCTTCCGCGGCGCGCGTTGGAGCACTGGATGCGGAGAGGTTCGTGGTGCTCGCGATGCGGCGTGGCAGTCCATGGAGGCGCGTGCCGCCAGTGTCACATCGTGCCCCCTGATCCGCGGGGCGACCTGGTCCGAGCCTTGGCCGATCTTGGTGCCTTCGAGGTAGAGGAACTGCTCAAGTTGTCTTGTGAGGACCACCACGAGATACGGAGAGCCGCCTGCGACGCGCTCGTAGACCAGGCGGAGCGCAACACCATGTGTCTGACTGCTGTCCTGGACGCGGTACGGGTGGGCGCTGCCCCGCCGGACGTCTTGCGGAACGTACTGTCCCTTCCCCAGACGGCATTGGCGAGTGCGAAGGGACAGTTCGTAGCGCTGTTCACATCGGGTGTCCCAGCCGTGCGAGAGGAGGCATTAGGGGGCCTCACAAAGGGGGTCATAGCCAAAGACCAAGCAAGTGAGATCGCCAGGCAAGCGCTGCGTGACCCCGACCTCCTCGTGCGCGATGCAGCCGTTCATACGCTCCGCGCGCTCCGGACCAGCTGACGGCTCTGCGACAGGTTCCCGTACGGCTCAGACCGCGCCTGCTTGGAGTGCCCCGTCGGGGGCATTACTTGGGGCGGCTTGCCGGGGGCCACTCGGAAAGGCCCGATGCGGAGACCCGAGGCCGTCTCGAGCGGCATGGGGCGTCGACCGCTGTGGGTGCGAGGCCGAGCCGCTTTGTCCGAGCGGGGGCGGGGCGGTATAGTGGAGGGGGTGGCGAATGCGGGAGGACTCGGAGCTCTGGGTTCATGATGAGGGAAAGGATTCTATGGTGACGAAGGTGATTGCGTGTAATCTCCTGGCCGCCAGCGCTTCGCTGTCGGCGGCCGCGGAGTACTGGCAGGTGCGCGGCGGTATCCCGAACAGCCAGTTTTTCTTCAAGGAGGACCGGCGGGGGAATCAGTATCTGTTTTTCATCGGGAACTCGGTGCTGGCGGGAACGGGGCTGAAGGATCAAAGCCTGCGCTACTCGGCACAGATGATGAAAGCCATCCGGAAGCATTTCCCGCAAGCGGGTATCCGAGAGACGCGGCACATGCAGCCTGGGGGGAGCTGGTTCGGGCTGTATCGGTGCAGCCGGGGGCAGGCGGTGTTCGGCGAGGTGATCTGTAGCGGCCACCTGGCGATTCTGGACTTCGCGGCCGACGACCGCGGCGTGCCTGTCGAGCAGGTGAAAACGTCGCTCGAGGGCCTGGTGCGCCAGATCACGCGCTACCGCGATACGCACAGCCGTATCCTGGTGTATACGCTCACGCCCGAGATGCTCGCGGCCTACCGTGCGGGGAAGGTGCCCGACTACATCGCCGTTTCCGAGCGCATCGCGGACCACTACGCCATCCCAAGCCTGAACCTGGCGAAGGCCGCGGCGGACAGGATCATCGCCGGCGACATCGCGTTCGAGGCATTCTCCGCCGACGGGGTGAACCCTACCGATGCGGGCGCCCGCATCTACGCGGACGTGGTGGCGAAGTTCATGGATGCGCTGCTCACGGCCTGCCCGATTCCGGAGAAGCCGAAGCACACCGCGCTGCCGGCTCCGCTGTTCCCGGAGACTCACGACGGCGGCCGCATCGTGGCCTACGAGGATCCGCAGGTGAAGCGGTCGGGCGAGTGGGCGCCTGGGCAGGCGAGTCCCATCGGGCCGTTCCGCCACGTGCTCGTGAGCCGGCAGGCGGGGGCCACGCTCCGGCTGAAGTTCAAGGGCTCCGAAATCGGCATCCTCGACGTGGTGGATAAGGACTCTGCGTCGCTGGAGTATTCGGTGGACGGCGCCCCGCCGCAGACGCTCGCCGCGGCGAAGGACGTGGCGGCACCCACCCTTCGGCCGGTGGCGCTGGCCAAAGGACTCGACCGGGCGGCCGAGCATGAGCTGGTGTTGCGGGTCGCGTCGGCAGGCACGGTGCGGCTGGGCGGCTTCCTGCTCAACGGCACGGTGAGCGAGGCCTACGCGGGGATGACCGCGCTGGAGCGCATCGACGCCATCTACGCGGCCATGGACCCCATCGCCTACACGCCTCCGAAGGGCCGCTTCGCCCACATCCCGAAGACCCTGCGCACCCTGCGCGAGGGCGGCACGCTGCGCATGGTGCTCCTGGGCGACAGCATCATGGGCAACACGTCGGCGTCGGCCTTCGACCTGCTGCTGATGCGGAAGTATCCGAAGTGCAAGATCGTCAAGATCGCGTCGCTGCGCAGCTCCACAGGCTGCCAGTACTACTGCCAGGACAACCAGGTGGAGCCGTACGTGTTGCGCCACAAGCCCGATCTGCTGGTCATCGGCGGGATCACGAACCGCGGGGACTACGAGGCCGTCCGCTCCGTCGTCCGCCAGGTGCGCGCGAAGAGGCCCGAGACCGAGGTGCTGCTCCTCACGCCCGTCTTCGGTGCCATGAAGGACGACCACATCCGCACGTTCACGCGCGAGATCGACACGACGACGGACAACTTCCGGCGGGGCATGCAGCGGGTGGCGGCGGAGGAGACGTGTGCGTTCTTCGACATGACGGGCCCGTGGTGGACCTACATCCAGGGCAGCGGGAAGACCTACGGGTGGTTCATGGGCGACGCTGTGCACGCGAACGCCCGCGGCTGCCAGATCATCGGTCGCCTGCTCGAGGCCTGGTTCAGCGAGTAGGGAGCCCATCGGGTCCGGACGGCCCGCCAGCGCTTCGACAAGCTCAGGGCCACTCGGCGCGGCTTCTGGCCGGAGGCCATGAGCAAGCAGGGGGTCGACTAACGTCGACGCCCTGCGCGTCGAATGGCTCCCCGGCGAGGCCTCGGATTCCGAGTCCTGGTTTCACGGCTTCCGGAAGAGGTAGATCGCCCAGCCCAGGCAGTTGCGGCCCCAGCGGAGATAGGCGTCGCGACTCCTGTGGGTGTTGCGGAGCAGAGCCGCCACGTCGGGATCGTCTGGATGGTCGGCTGCATATCGCTCCGCAGCCTGCCATTGGAGCCCCTCGTAACGGTCCCAATCGTCCTGGTTGGCCACGAGAGTATAGAGGAGAGCGAGGCCCACGTCCTCACCAATGGTCACGTTCCCTGCGTGGGAGCCGCACAGGTTGGGATCATCGCCCGTGAGCTTCAGGTATTCCGGGGGCGGGTCGGTCATCCAGAAGGGCTCGCCTACGAGCACGAGGCCGCCGGGCCGGGTCATCTTCATCAGGGCCTCCAACGTGCCCCTGTGATTCTGGTACACCCAGGAGGCACCGATGCAAGAGGCCAGGTCCAGACTCTCCGGCGCATTCGGCTCGTACTCACCGCCGTCCGCGTGGAGCAGCTCGATGCGGTCGGCCAGGCCGCGGGTCCCCACGTTCTTGCGGGCCGCCTTGATGGTGTAGGGTGAGAGATCAATGCCCGTAGCCACCACGCCGTACGCCTCGGCTACGAGGCAGAGGAATTCTGCTTTGCCGCAGGCCACGTCCAAGACACGGCCGCCCTCCGGCAGCCGCAGGAGACCCACGAGCTCCCGGGTCTTCTCCAGGCTCAAGGGGTTCATGACCGTGTGGTCAGTGTGGGTGATGCCGTAGTACTTCCACATGTCCATGCCCAGGTCCATGGTCGGGCCCTTTCTATCAGTTCAGACTAGCTATACCGTCGGTGCTTCCTTCATCCACTGCTGGTGACTTGCCCCCAGCCGACGCTCATACTACCGCTTCCAGCCAGGCCACGCAACAAGATTCCCGACATGCGCTCTCGGTTCGCAAAGCCATTCCTTGGGTAGTGAAGTTCGTCCAAGCCGCGAGTTCGAAGCTACTGCTGGCCCCCAAAGCGAACGGGTTTGTTAACCCAGGTCTCTCTGTTCAACAGAGACTCCGAGAGTTCGCGACCGGTTTTTCGGCCAACAGGCTGGCGCTCAGCCTGCCTGCGGGTGACTGCATTCAGCCCTTCGACTACGCTCAGGGTACTCCGCCTCGCTTGCTCGTAAAAGCCCCCAAGAAAGAAAAAGACTCGCCCCACTTGCCCAGCACTTGTGCCGGCGAGCCGTGACGTCACCCGGTACTTGTACTGAGCGAGCGAAGCGAGTCGAAGTACTCCCCGAGTTGGACTCGAACCAACAATCCCGGCGCGCCGGGATTAACAGCCGCTGCCCGTGTCGTCGTCGCGAGGCGTTAGCAGCCTCTCCCGAACCCACCGGGCCGACTTCATACCTTTGATCTGCCTCTCGCGTCGCATGGCGGAGCTTCGCGTTTCGTGCAACTCCTGCCAGACCAGTCGCCAGGGGCCATGCCTTCGGGGGTACGTGACACCCTCCGCCAACGTCGCGTTATGCTGGTCGAGCCGGCGGCGCGGATCCTTAGTCTGGCCGACGTAGAAGCGCCCTTGAGGGTTCTCGAGGATGTATACGTAGAACATACTTGGCCTCAAATGGGCAAGGCCCTGCCGGTGACGGCAGGGCCGAGACTCCCCGAGTTGGACTCGAACCAACAACCTAGCGGTTAACAGCTGGTCGGGGTCAGCTTGCCGAAAAGCCTGGAAGCTACCTATTTTGCGTATGTTACACGAACTTCGAGGTTTCGCAAACACTGGCGTTCCGTGTCGCTTTTTCGCATCCTGTGGCGGTACGCGAAGCCCAAAACGGTATGAAACGGTATCTGTCGGTGACGCGTCGGCAGGTCCACCGGTCGTGCGCGCCCTGCCCGTTGGCTTGCTCCGCGGCGGGGGCCAAACCATCACCCGTCGTGTACCCTCCGGTGTTGTCGGGGAGCAACGGCCGACATGCACCACTCCGCGACCGTCGGTGACCGGGTCACCGACAGTTCGTGGGTGGACTGGCCAGAGACGCATCCCCATGGCTGAAGAAACAACGTTCTGAGGAGACAAGGACCCTTGACCACCGGATCGACAGTCTTGCCGAAAGATGTGGGTGGTGTGCAAACGATGTGCAGGCCGCGTTTTCGGCCTCGTTCCGAAGGGTGCGACTGATGTACGGGTGGTGGTCGGGCCACGTAGTTTGCCGGCACAGTGACGCAAGGGCAAAGCACCCCTGGCACAGGGCAACTGGCAAGCAAGTACACCATGCACGTCCGCGCCCGCTACAGCCTTGCTGGGTGAGGTGGCCGTTCGACGTATCCTCCACCGTCGGGGGCATTGGGGCGGCCTTATACAGATGCCGCCAGGGGGGATGGTGAACCGCTTGCGGACCTCACATCCGAAAGGCCAGACTGAGGGGCGATCTGTCCTACCAGAGCCACGAGCTGCAAGCACCGCTCCGACGGGCGATGCCCCGTTGGGCCCTTGGCGGGCAGCTTGACGCCTAGCTCACAATTGAGTAGTATCACATTGTGATATTTTCGAGGCAGCGATATGCCTAGGGCTTTTAGCAAGTTTCAACTGGATATCGGTCGACTCCGCCGCGAGATGGGAATGACTCAGCAGCGGTTTTCCGCGGCGCTGGGGATCTCACTGCGGGCTTTGCATAGCTATGAGCAGGGGTGGCGGGCCGTGCCGAGCTCGGTCGAGCGGCTGCTGCTGCTGCACTGGATCATTCACCGCAAAGGGCAGCGTCTGAACTCCATACGTTGCTGGGAATTGAAGAAATGCGACGCTGAGCGCCGTCAGCGGTGCTATGCTCACATAGCGGGCCAAGGCCACCTCTGTTGGCTGTTGACGGGCACTATGTGCGGTGGGGAGCCAACCGGCAGTTGGGTGGCGAAGCGAGAACGTTGCAGTCGTTGCGAGGTCATGCAGACGTTGCTGGCAGGTAGCCGGGCGCGTACGTCCTAGGACACCTTTTTTGGAGTGTCGGGGGACGATGACGGAAGCGGGTTCATGCTGAGCCTTCTGTGACCGGTCGGAGGGCAAGGCCGCTTTGAGTTACGGGGCCGGACGGTGTCAGAGAAAACCAAACATAGTACTGCTACGGGGGGCGCCGGCGTTGCCCTGCTGCCAGTGGGCAGAGAGCGTAGGGCAGATGGTGCGGGGATGGGGGCAGCCAGTGCGAGGGGGCGAGCCGAGTCGAACCCCCAAGCCGGAATTTACAGCGCCGATCCCGGTGGTGTCGGAGAAGCAGTGGTTGCGGGGCTTTCGGGAAGTTATGCCAATGGGGGGGGCAACGGCACGAGCGTGGTGCTGCGTTCTGGTCACTGGTGGTGGTCGGGGGCGGGGGTGTGCTTTTTGGCCGTAGTCGTGGCCACGGTGGCCTGGGGTTTGTGGGCCGGCCCGCTGACGGTTTCCATGTCGGTCGGGTCATTCGCGGTGGCCGGTGTCGCGGGGATACTGGCGGGGACAGCCGGGTGGTTCGTCGCAACACGGCGTATCGCTCGCGCACGGCGCACGGCGGAGGACTTGGCCAGGTTGATTCGAGCAGCGCAGGATCCTTCTGAGCCGAAGTATCAGTTCGACAACCCGCACTTGGTGACCTGTTGGCAGATGCTGGGGTGCCACAACGAAAGGTGTATCACTGCCGGTCGGCGAGGCGTGCGCTGCTGGCAACTGCAACAGGCGCTGCAAGACGATCATCCGCGGTCGTGTGAGCGACGGCGGGGACTGAGCGACTGTCGAGCGTGCAAGGTATTTCAGCTTAGCTGTCCGGACGACGCGACGGAGGCAGCCGAGGAGCTGAACAACATGCTGTTTCTCGTACGGAGGGAGGCCGAGCGGCAACGGGCCAACCAGCAGCAGATGGCTGAAAGTGAGAAGATGGCCGCCATCGGCCAAATGGCCGCCGGGGTAGCCCACGAGATCGGCAATCCGCTGGCGTCCATTTCCGCGTTGGTGCAGCTACTCCATCGGCAGGTCGACGGTGAATGGCCGCGTGACAAGCTGGCGCTGATTCACCGGCACGTCGATCGCATAAGCAGGATCGTGCGAGGAATGTCCGACTTCAGTCGCCCCGGACCACGGCTGCAGGAATTGTTCGGCCTGGATGAAGTAATCGACGAAGTAGCCAAACTGGCCCAGTTCGATCGGCGCAGCCGTGGCGTGCAGCTTGAATGGGGCGACGAGCCCACCGGCCTGCACATCTTCGGGATCAAGGAGGAGGTCCTACAGGTCTTCCTGAACATCGTATACAACGCGTTCGACGCGATGAACGGAAACGGTCGCCTGACGATAGCGACAAGCATCGGTGTGGATCACCTGACGGTCAGCTTCCGAGATACGGGCTCGGGCGTCCCGCCTGATGCGTTGCCGCACGTATTCGAGCCTTTCTTCACCACCAAGGAAATAGGCAAAGGGACGGGACTGGGCTTGGCGGTGAGCGCGCGGATCATGCACGAGCATGGGGGTCGGATTGTCATCGAACGCAACGATCCGGCCGGCACTACGGTGCACGTCCGCTTGCCGATCGATCGCGTTCAAAGCGGCCCGGCACGGGCAGAGCGGCAATACGTGGTACGTTCCCTGGGGGCAGGATGATGACTCCTACCATTCTCGTTGCCGATGATGAGACGTCGCTGCGTGAATCGCTGGCCCAAGTTTTGTCGGACGAGGGCTGGCGCGTGGTGGCATGTGCTGACGGCCGCAGCGCGCTGGAGCATCTCCAGACACAGGATATCGATGTTCTTGTCAGCGACATCATGATGCCGGGGTTGAGCGGTTTGGACTTGCTCCGACAGGCGGGTCAGGTGAGTCCGCAGACGCTGGTGCTACTGATCACCGCCTTCGGGAGCACCGAGTCGGCCGTGCAGGCTCTCCAACTCGGCGCGTGTGATTACGTCGTCAAACCTCTCATGCTGGACGATGTCATCGCTCGGGTTCGTCGGCTGCTGGAGCAGCGGCAACTTATCCTCCGGAATCAGCAACTCCGCCGGGCGATCGAGCTGCGTAACGACCATGAGTCGATCGTCGGCGACACGCCCGCGATGCGGCAGGTCAACGAAATGATCAAGAAGGTGGCGGGCGCGCCGTCCAACGTCCTGATCGCTGGCGAGAGCGGGACGGGCAAGGAACTTGTGGCCCGCGCCATTCACCAACAGAGCCTGGTCGAGAGTGGCAGCTTCGTTCCGGTCAACTGTGGGGGGATTCCCGAAAGTCTGGCGGAGGCCGAGTTTTTCGGTCACCGCAAAGGCGCGTTCACCGGAGCCCATGAGGACCGGATAGGATTCTTCCAGGCCGCCGACGGCGGCACGTTGTTTCTGGATGAGGTATGCTCACTGTCCTTGTCGGCCCAGGCCTGCATTCTTCGAACCATCGAGGACCGGTCGGTGGTTCCCGTAGGACAGAGCCGACCGATCTCGGTGGATGTGCGGCTGGTGGCGGCGACCAACCGCGATCTTGCCGAGGCTGTGGCCGAGGGCGAGTTTCGCGAGGACTTGTACTATCGGATCAACGTGGTGGAGATTCGGCTCCCGCCGTTGCGGGATCGGCGCGAGGACATTCCGCGTCTGGCCGAGCATTTCGTACACAAGTTCAACCGACAGATGAGGCGACGCTGCCCGGGGCTGACCGCGTCGGCTGTGCGGCTTCTCACGCAGCACGAATGGAAAGGCAATGTCCGTGAGTTACAGAACGTAATCGAACGGGCGTTGATTTTTGCAGAAGATCGGCTCATCGAGCCGCGCGACTTGCCCTTCGGTCTGCTCGACGAATGGGAAGACGGAAACGGCTTCGCCCTGCGGAGCGCCATGCAGACCTACGAGCGACAGCACATTATGACCGTTCTGGAACAGTGTGACTTTGACAAGCAGCGAGCGGCCCAGCTACTAGGCATCGGGCTGTCGAGTCTCTACCGCAAGATTGACCAATTGCATCTCTCACCCGCCCTGAGCAAAGACAACTAGGTCTGCGCGGCATCGTTGAACGCGTGTCGCTCATTCCTTTAAAAGGAGTGCGACGGACGGGGCGTCACGCTCTTCTCGAGCAAGACAAGAAGCAGAAAGGGGCGACGACTGGTGTCGCCGCCCCCGTCCGGTGCAAGGTTTGTCCCGTGAGTCTGGCTACAGCCCCTCGCCGTCCAGCAGATCTTCCATCTTGTCAAGAATGGAATCGACGTACTGCGGATTATGCACGCCAAGACTCCCGTCGTTCAGGACATAGTAATAGAGGAAGCGAATCTGTTTGATCTCATCAGACAGAGCGTCCTGATCGACCTCGGGGGGGCCGCCTTCCTCGGAGTATTCCCACGTGGACGGATCGCCCAGTCTGGCTTCGATCGCGTCGAGGCGGGCCTGTACCGAGGCATGCAGCGCGTCGGTAACGCCCTCGGCGTCGGCTGGTGACGGGTGGCACGTCGCGGCAGTGCACCCTTCGAAATTCACCTCGAAAGTATGGCCGCTGATGGTAGGTGCCTCCTCACTCTCGAAGTCCTTGCGGAACATATGGCAGGTTGAGCACTGTTCCGGCACGAAGGCGTGGATCGAACGCTGGGTCGGCACCAACGCCGCGGTTCCATCGGGCACGGGCATCTCGCCGGTGTACACATTGGCCTGCAGACTGTGGTGCGGAGGGCGCTCGAGTTCCTCCCAAGTCTTTCCGCGGCTGTGGTGGCACTGACCGCAGATGTTGTACCGATCGGGATTGGTGTTGGCCGCCTCGGTGCTGGACGGAGTTGGGCTGGCTACCTGAGGATACCGCAACTGGAAGTCGCGGCCGGCGTCGGGGTTGGCGGCGTTGCCCGTGCGCCCATGCGGATAGTGGCAGATAGCACAGGTGACGCCGTTCATCTCGCTCGGGTCCACTCCCTCCAGATAGTCGTCTCCGACAACTTCGTCGCCGATCACTGACAGGAGGCGGAAATCACCCGAATGACATACGCCGCAGCGATTGAAGGACTCTCCCTCGTTGAAGTACTCGGCGACGTGCTCAGTGACCTCAGCGTGGCCGGATTCCTCCCACTGCTCGAAGTTGGGATGGTGGACACCTTCGTGGCAACGTCCGCACAGTTCAGCACTAATGTCCTTGGGCGGACGGAGCGACTCGTCACTGACGTTCTGAATGTGGTCTTTGCCCGGGCCGTGACAGGACTCACAGCCAACTCCGGCCAGGTCGTTGGTTGTGGCACGGTCGACGAAACCGCCGGGCTCGCCGTACCCCACGGTATGGCAGGCCAGACACGACGTGCCCTCGTCCTGCCCGATGGCTTCCAGGGTTTCCAGGGCCTCGGCATGGAGGGTGTCCTCCCAGTCGTCATGAATACGCGTATGACAGAGGCGGCACGCCTCGGAGCCGACGTATTGGCCGGTGACTCCGCTGTTGCCGACGCTCCCGTCGTCCAGCCCAGGGGGCTGCACGCATCCTATGATGGCTGCTGCCACAGCGACTGCGGAAAGCGCACAGAGAAGCGCCCCTACGAGGTGGTGCGGTTGGGTCCAGAACTTACGCATCGTTTACGCCTCCCAAAACATCTCTTGGTCTGCCAGCCGGGGTCCTGGTTTTATCCCCTCCGGGCATGCAGACCACAGCCATAGCGTGTTTTGTCCTACCGATCCGAATGCATCTCCAAAGCGATGCTGCTGGCCGAGCGTACCGTCAAGGCAAAGGCGTTGCCGGTATCGTTGTGGCATCGCAGACACACGAAATCCACGGTTACAGCGGCTCGGCCCGCGGAATCCTTTTTCACACGCGTCCCGTCGGCAGTGAACATGGCGCTGAAGTCGACCTCGTCGGTGTTGATCCACCAGATGTGCGTCTTGACGTCGCCGATCCTGCCAAGGGGACCGGCCACCTCGGGCGGCGCCGCCGAAGCCGACTTCGTCGCGTACGGCATATGACAGCTCACACAGGAGAGAAACTCGGCGTAGTCGCCCCGTGCGAACACCTTGCCCTCGTGGAGGGCCATGTTTCTGTCGGGGTGGCAATCCTGGCACGTGTTGATGATTGCGTTTTCGGTGTCGTACAGGCTCGACGTGTGGGCTTCATGACACGTCACGCAGCGCAGTCGAGCGTGGGGGCTGGCAAGCAGTTCCTGGTATTGTTCGTAATTCCGGATGAAACCCCCGCTGGCGGGAATCACATCGACGTCATTACCTCGAGCGTGGCACGATCCGCAGAAGGCGGCATCAGAGTCCACGTAGATCGTTCCGTCTGTCGGGTTCGACGGATGCCTGCTGCCAGGTCCGTGGCAGGCCTCACACTGGACACCGGGTTCGGCCCACGTGCCTTGTATGCCGCCGAGACTGTCTTGCTGTCCGCTACGGCTGGGACCGGTGGTGTGGCAAGCGAAGCAATCGTAGGCATAGGGCTTGGGGCTGGTTTGATCGGACTCGTAGCTGACGAAGCCTGGAACGGTCCCGTTCGGCAGGAACTCCAGGTTCCACTGGGTGTTCACGCCGTCGACCCCGTCGGTCATGAGGTAGCCGTCACTGTCGAGGAAATAGGCCTTCCAGTGGAAGCCGCCGAGCACGTAGGTGATATCTGACCATTCCCCGCCATCGGGCGGGTCGGGGACACCCGCTTGCCTGGCGGCGGAAGGGAACACCGGCCCGGTTCCTGCGAGTTTGCTAAGCATGTGACTGTGCCCATGCAGCCTATGCACTGCGTCTACTCCAGGGTGACACGCCCGGCAGGCAGCGGATCCAATGTAGGTCGCTCCTCCGTTGGTCGGGTCGCTCATATTGGCTTCGGGAGGCACCGGGATCAGGCCATCGACACAGCCGGTCAAACCGAGGCCCAAAGCCACCAGGGCTAGTCCCAACCGGCTCAACCACAGGCTGTAGACTTTCATGCTTCACGGACACTCTCGGGCGGCAGTGCAGCCCGAACAACACTTCCACGTATACGTCTACTCAGCAAAGGTCATGCCACGCCATGATCATCGCCCGTCGCGGTTTTAAGAGGCTCTCTATGGTCCTCATTGGATCGGAACGCGGTCTATCGGCGCTGCCATACCCCATGTCCGGCGCTCAAGAAGCGGGGCGGTGGCCATAGTCTCGCCGGCTGGGCGTGGCCCGACCGAGCGGCGCGGCACGATGGTTCGCAGGGCCCGCGCTATCGGCGGCCGGCCCGTTCCTATATGTGAGACAACGGCGAGCATGTCGTCCCCAACAATGGGAACGATCGCAGCTGACGGTCCGGCTGGCTCAAGGCGGACCGTATCGGAAATCCAGGTGAGTCACCCCATGGCAGAGAAGGGTGCAACTGCCTTGGAATCGTCCCAGGTCGCGGAACCGTACGCCGCCGGCGGGTGCGGCAACAGGCCTCACGATCGAGCGATCGAAGTTGATCAAATGGCTGTGTTCGATGGCGCTGCCCGGCACGCCGTGGGGCGCGTGGCAGGCGCTGCAAGGCGAGCTGCTGTTGACGATGTGACGCCGGTGAAAGCTGAAGCTCTCGTCGTTGAGGATGCTGTTCCGGTCGTGACAACGGTAGCAGAGGGCGTAGGCCTGCGGGCTTTCGGAGGTGAAATCGCGCGTGCTGTATTCGGCAGCCAGAAGAAACGCGTTGTTCGACCCGTGCGGGCCGTTTGCGGTGCCGAGGCCGGCGGCGGCGGCGCCGTCGGCGTTATGACAGTCCTGACAACTGATTCGCCGTCCTCGGAAGCCCGGAAGCAGACTGGGCACACGTGAACCGCGGCTGGGGGTGGCGATCGGGTGACGGCTGGCTGCAATAGGCGAGATCTGTCTCCGTATGTTGGGGCGGTTTACACTCCGGACAATCGACCCACGGATGCGAACGGGTCTGTCACCATGGCACCGCAGACAGATCTGGTAGTAGAACGTTGGCTTGTCGACAGGTCTGCCGGCGATGTTCACACCAGGCACACCTTCCATGGGGCCGGGCACCGCGACAGTACTCTGCCGCGTCAGCAGACGCGGGCGGCCTGGCTGCACCGCATGGGGGTTATGACAGTCGACGCATTCAACATGTCGCCGGATTGGCTCGACCGGTTCGGCGGGGTCGTGGACACTGCGGAGGCGCGTGCCGCTGTGGTTCGAGCGGCGACCGATGACGGCGGTGACGTCGGTGGCCACCGAGCCATCGTGGCATGTGAGGCAGTTGTCCTGGAGTCGGGCGAATCGCAGCAGGCGCTCTCGGCCTTCGGCTCCGTGGATCCGATGGCAGGCCAGGCAGGCGTTGTCGCGCATGCTTTGGTAAGGCAGGTCCTGCCGCGGATCGCTCAGCCGGCCACGAAGGCTGCGTGGGCTGCGGGCATGTGCGCTAAGCGGCCAGCCGTCGAGTTGATGACAACTCGTGCACATCGCGCCGCCCCGGTCGGTGACGGTCAGGAAGTTACCGAGGCCGTTGTCGTGGGGATCGTGGCAAGTGGTACACTGCACTTCGCTGTGCGGGCCGAGTTTCAAGCGACGGCTGATTGTCTGCGGGTCGCGCAACTGTTGGTCGGTGTTGGACAGGGCGCGATCGTATCGAAAGCCGATCGGGTGGTCGTCAGACAAGTCGTTGGTGAGATTGCCTGGTCCAGGGGGCATGACGTCGACGTTGACGCGGATCGGGTCGGTGGCGGGGCGGCTGCGGACCAGTCCGATTGCCAGCGATCCGTCGTGACAGCTCAGGCACATCTTGCTGGGCCCGGTAGGCTGATCGATTCGGGCGTCGGTCGTGCTGGAGCGGTAAATGCGGTAGTGCGTGGTTGGATTATGGCGGTTCCACAAGGGTGTGGCTGCTTCGGCGTTGTGCGGTGCGTGGCAGAAGATGCAGATGCGATCCTCATCGATCGCGCGGACCGGGCCGGGGCCCTGCGACGACAGGTCGTGCGGACCGTTGGCGATGTGCTGTTGCGCCGTCGCACCGGTCGCAATGGCGAACACGGCCAGGACTGAAATCCGTTGGTTCATCCAGCCTGCTCCCCAATCAGGTCAAACACCTGGACGCGACGGTTGTAGGTGTCGGCCACCCAGATGCGGTCGGCCGCGTCAATGTGGATGCCAGCAGGCAGCCAGAACTGACCGGGCGCCTGCCCCTCGGTGCCCAGGGCCATCAACAACCGTCCTGCATCGTCGAAAGTCTGGAAGTTCTCGAAATGCGCATCCACGACGAAGATGTGGCCCCGGCGGTCACAGGCCACACCCTTCGGCAGAGCGAAGTCGCCCGCCGCATCGCCCTTGCGCCCGAATGCGGCAAGGAAGCGCCCGTCGGTGTCGAACCGCTGCACACGGAAGTTCATCGTGTCGGCTACGAGCAGCCCCAGGCGGTTGTGCCAGCACAGCGACGTGGGGAAGTTCAGCTCACCGGGGTTGGAGCCACGGCGCCCGAACGTCTGAAGCACCTCACCTTGAGGCGAGAAGCTGAGGATTCGGTGTCTCGCGACGTCGGCGACGTAGAGCCGCTCGTTAGCCGGACAGTAGGTTACGCCCGCGGGTCGACCGATCTGTCCCGCGCCCCAGGTGTGGCGGTAGAGCCCTGCTCGATCGAAGACGTGGATGCAGCCGGCTCCGGCGTCACTGACGAACAGCACGCCTGGAGCCAGCGCTACGTGCGTGGGTCTGTCGAGTCGAGAGGCGCCCGCCTGGGCGATCACGGTCACGCGACGACTGGCGAAATCAAACAGGACGACGGCAGCCAAGCCCGGGTCGGCCACGTAGAGCCGTCCGCCCTCGTGGGCCACGTCTGAGGGGGCAACCAGGGCGGTGGTTGGGGGCCTGCCGGTCAGCGCGAACCCGAACTGTTGCCACCCGCTCTCGGACGGCTTGAGGTCATCGGCCGACGACAACTGGCCGACGTATCGGATTCGCGGCGGGTCGGGCGGCGCGGGCCATGCTCGAGGCGGCGTGACAGGGGCGAAGATCATCCCGGCCGGGCGTCCACACCCGACAGCAAGCAGGACCACAGCCGTTGCCGCGATGCCGTTGAAAGCTCTGCTCATCGCCGACGCCTCAACAGATCGGGGAATTCTCGCCGCACTTTGAACCACAGTGACACGCCGTCGTCGTCGGACGAAGCGATCCGCAGTGCATCGTATTCAACCTCCATGCTGAGTGTAAGCTGACCGATGCGGTACGCCAGCTCGCTCTGGACATCCACGCCGTGTGTGTCCCCTCTGGTGGTGTCATGTTCGAAGCGGTAGGCCACGGCCGTGCGAAAGCTCGCCTTGGAATTGAACTCATGACGGTAGTCGAGTCCGACGTCAAAGAGCGATGCGTCGCGGTCCACAAACTGCCGGAAACAGAACTGGGAGAAGCGAAGTCTCAGGTCCAACTGGTGGGGTGGCTGCTTGAGGACCTGCCAGTCGGCCGAGAAATGTCCGGCCGTGTACGGCTCGATTGTCTCGTCGTTGATTTCGAACTCGGTACCGGCAGACCAGGCCGGCCTGCGGTACGTCAGACCAAGGCGATGACGGTTGAGACGATCGGGCTCGAATCCCAGCGGATCCGACTCACTCAGTCGCTGCTCGCGGAACGTAACGGCGTAGTAGGGCGTCAGACCGTTCTTGAAATCCTGCTGGATGCGGGCGCTAACCTCGTGCGTTTGTGTGGTGCGTCCGTCGTTGGCCGTATAGAGATAGTGGGCGAGCACGGAATCGCCATCTGCGATCCGCCCAAAAGGCAGGCGTATCAAAGCCGTCCGACCGTCGCGATGAACGGTGACGTAGTCGCTGCCAAGAATGAATACGCGGCGTCGGTCCACGCTGGTGACGACCACGCTGGCCGGGATCACGTTAGGCCGATTCAGAAACGCCGGCAACGGATCCCGCAGGCGATGCGATTCATTGACCACGACTTGCGTGCCCCGGTCCTGCCGGAACCGTTCATAGTCGTACCAATACCCCAGGTTGGCCGAGAAGCGGCCCCATCGGTTGGGGCGTCGATAGTTCCAGTGCACCGACCCACCTGCGTTCCAAACCTCGTCGTTCTCGTCGCTTTCCTGGTGCTGGCCGAAAAGCTCGAGTGTAGACGTCAACGCGTCGCGCCAATCGTGCTGCAGGTCGAAGTCGCCACGATGTGTTCTGGCGGTGACGCCCTCGAAGCTGTAGCGGTTGAATTGATACTTGTATTGCGTCTGTAGCGAATCACTGTGCATCAGTTTCAGTTGAGGTCCAACCTCCAGCAGGTCAAACGCCAGGTCGCCCTGCTCCTCCTGGTAGTAGAGCATCGTCTCAAGGCGATGCTGTCGGGCGGAGCCGAACAGGATCACATCGGACACATCCAGGTGGCTTCGCGTGGCCGCAAACTCGCGGGGACTGCCGGCATAGTTCTCGCGTAATCGCCCGTATTCGGCGTCAATACGAAGTTCGTGATACTCGCCTAATTCAAATTCCGACTCGACCCGCGCCACTCGTTCGCGGAGATCTTCGTTGTCGAAGGTGTCGGCCCTGCCATCGTAGTCGTCACGAGATTCCTCGAGTGTGAGCCGTATGGTTGCTCGGTCGGTGACCCACTGACCCATCACGCCTAGGCGTGTGCGATCGTGACGCAGGCTCGGCAGGAACAGTCGGCTGATCCGGTCATCTTCGCGCTCGGCATAGAAGGCGGCGGAGAACGGCTTGTTATCGAACAGGTCCACATGCACGTCATATTCGGCAAGCCATCCGGCATCGTTGTCCCGACGGTCGAGGCCATCGCGTTGCTCGACGGCACGCTGCTGGTCGAGACCGAGGCGCAACCCAACGTCGAAGCGCAGGAAACCGGGGTCGACCACGTCACCTTCGAGCCGCAGGCCCAAGGTCTCTTCGAAGCTCAGGACGGTGTTTCGCTGTCGGTAGGTTCGGCGCCCATAGGCGGGACCGCGCCGCCGATCCTTGACCCGCCGCCAGTCATACCGCGACTCGATTTGCAGATCGCCCTCGAAATAATTCAGGTGCAGGTAGCCGGGTGTCGCGGAGGCCGTGGCGGGCTGGGAGGTCGCTGCGGCATGAGCTAACGACGCCGCCAGCGCGCACACCACTGTAAGGGGCACGCCGAGGCGCCAAACGCGCGCTCGACCACCCCCGGATCGGCAGGCCTTTGCACGCCGCCCTTGGTGCTGTCGCGCGCTACTTCGCCACGCGCGTAATCGTGGCCGATACTGCAAAAAAGTCACACGTTCCGCCGTCGGCGCTCTCACCTGCCAGGACAGGCCGGAAACATCGTTCCAGACCCGCACCTGTGACCTCGCCACATACGGCACGTCATCGCTGACGGCAGATACAAACGCCGTGCCAGCCCTACTACCGCCTTTTGGGGGCGACATCAATCCATACGAACGGGGTGCAATGGCCTCGGGGCTTGCGAAAACCGCTGTGAATGGGTTGCTTGGTACGCGCGACCTCGGCGTTTCGCCGGCGCGTGAGACTGCTCGCCCGGCAACCGAGAGCGGCTACATCGCAGCTTTCTCGATTGTAAGAAACCGAGCCGCCCGCACGAGGATCGCGAGAAGATGTGTACGTCGTAACTTGTTTGTGTACAGGCTCTAACACGGCCTGCCGGCGTGTGGGGAGCCTGCAATGTCGCGGAGGGCAACCTGTGGCACGCTCGTTGCACGTTGGCCCGTAAGCGGATTATTCTGGTGGTCGGCCGACCACCTGCATCCGGGCGCGTGGTGCAGACCACCGGCGCCGAGAACGATCCGCGGGTTCGGAACGGACGCTTACAATGCTTCTTCGATTCCTCGGCTCGGTCCGCTTGGCCGTCGTATTGATGGCGGTTTTGGTGTGCGCCTTGATTGCCGGCACGCTGTGGGAGAGCGCCCGCGGTACGGCGGCTGCCCAAGCGGCGGTCTATTGCGCACCATGGTTCATCGGTCTGCTGGGGCTTCTCTGTGTCAACGTGCTGGCCGCGATGCTGGTGAGGGTGCCTTTCCGGCGTAGTCAGACGGGGTTTGTCATCACCCATGCGGGCATCCTCGTGACGCTGGGCGGGTCGTTGATCACCTACCACTGGGGCGAGCGAGGCTGGCTGAACCTGCCCCAGGGCGACACCAGCAACCAGATGGTCACTTCGCGGCAGGTTTTGTCTGTAGCGTCGGGCGGGTCGGTTCGAGAGCTTTTGGTCAAGGTCGACCCGACCGCACCGGGCCGCGGCCTGCCCCGTCGACTTGCGACGGCCCACGGCGCAGAATTCGTCCTCCAGCGGTATCTGCCGAACTCTCGCTGGCAGGAGGGCTACGAGCCGGCAGAGCCTCCTGCTCCGCCGGCGGTGAAACTCGTGCTGCATCACCAGGGCGCGCAGGTGACGCGATGGCTGTCCACCGCGTCTGAATCGAGCCGGGTCGCGCAGGTCGGGCGTGTGCCGGTCAGCCTGCGGCTTGGCGAAGCTGCCGATTTGCAGGCCTCGCAACTTGCGGTCGACTCGAGGTCTTCGCCGGACTCCAACGAGGTAGCGACGTCCGGGCCCTCCGCTTTGCGTGACAAGGGTCACTTGCAGGTGGAATTGGAAGGCACGAGATGGACACTCGCCGTCGCCGACGAAGCCAACGAGGCCGTCGCGCTGGGCGATACGGGCTTGTCTGTCAGGATCGTCGAGTATATGCCGCACGCCGTGGTCGGACCCGGGGGCAGCGTCGAGAACGAGTCAGACCGCCCGGTGAATCCGATGGTCGTGTATGAGACAATCGGTCCTGACGGGGCCGAACGAGGCAAGGCGTTTGCGAGATTTCCAGGCTTTTCCAAGATGCATCAGCGGCAGTCGAAGTATCCCGCGCTGGACGTTCGTTTCGAGGCGCCGGCGGTGCAGAACGCGGCGGGCGGACTCGAATTCATATTGATGCCCGACGGCCAGATGCGGTTCGTGCTGCGGGCGCCCGGTGTGCCGGACGCTTCGGGCACGGTTGCTGTAGGCGAGCCGTTAGCGTCGGACGAGTTGGGTGTGGACCTTCGTGTGGAACAGATCTTGCCGCACGCGCGTGCCGTGGCCGAGCCGCAGCCTCTACCCTACGACCCGAAGCGCGACGGAGAAGGCGCCTCGCCCTCGATCCAGGTGCTGTTACGGCGCGACGGCGCCCAGCAGTCAGTCTGGCTGCCTTTCGGGCGCAGTCGCACGGTGGAGTTGGGCGATGACACGCTGGAACTGACGTTCGGTCAGCAGCGCAAGAGGCTGCCGTTTCAAGTTCGCCTGGAGGAGTTCGCGATCGATCGCCATCCGGGCACCCAGCAGCCGGCGATGTTCCGCAGTCGCGTCGTGCTCACCGACGCGCAGCACGGCGTCGAGATGCGCAAGGCTATCGAGATGAACGATCCTCTCGCGTACCGCAACTTCGACCTGTATCAGAGCAGCTATCGTACCGACGGCACGCAGATGGTGTCGGTGCTGGGTGTCTCTCGCGATCCTGGCTGGTCGATCGTACTGGTCGGCTACGTGCTGCTGATGGTTGGTATGGCTGTGACCCTCGGCACGCGTGTGCGCCAACGAGGCTGGCAGGCCGACGATGGGTCGGACGGAGGGGCGATGTGAGTGCACTGGCCACTCTGTTGCTGTGCGTGACGTTGGCGGCGTCGCCAAAGCCGGCGTTGCTGCGGGTGGAGCCGGCCAGGACGCTGCCGATCCAGTTCGACGGACGTGTCATGCCGCTGGATACCTATGCGCATCGCACGCTCGAGACGATCAGCGGCGGTCGTTACGG
>Ga0272442_10002842_pt1 | contig 24680 bp, 14 predicted proteins | sample SSMForm2O_FD_200262 | JGI IMG/M metagenome (GOLD analysis project Ga0272442, IMG submission 200262) | Marine sediment archaeal communities from Little Sippewissett salt marsh, Falmouth, MA, United States - SSM-Form-2O | ecosystem: Environmental > Aquatic > Marine > Wetlands > Sediment ... | reverse complement strand
TGTTGACGGACGAGGAGGAGGGGCGCGAGCGGGAGTACAAGCTTGCGACGTACTTCCAGATATTCGACGGTGTGAAGAAGCATTACGAGACGGTCGAGTCGCTCCTCGGCTCCGAAGATGATTAGACCGTCGTAGAGAAGAAGATATAGGCTTGGCAGGAGGAAACAGGCAATGGCAATCATACCCGACCCGATTTTCTTCAGGAAACTGAAGAGAAACTCCGGCGGTAAACGCAAGATAATAAATTTCGCCAATACCGAGAGCGAGAGCGTCAAACTGACTATCTCTGACATAGAGAAGCCCGAGTGGCTGGAACTTGAGGGAATTTACAGAGGCAGCACGCTTGAAATAGGCCCGAAAAAGAAGAAGCCTGTAATAGTGGATGTCAATACGACGCACAAGTATTTTCCGAAGGAAGCCACACACGACGGTGTCGTGCTGATTGAATTCGAAGAAGGCGAAAAGCTCGAGATATCGGTGATTGTTCAGGAGATAATCGAGGAAAGCCTCATGTTCAGGGGGGTTTTCGCCGTGGACTTCGGGACGACCAACTCCTGCTTCGCCTACAAGGGCAAGATAGGCAAGAGCGGCAGCATCGAAGATGCGCTCAAGCGCGCCGACTCATCACCAGAGGTTCCGTCGCTGGTATTTTTCAGGGATGTATCGAACAGGGAAAATCCGGGCTATGTTATAGGCAACGATGCGAGATACGATATAAAGGAATATTCAGGCCAGACGTATTCCTATTTCATGAGCATCAAGCGGCTCCTGGGCGACGACAAGAGCTTTATCGTGCTTGACCAGCATTCGGGAACGCGGCGCGAGCACAGGCAGAAATGGCACGTAGAAGATATCGCGGCATTTATAATCCGCGACATTATCCGCAGGGCGGAAGAGCAGGTCGGAGAGAAGATTACGCAGGTGGTTGCGACCTATCCGACCCTCTTTAGCCAGGACAGGAAGATGGCCGTGAAAAGGGCGTTCGAGCGGGCGCTTAAGTCTCTCGGTGTCGAGGTGGACGAGGATTCCGTGAAGATGCATCTCGACGAGACGAGCGCGGCGGCTTTCAACTATATCTACGGGACGTTTCTCGAAGAGTTCAAGAGGTTTGCCACTCTGAAGAAAGAGTGCCAGCTTCTCGTCTATGATTTCGGCGGCGGCACGGTGGACATATCGCTCGTGGATGTCTCGATTTCACGCGACGAAAAAGGAAAGCTTCATATAGACACTGAGCTCAAGGGATTGAGCGGGGAAAGCTACTACGGCGGCGACAACGTCACCTTGGAGATGTTCAAAATCCTGAAGAACCGCATGGTACTCGCGGGCGCACATGCGCTCGAGGGTCTGCTGCCCAAGGAAGAGGGTGAAGCTGAGGAAGAGGAAGAGAAGGCGGACGATATCTGGGGCGCGCCGGCCAAGGGCAAGGCGCAGGAAGAAGAAGAGGAATTCGACGTTTGGGGCGCGCCGAGCAAGGAATCAAAGGAAGCTGAAGAAGATGCCGTCGAGGAGGAAGACCCGTCGGTGGCGGACATTATAAACATGATCGAAGAGGATGTCTGGAAGAACGCAATCGCTACTATTCTGAAAGAAGAAGCGATTATCAACCGGCTGATTAAATCGGGCATCAGTATCGGCGACGCGGTTGTTGCGCAGGAAGAGGCTGACGGTACGTTCATTGCGAACGACCAGTCACGACGGCGCGCGAAGCTGCTCGAAGATGCAATCGACGTTTTCCTGCCGACGAAGTACGGCCTTTACGAAGACGACGACCCCATGAAAGCCGAGCTGGCCAGGAAACTTTTCTACGATATCTGGCACGAGGCCGACATGCTCAAGATTCGGCTTTCCATGAGCAAGACCGGCAACGAGAAGGTTTCCGGCGTGCTTAAGAAAGTCGCCAAGTACATGAACGTAGACCCCATAGTATTTAACGAGATAGAATTAAGCATCGAGGACCTTGACAATCACATCGAGCCGCTGATTGAAGAGACGGTGAAAAAAGCTCACGAGCTTTTCAAATCCGTTCACAGCCAGGCGAGCGGCGGGCTTATGGTGAGCAAGGGCGCAGCCAGCTCGGACGGCCCGGAGCTTCGCATAATTCTCTGCGGCAACTCGTCCAACCTGCCTATAGTCAGGCGCAAGATGCTCGAAGAATTCAAGATAAACGAGAACGAGCTTGTCATCAACCGCAAGGAGCTCAAGACGGGCACTGCGGTCGGAGCTTGCGAAGAGTTCATGCTGCGAAGGGATTTCGGAGAAAGCGGCCTGATAAGCTATACTTCGAAAGGATTCCTCGACAGGCTGCCCTATACCGTAGGGCTATTCAACCGGGAACTCGTCCTTCAGGGCTATGAAAAGGGATTCTGCCCGGTATTTCCGCGAGACGCGGAAGTGGGCGCGGACAAGGTGCTCGATGAAGCCAATTTCTCCCTGATACATCCAGGCATGAGCGAGTTGCCGATTTACGCCGATTATCACGACGGCGCGCTTCCGCATTATATCGGCTGGTTCGATTTTTCGAACCCCAGCGGGATGCTCGAAGAATTCGAGCCCGACCCGGAGGCGAAGGACAAAAACAGCTCCGAGGACCAGGAAGGCAAAGCCTACAAGATACGCATTGACCTGATTGAGAACCGTCAATTAAGGGCGGTTGACATGGGAACGGGAGAATATTACTCGCTGATATCCAGCAAGGAGAGCTGGAAACCAGAGGCGTTTCCTTTCTCCGGATACCATTAGCGGACTATCGGCGAGTTGTCTGGGGCGATTAAACTATTGCTCTGAAAACGGGACGGTATGATGGCTGAATTAGCTGATTTGTTGAAAGATATAAGGCAGCTTCTGATGACTCTGTCGGACAAGTTCCAGAAGCTTTCGGACAGGATATCGGACACCGAAAAGCCCGAAGACGAGGTAGAGGCTGTCACCAGAGACTTTTCTGATGATATGCCGGAATCGTTTGACAACCTCGATGATACTCAGTCTCTCGAACCTCCGCCGTTCGATGGCGATTTGGACAGTCTCGAAGAAGAGACAAAGGCGTTCGAACCCGAGCAAGAGACTGATCCGGACGAGCCGAAAACATCCGAGATGGAAGCGGTCAAAGACGACCCCGGCAATGAAGAAGAGGAAAAGGAGCTTGTCCCGCCGCCTTCGGAGAAAGGCGCCATGCCCCTTCTTCAGAAGTTGGTGCGTTTGCAGGAGATTGTCAAAAAGAAGGGCCTCGAAGTTTCGTCGAAGGACTTCGCGTTCATTCCGAAGTCGACCGAGGTCTATAACTCCCTTGCCGAGGGAGACCGAGTGGGCCCGAAGGGCGGGCGCATTATCCTCGATTGCATCAATTTCCTCGACACGATTCAGTACAAGTACCCGGGAGAGTATTACAATCCCCTTCGCGAGGCTGTTTCCGCAATGATACGTTCTCTATCCGAATTCCTCAGCCGCGAGGTTGGATACAAGGTTTTTCCCATTGCCGAGAAATCGCGAAGCGACATAGAGACGACTGTCTTCGATTACGCCTCTGCTGCGCAGGAAAGGCTTACAAACTCGCCTGCGACTGCAGGAACGGTGATTGCGATTCGCCGGAGAGGCGCCATTCTCGACAAGGATGTCGTGCGCAAGGCCCAGCTACTTATCGGTTCAGGGGATGAGACTGAAATCAGCAAGGTGCTGGACGCCGGTCTCGATGCGGTATCTTCGCTTAAAGCAAGCAGCGAGCGCGCGGCCGATATGAAACTCAAAGCGATGAGCTCGATTATCGAGTGGCGCGAAAAGCTTTACGGAACGAGCGAAGACCACGCTCTGACCGTGGCGAGATATGCGCTTAATCTTCTTCATACTCTTGAACACCCGGTTGGCGTCAAGCCGGACGAGCTTTTTCCAGGCGGGCAGATGGGCAGGCTCAAGAAAGTGAACGGACGATTCACGTCGATTATGCGTGCCGGCGGACTGAGCGAGATACTTGTTTCGGTGGGCGGCATGTTTGATGAGAGCTACGACCCGAGCAAGTACGAGCGGAAAAAAGTTTCTTCGGACAAACCCGCTGGTACAATCGTCGGGGTGTTGAGAAAAGGATTTCTTGATAAAAACGGAATCCCGGTTCAGAAAGCAGTAATTGCAGTTAGCGGTAGCTGATTCGCGCTGGCCGGGCGGACTTTTACATTTTATATTTTGTGGTTATCGTCAGTTGTTTTTAATAGCGCCCCTTCGATAAGAGGTGGGAGATGAGAGTGAAGGTTTCAAATTATCTGATTGCTGCTGCCGTTATCTTTGTTGTTATCGGCTGCGGTTCTTCCCGCATAGGCGGGGTTTTTTCTCCGGAAAGCTCGAAAACGCTTCTCGTCGCGGTCGACAGGTCCAAAAGTATGTACCTGAACGACCCCGACAGGCTCGGGCCCGAAAGTATGCAGGCCATGCTTGCCATGGCGGCGCCGGGAGCGAATTTCGGCGTGATGGCCTACTCGGAAAAGGCCGAGGAAGTGGTGCCGCTTGTCTCCCTTATAACCAAAGAGGACAGGAAAAAGATTTCGGAGATTATTTCGAAGTTGACCCTTAAGGGCAAAACCGACTTTGAAGTGGCTTTCCAGAGCGGCGGCAACCTGTTCGGCAAAAAGACGGCTCCTGAAGGCTCGTCGCTTGTCCTCCTGACGGACGGGCAGCACAACAGTGGAGAGGTCGATACAATCCTTGCGGCGGCCAGGGGGTTTGAAGAGAGAAAATGGAAGATTAACGCCCTTGCGGTAACGCCTTCGAGGAGACTTGCACTACTGAACAAGGTTACCGGTGAGACGGGAGGAAAGTCATACCGGGTCGTAAACGCACGCGAAGGAATCGACGCGTCGCTGCAAATTGCCGCCGATGCGGAGAAGATGTTCGCATTTCTCGGGGACTACAGGACTCTTGCAGTTCTGCCGGGAACGCAGAACATGCTGGTGATTGCGATGAAACAGTCGGCGGACACCGGCTTTGTTTCGATGCTCCCTCTTGCGCAGGAAAGCGGAGGACAGGCCGTAACCAGGAACGACCCCAACATATACGCATATCCGGAGCAGCCCGGCACGGGGTCGCCTTTCGATATCGTGAATATTATGGAACCCGTCGCGGGCCTTTATGAAATAACGAACCAGGGTGCTGCGGAATGTTCCTATATCCTCTGCAATCTTCCGGTTTCGGTATATTTCGTGGAGGGCTCGTTAAAGGATGTATATGATAAGGGCGAGCTGGTAAAGGTTACGGTTGCGGTTGATACGGCGAATACGGAATTATATGAAATGATAAAAGCTTCCGGAACCGTCCAGATTCTTGCGGAGCCGAAGGGGCCGGGCAGCAGGATGGAAAAGGTTCTTGAGCTTACCGAGCTGGAGGCGAACGGTTCCACGTCGCTTATTTTCTCGGGAGACCTGCCCCTGTTTTCCGGCGGCTCTGAGCCCGTCGAATTCAAGCTTACCGCAACTTTCGCCCTGAATTGCGCACACGACGGCGTATGGCTTCAAAAAAAGCGCGCGAGCATCAAGGTGGCACCGGGCGGATCGGTTATCACGGCCATGCCTTCCGAAATTGATTTCGGGCACCACTGGTCCGATGAAGAGCAGATACAAAATCAGTTTGAAGTTTCTTCGCTCTATGACGGCCTCGTCAGCATAAGCCTCAGCGAGCTGCCGGACATTTTCACGGCAACACCCGTTACTTTTGAGGCCAGCGGAGAGCTTAAACAGGAAGTCGTTGTCCAGCTTGACCCTTCCAAAGCCACGGAATTCGGAGCCGGGGAATATGCTCTCGTTCTCGGGAATACCTTCGTGGACACCGGAGACAAGGGCCCCGACGTTCAGGTGGCGATTAAAGCTGGTATTTACAAGCTGGATGCACCGGAAGAAATAAAGCTGATGGCTCATCCTGGCAAGGAAATCTCCGAGGTTATACAGGTGGGCTCCGATCCCCTTCTAAAGTTTAATTACGAGATTGGCAAGCTGAGTTCGGATGTTCTGGAAATCGAAGCCGGTGTGGCGCTTAAAGAGGACGGCTCTTCCGCAATTTCTATTGCCGTACCTTTCGACACTCAAGACGGCATTTACGAGGGAGAACTGACTGCAACACCCGAAATCGAAGGCCTTGCGCCCAGGAAAATAAAAATCATTCTTTCGGTCAGCGGCACGCCGCAGATATCTTTTACCCCGGAAGAACTCAGCTTCAGTACGGACAAGTCGGGCTGGGTCGAAGAAACGGTAACGATTCAGGTAGAGCATTACGAAGAAACCCAACTGAAGACTCAGATGAAGAATATAGAAGCACAGGCTGCTAACGTCCTAATTTCCGGGCTTTATGATGCGGAGTTCGTGCCGCTTGACGAGTGGGATGGCAATAAAGTACAGCCCGGCAACAAGTACAAGGCCAAGATAAGGTACTATATAGCATCGGACCTGCAGTCTGGCAGTTATACCGGAGAAGTGGAATTTACAGTTACGTATAGAGGCGATAACAAAATTACTGCCAAGCTTCCCGTGTCTGTTGAGTTGTCAAGATAAAGTCGGCAGTGCTTGCAGGCTGCTCGATCGATAATCCCGATGAGAGCGCCGCGCGGGTATTGTCGCAGGTGGATTTGTTATTGCAGACTTCGACTTGGAGAAATGGAATGAAAAGTTCGACGTTCCTGCTATTTGTTTTCTTAAGCCTGTTGGGAACTGCGTATGCGCAGGATGCTCAGGCTCCGCCGGTGCAGCCCGAACCGGATGCGCAGGCAGAGATGGCACAGCCTGAAGAACCCGTTGAGCCGGTGGAAGCTCCCGCCGAGGATGCTGAGGAGATAGCGCAGGAGAAGCAGGAAAAAATCGAGCATTTCGACATTATTTTCGCAATTGATGCGTCGGGTTCTGTGGGATGGACCGATCCCACCAGATTCAGGACTGCCTTGGTCAATTCGTTGATAGACATAACCCAGAACGGCGGCGGCGACAGGATATCCGTAATACAGTTTGCAGGTTGGAACGAGACGGCGAAAGCGGGCTCGGTCATTTTCAATCTTACGCCCATACCGGAGATGCCCAAGCTTCGCGAGTTCCTTCTTCTCGAAATAAAAAACGCGGTTGAAACGAGGCTGGCCAACCTTGGCGTGGCGACAGATTTCAATTATTTGTTCGAGAAAGCCGTCAAGGAGATTCTCGGACAGCGCGGTGAAACCGGCAACAAGAACAAGATTTGGCTTATTATTGTTTCCGACGGTTCGATGGAAGTGGTTGAAGGCGAGGACGTGAGAGAAGCCTACCGGGCTAAGCTCGTGGGCGAATCGAAGATTATTAATCGCCCCAATTTGAACCAGGCGGCCATGGAAATATTCCAGCAGGAAGTGCTGCCGGGCATAGCCGCCAACAAGGACCTGTATATTACGTGCATTAATCTCGGTAAAGGAGAACCCGGCGAAGCACTTGCGAAGATTGCGGAACTGCCCAATACGAGGATTTTAAACACATCAGATGGGAATCTCAAATCCGTTTTGGTGGAGATGTTCGCCGCAGCGCCGGAAGAATTTCCAGATTACGGACTGCCGAGAGGGTTCGGGTACTTCAAGTCTGACATAGTCTCATCTTCGGAGATTACCGCAAGTTTTAAAATATACCAGGGCGCCACTTCTTCGAAGATACTGCTTCTCGGAACGACTGACAAATTCTCGCTGGATATAAAAAATAAAGATGGAATCTCCATTGCCGGCAAACCTAACATTACAATGCTTGGCAAGGGAGCTTGTTACCGCCTGATTGATATTGCGAACGAAAAATTCGGTGAATATGATATTGTTGTAAGCAACACTTCGGGTTCTACGGAGATATTCGAACTGTTGGAGTACAGCACGTTCGACTATACTCCATTCATCGGTGCAGCAAGTCTCGGGGCGGAGTTTTATCCGGGCGAATCCCTGCTTTTCGAGGTGGGGCTCAGGGATACGAGAACCGGCATGTTTATTACGGACTCGTCCCTGATACCTCAAATCGAGGCGGTGCTGAGCATAACCGACGTTGATGGAAACGTAGACGAGCAAGTCGTAAAATTCCTTGATACAGGCACGGCCGAAACCACGGTGCGGTATACTCTGCCCGAGGATGCGCCTGGCGGCGAATATCTGATGGAAGTAAAAATTGCCGCAATCAAGGATACGGTTTCAGGTAAGTATGCCTACGTTTCGGAGCCGGTCGAGGTCGTTTTCTCCGTGCTGAGCCCGGTTGTTGAGTTGAACTTTTCACTCGAAGAAGCTCTTCTCGGCCAGGAAGTGGATGTTGTCGGCAAGGTTACCATGGGCGCCCTCGCGGAGACTCAAAAACAGGAAGGGATTCTGACAAAGGTTATTCATGCCGTCTCGCATGCCCAGAAAGATGTCCAGTTGGCGTGGGATGAAGAATCCGGCAGTCTCCGAGGAAAAGTGGTTCTTGATAAGGTTGACGAATGGAGGCTTCAGAAATCCGCCCTCGGCACGGGACAGATTAAACCGTCGGTTCCTGGCAAGATAAGCATTAAGCAGAGGGAGTTGCGTATACTGCAGCTCGACGCCAGCGGCAAGAAAATCCCCGTGGATATGCTGACGATGAAAGGCAGCCTTGAAGAGACTTCTTCTGCCAATCTTCTTATTGAAATGGATCTCATGCCGGGCGAAGATGCCATTATATCCCACAAGTTTATCAAAAAAATGGACATGGCGACTATCAGCACCACTCTATCCGGCAAAGCGAATGCGGCAACGGAGCTGATTTTATCGGACAACCCCTGCACGGTGATTACTTTGACGTTGAAGCTTAAAGACGTGCCTGACAAACAGGATGTCGGCGAGCTTGCGGTTGCCGCGGAGATATCGGGCGTCTCCATCGAGAAATCGGTTCGCATCAATACCGAGGTAGCCGCGAAGCCTTTCCCCTGGCTCTATGTCGTTCTGGGCGGCGCCGGCGCGCTTCTTTTACTGATACTTCTGCTTATTCTATTGCTCGGTGGGCCCACGTTCGAGGAGCAGCAGTTGTACCTTGTCGGCGGGTCAGGCCACCATTTAAGCGAATGGAAAACCGGTAAAAAAACTGCAACCGGCACGTCGGAAGTGGCGGAAACTCTGCAGTTCCGGCTCAAGGGCGGGAAAAAGCAGCCGGTGTGTATGGTCATGCCGGGAAAGAACACTCGAGTATTTGTCAACAATATTGAAAGTACATACTGGACCGAGGTACATCACGGCGACTACGTCGAGGTCTACCCCGTAGCTGATGAATATTCGTACCGCTACAGGTATTTCGACAGAACGCCCACTTCAGGAGAGCTGCAGGTGTCTGAGGACGTCACGCAGGAACTCGGAGCGGGGGTATTCCTTGGCGAGGACGAGTTCATTCTTGCGGACGACGACGATGACCTTGCAGCCGCGACCGGCGATGCCACGCAGGCTCTTCTCGAGCAGGCAAGGCGCATGAAGGAAGGCGTGGAGTCCGAGGGCACGCAGATTATCGTTGAAAGCTCCGGTGGGGAAACTGCTGAACCGCCCGCCACGGAAGCGTTCGGAGCCCAGCAGAGCTACGAGGAAACGCAAATACTGCGCGAAGCGGCCCAGACTCCCTTTGAATCCGATTTCACTGAAGCTGTCCCGCAGATGCCCGGGGAAGCCACGGAGGCCATTTCCTCGGAATACTTCCAGGAAGAGTCGGAAGAAGTTGAAGTAACGCAGGTTATAGGCGCGGACGAAGAGCCTGTCTTCGAAGAGATTATAGAAGAAGGTCCTCTGGAGGAAGGTTTCAGTTTGCCACTATCGGAGGATGTCGTTGATTCGGAAGCCACGCAGGCGATAGGCGGCGATGAAATCGAGTTTGAGGAAATGGAAAGTGAGCCTACGCAGGCCATCATGTCAGATGAGATGTTCGGTGAGGCCATGACGGAGCCGACCGAGGAAATTGCGGACGAGCCCGTCGAGGAGATGACCGGACTTATTGAAGAACGCCTTGAGATGTCCGAGTTCATTGACGAAGAAGAACAGGGAGCTGAAAGTGAAGGTGGCGACAACCTCGCCGATGAGCTCGACAGGACATTCGACCAGATTCTCGGAGATGAAGAAAAAGAGGGCGATTTATAAATCACTTTTGTTTGACGATAAAAAAATAGGCCGGCATAGCGTCCGGCCTGTTTTTTTCTTTTCCGTTTTATTTGCCTTTCACGGAAGCTTCCACAGCTTCAAGGAACCTTTCGCAGACGTTCATCTCGTTGCTCCAGCCCTGATTCTTTGCGTTCAGCCTGACGGCCTTGGCAACCATCTCGATACTGCCTTCGTTTCCTTCGATTTTTTTCAGGGCGTTGGAATATGCGAATTGAGATTCCTTGAATATATCTGACAGGAACTCGTATCGCCTGCTTATCACCTCAATTATATCCTTTAAAAGCGGTAACTTTCGGCTTTCCGGCTCGGCTTCGAGAGCCTTGTCGATGGTCTCGTTGATTCCCACAATTTTCTGGCCCTGCTCGATGGCCGATTCCATTGCCATTCCGTAATCGTAATTCTCGACAATTGCGGCAAATTCGAGGCCAGCTTCGAGTTCCTTTACTCTTTGGCGCAGGAAAATTACTTCTTCTTCGAGCTTCGCGACGTTTTCCTTGGAAGAGTCTTGTTGGAGAAGTTCCTCGGTTGCACTCAGGCGTTTTCTCATCTCTTCCAGCTCTTTTTCATACTTGAGAGCCGTATCTTCCTGAACGGATTTCTGCATCATCAGGAGCTGCTCGACCTGCTGCTTCAGCAGCGCGTTTTGCTCTCTCAGGTTGGAGAAATTCAGTTCGTATTCTGCAATCTTGGAGATGAGGTCCTTGTGCTCGACGCCGGAGTACTGCTGAATGATTTCGTCTATTATGAGTTTGATTGCCGACTTTTTTATTACCTTGACCTGTTTCTGTCCTTTCAGATACTCGGATGCATCCTTGACTTTCGCCGCGGCTTCGATTTTTTTTCCGAGGTCTGAACTCGTTTCCTCCGGAGGGGTATCTGCATCTGGTTTGTCCGAAGTCTCCGGGTCCGGCGGCTCTTGGACGGCTTTTTCCTCGGCCAGTTTCTGCTGAAGGTTGTCCATGGGCTCCGTGACTTCGCCTAAGGGTTCCGGCATGGCTTCTACCGGCAATTCCTCGAGTTCCGCCTCGATATCGCTGAGTTCCTCGAGCTCATCGTATTTGTCTTTTTCATCGTCCGGCATATTACCTGTCCTCCCGAACATGTTTCAACTCTCCAGTTGGAGGTCGTCTCGTGTTTTCAAAAACTATTTTTCGACGACGGTTTCGACGAGCCTGCCAATCTCTTCGATCCAGTCACCCGATATGCGTTGCATTTGCTCCGCCTTTAGAATATCGACAACGACACCGATATTAGCGTCTTTGCCGTGGATTTTTTCAAGTAGTTTTTCGTATTGTTCTTTCGCGGAAACCAGGCTTGAGATGGCGCTCTCCATCATCTTTTTCAAGCCGTCTGTTGCGGGGCCGCCTATTTTTTCCTTCAGGCCGGCAAGCGCTTTCACCGTTTCCTTGCCAGCGGCGAGTTTCTCGTCGCAGTCGTAGACAGAATGCACATGGGCATAGGAAAGACCCGCTTCAAGCAGATTGATTATCTCGACCAGTTTTTTATGCCGCTTTTTGTAGCTTTCCTTCAGTTCCCGATGTTGCTCTTCGAGATTGTTCGATTTTTCTACGAGGAGCTGCGCCCTGTGTTTCAGCTTGCCGCCTTTTTCCTGAAGTGATGCGGCGTTGGATTTCAGCGAGGAAATTCTCTCGCCGAAAGTGACGCTGATTTTTTCAAGAAGCGCTGCGGCGTTAACGAATGCTTGCTCGGCGCTTTCTTTTTCCGTATTAGCTTCTTCGGCGGCGAGTTTGGCAGATTCGGTCTCGGTCGTTGCTTTTCCCAGTTCTTCGGCGAGTCGTTTTTCGCTTTCCGCAAGGTTCTCGGAGAGTTGAGACTCTTTGCCCGCTATTTCTTCGCGAAGAGATGAAATCTCTCTTTCGAGTTTTTGAATACTTTCTTCCCCCTCTCGAAGATTATTTCGCAAAGTATCTCCGTCTTGCTCGAGTTGCGATATCCTGTCAGAGAGCTGCTGTTTTTCACTTTCGAGCTTTTCGGAAAGCTCGCGCCCTTCCTGCCTCACATTCGATATTTCCTCGCCGTGGCTGGCGGAAATCTCGTCCTTTTCCCGCTCGGTGTCAGCTTCCTTCTGCTTCATCTGGCGTTGCAGGTTTTCGAGTTTTTCTTCATTTTCCCTGATTAGCTCTTTGCGGGTATCTTCGGCTTGCTCTCCGGCTTCTTCAAGCCTTGCTCGCATTTCATCCAACTGCTCACAGGAGGTTTGTTCTAACTGTGCTCTTACATTTTCGGCTTCTTTCAACTGCTCTTCGAATTGAGCCTGCATCTCGGAGACGCGTTCCTCGAATTCGGATCCCAGGCTTTCTTTTTCCTTTGCGGCATCTGACATGGCGGCTTGCCTGTCTTCGCGCTCCGATTCAATCCGCGTTTCGTACTCTTCGCAGAGTCTGCTTCTTTCTTCTTGAGCTTCTTGCCGAGATTTCTCCAGCTCTTCCCCGATGGCTTTTATGCGCTGCTCGTATCCAGTCGATGTTTCATCTTTCTCGTGTTTTGCAGCTTCGAGAAGCCTTTCTTTCTCGTGCTCCGCGTCGGCGAGTTTCTTCTCGTACTCTTCACGGATTTTGTCAGCTTCGCTCTGCGCTTTCGCTTTCTCCGACTCGATGGATTCCAGAGCATCTTTTCCCGCCTGCTCGATCCCGGCTTCCAATTCTGCCGTCAGGCGGTCATTTTCTTCCTGTGCTTTGCGGGCAAGCTCTTCTTTCTCGTTTTCCCACGAAGAGAGCGCCTCCTCGAATTTACCGTTAAGCTCCTCGATTTTTGAATCGGACTCCGAGTGCGTTTTATCAGCCATTTCGCTTGCTGCTGCAAGCTCATCTTCGAGTGCTTTAATCTTTTGTTCGTATCCCTGGGCAAGTTCGCCTTTCGCGTTTTCATTCGTGGAAAGCAGGCGCTCTTTCTCGTGTTCCGCGTCGGCGAGTTTCTTCTCGTACTCTTCACGGATTTTGTCAGCTTCGCTCTGCGCTTTCGCTTTCTCCGACTCGATGGATTCCAGAGCATCTTTTCCCGCCTGCTCGATCCTGGCTTCCAACTCAGCCGTGAGGCGGTTGCTTTCTTCCTGTGCTTTGCGGGCAAGCTCTTCTTTCTCGTTTTCCCACGAAGAGAGCGCCTCCTCGAATTTACCGTTAAGCTCCTCGATTTTTGAATCGGACTCCGAGCGTGTTTTATCAGCCATTTCGCTTGCTGCTGCAAGCTCATCTTCGAGCGCTTTAATCTTTTGTTCGTATCCCTGGGCAAGTTCGCCTTTCGCGTTTTCGTTGGTGGAAAGCAGGCGCTCTTTTTCATGCTCGGCGTCGGCGAGCTTTTTTTCGTACTCCTGCCTTGTTTCTTCAAGTTTTGCAGCGGATGAAGCTTCTTGTTCTTTCAGTCTTTCTTCAGCTTTTTTTATTTCTTCCTGCAGGCTGCTCTCGAATTCGCTTTTCTGTTCTTCAGCCTTTGCTTCGGCTTCTTCGAGCTTGGCAGAAAGCTCTTTTATGTTGTTTTGAGCTTCTTGTGAGCCTTCGGAAAGTTCTTTCGCTTCGGACTGCGTTGTGCCGAGTTCCGATTCGAGTTTTTCCAACTCCTGCGCGTGCTTTTCCTTAAGAATTTCAAGCTCGTTGGCGTGTCCCGTCGTTGCCTCAGAAAGCTCCGTTTTGAGGTTCTTAATCTCGGATTCGAGCGATTCTTTTGTAGATTCTAATTCGTTTTGAGAATCCTCGATTTTTTTCAGAAGCTCTTCCTTGGTCGAATCAAGCTCCTGGCGTGCAGTTTCGAGTTGTTGTTCAAGCTCTTCTATTCTGCCGTCTTTTGATTTGCCCGAGCTTCCGGCCTCGGCAAGCTCTTTTTCGATTGCGGCGATTTTTGCGTTCAGGCTTTCCCTCTCGGAAGAAAGGCTTTCGGTCAGCTCGCCGACCTGGCGGTCCTTGTCTCCTGCAAGCGCCGCGAGAGAATCGCGCTCCTCCTTTAGCTTGACCGCCTTGTTTTCAAGGGTCGTAATCTTGAGTTCGAAATCGGCTATTTTCGATACCGTTTCGGCTTGGCCGGTACTTGCAATCTCCGCCACGAGCCGGTCAACCATAGCCTTTATGTCGGAGGGGCGTATTACCTTGACGTTTTTTGGCAGGCGTAGCTTGTGGGCATCGACGACTCGTGCGGCTTTCGAGAGGTCATCGGAAACCGACTTCTCTACTTGTTCCTCCTTTTTGCCTTCGTCGTCCGGCATGCTTCTATTCCTGTGTCTTTACAACCCAGCGAAATCCGACCTTGCGGTAACCGCGCAGGGGATACGCGGAGTATCTCCTGGTCACCAGGCCCGGGCCGCCGAGTACGTCCGGCGCCCCTCGCATTACAAAGTAGGAGTTTTGCACGTTTCTGTTCGGGTCATATTCGTAAACCTTGACTTTCGACCCGGTTTCAAGTTTGCAGGTGACGTTTTCGCATATCGGGTGTTCCGTACTCTTAAAGCGGTTGTATTTTCTCTCGCCTTCGTCGTACCTGTCAGATGTCCATTGCCAGCCGAATCCTGTCAGGTGATACAGCTTGTCGTCGTTGACTTCTCTTGCGGTTTCTTCCAGCAGTTCATCGTATTTCGGGCGGTTTGCGACGTAGAACTCATCTACTTCCTTGCCTTCGTTGCCGAAGTAATAGTTGAAGTCCTTTTCGTTGCGCCGCTGCCATGGCAGCATGTCCTTCGACCTCGGGGCGAGGGAAATCTCTTCCTTGTCTTCCACGTTGTTTTCAGCCGGCCAGGATGCGGCGCGCTCGTATTCGGCCTCGTTGGGAAGTTGTATCAGCATCCCTCCGCTTATGCCGGACAGCCATACAGTGAAAGCCAGCGCTTCGTATATCGTGATTCCTTCGACGGGCAAGCTGTCCCAGTCGGCCCGTCGCTTGAGGAAGTCGCGCCCTTTCTTGCCTTCCGGTGAATCCCAGTATCTTGGATAAAGCACCTGCGAGAGCTGGATGGGTTTCGTGATGTCCTTTGATGAAGCGAATGCGGCTTTCAGGCGCTCCAGGAACAATATCGTGGGAACCCGAAATTGGCCCTTTCTGAATGCCTGCACGAAACGCCTGTCAATGGCCTGCTGATAGCCTGATTTAAGCTCCGCTATCAGGCCGGTCATGTCGTTTTCCACCTGTTCAAGGCTCTTGTATTTTTCAACGGCAGATAGCTCGAGGTCGGAAAGAAAACCGTAATCGTCACCGCCCGGCCCGATAATCGCGTCGCGAAGAGCGTAGCGGATAAATGCGAAAAGCCTGGGCACAAGTTCCTGCCCGGGCAGCTCGATTCTCTGGGTCTTCTGCCCTCTTCGCTTGATAGTGACAACTTTTTGCCCGGCGTCTCCGTCGTTTGCCTCGGAGGTCATGACTACCCTCTGGGCTTCGAATCTCAGAGAATTGATATAGGCTTCGACGAAGCCTTCGCAGTCGGAATAGTCTTCTTCCACCTCATAAGTGGTCCCGTCGCCGCCCCTTACCGGCATTTTCACCGACCTGATTCTGTAGTTGAGTTCGCTCCATACGTAATTCCACAGGTCGGGTATATTAAAAAGTCTGGTTTCCGAGCCTTCGTCTTCCTTGTAGTTCAGGAATGCCTTGTATTCGCCATTGGTGACCATGCCGCGGCCAATCATGAACTCCGACAGATGCACCCACTGGAGCGGTGTGGAGTCAAGAATGGAGCCCATGCTAAGATGTTTCTTGCGGTCGATTTCCAGAAGCCCGGGCGACACGTATTCGAGCTGCGTTCCAAGTGGGAATATGCACTCCGGCATGGAAACGGAGTTCGCCCTTATGTAGTCCGAGTCGATATTGATATATTCGCTTTTCCTGGCAGGCATAGATTTACTCCGTCCAATTTCCTGCACGACGGCATTTAGCCGAAAACGCTATTAAAACTCAAATTATAGCACCTGTAACGCTATTCTATCAAGGGGCAATGCAGTCTCCGGGACAAATATTCTGCCTGCGCGTTCATCCGCGTGGATGCAAGTAGAACTTGACAGGGCCTTTTCAATTGATGATGATTATTCGAGTTTCATAATTCGGACATAAAAGGAAGGCGGGCATCGAATGATTATTCCGACGGTTTGCGTGGTGGGCTCCAAGGATTCCGGAAAGACGACAATTGCGAAGAACCTGGTGGCGGAGCTTGCGGGCCGTGGGTTGCGCGTGGCGGCCGCAAAACATTCGCACCATGACTTCTCCTTCTCCGAGGAGGGGCGGGATACCCGGCTATTCGAAGAGGCGGGTGCCGAGAGCGTTTTTTTCGTCGGCGAAGGCCACTCCGTTTCCCTGAAAAAAATAGATGGCCAGGAAAAGCTTAAAGTTGCCGCCGCTCGGTACGCGGTCGACTGCGATGTTCTTGTCGCCGAGGGCTGGCGGCGCTCGGAATTTCCGAAAGTCCTCGTTTTTCTTGAAAAGGAGAAAGCGGCCGAGCGCGAATTTCCCGCCAATGTAAAGGCTGTGGTTTGTCCGGCCAGGCTCGACATCGAAGCGCCTCATTTCCTGCCCGACCAGATAGAAGAACTCGCCGATTACCTTCTCGGCGAGGTCATCGCCGAAACTGACCAGACTGCCGTCACCGTTGTACTTAACGGGAAATACTTGCCCGTAAAGGGATTTGTGCAGGAGTTTATTTCCGGAGGCGTGCTCGGGATGGTCTCATCTCTGAAAGGTGCCGAAGACATCAAGACCCTTGAAGTGTCGATACGCCTGGGAAAAGATTAGAACGCTTTTAAATCTTGCTTTTTTCTCGGACGGCTCGTGAAGCAGGCGAAGGCCGGAAGCGTATCTGGATTGAGTTTGACAGTTGCCGCCTGCGGCTGTAGAATCATCAAGGTTTGCTTAATTAACTGTGAATTGCTGTGGAGATGTAGCAATCGAGACGTACATCGCCGCGCTTGCCGGCAACATAGATGATGTTGAAACGAAAATATCCGAGGCGTGCGCCCGAGCGGGGCGCAGCCGCTCGGAGGTGTCCCTGATTGCCGTCTCGAAGACGGTGGACGCTCGGACCGTTGCTGCGGCTTCCGGGCTTGGATTGGCGGATTTCGGCGAGAACTACGTGCAACCGGCGGCCTCCAAGGTGCGCGAAGTGCGACTGCTCGGTGCCGAAGGACCCAGGTTTCACATGATTGGGCATTTGCAGCGGAACAAGGTTGGGGCAGCGCTGGAAGTGTTTGATTCGCTTCATTCGCTTGACAGCGTCAGGCTTCTCGAAGCGCTCGAGAAACATCTTGCCGGGAGCGGCAGGGAGTTTCCGTGTTTCGTCGAGGTGAATGTCAGCGGCGAGGCAAGCAAGCACGGGTTGCAGCCGGATAATGCCATTGAGCTTGTCGAGGCGTCTCTCGACTCGGACGTGGTTATGGTCGAGGGGCTTATGACAATGGCCCCGTTTTTCGACAATCCGGAAAAATCGCGCCCGGTATTTGCAGCCTTGAGAGAGCTTGCCGAAAGAATTAACGGCAAACTCGGAAGTAAGGTTTTGCGCAGCCTGTCCATGGGTATGACAAATGATTTCGAGGTTGCCGTGGAGGAAGGCGCCACGCACCTGAGAATAGGCAGGGCAATTTTCGCAACGGATTAATGGAGGATTTTTAATTGCCGCGACTGGTCGTAGAAAAAGGCCGCCACAAGGGCAAGTTCCTTTTTATCGACAAAACCTCCGCGGTTGTCGTCGGTCGGGGGAGCACCGCCGACATGCAGATTGACGACCCCATGACAAGCCGCAGGCATTTCTCCGTGGAATTCAAAAATGGCAGATACCACATTGCCGATCTCGGGTCTGCCAACGGCACGTACGTCAACGGGGAACAGGTTCCCGAGAAAGTGCTTGCAATCGGAGACAGGGTGGAATGCGGCGAGGTGCTTCTGTCATTCCTCGCCGATGAAAGTACCATCAAGCACGATACGGTCACCGGCCAGAAGATAGCGGGCTATCTTATCGAAGAGCGAGTCGGCCGCGGCGCCATGGGGACGGTTTACAAGGCGACGCAGCTTTCGCTCGACAGGACAGTTGCGCTCAAGATTCTCGCCAGGGAGCTGGTGAAAGACAAGAATTTCATCGACATGTTCCTCCGGGAAGCGCAGAACGCAGGCCAGCTCAACCACCCGAATATAGTCCAGGTCTATGATGTGGGCAACTACAACGACATTTATTTCATCTCGATGGAGTTCATGACCGGGGGGAGCGTTTACGAGCTTCTTAACCGCGAGGGAGCGCAGCCGTTCGAGAAAGCAATACAAATCGCGCTTCACAGCGCCCGCGGGCTTCAGTACGCGGAGCGAAAGCATATTGTGCATCGCGATATCAAGCCGGACAACCTTATGCTCATGGGCGACAGCATGACGAAAATCGGGGACCTCGGCATTGCCCGCAGGCTGCAGCCCGGTTCGACTATAAAGGAGGAGGGGATTTTCGGCTCCCCGCACTACATGGCGCCCGAGCAGGCTCAGGGTCTCGGGATTGACTGCCGCACCGACATATATTCTCTCGGCGCGACTATGCATCACGTTCTCACGGGTAAAACCCCCTTCGCAGGCAAGTCGCCGCAGGAAATAATCCTCAAGCAGATTAACAAGCAGCCGGAAAAGCTTCTCGATGTCAATCCAATGGCCCATCAAGGGCTTGCGGAAGTGGTCGAGAAGTGCATGTCAAAGAATCCCGACGACCGCTTTCAAAGCTCGAGCGAACTGCTCGAAGTTCTCGAGAACCTTGAAAAAAATGAGACTGCCGCGCGGGCGGCCGTTTCATTTCAGGACAGAATCGGTATTTTGAAGAAAAAATACCTTTTCCCGGCGATTGTCGTGCTGATTGCGGCCATTGCCGCGTCGACCGGATTTCTCGTATACCGTGGCCGCCAGCATTCGTCATTGGCTCAGCAGATAAGACTTCAGGAGGCAAAAGATGCGCTTGCCGAGGCGCGCAGCCTCTTCGGCAACGGCGAATACGAGGCGGTGCTCTCGGCGCTTGTACGGCTAAAGGAAGGCTACGGCGAATTCGCGGAAGTAATTAAAGAAGCGGACAGCCTTGCCTCGGATGTCGCCGGTGCGAAAGAGGACATGGCCCGGCGCGAGCGCGAGACGAAGGCCGGAGCCGCTTTCGAAGAGGCGGGCCAGTTTCTCAAGGACAATCCGCGCAAACTGAAGGAAGCGTTGGAAAAATATGAAAAAGTAGCAGCGGACTTTCCGGGCACTCAGGCGGCGGCCAATGCCGCTGCGGAGCAGAGAAGGCTGACAAAAATCATAGAGGCGGCCGGCAAGCTCGAGCATGCCGCAAGGGCGCAGGCAAATTCGGTCGTGGCGAGCGCGGAAAGATTCAGAGAAAGAAAAAGATACGGCAAAGCGCTCGAAGAGATTGCGTGCTATCCGGAAGAATACAACGCTACGAAAGCGGCAACCGATGTTGAAAATGAAAAGCAGAAGATTCTCTCCGAGGCCAACAGGGCGTTCAGGCTGACCAGGGAAGAAGTGGAAGACCTTATCAGGAAAAAACGCTATCAGGATGCCAGGTCACTTCTGATACAGGCCGTCGGCACCTATGAGGTCAGGAAATTCACCGATGAAGCCGACAAGATTCTTGCGAGAATTGCATCTCTTGTGAAGGCGCAGCAGCAGGAAGAGGAAAAGGCCGAACTGGAGGAAGACAAGAGAAGGTTCGATGAAATCCTCGCCAAGGCCAGGAGTCTGATACTCGAGCACCGCTTCGAGAGTGCGGCCGCCGAATACCAGTCCCTGCAGCTTCTTCTCGGGACGGACGAATACAGGAACAGGGCGCAAGTCAAGGTCAAGGAGGTCGGTCTTATCAAGAAAGCCATGAATACGCTGATAAACCAGATTAACCGCAAAGGGCTCGCGCGACAAATCAAAATCACTCGCAATAAGATGACCGCAATAGCGGTGCACGCAAACGCAGACAAGATGGAGGTGCGTTTCGAAGGCAGAGTCGGAGGAGCGGACTATTTCTGGAACACCTTCTCCGCGGCCGAAATGGCTTCGTTCCTGCAGGCCTGCAAGCTGGATGCCGGAGGCAGTCTCGCGGCCGGCGTCTACGCGAAGGAGCTCGGCGACAACGCGGGAGCCAGGCAGCACTTCGAGCAGGTCTTGAAACTCGATTCCACCCTCAGGGCCGAGGTCGAGAAATACTCGAAGGACCTTAAATGAGCGGGCCGCAGTTCGACCTCGTTCTCCACAAGCTCGGAACGGTTCTCGTCGTAAGGGTCAGTCCCGGCGCTTCGCGCGACAGGATTGCCGGAAGGTACGGCGGCGGGCTCAAGGTCGCCGTCAGCGCCCCGCCCGAAAAAGGGAAGGCCAACCAGTCGCTCGTAAAACTGCTCGCGAAAGCGACGGGCTTGGACAGGAGGAGTATAAGCGTGGTGGCGGGCGAAACCTCGAAATCGAAAAAAATTCTCTTCGAAGGAATTAAACCGGATTCGCTCCTCGAAATTCTTGAACGGATAGTGGAAAAATGAGAGAGCTTTTCGAAAAATACCTTGAGAACCGGCTCGCACAAGCCCGCGATTCGGGGCTCTATCGCACTCTGCGCGCCGTTGACAGCTTCGATGGCCCGGAAGTCGAGCTTGAGGGACGCAAATACATCTCTTTCGCGTCGAACGATTACCTCGGACTTTCGCGCCATCCCGATGTTATTGCTGCCGCAAGTGAGGCAATCGGGAAATACGGCGCCGGCGCCGGCGCTTCGAGGCTCGTTATCGGCGACCTCGCAATTCACCGCGAGTTGGAAAAGCAAATCGCGACATTCAAGGGCAGGGAAGCGGCACGCGTTTTCGCGACAGGCTATCTCGCGAATATCGGCGCTATAAACTCGCTCATCAAACCCGGCGATGCGATTGTTTCGGACGAAAAAAATCACTCATCCATAATCGACGCCTGCCGCCTTAGCGGCGCGAAAATTCTTGTTTACCGTCATCTTGATATGAACTCGCTCCGGGAAAAACTCGAAGAGGCAAAAGAATTCAACAACGTTCTCGTTGCGACTGAAAGCGTTTTTTCCATCGATGGTGACATCGCACCCGTGGCCGAAACAGCACGCCTTGCGAAAGAATTCGGCGCGTGGTCCATGATTGACGAGGCGCACGCGACCGGCATCATCGGCGCAAGCGGCAGGGGAAGCGAAGAGCTTTTCGATTGCACCGGAGAAATCGATATCGTCATGGGGACTTTTTCTAAGGCGGTCGGCTCGCAGGGCGGCTTTATCGCAGGTTCGGAAAGGCTTGCGGAAATGATGGTCAACTCTTCGCGCACTTTCATCTATTCGACCGGCCTCGCGCCTGCCGCGTCCGCGTCCGCGCTGGAGTCGCTTCGCATAATGGAGCGTGCGCCGGAATTGCGCGAACGGCTTTTCGAAAACGTCGATTTTGTTAACCAGGTTGCGCTGAAACTCGGGATGAGAAAAACGCCTTCCGAGACGCCGGTAATCCCCTTGACGATAGGTGGCGAAGCGGAGGCGGTGAAGGCGTTCGAGATGATGAAGGATAGAGGGCTTATAGTCCCCGTAATGCGCTATCCGACAGTTCCGATGGGCGAGGCGTGCCTTCGAATTTCGGCAAGCACCCTTCATACAACGGAGCATCTCGAAAAGCTTGCGGACGGGCTTGCCGCACTTTGATTTTTGAGAGGATTGCAGATGGCTTCGAATCTTGAAGTGAAAGTCGAGCGGATAGAGGGAAAGTGCGGCTTATACGAGAAAGGCGACAAGTTTCTTATCGAGCAGGGCTGGCTTCTCGCTTCGAACAAGCCTGTCTGCCTGCATGCGCTTGCATCTCTCATGCCGTGCTACGTGGCGCTCGCAAATGGCGTGGACCCGGCCGAGCTGGGGCTTACGAGCAAGGACGGTCTCGACCCCGGCGCGGCGTACGTCAGGTGCTTCGACCCCTGCGACATAACCGGCGGCGGCAGCGTCACCTTCCGGATAAGCACGATAGAATGAATTAAAGATGCTTTTTCTGTAAGTTTACCGCCTCCGGGAGTATCAATCTAATAGCGCGATTTTTTATGCGAAGGTATTGAATTGTATCAGGAGAATCCGAGATGAATCTCAAACCAGCATTTTTTCTGTCCTGCCTGCTGCTCGTAACTGCCGCAATCCACAGCCACGGTTACGCGCAGGAGAAGAAAAGCGAACTGCCGTACGCCATTACGGATACGGGACAAGACCGCTGCTACGGCGTCGGGAAGGAGATTGAATTCCCGAAAGAGGGCGAAGCGTTCTACGGGCAGGATGCGCAATACTCGGTGAACGAACCGGATTATAAGGACAACGGCGACGGCACGGTCAGCGACCTCGTGACCGGCCTTATGTGGCAGAAGACGCCGGAGTCGAAGAAATTCACGCAGGATGATGCCGAGAAGTACGCGAAGGGCCTGAAGCTGGCGGGTCACGGCGACTGGCGGCTCCCGACCATAAAGGAGCTTTTCTCGATTGCGGACTTTCGCGGGAACATGCATACCAGAACGCCTTACATAGACACGAAAGTGTTTGATTTCGAGTACCCGAAGTCGACCCAGGGCGAAGGCGGCCGGCCGGGTGAGCGCGACATGGACGCGCAGTACGCCTCGTCCACACGATATCTCGGAATCACGATGGGGCGCGACAAGAGCGCGTTCGGCTTCAACTTCGCGGACGGCCGGATAAAAAGCTATCCGCTTCACGCGACCCGCTACGTCCGCTGCGTGCGAGGCAACGGCAAGTACGGAGAGAACAAATTCAAGGACAACCGGGACGGCACGGTAACGGACGACTCGACGGGGCTTACGTGGCAGAAGGAAGACAGCAAGAAGAGCATGGACTGGAAAGCATCTCTTGCCTATGCCGAGGATCTCGAACTTGCGGGCAAGAATGACTGGCGGCTGCCGAGCGTCAAGGAGCTGCAGTCAATCGTGGACTACGACAAGGCGCCTGACGCGACCGACCGTAAGAAGCGCGCGCCCGCAATCGACAAGGTGTTCGAGCTGACGGAAAAGGAGTCGTGGTTCTGGACGGGCACGACCCATATCGAGAACGGCGGCGCGTACTACGTTTGTTTCGGGCAGGCGCTTTCGGCAAGAAAAATGGCGGGAAAGCAGATAAACGCGCACGGCGCAGGCGCCGTGAGGAGCGACCCCAAGGAAGGCGACCCGAAAGACTGGCCGGACGGTCTCGGCCCGCAGGCGGACGAAATCAGGATAAACAACTACGTCCGCTGCGTGCGCGGCGGGAACGTGAAAATGCAAAAGGAAGGTCCAAAAGTCGAGGATAAGACGGGGCAGAAAAAAGTGTCGAGGTTTGTCCGGCGTCTCGATAAGGACGGTGACGGCAAGGTGTCGAGGCGGGAGTTCGACGGGCCGTCGCGTGCCTTTGACAGGCATGACAAGAATGGCGATGGCTACCTCGATGCGAGTGAGGCGCCGGAACGGTCGGGCCGCGACGGTGGCGGGCGCGAACCGCGCAGACAACAGCCGCAAAGAATCGAAAAAGAGCTCGAAGTGATAACCGTGGGGACGAGCGGGCCGACTTACAACCCGGAGCGAACGAGGGCGGCAAACCTGGTCAAGTACGGCGAAAGTTACATTCTCGTTGACATGGGTGAGGGGACGGCGCGCCACCTTTCGGAAGAGTCGATTAATTACAAGAGTATCGAGGCGTACTGCTTTACGCATCATCATCTGGACCACAACGCGGACGCGTTCTCCATCCTGCCCCAGGCGTGGTCGAGGCAGATAGTCAGTCCCGTAATCGGCCCGAAGGGGACGAAGAAAATGGTGGAGTTTCTTCGGGAATTTTATAGGGAGGACCTCGAATATAGGCTCGGGAACAAAGGCTCCGGTTTCGGGAAGCTGCCATCACCGGAAGTAACGGAACTTCCGCTGAAGGATTCGCTGACACTCGCGGGCGTGAAAGTCACCTGCGCCGAGGTGCCTCATACGATTACGACTTTCGCGTATCGCTTCGAGGCGGGGGGGAAGGCGATTGTAATTTCAGGCGACCTGACTTACTCCGAGAACTTTATAAAGCTGGCAAAGGATGCAGACATACTTGTTATGGATTCCGGCGGAATCATTTACAAGGGCGACGACCCCGCGAAGATACGCAGGGCGGAGCGCGGAGGAGGCGGCGCCGGGCCGCGCGGAGGCGCGAAAGAGCAGAGAGCCCACGCCTCGATAAGCGAGGTTGCGCAGATGGCGGCGAGAGCGGGGGTCAAAAAGCTGGTGCTTACACACTTCGGGCCGGGCGAGGTGGATGAGGAAGCGACGCAAAAAATCATTTCCCGGACCTACTCCGGCGAAATCGTCTTTGCCGAAGACATGCAGCTTCACAAATAGCGTTTCATTTCATGCGTTATATTCCTTCACCTTGCCCACATACCACTTTTATGTTATAATCACATTGTCAGTCACGGATTTACGAGCTCTTCATGCGGCGATTCTATGTATCACGAATGCTTGTTCAAATCAAAAAAACCGAATAAAGGTATTAAGTATTGTGTTAGTATAACCGCCACATGAAGGGTCCCGTCGGGTAGAATGAGAGTTGGTAAAAACCCATCACCCGGCAAAGGAGGCCTTCATGTGGCATATTGGCGTT
>Ga0272442_10002841_pt1 | contig 24683 bp, 16 predicted proteins | sample SSMForm2O_FD_200262 | JGI IMG/M metagenome (GOLD analysis project Ga0272442, IMG submission 200262) | Marine sediment archaeal communities from Little Sippewissett salt marsh, Falmouth, MA, United States - SSM-Form-2O | ecosystem: Environmental > Aquatic > Marine > Wetlands > Sediment ... | reverse complement strand
TAGCCGTACTGTCCGTGCTACACGCTGCATATCGGTGTGCTCCTATGCGGCGGAGGCCCGCCGCTCTCCAGAACGATCAAACGCCTTGGAGCGGAATGCGTGAGCATTCCGAACGTCGGAGCCGTTACCGGTGCCATTCCGACTCCCATGGAGCGCGGCGGGCCTCCGCCGCACCGGTCGGGTCGCCGGCTTATCTCAATGTCACTCTCTCTATATCTCCACACAGAGCAGTCCGGCTCCTTCCGCGAATGCGGCCAGCTCCCCCGTTCGGTCGCCCATCCCCAGCGCGATATGATGGCATGGGCCCTGTTGACACCAGGCGTCAAAGAATTCGTGCAGAGGCCGGCGCAATTTCACGCGGCAGTTCGGGTTGCCGATATTCAGGATGTCGCCGTCCACGGCTTCGCCAACCGTGTAGATAAGCTTGAACGTGTCGTCCACGCCGAACTGTGTCAGGTTCAGCAAGGTCACCGGTCCATGCCGCATCTTGAAATCGATCCCGAGTCCATGACCCGTCTTGCCGTGATGCACCGCCAGGTGCTGCAGCTTCGGCCGCCCGTCGGCCATGTTGATATTGGCCGGACCGTCATGGCCGAGGAGAAGGTGCTGATCATCGAAGTTCATCGCGAAGAACTCCACGAACATGCCGCCCGCGCCGAGTAGATCCATGATCTTCAGCGCCATGGCGGTCTTGACATCGCCCTCGGTGACACCCGGCCGGCCAAGCGCGGCCAGGCGCGAAACGGCCAGCGCGGATTGCGAACGGAGCTGCGTTATCAACTCGTCCTCACCCCACCAGTAGTAACCGAAGGCGCTGATGTCGTGCTTGCGGATCACTTCATCATACGCCACCGCGGCCTGGGCGGAGAAACGCATGTGCTCATCGGTCACCGTGGGGTCAATCTCATAGAGATCCCTGAACTGACCGTACATGTCCTGCAGTTGAGTATCGGTCACCCGTTTGTACGCATTCACGATTTCTTCCACTTCCGGCCGCGCGAGTAGCCGGCCGGTTGCCCGTAGCACGCGTTGCTCATCGACGGGCATATCCGTCATGCCGGTGTACGTATTTCCAATCACTCCGAAGTTCAGCTCACCGAACACGCGCGCCGCCGCCGCGCCACGGCAGTCGGCTTCCAGCTCGGACCACAACCGTGCATCACCCAGATGGCCTGTCCGGACCTTGAACGGCTTCTTCAGGCTGACCAGAGCACCGGCGTATTCGGGGACGCAGCATGGCCCCTCGTGATAAAGGTATTCGGCCGTGTCGGCGCCGCTGTAGTCGTAGGAACTGTCGACATGCGCGTTGAGGATGCGAATAGGGACGTCGAGAGTTCGGACAGCAGGCACCATAACCATGCCGGTGGTGTATCCAAGAGGGAATACCAGCACCAGGTCCACCTTCTCTTCCTGGAACTGCCGGTCGGCGGCAACGGCCTTGTCGGGAACGTCCACGATTTCCGGCACTACCACATCACCGATTTGCTCGAGCCGCTCGCGGAAGCTCTGCAGCAGGGCCCGGCACTTGTCCTGCAAGCCGGGGAACTGGCCCCAGTAGATTTCGTGTCCGGTCGGCAGCAGGCCGATACGCGGCCGCGGCCGACGTGCAGTCAGATCGGTCATCATGTCACCCCTGCGTATGTGATCCCACGCCATTTGCAGAACAGATCGAACATCCCGGCCAAATCGCCCGGGCCGCCTACCCAATGATGCCCCGCGCCGCAACGCGCAATGCGCTGCAGCAGCTCGTGCGGGTGCTCGGCGAACCGGACACACATCGGCGTGCCTTCATATTCCAGATTCGTCGCCACGGCCTCACCGGATAGCGTCGATAGCCTCAGAGTGCCGTGTCCGGCAACCAGGTTGGCGAGCGTAACCGGGCCTAGCAGATGTGTCGCGTAACAGACGGCCAGTCCGTCGTTGGTCTCGATCGAGCAACGCAGGCAGACGGACTTCTTGTTCTCGGCCAATCCGAACGCGCCCGCGCCACAGTGCGAGAAAAGCACTTCCTTCCTTTCGGGGTACATCCGCAGCCAGTCGCCGTTGAACGACGGTCGGTCGGTCAGACACTGAAACACATGCATCAGTATCGTCGAATGCAGGTCGCCTTCGCAGCCGGCCGCAATCCCTGCATCGTTCAGCCGTGCCACGGCGAGACAGACCTTCGACTTGAGATGCGGGAAGCAGTTCAGCGACAGGGCGCCCAGTTCGTGTTTCGCGGCCAGCTGCCGTGCCGCCAGGTAGTAGCGCGATGATCGCAGGCCATCCGCTTCCTTCGCCGTCACCGGCCCGATCTCTGCCTTCAAGCCATTCCAGTACGCCTCGGCTTCGCCCTCGGGAATCTGTTTCGCCACGTCGTACAACTCCTCGATCGGGATATTGATGACCGTCGCGCCCAGCTGTCGCTTGATGGCATACTCGTCGGGGGTCATACTGAACATGATCGGGCACTTCCCGCCGCAAAAGCCGACCCGCAACTCACGCAACACCCGTTGGAGCATGGCGGCTCGCGCGAACGTTAAGAGTTCCTCCATGGTTTCGGGATCGTCGATGTCCGTGCCGTGCAGCGCGTACCGTTTCTCAAGGTTGTACAGTGTGGCAGTGATCAGCGGACCGCAGACCACCGAGATGCATTGCAGCTCGCGTTCGACGCACCAGAGGAAGACGGGTTTGTCGCAGGCGGCGAGCAATTCGACGATGAAGCAGTCCGGCACGAAAGTCGTGATTACAGCCAGAATACAGTCCACCGCCGACCCGGCCAGCTTCTCGCCGGCAACGCGGGCGCCCGCTTCGTCGAGAACAAGATCCTCAACCGGCACCACTGTGACCGGCTGCCCGGAAAGCAAGTCATGCATCTCCGCGAGCTTCGCCGGCCCCAGTTCCTCCCCGAGGTTGTACCCGCCGTACGCCATGCCCACGACACCGACACGCGGCAGCACTGCATTAAGATCGCGACCTAAACTCATACTTGACCTTTTCCCCTAACCTATAGCACGCCCTCCCGCCTTCGCACTTGAACAGTTTGGGCAATTGATGTATATTTTGGTCATGCCACAGTACCAGAGCGGATACCCCTTGAGCAGCACGGCGTATTTCGATCCGGCGGGTACGCCCTTGGGCCGTATCAGCTATGCGGGACATCATCTGGACGTGATTATGACCAAGCACATGCGCATGCGCGAATGGAACACCTACTCACTCGTCTATGTACGAAATGGGAACGCGCGTTTCCGGGACGTGGAGGGAAAGGACATTCCTGTCGGCGGCGGCGACGTCATGCTGATGTTCCCGCTTCACGGATACCGTTATCTCGTCGATCCGGGCACACCTTGGAGCGAAGCGTTTGTCCAGTTCAGCGGGCCCATCTTCGATCTGTGGCACAGCAACGGCCTGATCACCCCCGACGACCCGGTCTGGCATCTGGAGCCGGTGTCGTATTGGTGGCCGCGGATAGAAGCCGTTGTCGCCGCCCAGCACGCAGGAGCCCGGGACTCGGCACTCGGCCGTATCTGTCTGCTGCAGTCCTTCCTCGCCGATGGTTACGCGTCGGCCCATCGCCCCGCCGCCGAGCAAGCCAAAAGAGATTGGGTAGCGCAAGCGGAGGCGCTCCTTCAGGAGGAGCTGGGCGCATACCCGGACTGGAATGCGCTAAGCGGCCGGCTCGGCATGTCGTACGAGCGCTTCCGCAAGCGCTTCCGCGAGTTGGCGGGCGTGTCGCCTGCCAGGTACCGTGCAATCCGCCGCGTGGCCTGGGCCGCGGAGCTGCTCGGCAAACGCGGACACTCGCTCGACCATGTCGCCGCAACATGCGGCTATCACGACAAGTTCCATTTCATCAAGCGATTCAAAGCCGCGACCGGCCTCACCCCAACCCAGTATCGCCGCCGCATGTACTCATAGCGGCCCCCGCCCCTCACGGTCGTCTGCCTGTCACTTCCTAGCCGGACTTCACGGGGGGGGGGGCCGCGTCATCCGAACGGCCCAGCGCGCGTGCAAGCTCGGCGGCGTAACCGAGGCTCACTATCAGCGCAGGCGCGAGGGATACGGACCACTCAAGGAATATGGATGAGGATCCTGATCGCGGCACGCGTAACCGGCTTGTCGCAGGTGATGCCGATGCGGAGCGGGTTGTTCTCGACCGGCTTGCCCTTCCCGCCGAGCCAGTCGGCCTTCAGCTCCTTCCGGTCGAACACGGGCTCGCCGCCCTCGACGGTGATACCCACCTTTACCGTGGCGTCTTCTTCCACAATCGTCAGCCTGGATCCCCGGCGGCTGACCTTGCCATAGGTCACCAGCGCGGTCCCGAAGCTCTGCGGCTTCTTGAACGTGACCTGATCGGTAACAGTCACCGCTCTCTGCTTTCGCTCGAAGACCAGTCGACGTTGCAGCTTCACGAGGCCGGGCACGGCGTAGGCTCTCGTCAGATCGATCAGGACTTCGTCACGATCGCTGCTCGTCTTATGTTCCAGAATCCCGGCCCCGTACTCACGACCGGTTCCCTGCAGCTTCCCGGCCACCACCGGCACGGGATGACCGTAGCTGTTGTGCACGGGGCTCTTGTAGCGGTGCTCCTTCGAGAACGTGAAGCGCGTGTACTCCTCCTTGCCCGGATCACATAGAATCGGCACACCCCCCGCCGCAACCACAAAACTGCCGAGATCGTTGTGGTTGTGATGCTCGTCGTTGTGCCCCGCCTTCACTGCAACGGCAAAGCCCCGCGGCCCGGGCGCACGCATCACGAACACGCCTCCTTCCGAAAAGGTGCTGCGCAACGGATCGTCGGCTGCGTTCTGCTTGCCGGCCCCGGGCACATCGGATGGATCGATGAACGGCAGCCGGCCATAGAGCCCGAAGCCGCCTGCGCAGGGGTGCGACTGCGCATCAGCCCCGGGATCCGGCACACCCAGGCGCCGGGCAACGTACCACGTCCATGGCTGACTCGGAACCGTGCCTATCGAGCAGTCGGCAAAGGCGGGGTAGACATCGTCGCAGAGATGCATGCCCAGTGGGAAGCGCGCCGCAGCTACCGAGCGAGGGTAAGAGAACAGATCCACCCCCCCGCCAGTCGCTCGCCGTATGTACTCGCCGGTGATGATGAAATGACCGTAACCGTATACCCAGTAGCCTATCCCTTCGCTGCAGTACCCTTTCTCGGTGAATCCCGCCAGGAAGTTGCCCAACATCCGCTCGGTCGAAGCAATGAACCACGCCGTTTCCGCGGTGTCTTTGCCCGCCGCCAGCGCGGCCAGTATCACGCCCGTATGGCACACCGCGCTCCAGTTGTTCGTGTTCAGCAACCACCACATGGGCTTCTGCTTGCCGAGAATCTCGCGCCTGTAGGGCTCGAGCACACGTCTGCGCAGCTCGGCCTTCACCAGCGCCACGGTCTTCGGCTCCAGTTTGCTTCTCAGCACCAGCAGGCACGCGGACAGATCGGCCGCTCTCATCGCAACGCCGAGATCGATCCTGACCGTCTTGCCCTCCAGCTCCGTGAGATTGGAGTCATGCGCGGTCAGGAACCACGTCGGCCAGCCGCAGATGGCTTTGATGTGTTTCTCGAGGGGCTCGATAAAACGCCCTTTGCGTTCCACGCATTCGGCCAGCACGAACAAACGAACGAGGTCCGCCGGCTTCCCGATAAGCCGCTGAAATTCCGTGCGGTTGCCGTCCTTCATGAAACGCCGGTACGAACGATCAAACTCTTTCAGGTCCACCGTCGGTACGTCCAGCGCACGCTCGGCCCGCCTAACATGACCGCGCACATAGGGGATCTTCGCCGCGCGCGCCCAAAACGCCTCGTCTCCATACGGCGGAACCACCGCACGTTTCCCGAGCATGCCGGCCATCTCGGCGACGCGGGCCTCGTTGGGCGGCTCAATACTGACCGGACCTCGTGGCATGGCAACAGCAGCCGAACCGGCCAACGCCGGCACGGCCAAACACAACCCCAAACGCATGAACCTGCAACCCATGACAGACCATACCGGGCACAGGTACTGCGAGACAAGCGCCGAAGAACTCCCCGTTCCAAACATGAGTCGTCCGCACCGGGGCACTCTTGCATGGCAGTGCAAGATTTTCACGTCGGATGACCGCTTCCGGCATCATTTTCTTCGGTCGGGCTGGAACCCGACCCTCCAGGGACTGGAAAATCCACCGTATTTCAGAAATGGAGGGACGGCTTCCACGCCGTCCGTGCGACTCAAGCGGCCACTATGAGAGTTGCTGAACTGATACTTGACATAAAAGCATAAATATGTTTGTATGCCACTATGAGAACAACAGTCGTACTACCGGACGCTCTTTTTCGTCAAGTCAAGGCGACTGCCGCGCTTGAGGGCAAGACCCTGCGCGCATTCATAATGCAGGCCGTGTGTCACGAGATCGACAGGGACGCGAACAGAAAGCGTAAAGGGCACAGAACGAAACTCCCGCTTGTGCGTTCGAAACGACCCGGTTCGCTGCGCATCACCGGTGCCACCGTTGCCAAGGCCCTCGAAACGGAAGACCTGAATGCTGCTACCTGACATCAACGTGTGGCTGGCGCTGGCCTTCGAAGCTCACGTACATCACGTGCCCGCGCGTGACTGGTTCGAAACGGTCGACCCGCGGACCTGCGCGTTCTGCCGTTTCACACAGCAGGGCTTCCTGCGCCTTGCCACGAATCCGTCTGTGTTCGGCAAGGAGGCGGTCAACATGCAGGACGCCTGGGGTCTCTACGATCAGCTGATCAGCGATGAAAGGGTTCTCTTCCTGGCCGAACCGGGCGGACTGGAAACATCGTGGCGGAAGCACACCCGGGACCGGAAGTACTCCCACAAGCTCTGGAGTGATGCCTACCTCGCGTCCTTTGCCGAGCTCGGTGCCGGCAGGAACGTTACCTTCGATCGCGGATTCAGAAGCTTCAAAGGCATCAATGCAATCATTCTGAAGCCATCGAAGAACTAGCGGCCCAAGCCGACGTGCCGCATCACAAGATCACTCCCGCTCCCGCCAGGCGTTCGCGTAACGCGTCGGGTGCCACTGTGCGCGGACCGATGCCGTGTTCGACTGCCAGCGCCGCTGCCGTGCCGGCCGCCTGCCCCATCGCCATGCACGAAGGCATCATACGCACCGACGCCAGCGCTTCGTGCGTGGCAGACAGACAACGCCCCGCCACCAGCAGGTTCTCGACCTTCTTCGGCACAAGGCAACGGTACGGCACGCCGTATGACTTCCCGGAACCGGGATCCCGTCCGCCATGCTCCGGCTTCTCACCACCCTTGGGCGCATGGATGTCAACGAAGCAGGCGTATCGGTAAACCTGATCATCAAACTGCCGCGCGGAAACAACATCATCGATCGTCAGCGTGTACTTCCCCACTATCCGCCGTGATTCGCGTACTCCCATGGCCGACGCCGAGGTAATCACGCTGATCTTCTCCGCCCCGGGCACATGCTCCTTCAGCACTTCGGTGTTAGCCCACATCTTTCGCCGCAGCTCCATCGCGGCCCGGCTGATGTCATCCACCTGCGTACCGTCAACCCCGTGCTCGTGCAGGCAATTGAAATAGGTCTCCTCGTCGTGGAAGTAACTGTCGGTGCCACCCAGGATGAACCCCGTGCCCACCTTCTCTTTCACCTTCTCCCTCAGCTCGGCGGCGTGCTCGTGCACATACCGGATCGTTTTCCGCCAATCCATTTTCAGGCACTTGAAGAACAGCGTGAACGGCTGCATCAGCTTGTCGCCATCACGCCCCATTCTGAACGGCACTCCCGCCCGTGCCGCTACGTCGGCGTCGCCCGTGGCGTCGATCACCTGCCGCGCCAACACGGCGAAACGCCCCGACTTGCTCTCAATGATCACGCCTTGGATGACATCATCGTCCATAATCGGCTCAACGACACGCGTGTCGAACAGAACGCGGACACCGGCCTCCTGCATCTTCTCGTCCAGAACCCGCTTCATGCCTTCGGGATCGAACACCAGCCAGTACGGACTGGATAATCCCCTTTCTATCGCACGCAGATTCACCGGGCAGATCTCGGGCTCCATGGCCTGTCCGCGGTCGACCAGCGCATCCAGTATCTCCTTCGGAATCCCGCCGAGAATGATCTTCTCCTGGTCATGGTACGGCCCGAGCCGGTTCACCATCCCCGCCGTCGCCATGCCCCCGAGGCAGATCTGGTTCTCAACGGTCAGCGTACTCGCACCGCTACGCGCCGCCGCCAGAGCCGCGCCGACTCCCGCGGGCCCGCCGCCACAAACCACCACATCCACCTCGGCGTAGACCGGGATCTCCCGCGCCGGTTCGGTAACAGTCCCACTCCTATCCGTTTCGTCCGTTCTGTCCGTTGTGTCTGTCCCGGATACCTTCACAAACCACTTCCTTCTTCCTCACAAAACATCTTCCGCGCCGCATGATACGGATCGAGCTTCCGCCGGTCACGCGTCACCACGCCGTAAGGACTCACCATCAGGTTCCCCATCCAACTCCCTGTCACCCGATTCGGCCAGGCATGGTCCGCCCAGCACCAGATCACGGTGCCGCAACAGCAGGGGATCTCCTTCAGCACATCAAACTGGGCCTCGAGCGCTCGAGCATGTGCATCTTCACCATGCGGCATACCTTTCGTCCCCGCCAATGATACGTAGCCAAACTCCGTTGCCAGTACCGGCTTATCAGGATACTTCTCCCGGATGCCCGCAATATCGTCCCGCCATGTATCTGCCGACTCAGCAAGATCGTCAAATGTTAGCCCCCGACACGGGTACCGGTTGATGCACACAACATCGTCCTCGTCGAAGTAACATGCGATGTCCGGCTTGTTGCTTACATGCACACAGAGCCGCGTCGAATCCAGCTTGCGCGCCCTGCGAATCAACTCCTCGTTGTCGCGCCGCACGTCCTCACGTTTGGTGTCGGTCTCGTTGCTCACCGACCAGCAGATCACGCTCGGATGATTGAAGTCGCGCACGATCATCCGCTCCAGCTGCCGTGCCGCGGCCGCCGCACGCTCGGGCTGCGCCCGCGCACCTTCGTCCTCGTACCCCTGCCGCCAGAAGTAGAGCGGTATCTCCGCGAAGACCAGCAGCCCGAGCTCATCGCACATATCCAGCGTTCCTGGATGATGCGGGTAGTGACACAGCCGCACCATGTTCGCGCCCGCTTCCTTCATCTCGAGCAGGTCCTGCCGCGCCATCTCGTGATCCGCGGCACCACCCGTACGCGGCGAGTCCTCGTGCCTGTTCCAGCCCTGCAGCCAGATCGGCTCCCCATTCAACAACAGCCCGTCCGGTGTTGCCTCGATGGTCCGGAATCCGAAAGCCACTTCGACCTCGTCGATCGGTCGGGACAGAGCCCGACCCTCCACATCACTGGAGGGACGGCCTCCGTGCCGTCCGTCCTCGTCCGCAGCGAGAGAGACAATCGCACGATACGTCGTCGGTGATTCCGGAGACCACGGCTGCACACCCTCAACGAAACCCGCTGTCTGCACGACCTCCTCTGCGCCCGGACCAATGCTCACCGGTTCGGCCGCGAGAGTCGACAGGTCTCTGCCATCGGCATCTCGGACCAACACGAACGGTGATACGGACCGCCCTTCCACGGAAGCGTTCTTGATCCGGAGCGTGAACTGCGCCTCGCCACCAGCGCGCCCCGGTTTCGCTTGCACCTGGACCCGCGAAATATGACACAGCGGCGTGGCATGGAGGCTCACCTCGCGCAGAATCCCGCCGAACCGCCGCCAACCGGTGTTCCTGCCGGGCACCGCACCCTCGTGATGCGAGTTGTCTGTCTCAACGGCAACCACGTAGTCTCCGCCGGCATCGACCTTCCCCGTGATGTCGAACTCAAAGGACAGGAACGGATCATGATTCTCGCCGATCAACTCCCCATCAAGCCAGACCCGCGCATGGTCGTTGACCGATTCGAAGTGCAGGACAACTCGCTTGCCTGCCCACTCGTTCGGCACGCTGAAACTGCGGCGATACCAGCAGATACCCTTGTAGAACTCGAGGTTCTCGGACCCAGCTTCGTAGCAGCCGGGCACCGGCGCCACGCCCCAGCCGCTGTCGTCGTACTCCTTCCGCCACAGGCCCCCGTCGGAGCCCGTGCCGTAGGGGTCCGCCAGAAAGCGCCATTCTCCGTCGAGGCTCACCGTTTCTTTTCGCGCCTTGGGGCAGATCATCTCTTCCTCCCTTTTGCCGGTTTCGGTCTCTCAATCGAAACCCTGTTGGCCTTTGCCACCACAGACCAGCCGTCCGGGACGACTATCTCGCTGAACTTGCCTTCAAGCTCACCCTTGCTGCCGACAATCGGGTACGTCCCGCCAAGGCTTTCGTGCGCTTCGATGACCAGCTTCCCGCCCACTTTAAGAGCGCCTTCGAAGAACAGCCGGGCGCCCCGCCGGCTCGGCCGCTCGCGTTCCTGCAACTTCACTCGCACTTCCGCCCCGTCCTCGATCGTGCCGTGCCATTTCGCCTTCAACGAACTCTCGCCCATATCCAGCACGCAGCCCTTACCGAGTTTGAGCCCGAACGAACCCATGTTCCCGGCAAGTGTGACCTTGCTGCCCGGCTTGTCGATGAACGCCTGTCGCTTCCCTGTCCACACCGTGTCCTGTTCGCCATCCAACCAGCTCTTGCTCTCCTTGTCCCACGTGCCTTCCCCGCCTTTCCAGGTGAGGACAGCCGGAGGCGGCGCGTCGATCATATCCTGCAGGATCGCCGGCGGGTAGTACCGCTCCTCGAGCGGCTCTTTGGCCGTCGGATCGGGCTGGTCCCAGCCCTTGTCGTGGTACGCGCAGACAGCTTTCGCGAACGCCTCGTCCGGGTACCAGAACGATAGCGTCTTGTCGCCAGTGTAGTCGCTGTACGGCGCCGGCTTGTGCTTCGGCGCCTTGATATCGGGATCGCTGAGCCAGCCATCCTCCAGCTTCAGCGTCTTGCACTTCCGCGGCTTCGATGGATCGGGTTCGCCGTCAGGCAGCCGTGCGCCGGCCGCGCTTCGAATGAAATCACACGTCAGCTTCGTCAGCTCCGAGTTCCACGACGTGTGATGCCCGCCGCGGTCAACGATCAGGCTCATCATGTTACGCGGATTCTTCCTGCGCCGGTCCATGATCTGCATCCGTACCATCACCCACTGCGTCTGGTTCTGCTTCTTCTTGTTCGTCGGATGCAGACTGTACTTCGCGCGGTGCCCCGCGCCCAAGTCTCCGCCCGCCGGACCGAACTGCTCGAACTCGCCGTTGACACACAAGAGCGGAACGCCCGCCAATGACTTGCCGATGTCCGGGATCCCATCCTGGAAGTTGCCGCTCTTGATCATGACCACGCCCAGCACCCGGTCCGGGTTCATGTAGGCAACGTTCCGACACCATATCCCCGCCGCTGAATGGCCCGTCGTCAATACCGGCGCGTAGGCGACCTCAGGATGACCACTCTTCTCCGCGAGCTGATCGAACACCTTCTGCGTGCCGGGCATGCCCATGCCCGGCGCAACGATGCCCATGTGCATCTCCTGACAGACCTTCCGTATCTGACCGTCTTTCGGCAGCTTGTGATCGATCACAACCGTCCCTGTGCAAAGCAGCCCCCGGACATACTTCACATCTTTCGGCAGCCACATCTTGACCTGCTTCGGCTTCTGCGGCTTGCCGCGCCGTGGCGGCTGCTCTATCGACACCTGGTACGGCCACATCGCGTCCTGCGCGTAAGCTCCGGTACACAGCGAAGCCATCATTATACCGACTGCAAGAGCCCTTCTCTTCATAGCTGCCTCTCCGTCAGGTCCGAACACGTTGATAAGTCGGGGTAGCATAGCACAGGTAGCCGCCGGACATGCGACCGAAAAGTGTGGTGGGTTCCTGCCTGGGAGAGTCTTCGACTGCGCAGACTACTGTTTCCGCAGATCGTAGCAGTACACCGCGTCGTACCCGCGGTGATATAGACGGCCGTCCACGAGGATCGGCGTCGTGCCGGCCATGTGCTTGTTCGGCAAGTGCTTCCCCGCAATGGCGACTGCGGACGGGTTCGTATCGAACATCAGTACGCCGCCCTTGGCCGTGGCCGAGGCGCCCTCTTCGCTATACTTGATCCAACGCCCGTCGGCACACGCGGGCGATGAGTAATGGCGGCCGAGCGACTTGACGCGTGATGTCACCTTGCCCGTCTTCATATCCACGCACACCAGCTCGCTGGAGTACTTGTTCTTGTTATCAGGGTTCTGCATATCGAAGTAGTAGTGCCCGCCGTGTATGAGCGCCGTCGTTGAGCCCCGCTTTCGGAACGGCATCTCGAGTTCCCAGGCCTTCTCGGCACCCTTCGGTGTGATGCGAAAGCACTGGTCCCCCTTCGTGGGCTTCTTCTCGTTGAGACGCCCAATCATGTACCACGCGCCTTCAAACTCGCCGATAGTCGCCGTCGTGCCTGTCCCACTGCCTGCCGGCCCAATCCAGAGGATCCTGCCCGTCTTCGGCTCGACGCACTTGTTGCCGATGATGAAGAGCTCCGTCCCATCCACACGCCAAACGACCGGGGAAACACACATGCCGCCGAACGGAGATTGCATTGCACCCGCGCCGGCAATCTTTACGCGCTTACCGGTCCACAGCTTCTCGCCGGTCGCCGCGTTGAACCCGATCAACGGCCCGCCGCTGCCGCCCCCGTCCGCGGCTCCCTGGAAGACCACTACCCCGTCGGCCACTGCCGGGCAGACGCACAGCCCCCGGTTGGCGCCGGTGCGGATCTTCCCGGCCTTCCGGGCAGCATCCTTGTGTTTCAGCACGTTGGCACGCCAGGGCAACTCCTGTTTCCATTTCTCGTCGCCGGTCCCGGCGTCGTGACACGCCGCATACCCACCGGTGGTCAGCGTGTACACGTTCCCGTACCGGACGGCCTGCAGCATATGCGCGCCCGCCTTACCCCACGCGAAGTTGAAGCCCTCTTTCTCGTAGACCTTCTTCCAGACCGTCTTCCCGGTCATCGCGTCCATGCACACGACGTTCTCATCCGCGTCCACGAAGACTGGGTTGGCCATGCAAGCCCGGATATTGTTCCGATCGCCCTTCTTCGGCCAGGGCTTCGGCGGCTGCGCGTAGTAGATGTACACCTTTCCATCCCAGTAGATCGGGCCCGCATGGCCACAGGCGCCGACGGCCCACGACGAGCACTGCACATGGTAGTATTGCTTGCAGAGGATCTCGTCCTCGCTCTTCCAAAGGAGCTTCGCCTGCGCGAGATCGTCTATCAACTCATGGCCCCCAGCGATGGCGCTCCGGTGGAACGGTCCACGCCAGTCCGGCCAGCCCAGCTTCTGAGCCTGCGTCATTTCGTTCTCAGCCACTGCGGCACTGCCTTGGAACAGCAGAGCGACATGGCAGATAACGGCAAACACCACGTATCTCATTGCCATACTCATCGCCTATTCCCCTTGTGGATGTTTTGTTCCTTTCCCCCCAAATCAGCGCAACAACCCACAATTGCCCATCACTCCAGAATATACTAGCCATTCCGCCGTATCAACGACACTGGACAATGTGTTGAAATGATAGATAATTTGTTGTATTGTGAGAGGCGCAATGGCGATGGACACCGTTCTGGCCGACATGCCGGAATACCGGCCTTTCATCAGGTCGGCCGGCCTCCTGGCGTCGAAGAAGTCCCTGCGCATGGGCCCGCACACGCCGCAGATCTCGTATCTGCTGCACTTCCTCGACGGCGGCTCGATAGACATCGAGTTACCGGACAACGAACGAGTCTCAATAGAGGGACGCGGCGCCTGGATCCTCCCGCCGGGAACCTCATACGAGATCAAGGGCTTCTCCCAGGGCGATCTATCGTATGTTCACTTCACCGTCGACCAGAACCCGCTGTGGCGACGGGTGCATCCGCACTTCTGCTTCGGCCTGCACTCCAGCGATGACCGCGCAATGCTGCAGCCGCCGCCGAAGGCCGTGTGGGGAATACGCCTTCCCGCAGATCTCCCCTTGGCCTGCCAGGACAGGATAGCCGTGCAGCTGCCGGGCATAGTCGAAGACTGGCTGTCGGACGACCGTGTACGCGTCTGGCGTGGACAGGGCAGGTTCGCGGCGATGGTCATGAATGTGATGAGCGACCTGATCCTCCACCAATTGGGGAACACATCCCTTACCGTTGAGAGCCGCATTGCCCGCGCGGAATCTGCTGCGGCACAGAGCCTCCATCTTGGCTTTGACGTCAACCAGATGGCGCGCGTCGCCGGCTACGAGCGAAGCTACTTCAGTGTGCTGTACCGTCGAACCCGAAACGAGAGCGCCCAGGACTTCCTCACGTATCTCCGCCTCCGGGAAGCCAAACGCCTGCTCCGCGGCACAGATCTCAAGATCGCCGAGGTCGCCCGCCAGGTCGGATACGGCGAGCCAATCGTGTTCACCCGCATGTTCAAGCGACACACGGGTTCCAACCCCACCCGTTGGCGCAAAAGGACATGATCCCTGAAAGCAACGCGAAACACTTGCGCTATCGCGTGGGGCCTGCAACAATGAATGCAAACCGCCCTGTGGCAGAAGGTATCGTCATGAGAAACTGCTTGCTCCTTCTTCTATCGCTGCTCCTTGCCCCGCACGCACCAGGCTCCCTGTACGCTGCCACATCCGAACAGATCCTGAAGGCGTCCGGCTTCCGCGGCGGCCTCATAGTCCATATCGGCTGCGGCGAAGGCAGACTGACGGCAGAACTACGGGAAAACAACGCGGCCCTGGTCCACGGCCTCGACACAAACCCAACTAACGTCGCCACGGCCCGCGAGAACGTACTCCAGGAGAACCTGCACGGTCCCGTCTCCTTCGCCGTCTTCGACGGCACGAGCCTGCCCTATGTGGACGGGATCGCAAACCTCGTGGTGGTGTCAGGTGTCAGGTGTCAGGTGTCAGCACCAGAATTGGGACGGGCGCTGGCGCCGGGGGGCGTGGCAATGGTTCATGGCTCATGGTTAATGGCTGATGGAAAGAGAAAAGAACTGCCCGGACTCGAGGCATTAACCATCAACCATCAACCATCAACCATCGCCGGGACGTGGTATGCCTATCGCAAACCCGTCCCGGCGGACATGGACGACTGGACCCACTACCTCCGCTCCGCCGACAACAACGCCGTCAGCCTGGACAAGCTTGCGGGCCCGCCGCGCGGACTGCGCTGGATGGCTTCTCCTGTCTGGGCCCGGCACCACGACAAACTCGCGAGCATCAGTTCCGTCGTCACCAGCGGCGGCCGTCTGTTCTACATCGTTGACCGCGGCCCCGCCCACACCCCCGACTTCACTCCCGAGTGGCGCGTGGAGGCGCGTGACGCCTTCAACGGTATCCTGCTCTGGCAGCGGCCGATGAAGTCGTGGGTGTCACACATGATCCGCTTCCGATCCGGCCCCGTCCAGATCGCGCGTCTGCTCGTGGCGCAGGATGACAAGCTCTACGTTGCCATGGGCATCAACGAGCCGGTCTCAGTCCTCGACGCAGCCACCGGCAAGACGCTGAAGCAACTCGAAGACACAAAGAACGTCGAGGAGATAATCGTTCACGACGGCCGCGTCCTCACCGTGGTCGGCGAAAAGAGCGCCGAACACTCGTTCGGCTCGGACGACTACAGAAAGAAGTTCATCATCGCGGCGGACCCCGAGAAGAACGCGGTCCTCTGGCGCTGGCCGGAAGAAGGCACTGTGGACATTGTCCCTCAAACACTCGCGGCTGCGGGAAAGCGCGCCTATATGCAGGCAGGCGCCGACACCGTTGCACTCAACCTGTCGGATGGAACCGTAGTCTGGCAAGTCCCCACCGTCGGCAAGGCCGCGGCCGGGGTGGAACCCCGCCCGCCAGACAAACGTGGAGGGCGAGCATCCTCGCGAGCCGCGTCCCCCCCGGAGGGCGAAACTGCGCTGAACCGCGTCCCCCCTGGAGGGACACCTTCCACGCCGTCCGCGAAACAAAGGAAGGGCAAGAAGAGGAAAAAGGGGAAGGAGAGGAAAGGCAAGAGCGGTAGCCGATCCGCCGGTTGGGCCTACGCGACTCTCGTCGTGAAGGACGATGTGGTCCTGTCATGCAACGGGTCGACACTCACTGCTCTCTCAAGCGAAAACGGCAAGAAGCTTTGGAGCTGCGCCGCCAAAACGCCTTTCGGAAAAGTACCGTCGGTGGACGTTCTCGTGGTTGGCAACGTCGTCTGGACCAGTCCGACCCTCTCCGAGGGGCGGGCCCTGAACACCGGCGAGATCGTAAAGAAGCTCGACCTCAAAACCACACTCGTGACGGCCGGCCACCACCATCGCTGCTACCGGAACAAGGGCGTGGGCGATTTTCTTATCTTTGGCCATCGAGGAATGGATTTCTTCGACACCAGGGGCGACCGGCACTCCCGCAACAACTGGGTGCGCGGGGTCTGCCAGTACGGCGTCATGCCCGCCAACGGCCTCATATACGCGCCGCCACACAACTGCGGCTGTTATCCCGAAGCGATCCTGCATGGCTTCTTCGCATTGAGCTCGGAAAGCGGAGCGCGGAACGCAGAACGGAAGGCTCCGTCCCCCGGTCTCGTGACAGGTCGCGCCTCTTCCATAAACCATCAACCATCAACCATCAACCATTCCTCTGACTGGCCAATGTACCGATACGATGCCGCCAGAAGCGGCTGCACGGCCACAGCCCTGCCGGACGGACTGGAGCCGGCATGGACGGCGCCCATCGGCGGCAACATCACCCCTCCCGTAATCGTGCAGGGCTTCGTGATCGTGGCCCGCAAGGACAACCACACCGTGATCGCGCTGGACGAAAAGACAGGTACGCCGCTCTGGACTTTCATCGCAGGTGGACAAGTCGACTCCACCCCAACCGTCCACGCCGACCGCGTCCTGTTCGGCGCCGGTGATGGCTCTGTGTATTGCCTGAGACTGACCGACGGCACGCTGCTCTGGCGTTTCCACGCCGCCCCGGCGGATATCCGCACGGTCGCCATGGGCAACATCGAAAGCCTCTGGCCCGTGCCCGGCAGCATCCTCGTCAAGAACCAGGTCGCCTACTTCGCGGCCGGCCGGTCGTCCTACCTCGACGACGGCCTCTTCCTGTTCGGCATAGACCCGCTCACCGGAACACCCAAACACCGGCTCCATCTCAGGGGCGCACATCCCGGCCGACTCGAAGCCCCGAAAACCGGCGCCAAGGGACAGGGCGTCGGACAGAACAGGACCGACTACAAGACCGCACAGGCCCCGGACAGGAGCGACTCGTTCTCCATGCACGGCAACAGCTCCGACATCATGAGCGCGCAGAACGGTTCCGTTTTCCTGCGCCATATGCGGTTCACCGGCGATTTGGCGGAAGCAAAGTCGGACGTGCACCACCTGTTCTCCACGTCCCGGCTCCTCGACCCGCACGAAGCACACAGATCACACTGGTTCTACGGGAACGGCGATTTCAGCCTGCTGCCGGTCGCCTATGAGTGGAAGACCCGCGGCAAGTACGGCGGCTACAGCGCGCCGTTCGGCAAGCTGCTCGTCTTCGACAAGGGCACCGTCTGGGGAGTCAACGGTCACGGCAGAGGTTACGAGCTGTTCGCTCGGGATATCCGCGATATCGACAAGAAACTGGCAAAAGACTTCCCGGCCGGGCAAGAGGGCGCCCCGGCGACCCTCTGGAAACAGTCAATCAAGCTACACCCGCGAGCCCTGCTCAAGGCGGCCGATGCCATCTACGTCGGAGGCGCGGAGAAGACCGAGTTCCTTCTCAGAACAAGCGGCGGCAAGGGCCAGGTAATGGTCGTATCGGCAGGAGACGGCAGCAGCAAGCCCGGCTTCCAGCTCGAAACACCGCCCGTGTTCGATGGGATGGCCGCGGCGAACGGTAAGCTGTTCGTGTCGCTGCTGAACGGGAAACTGGTCTGCTACGGCGCCAATCCGCGGTGAGCGCCCCAAAGCATCCCCAAACAGCCTGTAAGACTGAATCGACTAACGCGTAGTCTCCCTTATAGGAAAGGAGCGCAAACTTGAAGAAATCACTGACACTGCTTGTACTTGCTGTGGCAGCCACACTGTCCGGCTGCGGCATGATGGCGGCCGGCCGGAAACCGGCAAACGAAAGGGCTGAGCTGCCGCACTGGCTCTACGGCGTGGATCTTCCGGAATCCGTGGTGAAGACCATGAGACGCCCCCCCTCCGGCAACCCCGTACTCGTCTGGGCGCCGGAAGGCGCTGAACGGATCAGGGCGGTCCTGATCATAGTCAACAACGCCGCATCCAAGCATTTCGGCGAACACCCCGCATTGCGCGAAGTGGCGGCCAGGCGCGAACTGGGCATCGTCTACCTTCGTTCCGGGAACCCGCAGGTAGCGATCAGAACCAATCCCAACGACAAGACGCTGCAGCGCATTCTTCGCGGCGTCGCCGACGCCACCGGCATCCGCGAGTTCCGCCACGCGCCCTGGATCACATTCGGTCAGTCGTCATGCGGTACCTTCCCCTTCCACGTAGCCTGGGCATATCCCGAACGGACAGTGGCAGCCATCTCGCACCACGCCGAGACACCCGCCTGGCCGCCAAGGCCATGGGCGAAGGTAAACAAGGAAACCGTTCTGCACGTGAACATGAACGGGGAAACAGAGTGGGGCGGCACCTGGCACCGGCACGTCCGCCCATCGCTCCTGAACTACAGGGCACACTCCGCGTGGCTGCCGCACCAGGCGGTCGCATACGACGTCGGACACCAGAACGAAGAGGACCTGTCGAGCGGCGGCGGGCCCGACTACAAAACGAAATTTCCCGGGATTGTTACCATCGGCAAAATGTGGGATTACCTCGCCGTGTACGTCGACAAAGCGCTCGCGCTCCGCCTGCCCGAGGAAGGCTACCCCACAAGACGGCCGCTCAAGCTCAGGAACATCGATCCGGACACCGGCTACCTCATCGACCCGTACGCGGTCGAATCGTGTTTCGAGCTGCCCGCATTCCCCTTGATCAGGAAAGGGACTAACTACCTGGTCGCCCCGTCCATGGAGAAACCACAGACTTTCGTCGCGATCCCGCCCGCGAAGGACTACAAGCCGCCCCAGGCCGTGCCCGTAGTGCCCCTGAACGTCGGCAAATACCCGGCCAACTGGCTGCTTGCCGACCCGCTGCCGTTCGCCATGAGGAACGATCCCATGCGCTCGCTGGGCCCCATGAAATCCCTGCGCCCGAAGCCGGGCGACAAGATAGAGATCGACGGCACGGAAACCGAGTTCAAACAACCGGCTAAGAACGCAGTATCAGCTGACGGTAGAATCAGCCTCCGAAACATAGTCAAGAGCGCCAAGACAACTCTGCTCGCATTCACGGTGCTCGATATCCCGGAGAAAACAACCGTGACGATCAACGTCCCCTTCACGGCCAGTGGCCGCGTGCAGGCGGCTATCAACGGGGTCGCCGTTGAAAACAAGCAGATCGTCGAACTGTCAAAAGGACTCTATCCCATGCTGGTCGTCGCACGGCTCCGGACCGGCTGGTACGACCTGAAAGCAGGCTTCAAGCCGGCGGAAGAGAAGGAAATCGCTGCCGCCAAAGAACGTACCGGGAAGCTCGCCGCCGATGCCGGCGCCGGCGCAGGGGAACCCGAGATCGTCAAACTGAGCCGCGACAAGATAATCCGCAAGGCAACTGAAGTCCCCGAGGCCAAACGCAAACACATGCTCTGGATAGCCGACAAAGAACAGGGCGACGCGTGGATAAAGATGCACACGATCCACAAAACGCAGGACTGACCGGCTGATCCGCCACCGTTTTCGACTGGACGCCCCGGCCACATTCGTACTTAACTGATTGTCCCATGACTATCGGCCATTACACGGCGTCCGTTCAAACGACGAACTCTGGTGCATAGGAAAATGAACATACTTCACATAGTTGCCGACCAACACCACGCCCGCATGCTGGGCTGTGTTGATCCACAAGTCATAACACCCAACACAGACGCCCTGGCAGCCGACGGCATCCGCTTCACGAATCACTACACCCAGAATCCCATCTGCACCCCCGCGCGCGTGTGCTTCCACTCCGGTCAATACTGTCACAATCACGGCTACTATGCCCTAAACGGGCCCACCCCGCCATTCCCGAGTTACATGCATCATTTCAAGGCGCACGGCTATGCGACCGCCGGGATCGGCAAACTGCACCTTCCCGATAACCCCAGGGAATGGATTGAGGACTGCTGCGATGTCTTCGCCGAAACACTGCGCGGGCCCGACGGCAAACGCAGCAGCACGAAATACGGCAAGTATCTCAGAAAGGTCGGATGCGACCACCTCGAGGACAGTAATCACCTAAAGGAGATGAAAGGCTCGCATCACTGGGATGCACGCCCGTCGGATATCCCGCTGGAACACTGCATCGAAGCCTGGATAACCGACAGGGCGATCGAATTCATCAACGGCCTCGACGAAGACCGGAACTTCTGCATGCAGCTCTCCTACCCGCGCCCTCATCACGTCATCACGCCGGACAAGAAGTTCTGGGACATGTACCCGGAAGACATCGAGCCGCCGGCAACACTGCACGCCGAATGCGGTCACCGCCCATCGAACTTCCAGAACATGGTCAAGTACTGTCGAGAAGAGTTGAAGTGGGCCTTTGATCCCGAAACATACGACGCAGCCGCAAAACGCGTCTGGCGCGGCACGCTCGCCCTCGCTACGCAGAACGACTACTTCTTCGGGAAACTCTTCGATGCTCTGAAGGCATCCGGCCGCTTCGACAATACGGTGATCGTAGTCACGGCGGACCACGGCCTCTACCACGGACACTTCGGCATCATGGAGAAAGCGCCCGGGATCTGCTCCGATGCGGTCTGTCGCATCCCCTCGGTATGGCGTGTGCCCGGAACCGAAGGCGGTCGCACGGTCGATGCGTTCATCGAACACGTGGACGCACCACCCACCTTCTGTTCTCTGGCCGGACTCCCACCAATGGATACCGTTGACGGCGTGGACATCTCACCGCTGCTGCGCGGCGAATCGGACTCCGTGAAGGAGGTTGCCGTCACCGAATGGCCGTGGAGCAAGGCGATCCGCTGGAAGAACTGGCGGTTTGTTCACTACCACCGCGACATGTACAACGGTGAAGACGTCGGCGAGCTATATGATATTGAGGCCGACCCGGACGAGATGAACAACCTCTATGAAAGCCCCAACCACCAGGATATCGTCCACGAATGCAGGCGGCGTTTGCTCGAGTGGATCACCGATACCACCCGCATCACAACCATGTGGCCTTACCTGGAAGAGGACAAAGCGGCATTTGGACTGCGCGAGCCTTTCAAAATGTCGCCCGATGGCCGCGAGCCCAATACCAAGGGCCCGAGAGGAAGACTGGCAACGGGGAAGATCGGGTCCTTTGAGGTGAGAGATTATCTGTAGGACGTAGATTAGGGCAAAAGATTAAGGCAGAAGATTAGGGCGCACTGGACAAGAACACGATTTCTGGCCCTAATCTTTCACCCTAATCTTTCGCCTTAATCTCTTTGGCTGCGGGCGTTGTCTGCCTTAGATCCTTTCCGCTAACCTGACGCCAACGCTTGTCTCCCCGGCACGCTCAACCACGAACTGCTTCTTCCCGCCGCGCGCCGCTACCTCGTGCTCGCCAAGGAACGCGCGGAAGCGGACGATGCCCCGCTCATCGGTGGTCAACGTCTGCTCCGGCGTCCACCATTCGCCCTTCACCAGTTTCATGAGCGATTCATATGCCGGCTTCGGCGTCATATCTTTCCGCACTAACCCCGCCGGGGCACCGCGCCAGTTGCCGTCGGGGAAATCCCACCACGTTATAGCCTCGACTAGCGGATGGGCAAACAGTCGGCCGTAGAAATCAACGACCTCGCGCTCCTGCCGCGCCTCGCCCTCAGGCGTCGTATGCCAGTCGGTCTGCTGACTCAGATCCTCCCAGCCACGGTGCTCGCCCGAGATGATTGTCGCCTCCGTGAAGTGAATGGGAATCCCGAATTTGCCGAACCGTTCCAGAACCGCCTCCTGCTCTCCCGCGGGCAGCGTGCCAGCATGCCAGTGGCTCTGGATACCGATAACATCAATCTTCACGTCCGCTTCCAGGCAATCTTCGATGATCTGTACATAAGTGTCCGTGAGATCGTAGTCGTTGAGAATAAGCGTCGCGTCCGGATTACCTTCGGCCGCGGCCTCGAAGCAACCCTTGATCATTTCCACTGGCCCGACATGTTCCCACATCCGCCGGAAGTTCTTGTCGATCTGTATATGGTCCTGCTCAATCCCGTTCTTGATCCGCGCCATTTCGTTGAGAACGTCCCAGATGTCGACCGTCCCAATGAAAGCCGCGGCATCACGGGCACAACGCTGCTTCTGCGCCTCCCAGAGCCGGTCGGGGTCATCCTGTGGCACCCACTTGGGCGTAACAATGTACCAGGCCAGAGGATGGCCCTTGCTTACAATGCCGCGCTCGCGGAGCCATTCGGCCTGAGCTCTGCGGTTTGCCTCCTGTAACTTGCCGTTCTCCGGCTCGTAGTTCCCCCAGTAGAAGGACAGCGTCGCGTAATTGAACAGAGCCGCGAAGTGTCGCTGATAGGCCTGTTGGCGCTCGTCGTTGTTGTTCGGCTGCAAGTAGTACGCGGTGCATCCGAACAGGAACTTGTGACGCAACATGCGCACCGTCACTTCAGCTCCCGCCAACGGCTGCCCATCGGCGCCGTTGACCGTAAGTTCGACCTCGGAAGTCCGATTATCCTCTATTGCCTGCATGGTAGTAGTGCTCATGGCCGCGAGTTAAGCTGCACCGGGCCGCCCCGTCCAGAAAAAACCCGTGAAGCCCGGCGCGTTTTGTCGTATAAACAACACGATGTCCTGTCACGAGATACTCGTCGAGGCCGAGAGCTTTGCGGAAAAGGGCGGCTGGAAGGTTGACCAGCAGTTCGTCCACGGCATGGGCTCGCCTTACCTGCTGGCCCACGGCATGGGCAAACCCGTGCCCAACGCGAAGACCACCGTGGCCTTCCCCCAACCGGGCATCTACCACGTCTGGGTACGCGCGAAGAACTGGGTGCCGGGCGACTGGAAAGCGCCCGGCCGCTTCCAACTGGTTGTTGACGGCGAGGTGCTTGCCCCCCTTTTCGGCACTGAGCCCGGATGGAACTGGCAGGACGGCGGAGTGATAGGCGTTGCCGGCGCCGAGCTCGTGGTTGAGCTCCAGGACCTTACCGGCTTCGACGGACGATGCGACGCGATCTTCTTTACCACTGATTCGGATACCGTGCCGCCCAACACGCTGAAGGAAATGGCGCCCTGGCGCGACCGCCTGCTCGGCCGCCCCGAAACACCTCCCTCGGCCGGCGAGTTCGACGTCGTCGTCGCCGGCGGCGGCATTGCCGGCTGCGCTGCCGCCCTTGCCGCCGAGAAGCAGGGGCTCGCCGTCGCGCTCATCCATGACCGCCCATTCCTCGGAGGCAATGCCAGCCAGGAAATCCGGGTACACACCATAGGGATACACGGCAAGGGCAAAGCCATCCTCGAAGGCATCGACACCGTCCACTGGCCAAACGGCGATGCCGCCGCCATACCCGACACCGAGAAGCGCCACCGCACCATGGATGCCGCCGCCGGCGTCAAGCAGTTCCTCGGCTGGCGCGCCTGCTCCGCCGGGACCAACGGCGATCAGATCACCAGCCTCGACGCCGAGCACATCGAGACAGGGAAGCGCCTTCGGTTCGCCGCGCCGGTCTTCATCGACTGCACCGGTGACGGCTGGATCGGCCACTGGGCCGGCGCCGAGTACCGGTACGGCCGCGAAAGGCGCGACGAGTTCGACGAGGTATGGGAGGAACACGGCGCGCTCTGGTCCCCTGAAAGACCGGACAGCCGGGTTATGGGCGCCTCCGTGCTGTGGAACAGTCACGAGACCGGCACCCCCTCGGACTTTCCCGAAGTCCCGTGGGCCATGGACGTTGCCGGGGACAAAACTGCCACCGCAGGCGAATGGTACTGGGAGTTCTCGGCGAACGACAGGCACCAGATCGGTGATGCCGAGGCGATCCGCGATCACATGCTTCGCGCTATCTACGGCTCGTTCTACAACGCGAAACAGCAGCCGGAGAACGCCAACGCCGAGCTGCTCTGGGTCGCATACATCGCCGGCAAGCGTGAATCACGAAGGATCGTCGGCGACTACATCTACACCCAGAAGGACATGACCGAACAGCGTCGGTTCGAGGATACCGTGGCGGAAGAGACTCGCGCGATAGACGTCCACTACCAGCGGAACCTGACCGATCATGCCGAAAGCAAGTACGACTTCATGTCGGAAGCGCTCTTCATGAAAACCGGTGAGTACCACATTCCTTTCCGCTGCCTTTACTCGAAGAACATCGAAAACCTCATGATGGCAGGCCGCTGTTTCAGTTGCTCGCACATCGGCCTCGGCGGCCCCCGTGTCATGCTCACCCTCGGCCAGATGGGAATCGCAACGGGCTTTGCCGCTGCATTGTGCAAGAAACACGCAACAACGCCGCGCGGCGTGCGCGAAAACCACATCAAGGAGCTCCGCTCACTGATCGGCTATACCTAGCCTGATCTATTCATCAACGTCTACTGCGAATGCACATCTCACGCCATATCAAGGACTTCTCGCCGCATGCCGATCTCGACGTGCCTTGGCACGCCTTCGTCCGGCATCCGGCGAGAA
>Ga0272442_10002840_pt1 | contig 24684 bp, 23 predicted proteins | sample SSMForm2O_FD_200262 | JGI IMG/M metagenome (GOLD analysis project Ga0272442, IMG submission 200262) | Marine sediment archaeal communities from Little Sippewissett salt marsh, Falmouth, MA, United States - SSM-Form-2O | ecosystem: Environmental > Aquatic > Marine > Wetlands > Sediment ... | reverse complement strand
ACCGTGGTCCCGTACGCGGTCCCGCGCGGGTAGAAGATCGGATCGGCGGTCGCGCTCAGTGTCACGTCATAATACTCACTCTGGATGTTCTTTGTCGTGCTGGCCTCGCCGCTGTCCTCGGTGTTGTTGTTATTGTTATCGTCGAGAATCTGATAGCGGTGATCGTCCAGAAAGAACACCTTGAACCGGTTGTTCTGACTGACCGCCTCCATCCTCGCCCCCATCAGGTCCGTCATCACCAGCCGTGCCGCCCCGTTCAACCTCCTCTGGGCCATGTAGGTCTTGAGATTCGGCGCCGCGATGGCGGCAAGGATCGCCAGGACGGCAACCACGATCATCATCTCCACGAGGGTGAACCCCCTATTGTCGGTATGGTGTATCATCTCAAAAACATCCACCTCATAACGCTCTCGCCCCAGAAGATGTAAAGGGTGGCGGCGATAGAGAGAAACGGACCGAAGGGGATGGCGTACTTCGAGTCCTTTCCCCTGGAGATCATAACGGATATGCCCGCGACCGCGCCGATCAGGGAGGCCGCCATGACGATAAACCAGAGGGACTGCCACCCCAAAAATCCCCCCAGCATGGCCAGCAGCTTTATGTCGCCCCCGCCCATGCCCTCCCTCTTTGTCAGGAGCTGATACCCGAAGGCGACCAGGAAGAGAAATCCCCCACCCGCCAGTATGCCGATCAGGGAGTCGGTGAACGTGACATCCATGAAGAAAATGGCCGCCAGAGCGAACAGCGGTACCCCGGGAAGGGTGATTACATCCGGGATGATCTGGTGCTTCAGGTCGACGAAGGTTATGACGATCAGGGCGCAGACAAACAGAAAGGAAGAGAGATATCCGAGAGACAGGCCGTATCTCCGGAAGAGGAGCAGCGAGACGACGGCGGTCAGGAGTTCAACCGCGGGGTAGAGGGGTGATATCCTCTCGTTGCAGTGCCTGCACTTCCCCCCGAGTATCAGGTAGCCGATGATCGGTATGTTGTCGTAGAACTTTATAGGGTGTGCGCAGGTTGGGCAGTGAGACGCCGGCCGCACGATGGATTTCCCCGCAGGGAGGCGGTAGATGCATACATTGAGAAAGCTTCCGACGACGGCACCCAGAACCATCGAAAGGATTCCCGGAATGTATTCCGCGCCAGGCACCATGATCACAAACCCCCGTTACTCCTTAAATCGTTGAATTTTTTTCACAGATACACCGGTTTTCAAGACTTATACTAAAGATTGTGGATGAACGCAATGAAGCGCTTCATCCCTTTGGTGTGAAATACATCACATGGCGGGTTCCTACAGGCGGGCCCGTTTCTCGAGACGTTTTAGATCGAGGATCTGAAGGGTGTTTCCCTCGGTGGTGACCAGGCCCTTCTCGCGCAGGACCCTCAATTCCTTGTTGATGCTTTCGCGTGTGGTGCCCACGATGCTCGCCAGGTCCTTCTGTGTCAGGCGCAGATCGATCTCTATCGGTTCTCCCTCCATCTTCCGGCGGCCATGCCTCTGGGCCAGTTCAACGAGCCGCCGGGCGAAGCGGGTGGAGATATTGAGAAAATAGGCATCCTCGAGGAGCTCATCCGTCCTGCGCAGCCGCATCGAAAGATAGGAAAGGATCGCCTGTATCGCCCCCTCGTTGCCTCTCAGAAACGCCAGAAAATCCCTCTGGTTCAGGGCCAGCAGTTCGGAGGATTCAAGCGCCACGACATCGGCCGATCGCGGCATCCCGTCGAGAAGCGACATCTCGCCGAAAAAGTCCCCCTCGGACAGAATCGCGGCCGCGACCTCGTCTCCCATCTCCGAGGGAAGAACAATCTTGACACTCCCTGTCTTTACTATATACAGTGAGGTTCCCTCATCACCCTTGCGGAAGAGGGCTTCTCCCTTTTTCAGGGAACGGGACTTGAGAGACGTGGCGAGGGATTCTCTGTCATCGTGGCCGAGGGATTGAAAAAAAGATACCCCCTGCAGGAAGGCTTCAGGTTTCATGGCATGTCTCCCGGGAATTTTCTGTCTGCTCGAAGGGGGCAGATACCCCCCCATTCCCCGGACGGGTGACCGGGTTCCGAAGCACTGTGACGGATAAACTATAGGCAATGCGGTATCATAAGTCAAAAGATATATTTGAAACGGGAGATCCCCGACGTGGAGGACGATATGGACCAGTTCACCGTACGGACACGCGAGCGGTTTGAGATGATCGACATCACGGGAGAGGTACGCTCTGCCCTGAAGAAGAGCGGGGTGAGGGACGGGGTGTGCCATGTCTTTGTGCCCCATACCACCGCGGCGGTCACCATCAACGAAAACGCGGACCCCGATGTGCCGAGAGACATACTGATGGAACTGGACAAGGCGATTCCTCTGAGTGACAATTACCGGCATATCGAGGGGAATTCCGCCGCGCACATCAAGGCGTCCCTCTTCGGCGCCTCCGAGGTCGTTCTCGTGGAGGGGGGCAGCCTGGTCTTGGGTACCTGGCAGTCGGTCTTTTTCTGTGAATTCGACGGCCCCCGGACGAGGAAGGTCATCGTCCGATGTGTTCCCGATTCCGTCTGAACGTTCGGTCGATTGTACCCCACTGAGAAACAAGGAGAGATGAACAATATGAATATGCAGGCATCATTTATCCTGGCATCGGCCTCGCCCCGCCGCAGAGAGCTGCTCGGCGCGCTGATACCGGATTTTGAGATAATTCCGAGTGATATCGATGAGAAGGCCCTTGACGAAGAGGCCCCGGAAGACCACGTCCTGAGACTGTCGAGAGAGAAGGCCCTCGCTGTCTCTCACTCCAATCCCGGCAGGTGGGTCCTGGGGGCGGATACGGTCGTCGTCATAGACGGGAAGATGCTGGGCAAGCCGGCGACACCCGCGGAGGCCAGGAGGATGCTCTGTATGCTGAGCGGAAGGGAGCACACAGTCATAACGGGATTCGCCCTCGTGAAAGAGGGTGAGGGCGTTGTCGCCAACGACGCCGTCCACTCCGGTGTCTTCTTCAAGGATATAACCGAAAATGAGATGGAGTGGTACACGGCCACCAGCGAACCGTACGACAAGGCCGGGGGATACGCCGTCCAGGGGAAGGCAGCCTTCTTCATAAAGGAGATCCGAGGCTCACACACCAACGTGATCGGTCTCCCCCTGTCCGAGGTCGTGACCGCGATGGAAAAGGCCGGGGCGCTGAGGCTGGAGTAAAGACTAGATAGATTCAATATGGACATGCCAATGAGATGGGATTTCCCAAGTAGAAAATTTTTGAAAAATTAACAGGTTGGTTGTTATAGGGTCTTCAATTTGCTATTAGGGAAAATTGAATAGTTGATTGGCAAGAAAACGTGGATATGCCGAACGAAATAATTCCATACCTCGAAATGTGTCAGCGCGAAGGTGTAAGCTTGCAACGCGGCATGAATTTTGAGCTCAGCCACAACCATTCTGTTATTTTGATGTCAATAAGAACAAATGCACCATATGCAGATCGATTCGAAGATGACGGAACGATTCTGGTATATGAGGGGCATAATATGTCTCGTTCAATACATAATCCTAATCCAAGAACCATTGATCAACCTGAAAGGACACCTGGAGGCAAACTTACGCAGAACGGCCTTTTCCATAAAGCTGCACAAGCATGCAAAGCAGGTCAAAGAACTCCAGAGCGTGTCAGGGTTTATGAAAAAATAAAACAAGGTATCTGGTCGTATAATGGTGTTTTCCATCTAATAGACTCATGGCTTGAAGCTACTGAGGGACGTAAGGTTTTTAAATTTAAATTGGTTGCAGTTGAAGGGGAAGAAGATTTTTCGGTACCAATTCCATCCCATCCAAAGTCCCGTAGAATTATACCTACTTGGGTAAAATTAGAGGTTTGGAAACGGGATGGTGGCAAGTGCACCAAGTGCGGTTCGGATCAAGACCTTCATTTCGATCACATCATTCCGTGGTCTAAAGGAGGGTCTTCCTCAACGCCAGATAATATTCAATTGCTTTGTGGTAAGCACAATTTACAAAAGCATGACAAAATAGAATAATTATCGGTCCCATCGGTTTCGTTACTAGTCAAAAGGAGAATCACCATGTCGACAGTAGGGGAGAACATACGGAGGATACGCGAGGAGATCGCCGAGGCGGCCGTGCGGTCGGGGCGAGAGCCCTCCGCGGTCAGGCTGATGGCCGTGACCAAGACGGTGGATGATGACCGAATCCTGGAGGCGATCGATGCCGGTGTGGATATCATGGGCGAGAATTACATCCAGGAGGCGAAGCGGAAGATCGAGACGATGCATGTGGACGTCAAGTGGCACATGATCGGCCACCTCCAGTCGAACAAGGCGAAGTACGCCGTCAGACTCTTTGACATGGTCCACTCCGTCGACCGGATGGGGCTTGCCGCGGAGCTCGACAAACGGTCGGCGGCCGCGGGACGGGTGACCGATATCCTTGTCGAGGTGAACGTCAGCGGTGAGGAGAGCAAGAGCGGTGTCCGCGCGGGTGAGGCGCCCGCCCTGGTCAAAGAAATCGCCAGCCTTGAAAATCTTTCTATCCGGGGGCTGATGACGATGCCCCCCTGGTTCGATGATCCTGAAGACGCCCGGCCGTACTTCGTGACCCTGCGGGGGCTGAGGGACCGGATCGCAGCGGAGGAGATACGGGGTGTCGATCTGCGTGAGCTCTCGATGGGGATGTCGGGCGATTACATCGTCGCCGTCGAGGAGGGGGCCACTATCGTCAGGATCGGAACCGCCATATTCGGCGCGCGGGTGTACTAGTCCGGTCTCACTCTCCGCCATCCGTGGTTTCGCTTTCCGGGGGCTGACCCTTATAGATAAACCGCTCGAGGAGTCGGTGATAGGGCGTCCAGTTTGATTCATTTCCCGGGGCTTTCATGAATTCACTGAACGCGTTTGTCTTCGCGTCCAGGTCATCCATAAAGTTCACAATGAGTGCCTCCAGCGTCTTGGGCCGTTTGGGTGATCCGAATTCCAGGACCCCGTGGTGGCTGAGGAGGATGTGCCGAAGCTCGAGGGCGAGCTGTCGCGGAAAGCCTTCGATTGCGGCGATCTTTTCGTTCACGAACTCCACCGCCAGGACGATGTGGCCGACGAGCCGTCCCTCGTCGGTGTAGTTCATCGTGCCGTTGAACGACAGTTCATGGATCTTCCCGATATCGTGCAGTATCCCCCCGGCGATGACGAGGTCCCGATTCACATTCCGATAGTGCTGTGTCACCAGATTGAGGAGCTGTGTCACGGAGAGAGTGTGCTCGAGGAGCCCCCCGATATACGCGTGATGAAAACCCTTCGCGGCGGGCGCCTTTCGGAATGCATCCGCCGTCTCCTCGTCGCCGAATATCAGATCGAGGAGGGCCTTTAGATGCGGATTCTTTACGGTTTCTATGATCGCCATGAGCGCCTCGAACATTTCGGCAGTGTCCGAGGCGGATGACGGCAGGTAGTCGGCGGGGGTGACCGCGGGGTCGTCGACGACGGAGATCCTCGAGATGGACAGCTGGATGACATTTCTGAAACTGACCGCTTGGGACTGGATCTGAATAATGTCCCCCGCCTTGAACAGGTCGTTCATCTCGGCCGCCCGGTCCCATACCCTCCCGTCGACCTCGCCGGTTTTGTCTCTGAGCTTCAGATTCAGGTAGGGGTTTCCCTTCTGGGAGATGGCCATATTCTTTTCCGTGACGAGGAAGAGGTCGCTGACCCGGTCCCCCGCACGGATATCTTCTACGTTGATGTTCTTCGTGTTCAAAACCGTACCCGCCTTTCGTTGGAATATACCTTGAATGCCCCGCCCCTTACGTGGCCGATCAGAGTGATCCTCGCCTCTCGTAAGATGTCGACCGCTTCGGAGGTCGGGACCGAATGGGAGATCATGATGGGGATCCCCAGCGTCCAGACCTTTTCCGCGATCTCCGAGGAAACCCTCCCTGTCTTGACGATGATCTTGTCGGAGCAGTCGATCCCGCCGAGAAGGGCATATCCGCCCAGCATGTCGATGGTGTTGTGCCGCCCGATGTCGTCCCTCAGTACCAGGATCCTCTCCGTGTCCGCGAGGGCCGAACAGTGGGTGCCGTGCGTCTCCTTGTGGAGGGGGGATGAGGTCAACAGCTCCTCCATGAAGGCGATCGCCTTCTCCGCCGAGATGGAGGTATCGGATGTGATGGGGTCTTTTTTCTCTTTTGATCCCCCCGTCTTCGCGCCACTGGAGAGGACGAACAGATCCAGAGGGGCGGAGCCCGGCAGGGCCGTGTCCTTTGTCAGTACGTCAACCTTCGACCCGTCAGGGGATACCGTGATCGCCTCTATGTCTTCCCGGACCGTGAGGGCGCCGATCGACCGGAGAAACCCCGCCGCCAGTTCCTCAAGGTGAATCCCCGTGCAAGCGATGGTCGCAACCTTCCCGCCGTTCAGGGATATCTCCACGGGCTCCTCCCTGACGACCGGCTCGGAGATCCGGGAAATCTTCTCCTCACTGTAAAGGCTTATGTCGACCGTTTCGGTGGGACCCTTCACTGCGACCTCTCCCTCAGCATCCGGTGGTCCTCCACCCGGATCGTCAGTTTCGTCTTGTCGAAATACTCCATCAGCGGGATGATAAATTTGCGCGACAGCCCCGTCAGCTCTTTGAAGGTGGCGGGTGTTGCCTTGCCGTCTCTGATGAGGATCTCCCGGTAATCCTCCCTCAGCCGGTCGAGGGCCTCCCGGTCGAAATACATATCCTCATTGAGCTTGACAAGGGCATCCTCACGCAGCATCACGTTCAGGATGTCCGTCGCTCTCTTCCTCTGAGCGGCAAATTGCTCCATAAGCTCTTTTGTCAAAGGGGGCGTCAGTCCCGCGTCCCGGTAGATGCGGGTAATCTTTTCCCTGAGTTGTACCTCGTCCTCTTTCAGATTAACCGAGTGGTTCTCGATTCTGACGGTTTCCTTCGCCGCGACAATCTTTCCTCCGTCCCCCAGGTCTTTCATGGCCTTGCTGAAGAGCTTGGGGTCGATAAAGCCTCCGAGGGTGGTTCTCAGCTCCTCCCTGGAGATCCCCTCCTTCAGGGGATATTTCTCGTGGTATGCCGCTATCTCCGACAGTACTCGGTCCTGGAAATCCTTGTATACACGGGCGGAGACAACCCTGCGTTCGTCGCGGTCGATCAGGAGGGCCTTTTTCCCGGACAGCATCTTCTCGAGGATCTTCTCCTGCTCGCCGGGCGGCAGGCCGGTCCGTATCGCGAGGCTCAGAGATGAGATGCCGTCGAGCCCGGCTCGCTCCAGGATGATCTCCGTCTTCTCCTCCCCTGTCCCGCGGTGCAGCCGCTCCGCTTCGCCGGGATCAGCGTGCTTCCGGCGCTTTTTGGCGAGGGGGTCCGTGATCTCTCCCCCCCCGATCGTGGTAACCGGGGAATAACTTCGGATAACGAACCGGTCTCCCGACATGGTCACCACCTGGGTTTCGGGGATCACCTGCGCGTAGGTCTCTCCACCCGGCTCGAGCTCCTCCCGGTCCGGCAGGACGATCCTCGAGATCGTCTCGCTGGTCCCCGTGTGGAACCTCACCAGCGACCGGTTTTTCAGTTTTTTCCCCGCCCCGGCGAGGTAGTGCAGGTGAATATCGAGACGGCCCGATGCTTCAAAGGTGGAAGGGCGGGTCAGAACGTATCCCCGCTCTATCGTCGTGCGGTCGACCCCCTGGAGGTTGATGGCGGTTCTCTGGCCGGTTTGTGCTTCCTCGGCTGTCTCGTTGTGGACCTGGATGCCTCGTATCTTTGCCTGTCCCCCGGGGGGCATGATCGCGACACTGTCGCCAACCCGTATCTTGCCGGAGGCCAGCGTTCCGGTCACGACCGTTCCGAACCCCTTCATCGTAAAGACCCGGTCGACGGGGAGCCGAAAGAGGCCTGAATCTGTTCGTTCATCCAGGGTGGCGATGACCTCGCCCAGGGCCCGGAGAAATTCAGGGATTCCTTTTCCGGTAACCGATGACAGAGGAACGATCGGGGTCCCCTCCAGAAAGGTCCCCGCAAGGAAGGTCTCGACATCATCCTCCACGAGGGAAAGCCACTCCTCGTCCACCATGTCTGTCTTCGTGAGGGCGACGAGCCCCTTTCTGATACCGAGAAGGTCGCATATCTCGAGATGTTCCCGCGTCTGCGGCATCACGCCTTCGTCCGCGGCGATTACCAGGGCAACCAGGTCGATCCCCCCGGCGCCGGCGACCATGTTCTTCACGAATTTCTCATGTCCGGGGACATCGACGATCCCGATCTTCTGCCCGTCCGGGAGAACGAGGGGGGCGAACCCCAGCTCGATCGTGATCCCCCGCTCTTTCTCCTCTTTGAGACGGTCCGTATCCACGTCGGTGAGGGCCTTGATCAGGGAGGTCTTCCCGTGGTCGACATGTCCCGCTGTGCCTAAGATGATGTGTTTCATGATTTCCGTCCGATGGGCCTGCCGCCTGTTGCAGGAATAACAAAAAGGTGCGGTTTGCACAAGGGGATTGTCCGTACAATCCCCTTTTGTTATCCGGGTGAGTATGCTATAAATCTGCGCGCATTATGAGAATACTCGGCCTTGATTACGGAGACAGGAGAATCGGAGTGGCGGTCTGTGACGAACTGGGGATGACCACCAGGGGGATTGCCACCATCGTCAGAAAGTACTGGAAGCGGGACATCGAACGGATCGCGGCCCTTGCAGAGGAATACGCTGCCCAGCGGATCGTTGTCGGATACCCCGTCAGGCTGGACGGCACGAAGGGGATTCAGTGCGAGAAGGTGGACGGCTTTGTCGAAGCCCTTGAGGCGGGCGTCCACGTGCCCGTTGTGAAATGGAACGAGGCCCTCTCCACGAAGGAGGCGGAAGGCCTGCTCAGAGAGGCGGATGTGCGACGCAGAAAGAGGAGAGGGGTGGTTGACCGGATAGCGGCCGCCATTATCCTCCAGGACTATCTGGATCATAACCCGAATACCCCCGAAGCTCAGACAGCGAAACCCCGAAGAGAGCAGGAATCATGAAGAAAAGATGGCTCAAGACAGCTGCGGTCATAGGTGTGGCCTGCGTGATCGTTGCAGCCCTCCTGGGCCTGGTTTTCTTCAATTATGCCAACAGCCCGATCGATTTTGAGTACCGGGAAGTGACGGTAGAGATACCACGGGGCTCCTCCTTTACCCAGACGGCCGATATTCTTGAAGGAGCGGGGCTGCTCCGACATAAAAAGGGATTCTATCTCCTGGCGTTTGTGACGGGTGCGTCGAAACACATACAGGCAGGGGAATATGACCTGCGGAGCTCCATGACCCCGGCGGCCGTCCTCGATCGGCTGGTGAAGGGCAAGGTCAAGGAGTACCCGGTCTTTATACCGGAAGGGTTTACGCTGGATCGGATAGCCGCCCGTCTGGAAAATCAGGGGCTCGCCGACCGGGACCTGTTTATCAGCCTTGCGTCGGACAGCAGGCTCCTGTCATCCCTCGGGATAGAAGGGGAAAGCGCCGAGGGATATCTCTTCCCCGATACCCATACGCTCAACAAGTCGATGGGCGAGGAGGGGATTATACGGTTTATGGTGCGGCAGTTCAGGAAGGTTGTGACGCCCGCGATGCTGGAGAGAGCGGATGAACTCGACCTTACGGAGGGTGAAGTCGTGACCCTTGCCTCCATTATCGAAAAGGAGGGAGGACCGAAGGAAGAAAAAGCCCTGATATCGGCTGTTTTTCATAACAGGCTGAAGAGGGGTATGCGACTGCAGAGCGACCCGACGGTCATCTACGACATCGAGGATTTTGATGGAAATCTCAGGAGGACGGATCTTGAGAAAAAGACGCCCTACAACACCTACCGGATAAAGGGCCTGCCCCCGGGACCGATCTGCAGCCCCGGGCTGGAGGCGATTGAGGCCGCCCTCTACCCCGCTCCGGTGGATTATCTCTATTTTGTATCGAAGAACAACGGTTCCCACCATTTTTCATCCACCCTGAAAGACCACAACCGGGCAGTCCTAAAATATCAAATTAAAAGAAAAAAATAGCGGATTTTTTTCCTTGACAAAGCCGTCCCACCCTCTTATAGTTCGATCTAGTGGAGTAAAGTGGATGATTGTGGAGGTTACTGTCGGTGTCTGTATTTAGGGGGAGATATTATCACACCATCGATGAGAAGGGGAGAGTCATCTTCCCGGCCAGGCTGTGCCAAGTCTTTACGGAGACGTATGACGAGCGGATGGTGATAACGAACTGGGATGGGTGCCTCCTGGTCTTTCCCTACAGAGAGTGGACCGCGATAGAAGAGAAGGTGTTTGCGCAGTCGATCATCAGAAAAGAGGTGAGGGCTTTTCAGCGCCTCTTTATGTCGGGTGCCGTTGATTGTTCTTTCAATGAGCAGAGGCGGGTGCTCATACCTCCTTCCCTCAGGGAATACGCGAAGCTGGAGAAAGAGATCGTCATCGCCGGTATGGGGCGGAGCATCGAGATCTGGAACAGGGAAAACTTTGAGAAAGAGATCGACAAATCCAGCCAGAACATTGAGGATTTCAGCGATTACATGGCTGATCTGGGGATATGACACGGGCTTTCTTTCATGAACCGGTTATGCTTAGGGAAACAGTTGATTCGCTGGATTGCACACCGGGAGGCGTATATTTCGACGGGACGGTCGGGGGTGGAGGGCACGCACACGAGATCCTGGTAAGGACGGCTCCTGACGGGGTCCTGATCGGTGTCGATCGCGATGAGGACGCACTTTCCGCGTCCGCGCGGAGGCTTGAGCCCTTCGGGGATCGGGCGATGCTGGTAAAGGGAACTTTTGCGGATATCGGCGGTATCGTATCGGAACTGGGTTTCCAGAGGGTTCGCGGAATCCTGCTTGATCTGGGGGTTTCGTCCCACCAGTTCGATACCCCTGACAGAGGGTTTGCTTTTTCTCTGGACGCGCCGCTCGACATGCGGATGGATCGGCAGAGCGACCTGACGGCATTCGATATCGTGAACGGGTTTCCGGAAGAGAAGTTGAAGAAGATCATACAAGAATATGGTGAAGAGATGATGCCCGGAAGAATTGTACGCGCAATTTCGGAAAGGCGGAAACTGTCTCCCATAAAAACGACGGGCGAACTTGCCGCGATTATTGCCGGCGCCCTGCCCGGTCGCTTGAAGAAAAAGAGGATACACCCCGCCACAAAGACCTTTCAGGCCCTCCGAATTGCCGTCAATAACGAACTTGAAGATCTCCGTACTGCGATAGAAAGCGGAATCGATGTCCTGGAAGAGGGGGGAAGATTTTCCATCATAGCATTCCATTCGCTCGAAGACCGAATGGTGAAGAATCTGTTTCGCTCCTGGGAGAAGGGGTGTATCTGTCCCCCCGATTTCCCGGTCTGTCGCTGTGGCAGGAAGAGCAAACTGAAGGTTGTGACCAGAAGGCCCGTTATGCCCGGGGAAGAGGAGATCATGTCCAATCCCAGGGCACGAAGTGCCCGGTTGAGAACAGCGGTAAGGATCTGAGAATGTCGGTCGTCAGAAAAAAAAGAGGGGGGTGGAAGCTCTCCCGTCTCATCGCTGTTGCGCTTCTCTTTATGGCCACCGCGCTCATTTACGTATGGTTTCGTATCAGTATTACGAACATTGATTATCGGATAGCCGGAGAGATGCACCGCAGGGACATCCTTTTGGAGGAAAGCAGGAAATTGAAGGTTGAGATCGCGACACTCAAATCTCCCCGCAGGATAGAGGCCATCGCCCGGGCCAAGCTCGGGATGCGCTATCCGGAAAGGGACCAGGTGATTTTCTTACGATGAGTGCGAAATCGAGAAAATGGCTGAGATTCAGAGTGGTATCGATGATCGTTTTTTTCCTCGTCCTGTACGTGGCGCTGGTGTCGAGGGCGTTCCAGCTTCAGGTCGTTTCGGGGGAGACGCTGGGGAGGCTTGCCGACAGGCAGCACAAGAAGAGCCTGACGCTGTATCCGGAGAGGAGGTTTATCTTCGACAGAAACGGGCAGAAGCTCGCGGCTACCGTCATGGCGGATTCCGTTTACGTCGATCCCTCGCGTGTTCAGGAGCGCCGGAAGGTTGCGTCGAAGCTTTCGTCCATACTGGGAATCAAGAGACGGCAGGTCGCACGGGCGCTTTCAAACGAGGGGAGCTTTCGCTGGGTTGCCCGGCAGATTTCCCCGGTGGGGGCGGAGCGGATCCGCGCCTTGAATCTGGAGGGGGTGCACCTGGTACGGGAGCCGAAGCGGTTCTATCCGCACCGGGAGATGGCATGTCACCTTCTCGGGTTTGCCGGCCTCGATTCCACCGGTCTTGAAGGGGTGGAATTGAAATACGACGAATACCTCAAGGGTGTTCCCAAAGAGGTGGTGTGGGGCAGGGATGCGCGGGGGCACAAGATCTATCTGGATGATGATCCGGGCGGTATCGTAGGTGACAGGAGTTGCAGCCTCTTTCTGACTATCGACAGCAAGATACAGTATATCGTCGAATCTCAGTTGAGGAGTGCCGTGGAACGGACCGGCGCGAAAGGGGGGAGTGTCATCGTTATGGATCCCCGGACCGGTGAGATCCTGGCGATGGCCAACGGTCCCCGGTTCAACCCCAATGCCTTCTCCACCTATCCGGCCGACGCCAGGAGGAACAGGGCTGTCACTGACTGTTTCGATCCGGGTTCGGTATTCAAGCCCTTTATCGTCGCCGCCGCTCTCGAGGAAGGGCTTGTCAAGGAAACGGATGTCTTCAACTGCGAGGACGGTTCTTATGTGGTGGGTGACCGGGTGATCCATGAGGCCCAGAATGAGAAATTTCAGGAGCTGACCCTTTCGGAGATTCTCAAATACTCCAGTAACATAGGAACAATAAAGATCGCCGAGAAGCTCGGGAAAGTGAGGTTCCACCGGTACATCACGATGTTTGGGTTCGGTTCAAGGACGGGGATCGATCTCCCCGGAGAATCACCGGGGATCCTGCGGAATCCGGGTGACTGGCAGGATGTCGACTTCGCGACGATGGCCTTCGGTCAGGGCATCTCGGTGACCGCCCTGCAGCTGGTCGGCGCGATGTCTGCCATAGCGAACGGTGGCATCCTCATGAAGCCGCACGTCGTCCGGTGCCTGGTAGATAAGAAGGGAGAGGTGGTACGGGAAGTTGAGCCTGTCGTGCTCGGGAGGGTCATATCCACGAAGACCTCAAAGCGGGTCACGTCGATCCTTACCGATGTGGTGGAGGGCGAAGGAGGGACCGGCAAAAATGCTCGTATCGTCAACCTTTCCGTGGCGGGGAAGACGGGGACATCACAGAAGTTCGATTTCTCCTCGGGACGGTATTCTTCCAAAAAGGTGGAGGCATCTTTCATCGGGTTTTTCCCTGCCGAAGATCCCCAGATGGTCATCCTCGTCGTCCTGGATGAGCCGAAGATCGACAGATGGGGCGGCGTGGCCGCCGCGCCGGTTTTCAGGAAGGTCTCTGAACAGATACTGAGCTGTTCCAGTGGCAGTCTGGAGGTGAAGGATGTTGCCGCCACTGAGGAAGAAGGCGAGGAGGCACAGATAATCCAGGCGTCAACCATGGCGGATATGGTCCACCACGACGCCAAAGATGATGAGTCGGTTATCCCCGACTTCGAGGGGATGTCCCTGCGGGAAGCCTTGAGGGTTGCCCAGAACAGGGGGATAGCGCTGAAGACTGCAGGAAGTGGCTGGGCCATGAGTCAGAATCCGGCCCCGGGCACCCCGATAAAGGGAACCCAGCCCTGCTACGTACTGTTTGACAGGGGGGGCTGAAAGGGACTGCCAGCATGATGAAATTTTCAGGCCTGCTGAACGGAGTGGATATCCTGGATGTATCGGGAGATATTTCCGGGGACGCCTCCGGCCTGTGCTACGACTCGAGAGAATGTAAGGAAGGATCCGTTTTTATAGCCATTTCAGGCGCTCAATTTGACGGCCATGATTTTATACGCGACGCGGTGAAGCGGGGGGCGCGGTATATCGTATACGATAAAGGCGGCACGCCCGCCGTGCCGGGAGCGGTCTGCATCCGGGTGAAAGAGAGCCGCCTGGCGCTGGCCGGTCTGGCAAAAAACTTCTACCGCAATCCCTCCCGCAGTATCTGTCTGATAGGAGTCACGGGAACAAACGGTAAGACGACGGTGACCTATCTCCTGGAGTCTATCCTGAAGGCCGCCGGATATTCCGTCGGGGTGATCGGGACGGTCAATTACCGGTACGGGGGTATGGTATTTCCCGCCCCGCACACAACCCCCGAATCGCCCGATCTGCAAAAAATGCTCAGGGAGATGGCCGATGCGGGGGTGACCCACGTGGTGATGGAGGTCTCATCGCACGGGATCGACCTGAAGAGGATCTACGGATGCGAGTATGACCTCGGCATATTCACAAACCTCTCTCGCGAGCATCTCGACTACCATCGCACGATGGAGGAATACTTTCTGGCCAAGAAGCGATTTTTCGATGATGTGATCGATGGTCGCCCGGCAGTGGTGAATGTCGATGATCCGTGGGGCGCGAGGCTCAGTAGAGAGATACGGACGCCGGCGGTTACCTTCTGTGTAGAGGGGGTGGGTGATGTCGCGCCCGCCGATGTTGTCCTTTCCATCGACGGTATCGATGCGCGAATACGGATGGCAGGTACGGAGGTTCCCGTATCGTCCCCTCTGGCCGGACGCTTCAACCTCTCCAACATCCTCGCGGCCGCTGCCGCTGCCTTGTCGCTCGGGATACCGCAGGGAGATATCCGATCGGGAATCGGGGCCCTCGATGTTGTTCCTGGTCGCCTGGAGCGGGTGAGCGGGCCCGGCGAACCGGTGGTGTTCGTGGATTACGCCCATACCGGAGATGCCCTGGAGAAGGTGCTGGAGACCCTTTTGGAGTTCAAAAAAGGGCGGATCATAACGGTCTTCGGATGCGGGGGTGACCGGGACCGTACGAAGCGGCCCGGCATGGGAAAGATTGCGGCGGCGCTGAGTGACTTGGCCATCATTACCTCGGATAACCCGAGGACGGAGGATCCCCTGGTGATCATCGATGAAGTGGAAGGGGGGATCGGCACCGGTTCGACCAGATACGCCCCTGAGGATATCACAGGCGGTTTTACGGGAAAGGGATACACGATTGTCGCCGATCGAAGAGACGCCATAGCCCTGGCGGTATCCGTCGCCGACGACTCGGATATCGTGCTGGTCGCGGGGAAGGGGCATGAAGATTATCAGATTGTGGGGACCCGGAGGCTTCCCTTTGACGACAGGGTGGTCGTCAGAGAGGTCCTTTCCACCCGCAGTGCGGGAGGTGTGCGGTGAAATCTCCATTGCTGAAGACTCAAGAGATCGTAACGGCGACCGGGGGAACCCTCGTCAGGGGGAGCCTCGACGGCTTGTTTGAGGGCCTGTCCACGGATTCGCGGGATGTGGCGGGAGGCAATCTCTTTGTCACCCTCGCGGGGGAGCGGTTCGACGGTCACGCCTTTATCACTGATGCGGTGAAGAGAGGTGCCGCCGGCCTCCTCGTTCAGCGAGGGGTGGATGAGATGCCGGACGATGTTTTGGATGATACCTCCGTGATCCTCGTTGGCGATACCCTGCGCGCGCTGGGCGATATAGCCAAACTGTGGAGAAAGAAGTTCGCGATTCCGGTGGTGGCGGTCACGGGGAGTTCCGGCAAGACAACGACGAAAGAGATGATAGCCACGGTGGCTGAAGGGTTCGGGACGGTCTTAAAGAGCAGGGGGAACTACAATAACCTCATCGGGCTCCCCCTCAGCCTCCTCGAGATGGACACCGGGCATGAGATGGCTGTTGTTGAGATGGGAACCAACAAGAGGGGGGAGATAGCCAGGCTTGCGGCCATTGCCGATCCCGACATCGGGGTTATCACCAATATAGGGCCGGCCCACTTGGAGGGATTTGGATCGCTCGACATCGTCATGGAGGAGAAGGGTGATCTCTTTTCCAACATGAAGGCTTCGGGGGTGGCGGTTATCAACCGTGATGATCCCTTTACACGGACACTGGCCGACCGGTGGGCCGGGAGGAACATCGGTTTCGGCATCGAAGAGAATGCCTTTGTCCGGGCCGAGCGCATCTTTATGCGGGGCGAGCGCGGCATGAGCTTTACGCTCAATATGGGAGGAATCGGCAAGGGAATCGACATGACCGTTGTCGGCAGGCACAATATATACAACGCCCTGGCCTGCGCGGCGGCCTGCTGGGCCATGGATATCCCCTACGACCTGATCTGTGAAGGCCTGTCGGCATTCAGGCAGGTAGAGGGGCGCATGGATATCCACCGGCTGAAGGGTGGGGGGACCGTGATTGACGATACCTATAACGCAAACCCCGCTTCGGTGATGGAGGCTCTCAAGACACTGGGCGACCTCAAGGGGAAAAACGAGAGCGTTGTGATACTGGGGGATATGCTCGAACTGGGGGAGGGGGCCGAGAGGCTCCACGAGGAGGTCGGAAAAGCCGTAGCCAATACCGGCGTAGGGAGCCTGTTCCTCAAGGGGGACTTCTCGCAGTCCATTGCAAAAGGGGCCGTTGAGAGGGGCTTCAGGGAAGATCACATATATTATGCCGAGACACCGGACAGAATTATGGGATTGCTCCATGCACTGGTGCGGGAGGGAGACTGGATACTGGTCAAGGGATCGAGAAGGATGAAGATGGAGGAATTTCTCCATGCGATACTGGAGGAATTCGGATAGCGGCCGTTGTTGTTTTTGGTGTCCCGCCGGTTGGCTGTGGTGGGGTTAAAATACTGTATATAGTTATTAATTTATTGTAAACCACTATATAGTGTGGTATGTACCACACGGTGGTCGTGCCCCGTCGGTCTCGAGGATGCGGCCGGGAGAATGTGCGTATATGATCTATCATTTTCTATATCCGCTCAGCGATACGTATTCGTGGCTTAATGTCTTTCGGTACATAACGTTCAGGACGATATATGCCGCGATAACCGCCCTGGCCATCTGTTTTGTGCTTGGCCCCTGGGTGATTGCCAGGCTCCAGTCCCTCAGCATCAGGCAGCCGATCCGCGACGATGGGCCCAACTCTCACCTCTCAAAAGAGGGAACTCCGACGATGGGGGGCATCCTGATCATCTTCTCCGTCGTTGTATCGACTCTCCTCTGGGCGCGGCTCACCGTGGACTACATCTGGATCATGCTGATGGTGACGGTGGGATTCGGCATGATCGGTTTCTGCGACGATTACCGCAAACTGTCAAACGGAAGCAAGGGAATCCCGGGAACGGTCAGACTTTCAGGGGAGATTCTGATAGCGCTCTTCGTAAGTGTGGTCCTGTACCTGAATCCCGGTTTCAGTTCGAACCTGACCGTTCCCTTCTTCAAGACCCTTCTCCCCGACCTGGGCTGGGGGTATGTGATCCTTTCCACGTTTATTATCGTGGGGGCGGCAAATGCGGTCAATCTGACCGACGGTCTCGACGGCCTTGCCATCAGCCCGGCAACGATATGCTTCGCGACCTACCTCCTCTTCGCCTACTTTGCCGGGAACGTAAAACTGTCGGGATATCTGCAGATACCCTATGTGGCTGGGGTGGGAGAGCTCGCGGTCTTCTGCGGGGCGATGGTCGGTGCCGGGATCGGGTTCCTCTGGTACAACACCTACCCCGCCCAGATATTCATGGGCGATGTGGGATCGCTCTCCCTGGGCGGCGCCCTCGGAACGATAGCCATCCTTACGAAACAGGAGATCCTCCTCGCCATCGTGGGGGGGATCTTTGTGGTTGAGACTGTTTCGGTCATCTTTCAGGTGGGCTGGTTCAAGGTGTCGAACGGGGACCGTATCTTCCGGATGGCCCCGATACACCACCATTTTGAACTGAAGGGATGGGCGGAACCCAAGGTGATCGTGCGCTTCTGGATCATTTCCGTCATCCTTGCGCTGATCGCTATCAGTACGTTGAAGCTGCGGTAGGGGAAACCGGACAATCACGGGTGTGTAGTCATGGATCTGGATGGGAAGACAGTTCTGGTAATCGGTCTGGGGAGGACGGGCGTGGCGACGGCCGGGTTCCTCCTCGAGAGGGGGGCCAGGGTCCTTGCCGCCGACGAGAAGCCGATTTCGGAACTCGGGGATACCGTTGAGCCCCTCAAGGGGATGGCGGGTGTGGAGATGGGGATCGGGCAGGACGATGTGGGTGTCCTTTCACGAACGGACCTGATCGTGCCCTCCCCGGGCGTCCCGCCGTCCAATCCCCTGCTCGCGGAGGGGGCGGTGCGGGGGATCCCTGTTGTCAGTGAACTGGAACTGGCCTCGGGGTATGTGAAGAAACCGATCATCGCGATTACGGGCACCAACGGGAAGACCACGACGACGACCCTGGTGGGGGAGATGCTGGCACACTGCGGCAAGAGGACCTTTGTCGGCGGAAATATCGGCACCCCGCTCATATCGTACGTGCGTGGCGAGCAGGAGGACGATTACGTGGTGGTGGAGGTCAGCAGTTTTCAGCTGCAGTGGGTCAGGTATTTTCACCCCTTTGTCGCGATGCTCCTGAATGTGACCGGTGACCACCTCGATTATCACGGTTCTTTTGAGGAATACCGGTCTGTCAAGGAACGGATATTCGCCCGCCAGGGCAGCGGGGACCTAGCTATACTGAACGGCGATGATCCCGCGTCGGCGGCCCTTGCGAAACGACTTCCGGCCGGACATATCGCCTCCTTCAGCTCGTTGGCAGCGCTGGAGGAGGGGATCTTTCTCGACGGCGAAGCGCTGAGATATCGGATCGCGGGGAGAGACGAACGATACCCTGTCGGGGCGATACGACTGCAGGGGGCGCATAACCTGGAAAACGTGATGGCCGCCATTCTCGCCGCGCGGATGTGCGGGTGCCCGCCCGGGGGGATTGCCGAGGTGCTGAAGAACTTTGCCGGTATCCCGCATCGGATAGAGTTTGCCGGGAGGGTGGACGGCGTGGCCTACTATGACGACTCCAAGGGGACCAACGTGGACGCGGTCTACCGGGCCCTGAGATCGTTCACCGGTCCGGTGGTTCTCCTCCTGGGGGGCAGATACAAGGGGGGCGATTTCGGGATACTGGCAGGGCCGTTGCGGGAAAAGGTCAAGGTCCTGATCCTCTTCGGCGAGGCGGCCGGGGAGTTAGAGGGGATGATTGGCGGGATTGTGAGGACCGAACGTGCCGGCAACCTGAAAGAGGCCGTCGGTATGGCTCGGGGCGCTGCGTCGTCGGGCGACACGGTGCTGCTGTCGCCGGGCTGTTCGAGTTTTGATGAATTCAGGAATTACGAGGAACGGGGATCCGCCTTCAAGGGGATCGTTGAACGGATGGGACATCGGGGACGTAAGGGGATATGGGCAAACAGTCTTCAGTAACGGTCGGCAGGCCCGACATTGCGCTCTTTGTCGTCACGATGATCCTGGTCGTCATCGGGACGGTGATGATCTACAGCTCGAGTTCCATCATCGCCCTGGAGAAGTACGGTGACGGGTACCACTACATCAAGAAACAGATCGTCTTTGTCCTGCTCGGCCTCGGCGTCATGATCGGGGCGTCCAAGGTGCCGTACCGGTACTGGGGAAAGGCGGCGTATCCCGCCGTGTTCCTGTCGATAGCACTGCTGACCCTCCTCGTTATCCCGGGGTTCGGCACGAAGGTGGGAGGCGCCACGCGCTGGTTCCGCGCCGGGGGTGTTTCCTTCCAGGTATCTGAGATGGTGAAGGTTGCGCTGGTGATATTCCTGGCTCACTACCTCACGAAGAAGATCGCGCACATCAAGGAATTTTCGCGTGTCTTTGTGGTCCCGCTGGTCATACTGCTGAGCATTCTCGGTCTCGTGCTGTGCCAGCCGGATTTCGGCGCGGCCGTCATCATGGTGATGGTCTTCATGCTGATGTTCTATCTGGCGGGGAGCCGCATTACGTATCTCGCCGGCCTTGCGGCGACGGCGATCCCCGCGGGGGCCATTCTGATCATGCAGGAAAGCTACCGCATGCGGCGGCTGCTGTCCTTTCTCAACCCCTGGGAGGACCCGAACAGGACGGGATTCCAGATCATACAGTCGTTCATCTCCTTCGGCTCCGGCGGGGCCTTTGGTGTGGGAATTGGCAACAGCATGCAGAAGCTCTTTTACCTCCCCGAGCCGCATACGGACTTCATCCTTTCGGTAATCGCCGAGGAGAGCGGCTTTATCGGGGTCGTTATTATCGTCGTTCTGTTTTCCGTCTTCGTTTTTCGCGGGTTCCTGATTTCCTTTCGTTGCACGGATCTGTTCGGGATGCTTCTGGCCTCCGGGCTGACCGCGGTCATCGCGCTGGAGGCCTTTATCAATATGGCGGCGGTGATGGGACTCGTTCCCACGAAGGGGCTGACTCTCCCCTTCCTCAGTTACGGGGGGACCTCACTGATGATGTGCATGGCAGTTGTCGGGATCTTGCTGAACATATCCTCTCACCAGGAGAGGAACGAAAGTGGCACAGGGACCCCGTGACGGGGACAGCGGGGAATATAAAATCGATGGAACAGCCGGTTGCGGGTTATGGATATGGAGAGAAGAGGGGTCAGAATCGTCATAGCCGGTGGGGGCACCGGGGGGCACCTGTTCCCCGCCGTCGCCATCGCCGAGGAGTTTCTGGGACGATCTGAGATGAATGAGGTGCTCTTCATAGGGACCCGGAGGGGACTGGAGGCCAGGCTTCTCCCCGGTCTGGGCTTTGCGCTCCGGACGATCACGGTGGAGGGGGTGAAGGGCAGGGGGGCGATCCAGATGATAGGGAGTCTGCTGAAGATCCCGCGCGGAATGGCACAGTCGGTCTCCATCCTCCGCGGATTTGCCCCCGATATTGCCCTGGGTGTGGGGGGGTACGCCTCGGGGCCGGCGGTAATGGCGGCCCACTTCATGGGGATCAGGACGGCGATCGCGGAGCAGAACGCCCTGCCCGGGTCCACAAACAGGATTCTGGGCAGATTCGTGGACCGGGTGTTTCTCACCTTTCCCGACGGGGAGGGGCGGTTCGCGGCCGCGAAGACGACCGTTACGGGAAACCCTGTGCGAAAGGAATTTACAGAGGGGATCGCGAAGACCCGCAGGGATGAGCAGACCTTTTCGATCCTCGTCTTCGGGGGAAGTCAGGGGGCCCGGGCCATCAACCGGGCGGTTGTGGATGCCCTGCCGTATCTGGAGGACATGCGCGGCAGGCTGGTGATCACCCACCAGACGGGCGAGGGGGACCTTGCTGAGGTGTCAAAAGCCTATCGTGAGCGGGGGGTGCGCTCCGAGGTGCATCCCTTTATTACCGATATGGCTTCGGCGTATGGGTCGGCGGACCTTCTAATATGCAGGGCCGGTGCGACCTCTATCGCAGAGATTACCGCGACCGGAAAGGCATCTGTTCTCATCCCGTATCCGTTCGCCGTCGGGGGGCACCAGGAGCTGAATGCACGCGTACTGGCCGATGCGGGGGCGGCCGAGACGATCCTTGAGGACCGGCTTGACGGCTCGGTGCTCGCAGAGGTTATCAGGAGGCTTGCCCAAAGTCCGGAGGCGATCCGCCGGATGGAAGAGGAATCAGAGAAACTGGGAAATGTGAAAGCGGCGGCGCGCATCGTGGATGAGTGCATGACCATCCTGGACCGGGAACCGTTGACGGGGGTTGGAGGAGCCTGATGTATAGAAGGGTGAAAAACATACACTTTGTGGGGATCGGCGGCATCGGGATGAGCGGGATTGCCGAGGTCCTCCTGAATCTCGGGTACGCGATCAGCGGGTCCGATCTGGAGCGATCGGATATCACCGCGAGGCTGGAGACGCTCGGCGCCCGGATCTTTTACGGGCACAGGCCGTCAAACCTCACGGCCGCCGATGTGGTCGTGAAATCGACGGCCATCGGCGAAGACAACCCCGAGGTCATAGAGGCACACGACAGGAATATCCCGGTAATCCCGCGGGCAGAGATGCTGGCCGAACTGCTGAAATTGAAATATTCCATTGCGGTGTCGGGGTGTCACGGGAAGACGACGACCACCTCCATCATCTCGACCGTCCTCGCGCAGGGCGGCCTCGATCCGACGATGGTGATCGGAGGCAGGCTGGACAGCATCGGGAGCAACGCGCGGCTGGGGGAGGGTGGATTTATCGTTGCCGAAGCGGACGAGAGCGACGGTTCCTTTCTCCACCTGAACCCCTACATCGCCGTTATTACCAACATCGATCGCGAGCATTTGGACTACTACCCCGGGATCGGGGAGATCAAGGATGCCTTCCTCCAGTTTGCCAATTCGGTCCCCTTTTACGGGGCCGTTATCCTCTGCGCCGATTGTGACAATGTACGGGATATCCTGCCGAGGATCAAGCGGAAGGTCGTCACCTACGGGATAGACAGCGAGGCGGATTTCAGGGCGGCCGACATTTCCTTCAGCGGCATGACATCGCGATTTTCGCTCTACCATAAAGAGGAACTCCTGGGCGAGATCGAGCTGCAGGTCCCGGGCCTGTTCAATGTCTACAACGCTATGGCCGCCGTGGCCGTCGGGATGGAACTCGGCATGGCCTTTTCCGCGATACGCGAAGGCATACACGAATATAAAGGCGTCCACCGCCGGCTGGAGATCAAGGGGGAGGCCGGCGGCGTCACGGTGGTCGACGACTACGGCCACCACCCCACCGAGATCAAGGCGGTCCTGGCGGCGGCGAAAAACGTCTGGGGGGGGAGGCTGATCGTCGTCTTCCAGCCCCATCGCTATACGCGAACCAGGGCCCTCTTCGACGATTTTCTGGGGTCCTTTGACGACGCCACGGCGCTGATCCTGACGGACATCTATGCCGCCAGCGAAAAGGAGATACAGGGTGTTCACGCCATGAATCTCAGGCAAGGCATCCAGGACCACGGTCATGGTAATGTGATGTATCTGTCGGGTTTCGGGGAGATTGCCGATCACCTGTGCGACGTTACACAGCCGGGGGATGTGGTCCTCACCCTGGGGGCGGGAAATGTGTGGAAGGTGGGAGAGGACCTGTTGGAGAGGCTGAAGAAGAGATGACGGGAGCGGCCGGGATGATTGCACAGACGCAGTTCAGAGACAGGATCGGTGGCGTTGCCGCCGGAAGGGTCCTTTTCGATGAGCCGATGTCCGCGCACACCTCCATGGGCGTCGGGGGAAGGGCGGATGTCCTGGCTTTCCCCGATACCGTCGAGGATCTCGGTGATCTGGTCTCCTTCCTCCTGCGTGAAGGGGTTCCGTTCCTGCCTGTCGGAAACGGGACGAACCTGATCGTGAAGGACGGCGGGTACCGGGGAGTGCTGATCTCCCTGGAGGCGCTTCAGGGGGTTGAGATAAAGAAAGAGGAACGGGAAGACAGTGGCGTCCGTGTGCATGCCCAGGCGGGGGCTGCCCTTTCCGTCCTGGTTGACCTCTCGGTGAGGAAGGCCCTCACCGGTATTGAGTTCTGTGCGGGGATACCGGGGACCGTCGGCGGCGGTGTCAGGATGAATGCCGGCGCGTGGGGGCGGGAGATGAAGGATGTCGTCGCGTCGATCTGTGTTCTCGATACCGGGGGCCGGATGCGCCAGGTTGCGAGGAAGGATCTGTTGTTCGCCTACCGGAACCTCGATCTCCCCGAGGGTACGATCATTACGGGCGCCGATTTCCTCCTTATGAGGGGGGACAGGGATACCATCCGGGAGAGGATTTCAGAGATTACCGGAGCGCGCAGGGAGCGCCACCCCCTCGCGCAGCGGAGTGCTGGCTCCGTCTTTAAGAATCCTCCCGGATGTCCGGCGGGGAAGATGATCGAGGAGGCCGGTCTCAAGGGACTCAAGATAGGGGGCGCGGAGATATCCGAACGGCATGGAAACTTTATCGTAAACAGGGGTGGCGCGAAGGCGGCGGATGTCATTGCCCTGATCGATCGGGTTCGGGAGAGGATCCTGGATGACAGGGGAATCCTCCTCGAGCCGGAGCTGAAGATCGTAGGGGATGAGGCATGAAAAAATCTCTTACATCGAATGGCTCACCCAAGAGGAACCGGTCGAAGCGGCGATCGGGGGTGGTTCGCGGAGAGATCTTCAGGACGCTTGGTATCGTGGGTCTTGCCGGCCTGCTCGCGTTCCTCATGGTGTACGCGTACAATTTCGCCCTGTGCGCCGATTATTTTCAGCTGAAGAATACCGTCGTCAGGGGGTGTAAGAAGATCAGCGAAGAGGAGGTGAAGGCCCTTGCCGGGATATCGCTCCCCCTCAACATCCTGACCGCAAATCTGGAGAAGATGGAACGGGCGATAGAGGAAAACCCGTGGGTCAGAAATGCCTCTGTCGGGAGGGAATTCCCCGACAGGCTCGTTATCGAGATTACCGAGAGATCGGCCGCCGCCCTCCTGAAGAGGGGGAGCGACCTGTATATTGTGGATCGGGACGGGGTGGTATTCAAAAAGTTCGAGGCAGGCGACAGCGCGGATGTTCCGGTCCTTGCCGGGTTCTACAGGAATGGAGAACTGCGCCATGATCTGCTGGGAAAGGCCTTTGCATTCCTCGACTATCTCTCGGGAAGCGATCACTTTCCCCGGATCTGGAACGTGTCGGAGATCTATGTGGATGACGTGCATGACTTTTCTGTCGTGACGGATAACCACCTGTTTCTGAATCTCGGTTTCGAAGAGTACGACAAAAAGTTGAGGAGACTGAAGAAGGTTATGGCAGAC
>Ga0272442_10002838_pt1 | contig 24689 bp, 23 predicted proteins | sample SSMForm2O_FD_200262 | JGI IMG/M metagenome (GOLD analysis project Ga0272442, IMG submission 200262) | Marine sediment archaeal communities from Little Sippewissett salt marsh, Falmouth, MA, United States - SSM-Form-2O | ecosystem: Environmental > Aquatic > Marine > Wetlands > Sediment ... | reverse complement strand
TTTTTTCTGTTTTTGTGTCTGTTTCTGCTGATGTTACAGCGATTCCTAGTCCACTAGCTATAAGTATTCCTACTACTAATAAAATTATTATTTTTCTCATTTTTTATTACTCCCTCTAGTTTTAACAACCACTATTTTTAACGGATGTTAATGAAATATAATAATAATCTTTATTTAAAATTTCCTCATAATAGAAAACTCTTTTTATCAAACTTTAAATATAGATTTATTATTTGTAAATAGTTATGGGAAAATATATTTCAAAAAAATTTTGTTTTTTCTTTATTCTATTTATCTTAATTTTTTCTTGTTTTCAGGTTAGTTCGTTGGATATTTCTAAGAATAATTATTTTAAAGTAGAAAAGAGGAATGATAGATGGTGTTTTATTGATCCTAATGAGGATCCTTTTTATTCTACAGGTATAGGTTCTATATCTGCTAATAACGGTTATTCTCCAGTTTTAGGATATAGTGAATATTACAATAATATAATTGAAAAATATGGAAACGAAGAAAACTGGGCTAACATAACCCATGATAGGCTTGTAGATTGGGGGTTTAACAGTCTAGGTGGTAGTGGAAAATATATTCGAGATACAGGTTTTTATTATACCGCTAACTTGGGGCTAGCATTTGATGATTGGATAAGTGGTGAGATATCAGATTATTTTTCCGATGAATGGATAGATAAAGTAGACGGAAGATGTAAAACTAAAATTACTAATATTTCAAATGATACAAATCTAATTGGCTATTTTTTGGATAACGAAGTCCATTGGGGGTCTGATTGGAGATCTCTTCTAGATATTTTTGATACATATATGAAACTTGGTTTTGATAGTCCAGGAAAAATTAGGCTTGTAGAATTTTTAAAGGATAGATATAAAAATAATATAACAAAATTCAATCTAGCTTGGAGAACTACTATTGATGATTTTGAGGAAATTTTATATAGAAAAGTAATGGGGATGTGGCCGTATACAATTGAAGCAAGAAATGATCATAACGATTTTTTGTATATAGTTGCAGAGCAGTTTTTTAAAATATGTTATCAGAAGATACATAAATATGATGAGAATCATCTAGTACTTGGTTGCCGTTTTCAATCTTATTCGACTCCTAGAGAAGTTGTAAAAGCATGTAAAAATTATGTTGATGTAGTATCAGTTAATCATTATCCATCAAGACTTTTTATTTTCCCTTTTTGGCTTATTTTTAAGGATATTGTTGGTTTTACTAGTCCTATTTTTTACTTGCAGGAATATCATGATTTAACAAATAAACCTATATTAATTTCTGAGTTTTATTTTAGGGCAAAAGATTCAGGTCTTCCTAATACAAAACCTTCTAATATTTTTATGCCGGTTTTAAGAACACAGAAACAAAGAGCACTTTGTTCTGAGATTTTGACACGTGGTTTTATAGATAAAAAATATAGTGTTGGATATCACTGGTTTGGCTATTGTGATCAACCAGAAACAGGACGTTTTGATGGAGAAAACTCAAATAATGGTCTTGTTGACATTATGGATGAACCCTATGAGATACTAGTAAATACTATGAAAGAAGTTAATAGTTATGCCCATGGCGTTGTAGAAAACATATAGTTTTTAGATTTGCATTTCTTTTTCAAAAATTGTGTTTTTAATAAATTCAGTAACTTTTTTAATATCTGAATCTAGAAATATCGCACCTATTAGTGATTCAAGAGCGTTTGCTAGATTAGTAGGATTTTTTGAACCGTTTTGTAGTTTTTCGCCTTTACCTAGTCTAAGATATTTTCCAATTTGCAGTTCTTTTGCTTTTTCTGCAAGTAAAGCATTATTTACTAATAATGATCTTCTTCTTGTTAATTCTCCTTCTGAAAAATATTTGTTGGTATTGTATAATGCTTTTGCAGTTACAAATCCAAGTACGCTGTCACCGAGAAACTCCAATCTCTCATTGTATTCGACTGGTGTTTTTGCTTCAAAAGCATATGTTTTATGTGTCATGGAATTAATTAAAAGATTTTTGTTTTTGAATGTATAATTGATTTTTTGTTCTAGTTTTTTGATTTTTTGTTTTTCCATATAAAAAAACAAATATGAGATTTAATATTAATAACTCACTGTTTTTTTATAGATATTCTTTAAGTGTTTTTTTGAATTTTTTATCTTCAAAAATAGAGTAAAGTCCTTCTTTATTTTTAAAAGGTCTATTTGCAAGAATTTTTATAGCTCTTTTTTTACCTATTCCTGGTATTGCCATTAGTGTTTCTCTTTGTGTATTATTAACATTGAGAGGATAAGGTATCCCAGTTATCGAACGGAATCCATAATCAACAATTTTTACATCTAAAAACTGTCCTAAATCATATTTTCCAGGTATGCCTACAAGTAGAGGATAACTACCTATTTGTCTAGCTAGAGTTAATTTACCATCATGTTTTTCTGTGTATACATCTTTTAAAATAGTTTTTTCTGGTAGCATTTTTTTAAGTAAAACTTGTATAATATTTGTTTTAACTTTGTATTTAAAATGTTTGAAATTTTTTTTATGTTTTAAAACAAGTTTATTTCCAATATCTTCCATTCTTGTACCGGGTATCGGGATAATTTGTCTTAGATTAATTCGTCTAACTAATAAATCATTTTTTACTATTTTTTTCAAGAAATTATAGTTTAAATCAAAAGTTTTTTTTGTTTCTCCTTTAAGTCCAAATACAAAATTTAGACCAGGTAAAAGTTCTGGCATACCATTATATCCTTTTTTACCTCCTACTTCATTTAAGATTTTTATTGCTTTATAAACCTGTTTTTCATCTGCCTTTAAATTGTTTTCTTTTATAACTATTGGATCTACACTTTCAACACCAAAAGCTGCTACATCACCAGGGGTATGATATTTTATAATTGTTTCAGCTATTTTCTTGCTTTCTTGGGGGTATCTAGCGATAACTCCTGGATTTGCATTGTCTATATGAAGAGTTCTTAGTTTTGGTGCAGCACTTCTAATTTTTTTCAATAGTTCTTCTATTGCCGCTGGGTTTGGTCTTGGGAATTCTTTTTTTGTTGCATCTTCTGCGTTATATGAAAAAAAACAGGGTTGATTTCCCAATCTAAAATTCCTAGCCCCATTTTCATATAATTTTTTTATTTCATTTGCTATATCATTTATTGGTCTAAAATCTGGAGAACCTTTCAGTGGTTCACTACAAAAACTACATCCTCCAACAATTGAACGTGGACAACCCCGGTATGTCTCTATTTCACATATCAAGTAATCTGGATAAAATGGATGTTTTTTTACTATCTTTGCTCCTTTTTCTGCATAAGTTTTTATGATTTCCGAGTTTTTTCTACAAATATCTAAATCAATTTTTTCTTCTAAAAAATTACTTATAAATATCTCGCAGTCACCTTTTACTATAAAATCAAAAACATTTTTTGTATCAATTTTTCTAGTTTTTTTCCCACCGAATTGTCCAAAACCATACTTTGCTGCAGGTCCACATAAGATTTTAACAGGTGTTTTTAGATAGGTCATAATTTTTGTTATTTCGTTTGGACTTGCCGGGTATCCGGATAGATATCTACCTGGTACAGATGATCCTGCGATGGTAACTAATAAATTATAGTTTTTTAATTTTTTTAAAATAGTTTGACTGTGTCTGATCTGATCTATTGTAAAATAATCAACAACATTCTTTGGATTATTATCTAAAATTGCACCAGCTATATATCTAGGATATGGGCTGATATATGGTGGTACACCCAAGCATGTCGGCTCATCAATGTATCCATCAATTATAGCTGCTTTTATCATCTTCCGTTGTCACAGGGTTCGTCTTCTTCAAATGGACCTGAGTATTCGGCTTCATGGGGTTGTGTACATACATCCAAAGGTAGCTGTATCATTTTTTCTCCGCAGCATTCAGGGTTTTCTTCTTCAGGTGCTTGTACTCTTTTACCGCAATTTTTACATTCGTAGGTTCTTTCTGACATTTTTACCATAGTCTTATAGTTAACTAGTTTTATAATATTATTCTTTAGTTTTTGTTTTCATATGTTATTATTGTAAGCATACCTATAATTACTCCTAAAATCATGATTATCCCAAAATAAATTACAGAATAGATATCGTTATAAAAAGAGTAAAATCCAGTTACTAGAAAAGATAAAATGGAAAAAATCATAATTAGTAAACCAAAGAATAAACTATGTTTTTGATTATAAATAATTACTATTGTTGAAAGGGCAATTACTACCCAGCTTGTAAATATTATACTTTTTAGAAATGGTTGATAATACCATTGATATATAGCTATTATAGCAAAAAAAGCTAAAATGGCTGTAATTATAAGCGAGAGAATTTTTACTGTTTTTATTTTAATATCATTTTCTGGCATTGTTTTTTTACTAGCTTGTATATTATATTTCAGTATAAAAATTTGACAGTTTTTCTATATTAAGTTTCATATATGTAACAATTTGTTATTATAATAACAAAATTTTTATTATAGGATGCGTTATATTATAATAAAAAATTGTATTAAAATGGGGGAATGTTTGTTAGATGGTAACCGTAAGCCATGTCGTAAAAAATGTGTTAAAAAAACGGGTTTTATTACAAGAAGCGTTAAATCACGATATAGTATCTTACAATAAACTTGCAAAAAACCTAAAGTTACCTATTGAACAAGAATTAGGAAAACCAGTAAAACACTCTGCTATTGTTATGGCTTTGAGAAGAAATGCAGGAGAAATAAAAGAATCATCAAAAGATCCCTCTTTTTGTTACTCTATTGAAACAATAAAAACAGATATATCATATATGGTTTTTGAAGAATCTCCTACGCTTCTTTCAGAACTAGAAAAACTCTATAAAATAATTGATTTTAAAAGAGGCGGAATTTTAAACATCATACAGGGTAACTATGAAGTCTCCATTGTTACAAATGAAAAATACAAAGAAAAAGTATTAGATATATTATTTAAAGAGGAAATATTAGAAACCGTTGATGATCTAGTATCAATTTCTCTTACTTATTCTAAAGACTTTTTGTTTCAACCAGGTATACTTTATGATATCTCCAGGTTTCTTGCATGGGAAAATATAAACGCGATAGATATAATTCTTACAAAAACAGAGTTAAGCCTTATTGTTGGTAAAAAAGATTTGATGAAATGTTATTTGTCACTTGGAAGATTTGCAGAAAATAGAGAAAACAGCAAAGAAAAATTTAAAATAGCAAAAAATTAAATATTTTTTTTTAGGAATCTGTTATAATTTTTAGATATGTTTTATAGTAAACAAAAACAAAAATAAGTGCTGGAATAATTGATAGAAATACAAGTGTAATGAAATATATTGAATTGTTTATTATCATATTTTCATGATACTTTGAATAAAAAACCCATTGTATTAAAAAGTTCAATATAATATTTAAAAAAAACCCTGTCCAAAGTAGATTTCTAATAATTTTATCTGTTAACTCCTTTATCATATATACTAATCCTAACAAAAAAGGAATTCCAATAATTGTTTGTATCGCTGATTTTAAAAAAGGATATTCAGAGAAAGAAGGTATAATAAACATTTTTCCAAATAAATAAAGTAGAATTCCAAATATTATTAGATTTCCACCAAAGCTAACACTTTTTTTATGATCGGTGTTAAACTCGTTTTTTCCTTTTAACATGTAGCTTATCCCATAAAACATTGTAATTATTAATATGAAAAATATAATAACTGAAAAAGCAAAAACTGTAATATGCTGACTGATTAGTTGATTTAAAAGAAAATAGAGATCTAAAATTGCAATTATTAAAAAAGATATTGCTATAGCTATTATACCTTTTGATGTCAATAATTTATTTTTTTCCATTTTTAGTTCCCATATCTTTTCAAATATTCTTAAGTTTATGGAAGATTTTCTAATAACTTGTTGAAAAAAATGCTTGAATCTAACATTTTTTCTAATCTAGGTAACTTTTTTCCGATTATTTTTATCACCCAGTCTGTTATTATATGTGGTGGATGTTCCTCGTAAACTAGCAGATCATTTGCAAAATAGGTTTTAGTTCCTGAGAAAGATAAGATGTTGTAGGTTTGAACTGGTTCTGGGTTGTATTTTATATCTGTTATTTCAATCCAGTCTCTGTCTGATGTAAATATTTTGTCACCAATTTCCATTTTTAGTATATCTTTGTTTTTTGTAGTAAATTTTTTTGCTCTTTCGACGTTGTATGCCCCCCAGCAGGTTTTACCATTTGGTTTTTTTATGTAAAAAGGATGGTCAACTGTTGCTTTTATCAGTCCTTTATTTATTGTTATTACAGGATGGATAGGTCCACCAGGTAGTTTTACTCTCCAAGAATCAAATCTGTTTTTTTCGGTATCATATGATAGAACCTTATCACCTATTTTTATATTCTCTATGTTTTTATATGTTCCATCAGCAAGAGTTATTTTTGTTCCCGCTGGAAAACAGCAGCCGTTTTCTTTTGTAGTAAATTTCCAAATAGGGCTTGTTTTTTCTGCTCCTTTTCTATCTATTGCTTTTATCTTCCAGTAATAGGTTTCTCCTTTTTTTAGGCTACCTGGAGCGTATATTGTACTTGTTTCTCCTGAGGAAACCCTTGGAGGATTTGATGAAGTACCAAAATAAACATCATACATTAATGAATCATAATATCCATCTGGATCATCACACGACCATCTAAGATTGGTTGAAGTTGAGACATCTGTTTCTCCATTATCTGGACCCACATTTTCAGGGGTATTTGGAGGGCTGTTGGGCCATTCTATCTCTACTTTCTGAAGAGATGATTTTGTTACCCAGTGATCAGCTGAACCTGCACAAGTGGCAATACCATCAGATGCAACATAAGGTATACCATTAACACCAAAAGTATACAATACATCTTTTTCTAGGTGAGCGGAATTACAATAACTTTTTGTTTTTGAATAAGACCATTCTCCATTGTTTATCCCGCCTATAGAAATATGTTCTTCGACTACAATTGATTTTTCAAAAGATATTGTAGTTCCATCCCATAAATAGTAGTAAAAAGTAACTGTGCCTCTTGCAGCAGAGGCCCCAAGTATTAGTTCCATAGATTCAATTTTTATTTCTCCCTCTTGATGAAACTTATATGTAAAAGAATAATCTGATTCTTTTGGTGGTCTAAAATTTTTATAATGTCTAAGGTTAACATCAATAGTAGCTAAACCAGCACCAGGACCTGCCCATGAATGAAGTGTTGTTTTTCCTGATTCTCCATCGATTTCTGTGTTTTCTTGCCAGCAATCAGAAATTCCCCATTTGTTTTTGTGTTTGACCCAGTCACTATTCCATGGTGGTTGAAGAGTTATTTTTATGTTTCCAAAATTGTTTTTCAACTTAAAAGAATTATTCTCATTTGATATAGAATTTTCAAATTCGATATCTAACCCATCTTTTATTCTCTTTGTTAGGTTAAGTTCTTTTGGGTTAAGTTCACATTCTAATTTAATATCTTCAAATTCATTATATTCAGTTTTACTTTCATCAGTTTTTTCTGTAATACTCCCAGTTACAGATGATGATAAGATTCCTCCAATTAATAATGTTAGAAAAATACCTATACACATTATTTTTTTTCTCATTTTTAAATCACCATGCTCTTTATTTGTAGAGATATAAAATAATAAATAGCTTACGTCCTTATTATAACAAAAAAATTTTATCTTGTTATTTTTGTGACATTTTGTTATATTTCTAATTTTTTATTGTTGTAAAAAATTTTTTAAAAATTAAGTAATATTTTATTTTAATACCGAAATTTATAATAAATCCCAATTATATAAAATTGATTGAATACTTAATAAAAATTTGGAAATAATTTTTGTATTAAAGGATTTACCATATATTTATTTAGTAATCTCGGTCTTCCCTGTTTTACTGTCAAGTCTTTAGAAACAAATTCAAGTTGCCCATCAGATGATAAAACATTAAGAATAACTTCATATGTACCCGGATTGTCAAATTTGTGAGTTACTTTTTTTTCAAATATCCCAGAAATACTATATCCATCTCCAAAATCCCAATGATAATCAACAATTATTCCATCTGGATCGTAGCTTGAAGATTTAAATTTTACAATTTTTCCAACTTTAGGTTCTTTTGGAAACCATGTAAAATCAACAACCAAATTATAGGGTATTGTAAGAGCATAATATGCATCTACAAGTCCCCACCCATAATAATCATCTTTTCCTTCTTCTCCTAAGTCATGCTCACTGGCACTACCAACTAACGCAGATTCACAATCTCTGACATCTTGCATATTTGGAATTCTAATCTTTTTTTCACTAAAATATAATCCAGCTATTCCTGCAACAAAAGCAGTAGCACAAGAAGTTCCATTTTTAAAATCATATCCGCCATCTTTGACAGTTGTATATATATTTTCACCTGGTGCTACTAAATCGATTTCTGGACCATGAGGGCTTGCATAAATTTCATAATCTTCGTTGATGCTTCCGACGCATAACGTCGTACTATATGCTGCTGGTGAACCTATAAATGTTGATTCATATCCCAGTGGAGCGGCAATTATTATACTGTGATATACATTACGAGCTCTATTACATGCTCTCCCAAGAGTGCAATCTTCGTCTTGAAATTCTTCTTTTGTTTCAGTTATTGCAACACATATAACATTAGCTCCAAAACCCCCAAGAGCTACAGATCTTGCAGCATGCAATATACCTTTAGATAATATGAATTTTAGGGTTTTCCCATTTTTTTCTGGTGGATATTTTTTTTCCATAACCTTTACAGAATAAATTTGACAATTTGGTGCTACAGAATTTATAATGCCAGTCGTTATTGTACCATGGCCTGCTTCATCATCTGCTTCATAGTCCCAAAGTGGCCAATATTCTATAAGATCAATTTCTTTTTCTGGTAATGGTATATCTGGATGATTACGATCAATTCCGCTATCAACAATTGCGATTGACACATATCTCTCACCTTTAGTAAGAGACCATGCTTTGGGTAGATTTAGGGCTTTTTGACCCCATTCTTTATCAGTAGAATCACCTTCAGATATGGGTGCTCCATAGTAAATAGTATTTAATTCAGCAGATTTAACTTCCCCACATGATGTAATGTATACTATCAAATCAAAAATATTTGATATATCTGGGGGATATTTAACTACCATCATTAATCCTGTATTTAACTCTGGAATAATATCAACAATATAATTTCCTAAAAAAATCATGCCCACAAAGACTTCTAAAAGGTGTTCTTTAAAATAAATAATAACTTGATCAGGATTATAATACGTAACGTTAGGTTCAGGTTTTGCACCAGGATAATACTCTTTATATGTTATGTTTCCATCTGCATATCGATTTATATGGGTGCTATTGTCACCTGTTTTTTTTGTATCAATTTTTATTCCGCTAGTAATTGGTAAAAGGGATGTTGAAATCATAATTACAGATAATGCAATTACAAAAATATTTTTTTTAAACATTTTTTAGAATGCCCCCTAGATTATTAAAAATGGAAAAAATATTTTTTAATTTGTAAAATATGTTCTTATTTAAAATATTTAAATGGATTGATTCTTTGTTTTTTGTTAACTTTGGTTTATCTTCCTTGTTTAAATCAAAACTTTTATTTACACTTCCACCTGAGAAACAATAAGACATCAATTCAGTACTTTGTAAATTTTTTTCATGCTTACTTCCGTTTATGAGTATTTGACAGTTATGCGGTTCGAAATACTTGTTTTCAAAATCCATGGGTTTCGAGAAAACTGTGAAATTATATTTCGTTTTGTTGTCTATTTTTCCGTCATCTTGGTCTCTAAACGTATATGTTTTTTTTCTGCATGTAACATTTATTAATTCATTTTTTTCAATTCCGTCTATCTGACCTTTAATAACTATTGGTTTTTTCCATGGTTCATAAAAGGTCCAGTTAACAGTTTCTTTTACTGCATTACTTAAATTATTGACTGGAGGTATTAAGGTTGAATAATAAGAATTTGATATATCTTTCAAATATGTAATATTATTTATCAGTATGTTATTTAGGTTATTCATTAATGTTAGAATATTTGATATTTCATATTCATCCTCTATTAAAAATTTAAACCACGCATGTACGTTTTTACACCATTCAATTAAAGGTTTTAAGTGATTCCAACTCTCATTTGCAAAACTTTCGTTTTTGTTTGATAATATTTCCTCTGTAAATTTTTCTATATTATTTATGTAAATACTAAGATTTTTTATCCATCCCATTCTTTCTATATTGATTATGTTAGGTAGGTTTTTGGTGTTGTTTGATTTAATATATTGTTTATCTATTCCTTCAATCTCAACAATTTTTTCGTTATATCTCCATGGTGTACTTACTAAAAGATGCGCTAATGTTGGCTCATAATCTTTTTCATCATTCCAATATTTTGCAAAGTTTACATTGCTTTTTGGATCATCAGGGAAAGGTTTTGCAGTACGAAATAAATCTAGGATAATATTTCTTCCCGCAAAATCTCTTTCTTCATCATAATTGATGTCTTTATCAGATCTTATTTTAATTTCATGTGAAAACGATTTTAGTTTTCCTTTGAATATCAATAATTTATGAGATTCATACCACCAGTTTATTATCTTATATGGTTTTTGGGGATCTATGAGCGTAATCAATGGTGATCCAAAATAGACGCTACCAAAGTTTTTTACTGTGTACTCTACATCATATATTGAATATCCTTTTCCTTCAATAGTTTCAAATCGTTTAAACTCTAAATTATCTAGTCTTATGGCTAAATCTGGTCCAGGAAGACAGCGGCGCTCATTTTTTTGCTTCTTTAAATTTACTTGCGCATCTGTTATATTTGAACTAGTAACAACTGGTAAAAAAACACTATTTATTAATAAAAAGATAATAATTAAAACGACTTTTTTTTGTGGAAACATATTATCTCCTTCCTAATCTTAATAAGAAAAAATAATATTTAATAATATGTTTGGATTCATTGTAAAAAGTCTGCTATGTTGTATTAAGTTTTCTATATATTGTAATAGTGGCAAATTTTCCTGGATTTTTTGTTTTAGTCCTAAATTTGGACTTGAGATCGGGTTATCTATTATTTTTGTTTTCCCTCCACCATCTTTTTCACTTTCTTCATTTAGAAGGAATATCCTGTGAATCTCTCCACCTGAAAAGCAGTATGATGCAAATTTTCTTGTAGTTATCGGTTTATGTTTGCTTCCATCGCATGTAATTGTACAAAGATGAAATGCTTTATATCCTTCTGGATCGTTATTAGTTTTTATTCCAAGATCACCCTTCATCCATACAGATGTTATATCGTTTATATAATACTCACCATTATTTTCTCTAACTTCTGTTTCTCCTCCTCTAGATGTTGTTATTTTTACTACCTCTCCTGGTTCCAACTGTCCAACATTACCATACACAGTTATAGGGTCTTTCCACGGTTCCTCACCTTTTAATAATTTAAGTTTTTTGAAATCTAAACATAATTTTTCAATTATGGCATAAAAGATAATGCTATATCCTTTCTCAAAGAATATTCTAATTAGTTCTAACATATCTGCTAGAATAAACGGTATTTCTTCTATAAAAACAACAAAGTCGTTCCATGGAAACATCCCTGTTGTAATTGTTTTAACAATTATCATTATGAAATCTGCTAACCAGTCAGCAATATGGTTAAATTCCTGCATTCCATCTTCGTAAAATTTTATACAAAACAGGCCAAATGCTATTAGATCGATGAGTATCCTACTTCTGTAGAGTGTCATCTTGTTAACCCATCCGAATCGATGATTAAACCATGCCTCAGGTAGTTCTTCAAATATGTAATCTACAAATCGTTCAAGTAAATCCCAGATTTCTTGTATACTACTGACATCTGATGTTCCTCCAATAATTTGATAGTCATCTGTTATCTCATATATATCATATATATGGAACTTATCTCCCAACCCAAGTTGATCTTTATTAGAATGTGGGAGATTTTCAAAGTCTATCAGACCTTGGTAATCTGAATTTCCATTAACTATAGTATTTTTTAAACCATTAAAACCTCTTGGAAAATATTTATCATTTTCCATAAATTTGGGAATTGGTAGTGATAGATCTATTCCATTTGAATTAAGATTAATTATTTTTTCTTTTGAATGTTCTCCAAAACCTTGAAGTTGTCCAAAGGTTGGCATTTTGTTATTCCAAAATTTCCAGGTTCTTTCAATATCGACGTTGTCCCAGGGTGTCCTTTCTTGGCCTCCTGCTAACCCACATTCCAAATGTATTTTTTTATCCCAAAAATATCGTTCCAGATTTTCCTTGCATGATACTTTTATTTCATGAGATCGATCTATCCAATCCTCACCTGGAATTGTAATAGGTTTTTCTTTACCGTCTTCAATATTTACTTCGTACCACCAATCTATAATTACAGTTTCATCTTCTTCTGGTATCACTGCTGTAAATGGTTTTCCTGTATATTCTTCTGTATCCTTGTTATAAATTCTATAGTTAATAATCCAGATGGCATATTCTTCACCATCTACTACTAAATTGCCTCCATCTTTTGCATAGGGTTCCCCTACTATTTCTATTTTCAAATCATGGATGCTTATTTTATTAATTAAGTTTGAAAAATTATTACCGTTTTTATCACCATTAATTTGAATACCATTAACTGCTGGTATCACTGTTACTAGTATCATTAGAACAGTTGCTCCGATTCCAAAAATTTTATTTTTTTTCATTATTTTTTCCTCCGCCCAAATATATTGCTAGAGAATGTTTGGGTCTTAAATATCTTATGTTATTATTATAACTAAATGAACTTTTTTTGTTATTATTCTAACAATTTGTAGCCATTATAACGATTTATCGTCTTAAATTTTATTTCCAAGAAAAATTAAAAAATTATGAACTAGTGTTATTGGAGTTTGAATGGTAATTAGCTAATAATTAATGTTCATTCATATGTAACAAAACCAAGATCGTACCCCTCACGATTATACCAAGTATCATCCCAATTTAGAGCATACATGCAACCTTGCGGGTAGCTATCCTTATCTGAATAAAAGCCCCCAAATTCACCAATTCCTAACCATCCTTCTTCTTCATAATCTGTTTCAACAATAAAAAAATAGGTATTATCTTCTATTAGATTCACTGGTTGATTAAAAACAATATCTTTCCATATCTGATTTATTTTTTCGTCGTTTGTTGTTTCAAAAGAAAAAATTGATGTTTGAATGTTGTTTCCATCGATTTTTTCACGAACGCTTACTCTTACATTGTAGGTTTCACCTGTATTTTCGACGAGAAACTTTATTTTTATTTTTGTAAGTGTAGAAACATTTGGTTTAAATGATTGTGCAACAGGACTATCTTTATCTAGAGAAGGATATTGTATTACCTCAGCTTGATATTGGTCAACAACCTCATTTTCTGTGTGTACAATAACTGAACAACCTTCAGAACGATGATCATAAATTTTTTCTGCACCATACTCATCTTGTGATCTAACACTTGTTTGGTATACTCCTGCATTATTCCAAAAATGAGTTTTTTTGCATATCTCACCTGATTTATAAAGCTCAGTCCATTCATCAAATCCGAAATAATAATCAAAATCTGGATCCTCCTCGTTCCATGAAAATCCATATCTTATTTTATCATTCTCTGGATCTGTTGAAACAGTTGAAAAAGTAGTTATTTCGTTTTCTTTTATCACTCTTGGACCGACAATAGATATTGTGGGTTTACTTGGAGGTAAATCGTTATATGTTAAAAAAAACTCCCCTGGGTAATTATCAATGATCATAGGTGTATTATCAAGCCAATAATTATTTGTAACTTTTTGATAGGCATACTCAAATGCTTCTTCGGCACTACATTTTCCGTCTTGGTTATAATCTCCATAGCCCTGCAGACCTTCGTTTACCCCTTCTCTGAAATAGCCGTAACATGATTCATCCTCTCTACAAGACATTAGGATAACCATCCCATCTGCTTTTATGTCATTTGAGAAACTTTTCATCCATTTTTCCTCGATAGATTCAGAAGTTGGTAAAAGAAAATTTTTTAGTTTAGCGATTTTTTGTAATCTAGCTGATTTTAGATCGGGCATTCCACCGCTATGACAGCTTGTGATGATCACGCATATATTTTTTGATTTAACTTTTTTAATAAGACTGCTGAAAAGATCATCACGTATCAGTTCTAAAGGATTTAATTTGCTTTTATAAGTCGTAAGACACTCGTCTTTTCCGTCTTCTTCGTCAATTGGAAAGTAATCCCTTGATAGCTGCCCGCCATGTGCGTTATAAGTAATTACTACAAAGTCGTCTTCATCGGCAACGTTTTGTATCCAGTTAAAACCATTAATAATATTACTTTTTGTTGCTTGTTCATCTAAAAGAAGTTCTATATTTTCTTTTTTCCAGTGACTGGATACAAGCAAGGTATTGTATATCTGTGTTGTTTCTATGGCAAAAAAGGATAGTCTTTCAGTGTTTTCTTGGTAGCAGTCAACTCCTATCATTAATCCCCAGTATTCTTGGTTTCCATCGCCTTTTTTTAGTAAAGTGTTATCTTCATTTTTGATAAATGAGTTTTTACTAACTTTTAGACCTTTTATTGATACTGTTGAAAAACATGTAAATAAAAAAATAAATGTTATTGTTATTGCTATTAGTTTTTTCTTCATTTTACCATCTTTTTGTTGTTGTGATTTTTATTATCTTTTTTTATAATATTATTTTCATTTATATATAAAGATTATGTAATATATCATAAGATCTAAATTTTTTAGCAAAGTCTTTTAAATCCTTAATTTATAACATTTTTTGGAGAGGAAAAAAAACAAGTAGATGGGAGTTTCTCCAAAAAATAGAAGTGATAGATATGGAAGAATTTAAACAAAATATTAATTTAGAGCATAACTCAAACGTTAAAAGAATTTCAAGTGGTATACCAAGTTTAGATAATCTTTTATCAGGTGGTCTTCCAAATAATACTATAACTCTTGTATCAGGTACACCTGGTTCAGGAAAAACTATATTGTGTTTCCAGTTTTTAGAAGAAGGTCTTAACAATAATGAGAATTGTCTTTTTTTAACCTCTGATGAGAGAGTAAAAAATATTTTAAAACAGGCAAATGAGCTTGGTTTTAATTTTACGAGATGGATGGATTCTGGTAAACTCAAGTTTATGTATCTTGATCTTGACAAGCCAAGTATCCATAAAGAAATGGAGCAGGAAATAAGAACAGGTAATTATAGTAGAGTTGTTCTTGACTCATTAACACCCGTATCTGAGGTTCCTGTCTGGGTTTCAGGTGTACATGAAATAATTCCATCTGAAGGAAAAACTGAGACTAAAAAGTATCCAGCTGGTTCTATTCCTGCAACACGTATGCATATAAGACGTGTCTTGGGTCTTCTTTCAAAAGAAAGCTGTACTGCTTTTGTTACTTCAGAGGTGCCCGAGGGTTCAAGGGCTCTATCTAGAGATACAATATCTGAGTTTATGGTTGATGGAATTATTCTTCTTGATCTTGATACTACTATGGATAGGCGTAAATTAACTATTCGTAAGATGCGTGCGACCAAGCATACTCTTAAACCGCAGGATATAAAAATTAGTGAAGGTGGAATAAAGTTTTTATAAAATGAAAATCCCAGATATTGATTTAGAAGAGTTGGAAAAACAAAAAAAAGAAAACTTTCGACGACGTCTAGAGTTTATTGATCAGTATGTAGAATGGTTAAAAAAAACTCCAAATAAAAAATGGAGCAGACAACAAAAAAAGCTTATTGATTAGTATCGATATAATAAGTTGTTTATTGTGTTTTATTACTTCAATAACTTAACATATTTGTTAAGTTTTTAAAGCGTTATTATCATAAAAATTTGCTTCTATTATGACAATACGCTCTTACACAACCTTTATAAGTATATAAATGATTTTTATAACAGATAAAAATTAGGAGTCTTGGAGAGGGATGAAAGACGATCCAATTGCACATGTTTTAGATGATTTGCTGCGTCTTGATGATATACTAGCTTGTATGGTCGCAAGGCAGAATATGATTAGTGTTATGCCTAGCGCGGGTACTGAAGGGTTTAAATCTGAAGTTCATGAGATATGGGATATAATACACAGGGCTATGGATGATGTGTTTAATGTGATTCGTGAATATTCTCAGACTGGTCTGTCTGAGATGGAGTTTAGACTTCAGGATTATGAGGTACTCTTTTATGTGTTTCATGAGACAGATAATGCACTTGTAGCAATTATTCCTGCTCTAGCTAATAAGGGCTTATTGGAAGTAGAAATGGAGAATGCAAGACGAGAGATACAAAGCCTTATGGATCAACGTGAAAAGGATCATCTTGCTGTTGTATAAAATATTGTTTAGATATGATTTGAAAAAATGAAAAATGATGATTTTGAAGCCTCTGTAGGCATGACAAGGAAATGGGATGCACGAGAAGCTGGAAGAGAGGTAGCTAGAAATACAATTAGAAAATTAAAACGTCCACCAAGCTTTTTTTTGTTGTTTTCTACGATTCACTATGAAAAAAACGGTGGATTTCAAGAATTTTTGGATGGAGTATGGGATGTACTACCTAAGGGAACTCCTTTAATCGGTGGGACTATTGCAGGTTTTATAAATCCCGAGGGCTGTTTTGTACGTGGAGCATCAGCCATGGCTGTTTCAGCTAGGCGTATAGATATTTCTTTGGGAATCGGTTATAATACTAAGCGCAATCCAAAACGGGCGGCGAGAGAATGTAGCAGTATGATTCAGAAGGGCTTAAAAAATTCTAATTATCCTAATAAATGGTTTATTAGCTTTGTTTCTGGTGGTAAGGTTCCATCTTTTCCAATAATTGGTAAAAAACATGTTGTTGATTCTTTTATTGGTCTAAAATTTTTCTTAATTTTTTTTAATAAATTATGTTCACTTCTCCAAATAGGGCCTGGTAGAGATGAAGATGTTCTTGAAGGATTATCAAATAATTTAAAAAAATTTAGAGGTATTGCGGGTACATCTTGTGATGAATTAAAACTTGAAAGAAATACCCAATTTTTTATGAAAAAAACAGTTACAAACTCGATCGTATCTCTAGGTATCTCTTCTGATAAAGATGTAAAATTTACATCGGCAACAGGTCTTACTCCAAGTGGAATTAAATTTACAATCGACAAAAAAGGTGGTGGAGGTTACATACTGAAAAAGATTAATAAAGACCGTGCTGTGGATGAGTATCTTAAACTTATGGGATGGCCTAAAGAAGTTCTTGACGAGAGATTATATAGAAAAGTCTTTTATTACCCATTTATTCAAAAAACCTCAAATCGATTAAGTAGTCCTCGTATGCTTGGACTAGTATATGGTGATGAATTTATTTCTGCTGCAAAACCGTTGGATGAAGTAGATGCAGAGATATTTACCTCCACTGGTAAATCGATGATCGAATCAGTAAATGATTTATTCAAAGATGAATCCTACGAATTTGCCTTTTTAATTTCGTGCGGTACTAAAATGGAGACTTTGGGTAACAATATTTATAATGTTAAAAAAATACTTGACAAAAAACTTGGAGATGATTATCTCCTTTTGTATGTTGGTGGTGAATTTACAAAGATTAGCGATGATGAATTTGCGTTTATGTATCAGAGTGACAATGCACTTTTAATGTGATTTGTTTTCAAACTACCAACCATATTTTTCCGATTTAATGTATGTTTTATACAAGGGTAAATATTTTCTGTATTGGGCTTTAGAAACAATTATTGGAAATGAAGCTGGAAAATATTTAAAGAGCTTGGCATGTTTTTCTAAATCCTTATTTTTCATTTTCTTTAACAGTTTGCATGATGATATATAGCATTTGTTATAGAATCCACTATTTTTCCAGATAGTATCGTAATGCTTAGGATTTTTGTATTTTAAAATGGATTCCATTGCGATTTTTGCTGCATTAAATGCTGTTCTAATACCTCCTTTTGTTAGTGGGTTATTTTGAAAAGCTGCATCGCCTATAATTAAAGTATTATCATTACTGTAATTGTTTAATATGCCGCTGTAGACATACTTTATATCTTTTCTTAAAATATTGTATTTTTTATATTTTGCTATCTCATTTCTGTTTTTCAAGGGGACGCCGATTTTTACATTCTTGCCGTAAGGAAAAATCCATTTATAATTTTCCTTGTACTTTTCATGATAATAAAATTTTAATTCGCTTTTATCAAGTGGAAATTTTTCAGTTGTTATCTGGTACAATGGTATTTTATATACCTCACCATCTAAACTAATTATATTATTTTTTGGATGATTAGGCCCTGTTGCAATTATTAGATATTTTGTTGATATCTTCCTTTTTTTAAGTTTTATAATTATTTTTGAACTTTTTTTATCACATGATTCTACTCTATCTTTTAAAATTTCTCCACTGTTATTTTCAAATTCGTTTATGAGATTTTTTAAAAAATTAGGTCTGTCTATTATATATCCTTTTGTTTTACTTTTTATTTGTACATTGTTTCCCCAATATTCAAAAAAATATTTTATATTATTTTTAACAAATTTTTGTATATTTATATCTGGGAAATCATTGTGGATATGCTTGCTAACTGCTTCGCCACACATATGGTGATATCTATTAAATTTATCTCCCTTTAAAGATTCAACTAATAGTATCTTTTTGTTATCCTTATCAATTTTTTTTGAGTAATACGCAGCTGCTGCCCCAGCAGGACCAGCACCGACTATCACTACATCATAATTATTTTCAAACATTTTACTCAAATATTGGTGCTAAAAGTTCTAACCCCAATCTAACCTCTTTAGACATTACATTTTTTTCAATTTTTCCTTTGTCTTTCAATAACGAAAAAATTTTGTCAAGATCGCCGTTATCTAGGCTATTAAAAATCTTTCTTCTAGGATATGATTCTTGAATATCTTTAACCATTTCATCTAATTCTTCATTATACTTGTCTAATATTGTTTCTTTTTCATTTTTTATATAGTCATATGATATCTTTCCTGCTAAAAAACCTGAAATTATTGAGTTTCTCATCCCATATCCAAAAAGTGGATCTAAAAGTCTTCCAGCTTCCCCTACAAATAAAACATTACCAATTGATCTGGTGTTTATTTGGTCAATCTTACAGTAATCACAAATTTTTATCTTATCTCTTACATTTACTAGAGCCTTTTTTAATATTTCTTTTGAACTAATAAACTCATAAAAATATTCTTTTGCTCTTCTTTTTAATCTTTTTTCTTCTAATACTATACAAGCCATTCCTTCTCCATTTTTGGTTTTTGCTAAAAAAAAGTAACCTCCAGGGGCATTTGTAGAATCAAAAAATATGTGGGTAATTGAGGGTTCTATTTTTATTGTTTTACTATAAAATCCATAAGCAATCAATTTATTTACATTTTTTAACTTCAATTTTTTCGAAAATTTTTTCGAGATCATTGATTCTGTTCCATCTGCTGCTATTACTAATTTTGGCTTTATAGTATGGTATTTATCTTTTTTATTAATGACAACTGATTCTACTAAATTGTTTTTTGAATTTATTTTACTCAATTTTGCGTTATTAATCAATTTAACACCGTTATTTACTGCCTTTTTCATGTTTATGACTTCAAAAGAGTCTTCAAAGCTACCACGTTTTATAAAAAGGTCGTTTATGTCTGATTTTAAAAATATTTCGTGGGTTGGAGAATACCATTTAGTTTCATTTGTTTTTTCTTTTAATGGTAGGTTTAGCTCCTCAATTATTTCTTTTATTCCAAAATCTTCAGTTATATCTATTCTTTTTCTTATATCTGATCCAACTTCTTTACCTTTTTCGATAACTACAACATTGATGTTTTTTTGTGAAAGTGATAAAGCGGATACCGATCCAGATGCTCCTGCGCCTACTATTAGAACATCACACTCCATCAATACACCTCTTTATTTTTTCTTTTAACTCTGAATAATTCATTTGTTCAACTTTTCTGAATTCTTCTTCGGCAAATAATTCTGTAACAAAACTAAAAAATTGTAAGTATTTCTTATTTCCTTTTTTTGAATATAAATATTCAATTGTTTTAAGAGTTTTATCAGAAGTCTTAAAAAGTTGGTCTGCCTCTGAATATATCTTTTTTTGGTATTCGATATTACTAAATCCTAAATTTTTACTTGAGAGTGATCCTGCAATATTACCACAGATTATAGATGGTAGAATCCCTTCAATAAATGGTTTCAGATTTTGATTTGCTGCATCACCTGTAAGTAAAACATTACCATAAATCCATCTATCAGTTAAATTGCTCCATACGGCTTTCTTTGATTTTTCAATAACATAATCTGCATTTTTAATTTGTTTTTTAACATGCGGTATCTCTAAAAATTCTTCAAAATATTTCTCCATTTTTTTCTCAGGTAGAATCCCGCCAACACCAATATTTGCAGTATTTTTTGATTTTGGAAATATATATGCGTATCCGCATGGCGTGAATTCACCTGTAAACACTTGTTCTAGATTAGGTTTATACAGATCTAGGTTTTTCATCTCCCATGAATAAACATCTGCAAGGTCTCCTTCTTTAGGGTCATACAAACCTAAAAGATTTAAAACAGTAGATTCAACACCATCTGCCGCAACTACGACTTTTGGTTTTATTTCTATTGTTTTTTCTTTAATTTTAACAATTGCTTTTTTAACATTATTTTCATTGTCTAATTCTAAATCTATTAATTCGGTATTTGTGAATAGTTCTGCGCCTTTCTCCACTGCTATTTTTGATAACCATTTATCAAATTTTCTTCTGTCAACACTATAACTTTTCCAGAAATCACCAGTTTTTTCTATAGATATATCATCTACCCAAAAAAACATTCCATCCATCTTCCAAACAAGTTGCTCTTTTGGAATTTTAAAAGGAAGATAAGAAAAAAGATATTCTCCTATACCTTCAGCGCATTGAACAGGTTTACCTATCTCTTCTTTTTTATCTATAAATATTGTTTTGGCACCATTCATTGCAGCTGCTCTTGCAGCACTACTCCCAGCAGGTCCCGCACCAACAACTAAGACATCACACTCTATAGACATGATTTAACCTTTTAATTTTTGATATATAAAAAACAATGTTAAACTTTTTTACCTCCAATCTATGCTTTTACTGGCTGAGCGGTTGTTTGTTGTCTGTTGCTGTAAGATTTAACTGAAAAATAAGCAAGATCAAACAGTATAATTGCTAGGAAGAAATATATTGGAAATACACCTAAAAGTACTACATATAAAACAGCTATTTTTGTCATCCATCTTTGATCAAAAAAAGTTTTCAAAAATTTTTTTGAAAAACTAATGTTTTCATGTTTTGAAAGATAATTATCAACTAGATCATTTCCAAATTCATCTAAAAAAGCTGCTGTTGCAAGAAAAATAAGTGGTATAACCATCAAACTTAATCCTATAAAAGGAATTATTGCAACTATCACAAGTGTTCCAGCTAAATGAGCATAGTTATCAATTTTTCCTCTTAATGCAACACCAAGCATTATAGCAAATAGAATTGTTGCTGAGAACTGGTTTATAAACATTGTATAAACCCATAGTATACCTAAAAGTGGAGCTAGGATTAATGCAAATTTTTTATTAAAAGTTTTTTTATCAAATGCATCATCGATATATTTTAATCCTGCCCCAAGTAAGGGGTATGTTAACAGATAGATATACATATTTTTTAGCCTTTTTTTTAGTTATATTTTTCTTTTTGTTATACCCATTGCTCCTGGGATTAAATAGTTTTAATTCCCCTGCTTATGCAACTGAATATTCATCTGATAATTTTTTGGCTTTTGTAACCTGTTTTATATCCCAGATTTTAGGAAGTATCAATGATTCGGTTTCACCCTGTTTTATGTCACTAGCTATTCTTACTCCTAGATATGCATAATCAAATAATAGCATTGCAAAGAAGAAATAAACAGGTACTGAACCGATAAGTACAAGTGAAAGAATCGCTACTTTCATCATCCAGCGGTGGTCAAAGAAATATTTGACAAAACCTAAAAACTTGTTTTTATCATTAAAAATGTTTTTTTTCTTATCAACATAATCATTACCTATTTCATCAATTAATGCGGCAGCAGCAAGAAATACTAAAGGAATCCACATCAACTGAATGCCAGCTAGAAAAATAACTGGTACTATCACAAGGACACCAGACAGATGAGCAAGGTTATCGATTTTTCCTTTTATTACAACAGCAAGAACAACTGCTAGAAGAATAGTTGCGGCAACATTATTAACAATCATAGTATAAGCCCACAGTATACCTAAAAGTGGAGCTGCAACAAGTGCAAATTTTTTACTAAAGGTTTTTTCATCATATGCAGCATCAACATATTTTATACCAGCGCCCAAAATCATAAATGATACTAAGAAAAAATACATATTTTCATTTACCCCCTAAATTCTTGATTTTTGTTTCATTTTTCTTCATTTCTTTACTTTCTTTCATTTCCCTTCAAACTAAAAATTAAAAAAGTGCACATAAAGCCCAATACCAAAAAAATCCTACAAAATTCGAAAAATGGCATTTTCTTTTTATTTTTGTAGGAATTATTGTAAAAAACTGTTTTTCTGATAGAATGATCTTGTTAGATTTAATCATTTAAAAAATAATGATTTAACCTATTTTGAAGTAGCATTATATTAGAAAAAATTAATTCTATTATTGGCAAATATTATTTTGAAATCACATAAAACATAATTAAAAGTTATAAAAATAACAAAATGTTACATATATAACAGATGTACATTATTTTGATATCATATGGTACATAAAATATATAAGAATTTAAATTGTTACTTATAACTGTTTTTCGGGGAGGGAAAAAAATGAAGAAAAATAAGTTTTTTGGAATTGGGGCTGTAGTTTTGATGATTTTACTTGCAATAGTACCCACGGTATCTAGCATTTCCTTAAATAATAACTTTTCAATTGAAAAAGGAATTAATAATCAAGACGTAAAAAATATTATCTCTTTTAATATTCCATCTGCTGATTTGAAAATCCGGGAAAAAAGTGGAGAATGGATGGATCAACATCTTACTTGTAGTGTAGGAACTGAAATCGAGTTTAAGATAAACGCTGAATCTAATAATGATTATTTTGGTGTAGTAATAAAGATAGATTTACCGAATCAAGATAATGATCCGAAAAAACCAATGTTTAGATATATTAAAGGAAGTGTTTCACCAGTTCCAAATCCAATAGAGGGAATTGTGTTTGGGACGGACCACATCGTTATATGGGCATATGACATTTCAAAAGAATTATCATGGTCTAAAGAGATGACTTTTAGAGCCGAGATTATAGGACTAGGAAGTGGAGAAATCAATTTAGAAGCCCAATGGGCTACTAAGAATACAGAGATTGACTCTGTAGAAGATTCTGTTGAAATAACCGGTAAAAAAGGTAAATATAAAGATATTTGTTTGAATAATCAAAAAATAAAATATAATAAAGCAATGAAATTCCAAATAGCAAGATCCTTTATTCATTATTTAAAATCTGAAGATTCAACAAAAACATTTTTATTAAACTCCAATATAGTAAATACTAATGGTGGAGTAAATAAATGGGAAGGACCATATTTCTATAGTTACTGGTGGCCTCCTTCATTTGGAGTTTATATTAAAGTATGTATAGATGATGAAGTGACAAGAAATTTGGAATATGGTCATCTCTTCATAACTTTGTTGGGTGCTTTAGGACCCATTGGAGTTATTGTTGCAATTTATCTGGAAATCAACCTAATTACTATACTGAAGGAAAAGAACGAGGGAAACGGAGTAACGTTTAGACTCCATTTTCCTCATTTTCCTATTCCTACACCATGGGTAGGCTATGTCGAACCTCAATAGGAGGAAAATTGATGGAATATAAAAAAATTATAAAAAAAATTATAATAAGGATATCTTATGGAGGAGCAGCACTTTTTTCATTTTCAACTTGTTATCTACTACTTTATGATATATACGGGCACGGGTATAGCACTATCAGAACAGTGACATGGTGGAATCTAGGTGTTTTACTATTTTTCCTTTTTATGACAAATATTTTACTTTATCTCGATTTTTATTATAAATCAAAAAAATAACTGTGTAGGGACACAACATATTTCCCTTCTATTATTTCACGACAATGGTTTCATCTAATTTAAGATTTGTGAGAAGAGGATTATAACAGCAAAAAATACTAGTTATTTTACCGGCAATTATGGGTTAAAATCCTTTCGCTGCCTCAACAGATATAGAAATTTTAAAATGGCCCCTAACAACAACCGAATCCCGATGCGGGCGTTCAAAAATAATCTCAAATAAAAGCATATGCGCCTTTAATCAATAAAAATAATTAACTTAAAAGAACAATAATTGAACAAATCAAAAAGATAATTAAACCAAAATGAATAATTTTATCCTCGGACTCTTTAGTGAATTTCATATCTAATAAAAAATATTATAAGTAGAATTATATATATACTTTACTGAAATTTTTATATTATACAATTTTTCCTTCAATTATTTGGTATAGAGGTTAAAATTTCATCAACATCTTTT
>Ga0272442_10002837_pt1 | contig 24696 bp, 22 predicted proteins | sample SSMForm2O_FD_200262 | JGI IMG/M metagenome (GOLD analysis project Ga0272442, IMG submission 200262) | Marine sediment archaeal communities from Little Sippewissett salt marsh, Falmouth, MA, United States - SSM-Form-2O | ecosystem: Environmental > Aquatic > Marine > Wetlands > Sediment ... | reverse complement strand
GTAAATGCCGTATCCCACGAAAGCCCGTCCGGGCTGCCTGCGGTTGAGTCTACATCCACGTATCGAAAGCAGTTTATTCCGGCGTCAGTGTCGCCGTCACTGTCGCTGTCAGTGTCTGTATCGGAATCAGTATCGGAATCCGTATCTGAATCACTGTCGGAACCGCTGCCGTCGCTCTGTCCTGCATCAGGCTTTGAGCCATCTTCACCAGCGTCTGTGTCAGACCCACTTTCGCTTTTACAACTTGAATACATCGCCACAAGGCATGTCAGAACAAGAGAACAGCGGATTATGTTTATTGCTTTCATACTCAAGCCCCCCGGTATGGCGAAGTATAGCACAGGGGAAAAACGAGACTGCTTTTTTTCTTCAAGAATATACTCCCCGTGCATAGACACAGGAAGCGACCTGGAAGACCCGTATGACGACCTTGAAGCGCCCGTCGATGACATCGAGGGAAATACCAGAATCGACGTTCCAGACAAAGGCAATCCCGGCACAGTGACGGACATGGGCGCGTATGAGTATGTTTCTGAATAAATCTCTGTGGCTGACTACGAAGGAAGCGACAGTGGAATAGTAAAGCAGTCCGTGGTTTAATGCCGGCATGCCGCGCATCGATTCATACTCTTTCGGAAAAATCACGATAGACGGAAAAAAATACACAAAAGACGTGATCATACTGCCTGACGGAGTAAGACCCGACTGGTGGCGGAAAAATGGCCACAGCCTTCATCCTGACGACCTGAAGGACGTGGTCACACAGATTCCCGAGATATTCATAATGGGCTGCGGTGCCTACGGGGTGCTGAAGGTGCCCGACGCCACAAGGGAATGGATTGCCGGAAAGGGCATTGAATTCGAGTTGTATTCAACAAAAGAAGCGTGCGAAAGATACAATGAACTGTCTAACTCCAGACGTGTTGCCGCGGGCCTTCATCTCACTTGTTAAAGCTTAGAAATAGAACCTGGTTTCAAGATAAGTCATAAGCGGCATCAGGCCGAACTCGCTTTTTATTACGGGAACTGGACTGGGAAAAGAAAGATCGAGCACGGGCCGCTGTCCCCATGGCGCCATCAGACCTCCCACAAAGTCGGCCTCATCCGAGATGTTGTAAATCAGCGTCAGGGCGGCCAGTCCTGAATAATCCGTGCAGTTTAACAGCCCCATCGTCTGCAGACGCAGAATGGGAATGGCATCCAGGCCCGCCGTTACTCCTGCATAGTGTTCGCCCAGCATCATCAGGTCGTCGGGAAAAAGCTGCATCGATCGATTGACGTACCAGGCGGCATCATTCACTCCGTCCGATATAAACATGTACTCCGCTCCCACTGATGCGTTCTGCCATACGAACATGGAATCTATTCCCGCCGCAAAACGCACATGCACATCGTCGTTCAATGTGCCTGCACTGATCTCATCGTATTTGTCCTGACCGTCGATATCGGGCGCTCCCACGTGTCCCTCAAAGCGGACGTTCAGTGGTCCTGCTTCGCCCTGCAGGCTCGTTCCTGCAATCCACCTGCGCGCAAGCTTGCCGCTCATAATGGCCCACTCGTAGTTTTCCACAATCGTACTCCCGCGTACGAGGAAAGCCGAGTAGTCCCAGTCAGGTACATCGTCAGGGTCAGAGCCCATGACGCCGGTTATATCTATGGTTGCAAGCTCACCCGCCGTGATCGACATGCTGACACCGTCGACGCCGGGCTTGTAGATCTTGTTGATGGCCGTGGCGGAAAATGGCGCAAAAAAATCATTGGGCGTGAATATCTGCGTGACAGAATAATTTATCACCTGTCTTCCTGCCGTAAGACTGATTCTTTCGGCCCTGTAGGTGAAATTCAGTCTGTCCAGGCCAAGCTGCCCGTCCATGGACCCGTCATCCCAGAAATCCCAGGAAACATACCTTGCTCGATAGGGCGACTTTATTACGCCCGCGGTTGCAAAGGCTCCCCCCGTCTGTGCATCCGGCATTCTCGTAATGTCCGTGTAGAAATTAAGCTCATAAGTAAACTCTTCGCCCAGATCACCGTCCAGCATCAGGCGCGTGACGCTTGCGGCCATTCCATCGTCGCCATCTGGAAAAACATCCCCTTCGGGGTAATGGAGATATACGCCCGTAAGGCGCTGGCTGCCCGTCGCATACAGTGTGTTCCCGTCATCGTCCTCGACTTCACCTATTGCGGCGGACATTGATGGAATAATGAACAGGAACACAACAATCGTCGCGGTGGCGTTGGGCATCCGCCCGACAGGGTGCGGTTTCAAGAACAATGACACCTAGTTCCTCACTTCGTCGCTTTGTACCTGTCCGTCGACCAGGCGTACTATCCGGCGCGCTCTTTCCATGACCCTTGGATCGTGAGTGGAGAAAATAAAGGTGGCTTCACGTTCCTGATTCAGCTTCAGCATTATCTCAAGGATCTTTTCCGCAGTCTCAGAATCCACATTGGCCGTGGGCTCGTCCGCCAGCACTACGGCAGGATCAGACGCAATCGCCCGCGCAATGGCCACCCTCTGCTGTTGTCCCCCGGAAAGCTGATCAGGCCTTCTGTCCTCCATGCCATCAAGACCGACTTCTTTCAGCAGAGACTCAACGCGTTCTTTTCGCTCGGACGCCTTCACTCCCTGAAGGGCGAGCACGATTTCAGCATTCTCGTATGCGGTCAGAACGGGCACGAGATTATATGCCTGAAAAACAAAACCTATTCGATCGCGCCTTATGATGCTGAGCTTTGAACGGTTCAGTGTACTGAGGTCGGTTCCTTCAAGGATCACGTTTCCGTTCGTTGGTTCATCCAGTGCGCCTATGAGGTTGAGGGCCGTAGTCTTTCCGGAGCCGGACGGTCCGCATATGGCGGTGAATTCTCCCTCTTTAACATTGAGATTCAGCCCCCTGAGCGCGGGTACTTCTACAGCGCCCTGCTGGTAGTTCTTGACTACGTTTTTCAGTTCGACCACGTTTTTTTTATCATTCATTTTGCACCTCAAACCAGTTTGATGGTCTCTACCGGAACCACCCGGCCTGCCTTGAACGCCGGGTACAGTCCCGAAAGCATGGTGGCGAGTATGACCGCGAAGCATATGAGCAGGGCGTTTTCAGGAAAAATACCCACCCTCATTACAGGATCCATGGCCACGCCGGCCACGTTGGCTCCGCCTTCGCCCACCATTGCACTCATGTCCAGGCCCGTTGTGGAAAAGTAATAGTACGGCCACGCAGTTATGATTGCACCAGCGACAAGGCCCGTCAGGGCCAGCCACAGGCTCTCCCACATGACGAGCCTGAATAGCCTTCCCGGGGTGAACCCTATGGCCATCATAATACCGAACTCGCGCATGCGCTCCATCACGCTCACGAACAGGGTGTTGAAAATGCCGGCCGCTATCAGAATCATGATGATGATCTCGAAGAATGTAGTGCCCGAAACCTTCATTGTGATAAAGGCCGAAAGCTCTGGCTGTGACTCGAACCACGGTACAACGGCCGTATTCTCATCGAAATGAGCTGAAATCCTGTCGGCCACCTCCTGGCTCTTTCTCTGATCATCGATGAAGACGGCCACCTGTACGGCCTCGGTCTCTTCAAAGCCAAGCACTTTTCGCACAGTGTCTATGGGAAGAAGGCACAGTCCCGAGTCAATGCTGGGCGCTCCGGTTGTGACTATTCCGGAAACACGCGCAAGGCCCGTAACTATTTCGCCCTGTTTGTCCGAAAGCGTGTAAACGACCTTTTTACCCATTTGGACGTTAAGGTTTTCGGCAAGGCTCTTTCCCAGTATGATTCCACTGTCCGTGGACGATGCGAAATTATTTCCTTCCACTATCCCGTCAAGAACGGCCAGCGTCTTCTTTGTTTCCATTTCAGGATCATAGGCCATAAAGAATGCGCCCGTGTTGTTTGATGCGGTGGACAGCATCACAAAGCCCGTAATGCGCGTTACAACATGAGTTACATCATGGTCTTTAAGGGCTGCCGCCGCCTTAACATCGACATCTCTTATGGTTTTCTTTATTGAAGGAGCTTCAAGATACCCCGGATGCTGCAGTGTGACGTGACCACCGCCCATGCGCGCGGCAAGGTCTATCATGCTGCCGTAGGTCCGGTCTCCGAGACCGGTGAAGAGCACGGCCAGAAGAATGCCGAACGAAATGCTGGACAGGGTGATTATTGTCCGGCGACGGTTGCGCCACAGGTTCCGCCATGCCATTGATGCCAGACTCGAACTGCTCATGCCGTCCTCCTAACGATGATAAATTGCCCTGACCGGTACGATCATGGCCGCCTTGACCGCCGGGTAAAGTACGGCCAGCATCACGATGACCACGAGTGTGATTACGGGTCCCGTATACGACTGCGCACTCACGCTTGCGCGCCAGATCGGATCCCATGCAAGGCCGTGAATCGTTATGCCTCCGAGGGACATCAGGTTAATGCCTACTTCAGTCAGGTACCAGAGCCCCGGGATGCTCAAAGCGCAGCCGATGAATACGGCGAGAACGGTCTGAATGGCGGCTTCTGCCAGAATAAGGCGCAGTACCGCTCCCGGCCCCACCCCGAGGGCCTTCATAATCCCGAATTCCCTTATGCGTTCGAACACCGCCATCAGCATTGCATTCAGGATCACAATCGCTATTGCAAAGTAAACGATCATGAACATCACGAACATCACGCTCTGTACCGAATCCATCATTGAAGCAAGCGTCGGCACTATCTGCCGCCAGGTTTTCACGTCCTGGCCGGGCGCGATTTCGCGCACCTTGAGAAGTGCGTCGTTAAGGGGCATTTCATCCGGCTTTCGTATTATGATCTGATGCGTGCCTTCAGACACGACCATGAGTTCCCGGAAGGCGTCAGCAGTCATGAATACACCGGTGCGATCCACGGAATCCGTAATACCCCTCAGAATACCGCGGACCTTGTACAGCTCGTTCGCCATGCTGCCGTCTGCGCCCTGTGAAAGCACAACGAGGTCGTCACCCGGCTTTACGTTGAGGTTCTTTGCAAGCCTGCGGCCGATGACGACTCCGCCGGGCTCTGCAGGATCGAGCCATTTCCCGTCCATGACATTTTTGTAAATCAGGCTTACGGCTCTATCCTGCTTTACGTCCACACCTATGAAGCTCACGCCCGCGGAAGAATCCCCGCCCGCGGCAAGACCGGACGCGAGCAGACGCGCCGTAGCCTTAAGCCCCTGAGCCTTCAGTCTCTCTATAAGTTTCTGGGTATCCTTTATCCGTTTGTATATTGAGGGACTGTCTCTGTAATCTTCTGCAAATATCTGTACCTCTCCGAGCTCGAGGTCCAGGAGATTGCGCTCCATCTGTTTTATGTATCCGTCAACAAGGCTCGTGTACAGGATCATGACCAGCAGGGCCAGGCTCATGGCCGATACAGTGACAACGCTGCGGCGCTTGTTCCTCCAGACATTGCGCCATGCCATTCTGAATGTATCCACTTCAAGCCTCCTAGAGGGACCTGAGCTTCTGAAGTGTAAAGAAACTCCGGCTCAGGTTGATATTGAACTTGATCTTCTTCCAGATGATTTGTGTATATTCACCCGGTTTATCCAGCGGGCGCATCATCATCTTCATGGGCATCTTGCGGCCGTCTATTTCCTGATGATCCGAGGACTCCAGAATGCGCACTTTCTTGCCGTCTTCGTCGTAGAAAAGCTGGCTTAAGGGCTGGAGATCGGACTGCCTTACGGTTACGTCTATCCTCCCCCATACCACGGGGGAATCCGGATTGGGAATCAGTTTGAATACATAGACCTTCTCCCCGTCCCTGTCTCCCTGAAAGCTCAGCTTAATCTTGAAATCCTCTGAAAACCGCGTATGCCGTACAAGATCGTCGTTCGTGAAATGGCTCCCCATCCAGGACCCTCCCATCATGCCCGAAGTTATCTTGATGGTCTTGCCTGTCTTGTTCAGGTACATGAACAGATCGTCCTTTGACTTGAGCGTGGCGGAACCCTTTTCCTTTTTGGGTTTCAGTATGCGAACGAGCGAGTAGTCGCTTCCAAGGCTCCAGGACTCGAGCGTCATGCTTCTCTCCCAGTGGCGTGTCTTCACGTTCATCTGCATTGTGCCGTGGCTGCGCAGACCCCTGTAAAGGTCGTCGATCTTGGCCATTACGTATGTCGGGAATTCAGGTGACCCGGGATCCGGTGCCTTTTCGTCAGCAGCACCGGATACAGCTGCCACGACAAATACGACGGCGACAACGAGCACGGCGGCAAGTGTGTTATTTAAATACTTCCTAAACATTATGCACCTCCATTTTTGAGGGGTGATTGTACACTGTGCGTCTCGGGAGCGATTCCGTTCATGATTATGTCGGTCAAAATCTCGGCAAAGCGCTCTATGCTTAAGCCCTGACGCACATAGTCGTCTGAAAGCATCCTGGCAAAGAACATGAGGCCGAAGAGGACCTTGGCCCTGTCCTCGAGCTCTGTCTGTGTCCAGCGATGGGGCCTGGCGGCAAGGTCAATCAACTCACCGTAGAAATCGGCCTTCATCTGATCCTGGTCATGACCCAGATCCTTTGCGACATCCTCCACGGCGGCAAGGATATCGGTGTCGCCGGCCATTAGTTTGGACAACAGCGGCATCTGATGTGTAAGCACAAAGGCCGTCTCGAGCCAGCGCCGCATGCGCTCACGCGGATGCAGATGGGAATCCAGTATGGGTTTCAGAAGGCCCAGGTACTGCTTTTTCTCCTGTATGATCGTGTGCAGGAGTATGTCGGCCTTGTTTTTGAAATAAAGATACACCGTTCCCTTGGCAACGCCCGCCCGGGTTGCGATCTCTTCGACATTGGTCTTCCTGAAGCCCTGCTTAATGAACAGCTCGGAAGCGGCTCTGACTATTCTGAGTCTCTTTGCTTCCTTTGGATCGTCCTCATCCGCATCGCCGGAAAGCTTATCGAAAATTTCTGCGATTTCTTTGTAGTTCCACCTGCTCATACTGACTGATTAGATGTTTTTGGTCATTTTGTCAATATGTTTTAATACAAACGGGCTAAATAACTAATATAATGTAGTTTTTATCCTGACCGAGATGGCATGGAAAGTCAGAAGGGGCGGGCGAAAGGGCTGACAAATGGATGGCGTGATCGATTCGCCCCCTCACAACGTCGACGCGATAACGATCTTCTGCACCTGGCTGGTGCCTTCGTAGATCTGCGTGATCTTTGCATCCCGCATCATGCGTTCCACGGGATATTCCTTTACATACCCGTAACCCCCCAGAACCTGCACCGCGTCCGTGGTTACAGACATTGCCATGTCCGCGGCCACGAGCTTTGACATGGCCGAAAGCCTTATGGCGTCCATGGGAACCCTTGAAAGGTCCTTGGTCACTTCCTGGTAAACGGCCGCGGTTTTATACACAAGCTGCCTTGCCGCTTCGCAGCGCGCGTCCATGTCCGCCAGCATCCAGTTGAGCCCCTGGAAACTCATAAGCGTTTTTCCGAACTGCTGCCGCTCCTTTGCGTACTCCACTGCATAATCGAGCGCTCCCTGTGCGATGCCGAGTGCCTGTGCGGCAACGCACGGCCTGGTAAAATCGAGCGTCTTCATGATTATGGCGAAGCCGTCCCCTTCTTTTCCAAGGATGCGATCCGCCGGGACCTCGCAGTCTTCGAGAATGACTTCGCACGTTGATGAAGCCCGGATGCCCATCTTGTGCTCTTTTTTGCCTATGCTCAGACCGGCCGATTCCCGGTCGACCACGAACACGCTCAGACCCTTTGTGGCCTTTACATCCGGATCGGTCACGGCCGCGACGCAGATGTACTTTGCAACGTCCGCGTGAGAGATGAACTGCTTCTGACCGTTCAGGATGTATTTGTCGCCCTTTTTGACGGCCTTTGTCTTAAGCGCCGCCACATCGGATCCTGCGCCCGGCTCGGTAAGAGCGAACGCTATGAGGGATTCGGCCGATGCAATCTCCGGCATCAGGCGATCCTTCATTTCATCGGAAGCCGCCAGCATCAGGGGTATGCTGCCGAGCTCGTGCACCAGGAGATAAACGCTGGTCGCACCACATGCCTTTGCCACTTCTTCAACCGCAAGGCAGAAGGCCATCATGCCCATCTGCGCTCCGCCGTACTTCTCGGGAAAATCACAGCCGAACAGTCCGTTCTCCTTCAGAACTTCCACCATTTCCCATGACCATTCAGCGGCTTCGTCTCGTTCGGCCGCGCCTGGAGCGATTTTCTCTTTTGCTATCCTGCGCACGGTATCCCTCAGGATAAGCTGTTCTTCTGTAAGCGTGTACTGCATTTTCACCGTATCCTTTCCACGATTGTCGACATTCCCATGCCGCCTCCCACGCATAAAGTGGCAAGGCCGCATGTCAGATCGCGTCTTTCCATTTCGTACAGGAGTGAAACAAGAATGCGTGCGCCCGTGCATCCAACCGGATGACCGAGCCCTACTCCGGATCCATTTACGTTTGTTATGTCACGATTCAATTTAAGCCCGCGCTCGCACGCTATGTACTGGGCCGCGAATGCCTCGTTGAGTTCAATCAGCTCGATGTCGGCGAGCTCCATGGAAGCTCTTTTGAAAACCTTCTTCGTTGCAGGCACAGGACCGTATCCCATCAATTCCGGCTCAACCCCTGCAACAGCCTGTGCCACTATCCTTGCGGCGGCAGGGATGCCGAGTTCCTTTGCCCGGCCATGTGTGGTCACGATAAATGCGCTTGCGCCGTCATTGAGGCCCGAGCTGTTCCCGGCCGTTACACTGCCGCCTTTTTCTGCAGGTTTGAAAACGGGCTTCAGCTTTTCAAGGTCGGCCATGGTGAGTCCCATGCGCACGTGTTCGTCAGTATCCACAACGCTGACCTTGTTTTTTCTTCCAGTGATCTCCACCGGAAGAATTTCCTTTCTGAAACGTCCTGTCCTGATGGCGTCCTCTGCATTGTTGTGTGAGCGAAGGGCCACCTCGTCCTGATCCTGTCTCGATATCGAGTACTTCTCGGCCAGGTTCTCCGCCGTCATGCCCATTATGAAGCCCTTTTCCTCCAGCAGGTTCGAGCCCGAATGCAGCATTTCCGTCATTGTGTCCATTACAATTCCGTGGCCCAGGCGAAGGCCCCATCTTGCCCGCGGTATCGCAATCGGCGCGCTGGACATGGATTCCACCCCGCCCGCTATGATGAGATCAGCATCACCAGCCATTATTGAATAACGTGCAAAAGCCACCGCCTGCATGGCGGAAGAACACTGTCTCTGAATCGTGCAGGCGGGCGTTTCGACCGGAATTTGCGCCTTGAGGGCCGCTGTCCTGGCGGTGTTTGCCTCGTCAGGGCACTGTATGCAGTCTCCCAACAGAACATCGTCAACCAGAGAAGGATCCAGGTCGCCCGCGCGCTTCAGGGTCTCTTTAATTACGATGGAGCCAAGCTCGTAAGCCCTTACGGATGCGAGTTTTCCTCCGAACCGGCCTATGGGGGTGCGAACACCGGCGCAAAGTACTACGTCGCTGTCTTTAACCGGCATTATTTATCCTCCTTAAATACTTCAGTATGCGGGCATCGGGTCATGAAATGCTGAATTTACCCCAGGATACCGGCTATGGTAAAGGCCGCATTCATTAAAACGCGGACGGGCCACAGGGCCCTGTCCCTGAACCTGGCCACGCAGACAAGGTTATGATCCGAATCAAGCAGCCTGTAAAGTTCCTCGTTCCCGCCTGTCTTTTCGTACTCAACCGGCTGTCCCTGCCTGACCTTTTCCACTTCTTCCCTTTTCAGCTCATGTCCGGGAAGATGCTTCAGGATCTGTGCGGGCTTTATGACTGCGCTTTGTTGTGCACCCTTGTTTGCGAGTTCTTCAAGTCCCTCAAGCGTAATGCAGTCGTGAATGTCAAAACCCGAGGAATACGTGCGCCTCAGTGAAGTCACGTGCCCCACCGTACCGAGTTCTTCGGAAATGTCGCGTGCGAGCGCGCGTATGTACGTGCCCGGGCCGCAGGTTGCTTCAAGAACAAGGCCGTCCTTGTGCATTTCTTTTATTTCAAGCGAGAAAACTTCGACTTCCCTTTCAGGCGCCTTAACCCGCTCCCCCCTTCTCGCCCGCCTGTACAATGGCTGTCCCCTGACCTTGATCGCGCTGAACAGTGGCGGAATCTGCTTAATCCGCCCTGTAAAGCGCCTGAGGATGTCTTCAAGTCCGGTCCGGTCGAAACCGGGTACGGGCATCTTGCGCGTTATCCGTCCTTCGGCGTCATCCGTCTCGGTCCCGATGCCTAGGCGCACCGAGAACGTATATTTTTTTTCCCTTTCGGGCATGAAGGATGCGAGACGCGTGGCCCGGCCGAGGAGCACGGGCAAAACGCCCGTTGCCTCAGGATCCAGAGTTCCGATGTGGCCGGCCCTGGATGCGCCCAGTATCGACTGAACCTTTTTAACCGCACTCAGCGACGATATTGATAAGGGTTTATCAAGGATGACGAGTCCATCCATGGCTATTTCAGTATCTCGACAACAGCCTTTTCGATACTGTCCAGGGCATCCTCCAGGCTGCCTTTTACAAGGCATCCGGAAGCGTTGTAATGACCACCGCCGCCAAACGTTTGCGCAAGCCTGGAAACGTCCCTGCTGCCCCGCGACCTCAGGCTCACCCTGATCTCGCCCGCTGTTTCCTCTCTTAAAAAGGCCGCGACCTCAACACCCCTGACGGCACGGGCGTAATTCACGAATCCCTCGAGATCAGAGGGGACAGCACCCGATTTCTCAATCTCCTCCCTGCTCAGGGATACAGACGCATAACGGCCCCCGGCGCCCACGCTCAACCTTGCGAGTGCATAAGCGAGGGCGCGGAATCTTTCGGGCCTGCGGCTTTCGTAGACATTCGTGGCCACGTGCCATGGATCCACGCCGGCGGCAAGCAGTCGCGCGGCCGCCCGGTGGCTCTGTTGTGACGTGTTCGCGTAACGGAATGAACCAGTGTCCGCCAGGATCGCGGTGTACAGACACTCGGCCGTCTCTTTAGTAAGCTTCCAGCCCGCTTCGTCCGCCAGGTCAAGGATGATTTCGCCCGTGGCTGCCACAAGGCGGCGGATGACTATGTCTCCGATGTCTCCATCCGGGTGATGATCGATCACGACAATGGGTCCGGTAACGTCGCGCGCGGGCCATGGATCGGGAAGCAGGGTGGATGCGGATGTGTCCACCAGGAAGGTCATGTTGAATCTGTCCGAACCCGAAAGACTTTTTACGACTTCACCGGATCCCTCGAGAAAAGCGTAGGACGCGGGAACGCCTTCCGGATGATAAAAAACCACCCTTTTCCCCGCGTTCTGAAGAAACAGCCTGAGCGCGAGGGCTGAACCTGCGGCGTCTCCGTCGGGATCGGCATGCGTTGTTACGAGTATGTTAGCGGCGCCCGAAATCAGTTCCATCATTCTCCTGATGCCGTCATTGTTCGAAGGCATTGAATCACGCTCCCTGTTCTCTTCGGCCACTTCCTCGATAAGCCTGTCTATCTTCTGCCCGTAATCAAAGCTCTCGTCATGCATGAATTGAAGCTCGGGCGTGTACTTCATCCTCAGTCTTCTGCCGAGCTCCCTTTTCAGGAATCCGGACGTCCTGGAAAGTCCATTCAGCGTGGCGTCCAGGCTCCTGCCCGGCCCCGGCGCCACGTATATCCTGGCATATCGCAGGTCGGCGCTGAGGCTGACGCCGCTGACGGTGGCCGCTGCGGCATCGGCATCCTTTATCGATCGCTGAAGAAGGGTGGCAAGCTCCTCCATCACCAGCCTGTTCACGCGTTCGATTCTTCTTGAAGGCGGGCTCAAAATTCATCCTCCGATGACATGGGCAGCCCGGGACTTTCATCTCCCATGTGAATGAGTTCCGTGCTCCAGTCAAGAACCGGGGCCAGCTGCATCCTGTCGATAAAATTGAATACCGACGCGAGCATCGAGTCCACGTGACCCGAATCATTACCCAGAACCGCAAGCCCTATGGACGCACGCTGCCAGACGTCGTTATTCGACACCTCGGCTGCGCATGCGTTGAATCTGGATCTGACCCGGTCAAGAATCTTTCTGACAACCTGCCGTTTTGTCTTGAGGGAATGTGCAAAGGGCAGATCGAGTTCGAGCCTGCCTACGCCGATAACCATTACGAAGCTCCCCGGTAAAGCCCGATGTTTATTCCTCTCAAAAAGCCTAGAGCTCGGGCCTTATTTCCTTGGTGATGAACACTTCTATTACATCACCAATCTTAACATCATTAAAACCATCAAGGCCTATGCCGCATTCGTATCCCTGCGCCACTTCCTTTACGTCATCCTTGAAACGCTTCAGAGAACCCATCTTCCCTTCCCATACCTGCACTGAATCGCGTATGATCCTGGCCTTTGCATTTCGCTGAACCTTGCCCTCAATAACGGCGCAGCCCGCGATTGTTCCGACCCTGGGTACGTGGAAAGTATCGCGTACTTCGGCCTGGCCAAGGGCTTCTTCCTGCACAATCGGCTCCAGAAGTCCGGACAGGGCCTTCTTTACCTCGTCAATTGCCTCGTAAATCACCTTGAAGACCTTGATCTCGACCTTCTGTTCCTCCGCCATCTTCCGCGCCTTGCCGGCGGGCCTGACATTGAAGCCGATTATGATGGCGCCCGATGCCGACGCAAGCATGACGTCTGATTCGGTTATTCCTCCAACCGCACTGTGAATAACCTCGACCCTTACTTCATCATTTGTAAGTTTCACGAGAGCGTCATTCACGGCTTCGAGAGAACCCTGGACATCCGCCTTGACCACGAGATTGAGTCCCTGTGTCTCACCTTCCTGTATCTTCTGGAACAGGTCCTGCAGTGATACCTTGGGATCGACGACACCTGAGGCACGGACCTTGGACTGCCGGCTGTCGGATATCTGCTGAGCCACTTTCATGCCGCTTACGACATCGAACTGATTGCCCGCTTCGGGTACGTCGCTCAGGCCCAGTATTTCAACCGGCGTCGACGGGGTGGCCTTCTTCACCGACTGACCGAATTCATTCGTCAACGCCCTTACCTTTCCGAATGCCATTCCGGCCACGACAATGTCTCCCGGTGTGAGAGTGCCGTCCTGCACCAGCACATTGGCAACGGGCCCACGGCCCTTGTCGAGGTATGCTTCGATCACTGTGCCTTTGGCGGCGTTGTCCGGGCTTGCGTCAAGCTCCATTATCTCGGCCTGCAGATTCAGCATCTCCAGTAAATTGTCCAGACCATCTCCCGTACGCGCGCTCACCCTGCACACGGTGACCTGACCGCCCCATTCCTCTGCAACCAGGCCCTGTTCCGACAGCTGCCTGAGGACCTTTTCGGGGTCCACCCCGGCGAGATCCATCTTGTTCAGGGCGACGACTATGGGTACTTCCGCAGCCTTGGCATGATTGATCGCCTCCACGGTCTGAGGCATAACGCCGTCGTCAGCGGCAACCACGAGCACGACTATGTCCGTGGTGTTGGCGCCCCTGGATCTTATGGCCGTAAATGCCTCGTGTCCCGGCGTATCCAGGAAACACAGGGTTCCCTGTCTGGTGTCGACCCTGTAAGCGCCTATGTGCTGGGTAATCCCGCCGGCCTCTCCCTTTACTATGTGCGATTTCCTTATGTAATCCAGTAGAGATGTTTTTCCATGATCAACGTGTCCCATCATCGTGATCACGGGGGGCCTCGTCTCGTGCCCTGTCTCGGCCTTTTCTGAATCCGCTCTTGCCGATGCAAGCAGGTCCTCCTCGGCAACGGCCATATCTTCCACTTCGTACGAGAACTCTGCGGCCACAAGCTTGGCAGTGTCAGAATCCAGAACGGAATTTATATTCACGCCTCCCATTCCCATGGCAATGAGCTTCATCAGAACATCATTTGCCTTGATGCCCATGCGTTTGGCCAGCTCCTGCAGGCTTACGGTTTCCTCTATGCGTATGATTCTCTTTATTGCCTTGGGAGTCGTGATCTCGGTTTTCTTGGTTTTCTTGCCCGGCATGGCGCGCTTTTTCCTCGCCTTGGGCATTGAAAAACCGCTCTTGGGTCTTGGAGACCGTCCCGGAGCAACAAGGTCCTTGCCCCGTACGAGCTCCCTGCGGCGGCTTGACGGAGCTCCCTTCTTGCGCGCATCGGATTCTTCTTCCCTCAGAAGCTCTTTTTCCGAGATGTCCAGCCTGGGAACAGACATGGACTCTTTTGCTTCTGCATGCCCGGTCCCCGCCGTCTCCTGTGCGGCTGGCTGCTGTGCAGCTGCTGGCTGCTGAGCAACAGCGGCGCTTTCCTGGGCGGCAGACGTCACAGGTGCCTGTGTTTCTGCGGCAGCACCCGGCGCCTCGGGGGCGGCCTGTGTCACCTGTTCCTGTTCCACCGCAGGTTCAGGCTCAACGGGCTGTTCAGCCGTTTCGGTGGTCTCAGTAACCGCTTCGGACTCTTCAACGGGCTGCTTCGATGCCCGCACGGCCGCCTTCTGTGCCACCACCGGGCTTCGGGCCCTTCTGCGGACCACTGTAGGCCTTATGTGCTCCTCGATGGTTTCTTCCTGTTTCTGTCTTTCGATAAGACGCGTTACCCGCTGAACATCATCGGTTTCCAGCACACTCATATGGTTTCTGATGGCTATCCCGGCCGACTGTATTTTATCCACCAGATCCCGGGCAGGAAGTCCCAGCTCTTTTGCTACTTCATAAACACGAACCTTTGCTGGCATATGTTAATTCCTCCGATGGTCCGTCTTCGTATTCATGGATAATTCCGAAGAACATTTTTCTTCGAACCATAAAACATCGACTTCATGAATACGGTTTCTTTTCAGGGCACGCCTTATCACGTTCTTTCTGCATGCCCTGTCAATACATTCAACAAACGGGTGCACGTATGCACCTCTTCCCTGAAGGCGTTGTGCATGATCTACGACAACGCGGGCATCCGGTCCGGCAGTAATTCTAATCAGGCCGGATTTTTGATCCCGCTTTCTGCATCCTATGCACGTGCGTACCGGACCTGTATCTACCATTCGTCGTCCACTTCATCCATTGACAGCGCCTCCGGCCTCGAAGAAGCCACTGCTTCACCGTCAGCAGCTTTTTCAGTCGTGGCGCTGTCCGCCTGCGGAATCGATTCCTCAGTTCCGGTTGTTTCGGCCGCACCTTCTGCGGACCCTTCCGCACCTTCTGCGGACCCTTCCGCACCTTCTGCGGACCCTTCCGCACCTTCTGCGGACCCTTCCGCACCTTCTGCGGACCCTTCCGCACCTTCTGCGGACCCTTCCGCACCTTCTGCGGCTTCAGCAGCAGCTGCTGCTTCCGCCTTTTCCTGCCGTATCTTTTCTTTCACTTCCTCAAGTATCCTGACCTCGGTTTCCAGAAACTGCCGTGACGCATCGAGAATCTCGCGCGCCTTTTTCAGACCGAGTCCGGTCTTTATGGCAACCTGATCCGAATTATTTTCGTCTACGATGTTGTTTACGGATGCATAACCTGCCTGTTCCAGGGCTTCCAGGTTTCTCTCGCCCACTCCGTGAACCATGAGCCACCTTTCACGCTCGGAAAACTGCTCGGTTCGGAGCGCCATCTCGAGCATTTCCTTCTGTCTGGCTTCCTCCATGGCAACAACCGCCTGCTTCTGAATATTCTCAACCGCTTCCGACCCTCCGATTCCGGGTATGGCGGCGAGTTCCTGAGGCTCGGCACGTGCGACTTCATCGAGTGACCTGAATCCGAGTTTGTACATCGTATTGGCCGTGGAATCGTCCACGCCATCGATATTGGCAAGTGCCGAAATTGCTTCCTCTTCCATTTCCTTGAAACTGGTTTCGCTTATGATGTCCAGCTTCCAGTTGGTAAGCTGGGAAGCAAGCCTTACGTTCTGCCCCCTTCTGCCTATTGCGAGAGAAAGCTTGTCGTCAGGCACTACGAGTTCCATGGAGCCGTTTGCCTCATCAATAATGACGCGGGAGACCTCCGCCGGAGCAATTGCATTGCAGACAAAGCGTGCCGGGTCTCTTTCCCATGGAACAATGTCTATCTTTTCGCCCCTGAGTTCCTGAACCACGGCCTGAACGCGCGACCCCTTCATTCCCACGCACGCCCCCACGGGATCGACGTCCACATCTCTTGAGCTTACGGCGATTTTCGATCTGACGCCGGGGTCCCTGGCTGCGTTTATTATTCGTACTATGCCCTCGTAGATTTCCGGAACTTCCATCTCGAACAACTTGATTAACAGCCCTACATCCGTACGCGACAGTATTATCTGGGGCCCGCGGGCCTCCCTGTCTATGTCCTTGACCAGTGCCATGATGCGGTCGCCCGGCCGGTATGATTCCCTCGGGGTCTGCTCCCTGGCCGAAAGCACGGCTTCAGTCCTTCCCAGGTCGACAATGATGTTGTTTCCGCGCTCATACCGCCTTATGGTCCCCGCAATTATCTCACTCTTGCGGTCCTTGTATTCCCTGAATATGTTTTCTCTTTCGGCGTCCCTGACCCGCTGGATTATGACCTGTTTTGCCGTCTGCGCCGCGATACGGCCGAAGCCCCGCTTGTGCGTCTTCAGATCCAGAAGATTGCCGAATTCCTTGTCCTGCTTCTTCGCCTTCTTTTCATCCTCATCCCTGTAGAAAATCTGAAAACCCAGTTCCTCGCCGAGCTCTGCATCGAGCTTGTACTTCTTCAGGTCCGCATAGACTATCTCACGCTGTTCGTTCTCAATCTCTTCAACAACCGTCATGTACTGAAACAGATCAATGTCGCCCGTTTCCTCGTTGAAGCGCACCTCGAGGTCCCGGTTCATGCCGAAGGTACGCTTTGCAGCCGTTAGAATGGCGGCCTCAAGGGTTTCTACAAGCACCTTGCGATCTATGCCCTTGTCCCGGCTTACCTGTTCTATGATCATGCTGAGTGTTAGGTTACCCTGCTGCATTTCAGTAAAATACCTCCATATTTCAATTCCACTTTATCTCGGGAACGAGATTCGCCTTTTTGATTTTTCCGTGCGGGATTTCCATTCTGGAAGATCCTTTCATTTCAAGGTGGACAACGCCCTGCTCGACCGACACGATCTGCCCGGTGAATGTCCGCCTTTTATCAATGGGAGCCGATGTCTTTATCCTGACTTTCGAACCCCGGAAACGTTCAAAATCCTCGAGCTTCTTCAAAGGCCTGTCCAGGCCGGCGGATGATACCTCAAGCGTATATGGCCCTTCGATCAGCTCGGATGCATCCAGGGCAATGGCCAGATCCCTGCTGACGGCGGCACAGGTGTCAACGGTAACGCCGGAATCCTTTAAGCTCCCTGTACCGGCCTTTTCGAGGTAAAGCCTGAGCACTCTGCCCACTGCTTCACGACGGAATACGAGGTCGACGATGCTGCAGTCATGAGACTCTACAACGGGCAGAGTTGTCTTTTCTATTTCTTCAAACAAGCGACTCATCAGAGTGTGCCTCTTACTGACTTCAAGGCGGAACCCCTCCCTCATGCTTATGAGCATCATTGCCCCGCGCAGTCTGTATGGGGAAGAGATGACCCTAAGCCGGGGATACATAAAAAAAGGCAGACCCTCGTGAGGCCAACCTTCCTGTACACCACCCAAAAAGTCGGGCTCTTAATAACACGATTGCGCACAGTCAGGCAAGACAAAAGCGTCTGTTTTTTCTGAAACTTACAAAGCAACTGCTTCTCCCTTGAAGACCCCCGGAGCGTACTGACCGAATGATTTGTTCAAATAGTAGATAACTGCTTGATAAAATTGAAAAATTAAGCGGATTTTCTTCGACAATTTGCATTTTTCGAATAATATACAGCAGCATGATTCGGTACACGGGCTTTTCTTATGCCCGGGCAAGGAGGAAACATGCTGAAGAATATCACCAACCGGATTTTTACGTTCCTTTTCTGTGCACTCATCCTGCTGCTTGTGTCCCCTGCGTGCGAAAGCACGGACGACGACGGTGACACGGATTCAGATAACTCAGACAATGGTGACGACGGCGACGACGGAGACAACGGCGGCGACGAAGAGTGCGAGGATACGGGTGACGAGTGGGGAGGGACTTACGGCCAGCCCTGCGAAAAGGACTCGGACTGTAAATGTTTTCCACCCGAGGGCAGCGCGTACAAGCCGAAGTGTTATCTAGTGGCCGCCGGCGTGGTTCCGCTTCCGGGAGGGTACTGTACGGCTTCGTGCGAGGACCCGGATTCATGGTGCGGGCCGGACATCAGATGTGTAGGTGAAGCGGGCGTTTTTACGGCCTGTCTTAGAACTTGTACAAACGACGACGAATGCAGAACTAACGAGGGCTACACGTGCAGGCCCATGCTCTACAGCCTCGACGAAAAATATCCTGACGACAAGTTCTGCCTGCCCGACGAAATTCCCCTAGACGGCGGGAAATAGCCGCCGGTCTGATTTTCAGGACATATTACCAGTGTCCGCGTCTTCAGTTACAGGGCCGGAATTGATACGGTTACATATACTTGCACCCTCACGTACGCTGTAGTATTGAGGGACATGCTTCGGGGCGTAGCGCAGTCTGGTTAGCGCACTTGACTGGGGGTCAAGGAGTCGGAGGTTCAAATCCTCTCGCCCCGACCACGGCCCGCTTGCCTGTGCGAGCGGGTTTAATATTACTGACCAGGGTGATGAAGTGTGACTGAAAAAGCACGCATTCTCCTTACAAACGACGACGGGATCAACGCTCCGGGACTGAAGGCTCTCAAAAAGCGTCTCGAAAATGATTTTGAGGTGTGGATTGTGGCCCCTGATGCAGAGCGGTCAACGTCCAGTCATTCCATGTCCCTTCGCAGTCCTCTCTTTGTCGAAGAAGTTTCCGAAAGATCTTTTTCCGTCAGGGGGCTACCGGCCGACTGCGTTTACCTGGCACTTCATCACTTCATGCCCGCATACGCGGATATGGTGATTTCAGGAATCAATGCGGGCGCCAACATGGGAAAGGACGTCTTTTATTCAGGCACAGTGGCTGCGGCCCGCGAAGGCGCTTTTCACGGCATCAGAGCCGTTGCATCATCCCTGGTTCAGGGCAGGGATTTCCGGGTTGCGGCAGACATTACATTCCGGGTGGCTTCGAGTCTCCTTGAAAGATCGAACGATGAACTTCTGCCTCTTCTTTTCAACCTGAATATACCCGGTCCAGACGTGAAGGGAGTGCGAACGGGTGTGCTGGGCCTGAGGAAGTATCCGAAGCAGGTCGAGAAGAGAACGGTTCCCGTTACAGGAGAAGACTACTACTGGCTGGGCGGACCGCCCATCGAGGACGACCTGCTTGAAGGCACGGACGGCTGGCTGGTGAAGAATTCTTATGCATGCCTTACGCCGCTCAGTCTGGATCAGACACAGGGGGACAAAGTCGAGTATACGGCTCAATGCTTCAAGAAGCTGGAGGATATTTATGAATCGTAGCCTGGATGCGGAAATGAAATCCGATGGAATAGCCGCGACTTTTTTCAAGGGCTTTCTGATAGGAATAGCCAACATAATACCGGGCGTTTCCGGAGGCACTTTTGCCCTCATTCTCGGTGTACTCGAACGCATACTCGCTTCTCTGGGGGCAATAGGGGCCAATACATTCAAGGTTGCGGGCCGGAGCCTGAAAAACTGTTTCAGCAGAGAGTCACTTTATGAACTCAGGGACGAGGCGAACAGGATAGACCTCGTTTTCCTGTGCACACTCCTCATAGGCGCCGCTGTATCCGTTCTCGCTTTCTCATTCGTTATCAACTGGGCGCTGGTCAATCATCCGGGCATCACGCTTGCGTTCTTTATCGGTCTCATCATCCCGGCCATAGCAGTTCCATGGAAAATGATGGAAAACAGATCGATGAAGAGCCTGCTGTGGATAATTCCGGGGGCCGGTCTTACCGTGGGCGTTGCCCTTGCCTTCGGAGCAAAGCTTTCGGGCACTGATAATGCGCTTCTCGTATTCCTTACGGGCGTTGTGGCGATTTCTTCAATGATACTTCCCGGCATAAGCGGTTCTTTTGTGATGCTCGTGCTTGGACAGTATCAGACCGTGCTCGGGCATCTTCAGGGCCTGCAGGTCAATCTGGCCCGTGGCGTCATCGCGTGGGGTTCGATCTTCTGGCTCGGTATGCTCGCACTCGGATGCCTGGTAGGACTTTTTACCTTTGCCAGGTTTCTGTCATGGCTTCTGAAAAAATACCGCAACGCCACCCTCGCTTTCCTCATCGGCCTCGTCATAGGTTCGTTCTGGGTACTGTGGCCTTTCAAGGATTTCGAAGCCGGTGCAGAAGTAAAGGGCCGTTCCGGCGAGGTAAAAACCGAAATCCTGGTTGCAACGGCCCCCAACCGCCTGCCCGAATCCGGAAAAGAAGTCCTTGGCTGCGGCATTGCCCTTGTCGCAGGACTGGGTGGTGCAGCTGGAATGAACGCGCTGGGAAGAAAAAAGGGAACAAAGTCCGGCTGAAGGCTCTTTTCAGGGGGGCGACACTGAAAGCATTACATCGTCGATGTGAGCGCCTCCCCATGAATATGCAGAGTCGGCCTCGAGATAAAAACGCATGCTGAAATCAGCGGTCTTGTAGGAATCGTCTATCTGATAACTGTATGTGTCCCACCAGCACTGGCTCAGGCACCAGGCGCGCTGGCCGTCCGGCAGGTTTACGGGATTTGCCATTTCATAATCATAACCGGATGACGGCGTGACCGGAGACCAGGAACCGCCGCCAGGATCCACCTGGAGAACAAGCCCGTCATGACAGGTGGAGTAAGCTGTTTCAATGGAATACGCCATCTTGAAAACTATGTATGTGGGAACACTCTTGCATGCTGTAAGATCTATCTGTGGCGACTGCATGTACGAGCATTCGAGCATGCCATAACTGGGGCCAAGGTGGCCGATGACCTGATTTCCGGAAGCAGCAGTATCAGGCCAAGCCGTGAGCTGACCGCAGCCCCATGTGGAGGCGGCTCCGCATCCGCTTCCGGTGAGAGATCCCGTCGTCCACTGCGAGCACTGATCCGCGGTATCGAAATTGAAATTGAAAGACTGAATTGCATCGCCGCATGGACCTGCATCCACATCGGAGTCTGCATCTGCATCGCCGTCCGCATCAGTATCGCTATCGCTGTCGGTATCTGAATCAGTGTCCGAGTCGGTGTCGCTGTCGGTGTCAGTATCGCTGTCGGTATCACTGTCAGTGTCCATATCACTGTCAGTATCACTGTCAGTGTCCGTATCGGTATCTCCGTCGGCAGAAGCAGCCGCATCAACCTCATCATCTTCGGAACGGTTTCCACCTCTTGTAGTAACAGTGCCCGAGGCGCATCCCGTGCTGAAAATGTAGCCCCAGCTGAGGATAACGGCAAGAAGCAGAATCAGGTATTTCATTCAGGATCGCTCCTTTCCCCGTCCGGAAAGATATTCTATCATTTTTTACCTGATTAGGGGAACGAAACTGATATTGTCTCGCAGCAGCCTGTTGCTGTATTGTGATTATCAAATAACACAGAGGTTATCATGAACGCACAGCGGCCTCCTGTACACGTTATTGCATGTTTAGTAGTCCTTTTTTCAGCATGCAGCGTCTGGTCTCTCGATAAAGCTGACCCAGAGACTTCTTCCGGATCTCGTCAGGCGGATGCAGAAAAACCTGATGCCGCTCAATGGCCCGACCGCATAGGACCGTTCGAATTCGAGAGCGATGACGGTCTCAGCAGCATCAGGCCGGGACTTTCTCTGCAGCTTTTATTCTCCTACGAAAATGAACAGGCTTCGTCCGCAGGCAGGCAGAATTCGGCATCTATTCAGTCAAGGCGCATAAGACCCACATTAAAGGGCCACATCCATGGAGATGATATCAGTTACTATCTTCACCTGAGCACGAACGTCGGATCACTTGAGCTGATAGATCTGTATTTCGACTTCCGCATTGTTCCCGATGTCGTAATAAGAGTGGGACAGTGCAAGATACCTTTTACACGCTACCGGATCATGTCTTTCAAGAATCTGACTTTCCCTGACTGGCCCTCTGTGACTGAATACTTCGGTGCCGAAAGGCAGATGGGCCTGAGCCTTCATAACGGGTATGAAAAGCAGAAGGAGTTTGCCTACGTCATCGGAGCGTATACCGGCCAGAATGCCAGGGCCGCGCACACTACCGAACTGGCACATACTTACGGAATGAGCGTTTCAAACCCATCCGATCTTACGGACCCTGCACCCCCTGACGAATTTCACCCGGAACTTGCAGGGCATTTTTCATACAACTACGGCGGTATTGATACGAAAACGGATACCGACTGGAATGGGGGCAAAGTGAGATTCAGCCTCGGCATAAGCGCCGCATGGGACATTCGTCCGGTCAGATACGTGGATATTGCACAGCGCATCGCGCCCGAGTTTCTTCTCAAGGTTTCGAACATATCCTTTTTTACCGCCTTTTATGCCGGATTTGTGCAGGATACTTACCTTGGTTCAGTGTCTGATCCAGCTCCCGCTGTCATGGGCGCACTGGTACAGACCAGCTATCTTTTTATAAAACGTGTCGAAATAAGCGCCAGGTATGCCTACGTCGACACAAACAACGAAATCCTGGAAGACGCCCGTATGCGGGCCACAGCTGATGCCGATATCGCTCCGGAGGATCTCGATAAAATCGGGGTCGTTAATCAGGAGCACGAAGCCGCTCTCGGCATCAACTTCTACATAATCGGCACAAACCTCAAGCTGCAGACCGACGTTTCATGGCTCGGAACGCGACTGGTTCATGAAGAACGCGACGATGTACGCGTCAGGTCCCAGCTCACGCTGGCATTCTAGGGGGCCTGCAGCCGCATGAACAGCCGTCTGTCAGTAACCGTTCTCGTTCTCGTTCTTACCACCATCATGGTCCTGCTCATAGACCGATTCGTTGAGTGGATGCGGACGATCTTTTAATTAAAAACGCATATGCAGCTCTTTTGACACCCGTACATGCGGGTGTGTATGATTTCTTCACCATGAGAATACTTTACATTTCATTTCTTTTATCGGTTGTTTTCTCAGTTTCGTGTTCAGGCGCCGGCAATGTCCCGGCCGCAACCGTTGCCGGGGCGGTGCATGCTCCCTGGAACGACATGACAGCGACCGAAAGAAGGCACTTCGACCGCTTCGTCAACCGGGAAGTATCTCCATGTGGAAAAGTCACACTTGCACAGGCTTCAATGAATCCGGATTCATGCCCCGTCGTGCCTTTCGCAGTGCGCTACGTGGCATTCAGAACAATGGAGGGAGACACTCAGGAAGAGCTGGAAGCCGCGTATCTCAGACGCTACGGCATGGGGTACCTGTCCGAGATCGACGTTTCCGGCTCGCCCGTGCTGGGAAACACTGAGGCTCCCGTTAAAATAGTGGTCTTTTCCGACTTCAACTGTCCGTTCTGCTCAAAAACCGCCCGCCTGCTAAAGGAAATGCAGCAGAAATACAACCCGCACGTTTCCGTCACGTTCAAGTTTTTCCCGCTGGATTCACACCGGAACTCCAGACCCATGTCACACGCTGCAGCCGCCGCAGCTCTGCAGAACTGTTTCTGGAACTTTCACGATCTTCTGTTCGAAAACCGTCTCGAATACTCAACCAGCCTGATGAAGGACATCGCCATGGAAGCGGGCTGTGACACTGATAAACTTGTCGGGGACATGGAAGGTCTCAAAGTCAGGGCACAGGTGAGGGCCGACCTGGATCAGGCTGAAAAACTGCGGCTGAGGGGAACTCCCAGCCTGTTCGTAAACTCACGCTACCTTGAAGAGGGGTTCAGGGGTCTCGAGGTGCGCATCAGGGAAGAGCTCGTACGCCTCGGCATCGCATGGAATCCACAGTCCTCATAAATGCATTCTGAACCCGCATGAACAAGTACGTAATTGATCACGGCGGCGACATGGCATTGAAGTTCAGCGGCTCGGACATGAGCGCCCTGCTTTCCGACGCTGTAAAGGCGTTCTCAGAAGCCGTGGGTGCTCCTGATGATAATCCCGGTACTTTTCGCAGCATCAGGGTCGAAGCAACTGATTATGAAGAACTCGCAGTGATGTTTTTAAACGAACTCATATTTCTTCTTGAGTCACAGATGTTCCTGGCATCAGAAGCGTCCGTTGACTATCGTGAGAATGAAAAGCAGCGGCTTGAGGCAGAAGCCGGGCTTACGGGATGGGTCCTGAACAAGGGGCAAGAAATCAGGGTGATTCCCAAATCCGCCACTTATCATAACCTGCAGGTGGAAAGACAGGATGGAACATGGACGGCGAAAGTGGTGATGGATCTATGAAGCGCATGGAAATACAACCCGATGGAGAATGCAGGTGGCGCATACCGAAAAGCGGCCGAATGCGGGTGGATGCGGTTTTTTATGCTTCCGAACGGCTTCTTCCCCCACTGAAAAAAGATGAAGCGCTCGTTCAGCTGTCAAACGTGGCTGCGCTTCCCGGAATCATCAACTGCTCGCTCGGCATGCCCGACATGCACTCGGGCTACGGTTTCCCCATAGGCGGCGTAGCGGCCTTTGACATGGACGAAGGCGTGGTGTCCCCGGGCGGCGTCGGCTATGACATCAACTGCGGAGTAAGGATGATTTCCAGCAGGATCGCCCTGCACGATGTAAGTGACCGCCTCGACGATGTCCTGAAAGCGGTTGCCCGCAGCGTGCCCGCAGGAGTGGGGTCCGCAGGTACGATGGCCCTGAACAGGAA
>Ga0272442_10002836_pt1 | contig 24700 bp, 17 predicted proteins | sample SSMForm2O_FD_200262 | JGI IMG/M metagenome (GOLD analysis project Ga0272442, IMG submission 200262) | Marine sediment archaeal communities from Little Sippewissett salt marsh, Falmouth, MA, United States - SSM-Form-2O | ecosystem: Environmental > Aquatic > Marine > Wetlands > Sediment ... | reverse complement strand
GGAATATGTATCGAAGATTCATGTTTGTCGCATTGACTGTCTGGTACTCCCTCTCCGGTTCCCTTGCAGCACCGATACCGGTGACGCATACCGTTGATTCGCTCATACAATACGGTATCATGCAGACATTCCGGTGCCGGTTCGATTCGGCCATGACCACCTTTCAGTGCATCACGGACCTGATGCCTGATCATCCCGCGGGGTATTGTTATCAGGCCAGCCTGCTTCAGTTTAAAATGATGGATTATGAAACAGATCAATGGGAATCCCGGTTCTTTGCATTGTGCGATACAGGGATTCAGAAGGGGAAAAAACTGCTGGCCTCAGAACCGGATAATGCATGGCATTCCTTTTTCGTGGGCAGCATTTACAATTACACGGGACTTTATCTGGCACGCTCCGGAGATCTGGTAAACGGATTTGTCCATTCCAAGAAGGCCGTGGCCTATCTGGAGAAAGCCGTAGAACTGGATCCCTCACTCTATGATGCCTATCTTGGTATCGGTAATTACATGTACTGGTCCGGCCGGGCCACAAAATTTCTCAAATGGCTCCCATTTGTAGGCGATGCGCGCAAGGAGGGTATCCGCATGGTTCACACGGCCATGAACCGCGGCAGGTATTCCCGCTGGACAGCCCTGAGCAGCCTGGCTTGGATAGAATATGACCGCAACGCCTATAACAAAGCATTTCAACTGTTTACTCGGGGAATCACACAGTTTCCCGGAAGCCGTTTTTTTCTCTGGGGACTCGCCGATACCCGTTTCCGGATGAATGATTTTGCCGGGGCGGCCACTCTCTATGAGATGATACTATCCGACATCATCGATATGGCATACGACAGCCCTTACAATGAAGTGATTTGCCGGTTCAAACTGGTTAAAACCTATGATGGATCCGGACGATATGACAGGGTCATCGAACATGCCGAGGCCATATTGAACATGAATCTGGACCAGCAAACAAACCGTCGTGTCGAAGACCGTATCAAACAGACCCGATCATACTATAGAAAGGCAAAAAAGAAGCAGCATTCCGAAATGTGAACCCCGCCATTCAGGGACATTGATCATGCGTCTTCAATACCTGTGCATTCTGCTGATTCTCCTGGTCTTCCCCGCGGTCGGCCCTGCAAATACAACGACCGGATCCACTGATGACACACTGGAGGATCTGCTTTATAATGACATCACCGACGGCAGACTGGATACATTTTCACATATCGAAGCCGGACTGATACTTTCAGGTGTTACAACAAGGGACAGTCTGATATATCACCTGTCCTGGTTTGACGCTCTGGTCGATCAGCTCAGGACCATTCACCTGGATTATACGGACCGGATCAAATCAGCCCAAATGGTATTCAATTATCTGCATGCCGTATGGCTGAAAACTTATTCTCTGGAATCCACCACACTGCTGGATATCGCGCGGAACAAACAATTCAATTGTGTGTCGGCCACCCTTCTTTACAATCTGGTTTGTGATCAGCTGGGCTGGTCAACGGAGGCTTTTGAAACACCCACCCATGTGTACACATTGTTCCCCAATTTTATTGAAACCGTTATGGTTGAAAACACCACTCCCATGGGTTTCAATATCATTAAAAATCTGGATGCCTATTCGCGCTATCTGGCCCGGTTCTATCCGGATAATCAGGTGCTGCGTATCGGCCTGGACCGGCTCTATCTGCACGAAAACAGCCACGGCCGCCCCATAAACAACACTGAATTGCTGGGATTGCTTGCATACAACCGTGCCTGGTTGGCCGAAAGAAGAATGGATTACGATCGTGCATATCATCTGGTTAAACTGGCCCAGGCTTTCAACGCCGATTCCCGTTCCAATCTGGTTTTCGAAAAAAATCTGTATATTCACTGGTCCGGCAAGCTGATCGAAAACGGCCGGGTATCCGACGCTTTCTTTGTTCTTTCAGAAGCATCATACCGGTTTCCGGGGGAAACGCTTTTCCAAAAAAACTGCATGTTTGCCCTTCAGAACGCCCTGGATCAATCCTGGACACAAAAAAGCTGGAAGAACAGTGAAGCCCTTCTGTCCGAAGCCCTCACGCTGGATTTTCTGTCTGAGGAAGCTGTTCGTATGATGGCATTCTGGATCAACCGTTGGGAAAAAACATTGTCTGTATCCGGAAGCGGGAAGGATGTCTCACAGATCAAAAAACTTCGGAAAACACTGATCCGGATATCCGAAAGTATTGAGGCAAACCGCTGATATTCTCTATTTTGCCACGAGCCAGACGCCTGCAATAATCAGGATAAATCCGACGATCTGAATCACCGAGATGGTTTCCTGAAGAAACATGGCGGATACGGTCACCACAATGATCAGACCCATGCTCACCATAACAGGATAGGCGATACTCAGATTCAGTCTCGTCAGCACAATGCTGTAGGCCAATAGTGCCAAACCAAAAGAAAAAACACCCAGAATCAGCGCGGGCTGGCGCACCGCTTTAACAGCAAGATCCATGAAATGATCTGTTTTGCCCACGTTGCGCATCCCTACTTTCATTAAAATATTGGCCAGGGCGTTAAAAACAATGGCAATGGTCAGGATGATGATATATCGAATCATTTGCGAGATTCCCGAGATTGTATATGGAAAAAACCACGATGAAAATTAATGGCTGTAAATAATGACACCCGCAGTAATCAGATACAGACAAATATTCACAATCATGGACCGGTCCTTCAGAAAAATCATTTCCGGACTCCCGCCCATGTTCTTCTGATGCACAAGATACAGATACCTGAAAATACCATACAGAACAAAAGGGATGGTAAAGACCAGATTCCGTGATCCGAATTTCTGAATTGTATCACCCGCCATCGTATACAGGGCATAGGCCATGACCGTGGATGCCGTCACGACACTGATCATTTGATCCAGCAAATACGGCGTATATTCACCGAGAATTTTCCGGTGATTCCGGGCTTCCTCTCCCATCAGAACAATCTCGTATCTGCGTTTGCACATACCGAGAAAGAGTGCGCCAAATATCGTGCAAACGAGCAGCCACGAGGAAATGGTCACATTGACCACCAGTGCACCGGCAATTGCCCGCATGACAAAACCGGAAGCAATGATAATGACATCCACGATAACAATATGTTTCAGCCGGAAAGAATAGGCCAGCATCATAACCGCATAAAATAATGCCACCCAGCCGAACTGTGGCCGAAGCCTGAATGCGAGAAGCAGGCCTGCTGCAAACAACACCACAGCCAGTGCAATGGCTGCTGCCGGTGATATGGCCCCCGAAGCCAGAGGACGGTGCTTTTTCACAGGATGGGAGCGGTCCTTTTCAAGATCCAGCAAATCATTGACAAGATATTCCGCACTGCTCAGCATACAAAAAGCCGCGAAACCCAGAAAGGCTTTCAGAAAAGATGTGCCATCCAGCAGTTTTTGCGAAAAAAGAATCCCTGCAAAAAGCAGAAGATTCTTTATCCATTGTTTTGGCCGCATGGCCTTTAAAAGCAGGCCGATCATTCAGTTCCGTCTTCTATTGTCTTCCCGTTCCGGTAATCCTAGTTGATATCCGCAGAATCAAATGTTTCCTGTTTTGACATGATGGCTTTTGCGCCTGACCGTTTCTTTTTATTCTTCCCGTCACCGTAATAATAGTAGTAATAATAATACGATCCCTGCAGACTGTTGATATTCACACCATTGATTAAAATACCGAGCACATGGCATTGTACATTTTCAAACAGGGTTCTGCTCCTGAGCAGGGCGTCACGTTCCGTCTCGCCGGATCGAACCACGAGAACAACACCGTCCACTTTGGGTGAAAGAACCGCCGCATCCGTGACGGGAATCACAGGGGGACTGTCAAAAATCACAATATCGTACATCCCGGAAACCTGATCAATGAATTCTGTCATTTTTTTCGATGCCAGCAGCTCCGAGGGATTGGGGGGCAGGGTTCCCGAGGTGAGTACGTACAAGTTTTCGATACGTGATTTTTTTACACAGCTTTGTAATGAAATGTTGCCAACCATGTGATTGGTCAGTCCATCGGACTGACTCAAACCGAAAATCGCATGGAGAACCGGTCTGCGAAGATCGGCATCTATTAATAGCGTACTGGCACCCATCTGTGAAAAAGTAATGGCCAGATTGGCTGCAGAGGTTGATTTCCCCTCTCCGGGACCGGAACTGGTCACAAGAATGGTTTTGACAGGCGAATCAACTTTGGCATACTGAATATTGGTGCGAAGACTCCGGTATGCCTCGGAAATCGGGGATTTCGGCGCAAAATGGGTAATCAGCCGGGAGGCAATCCGGAGGATCTCCCTGTCCTGGGCCCGGATATGCTTGCTCAGTTTCTCAGGTGCGATAAAGGGAATCGATCCCAAAACTGAAAATCCAAGCCGTTCCACATCCTCCATACTTTTTAGGGATGTGTCCAGGTATTCACGGACAAAACTGATCCCCAGCCCCAGACCGAGTCCCACCATAATGCCGAGCATGAGATTCAGTCTTTTCTTGGGTTTGATGGGCGATTTGGGAGGTTTGGCCCAATCCACAACGCGTACAGAACCGATCTGGCCGGCCTGAACAATGCGGTTTTCCTCGTATTTTTCCCGCAGCATCATGTAAATATTATTGTTCAGTTCCGCTTCACGCTGAAGCCGTGCCAGTTTCAGACTTTTGTCCGGAAGGGCATTGAGTTCTTTTTCATGCTTTGCCACGATCTCCCTCAAAGCACTGGTCCGCGCCCTCAGGGACCCGTTCTGGGCTTCCAGTTCAACGATTGTGGTAATCAGCGTTTCGGAATAATCCAGCGGATTCATGATACCACTGGTTACTGTTTTTCGCGTTTCTTCCAGTATTTTTTCCTGCAGCCCCTTGAGTCGCTGGTTCATGCGATTCAGCCTCGGATCCTCCTCGGAATAAAGCCCCGCCCCCTTGAGTTGTTGTTCATAAGATGCCTTTGCCGCTATCTCCTGGGCCATTTGTTTCTGCAGTTCAAGAATGATGGGACTGGACAGACTTGTTGCTTCATCCAGCAGTGCCCGCTGGCTTTCACCCAACTGGGCTTTCAAATGGGTCAGCCGTCTTTCATTGGCCTCCAGATCTGTTTTGGCACTCTGAAACATGGTTTCAAATTCGGCTGACTGCCGGATCAATTGTTCAGTTTCGGAAGATAATTCCGCCACACTGTTGGCTTCCTTATATGCTTTCAGCGTATTTTCAGAACTGTCCAGATCCATTTTGGCCGTAAACAGTTTATCATTCAGAAAATCGAGGACTTCGCTGACTTCGCTGCGGCTGTCTTCGATATCCATTTTCTGATAGGCCCTTGCCCATTCATTGGCAAGAAAAGCCGCCTCGAAGGGAGACGGCGCACTGACTTTCAGCTCAATCATGTCCGTGTCCCGCTTGGGAGCCACTTGTATTGCCCCGCGCCGAAATTTGTCAACAAGAACATCAAAGGAAGGCCCTCTGTCCATCGATTCCGCCCGGTTTCCGTTCATAACAACGGACATAAGCCAGGACTTCAGGTTAAATCGTTTTTGGGCTTGACGGTTTCCCAGAATCCACAGCGAATCGGCCACACTGGATTGCTGAATACTCCGGATCACCTGTTCGGCCAGGGTCCGGCTTCGCAAAATTTCCACATGATTGTTGATTCTCTTGCTTTGATCGAGCAAACTGCTTGAACTCAGTATCTGGCGTTCAACCGCGCCCTCTTCCTTTAAAAGAACAAGAGCTGATGCTTCATAGGTGGGCTGTGTGGTGAAAGTAAAATATGCGGTCGAAGCAACCACAATGGCAAAACAGACAATGATGATCCACCGGTTCCTGTAAATAATCCGAAGATAATCACTGAGTGCAACCTGCTGATCTCTGATTTCCTCCAAAAGACGCCTCCGTCTACTCTTTATAAAACCAATTTTTTACCAACTGGTAAAATATTGGCCTGTTCATTTGTATTCTGGTTCTTCCGACATCTGTCCGTAAAAGTGCCGTCTTCATAAGATACTAATACAATCTATTTAAAAACAACATGTTGTTCTCTGAAGTCCATTCGCCGCAGTTAATGCATATTATCATGCAAACTGCTTTGGTTTTGGAGAACAAATATAAAGGCAAAAAACATACCACATCCAATAACAATGTTCTCACCGCGTAAACTCTGCCATATTTCAACGCATATCTATGATTTCCATTCCTTCGGACACGCTGAATGTAAACATTTTTTCATCCACAGGCTGTCCCGTTACAATATTCTTCATTATATAAATGGTCCTGTTCTCATTGATATCTATTTGTTCTATTTTCACAGGTACCCATTCGTTCTTCTGAATCCATACATTGACTACAGGGACGAAAGTATCTTCTGTCAGGGCGGTTAACTGCAGATAATAACACGGAACATCTTCAACTGTTTCTTCTCCCTTGAGCGTACTGTTATATTCCTCGGTATGCTTCATGAATATTTGCCGTGGCAGTATTGTTTCATCGGAGTTGATCAGATTGTCGATAAGAACCCGGTTTGCCATTTTATTGAACATCCATAATGTCCTGCCATCGGAGACAATGATTTGATCTTCGGTTTCAATATAAAAATGGTCATCGCTCTTGAGATAAATGGTCCCCTTCAGCAGCTGTGTCTCTTCCGTCATTTTCCAGTAAAATTCCTGCAGGAAATCCGCCTGAAATGTAACAGCCTCTGTCAGCTTTTTCTCAACTTCCTTTAAAATCCGTTTTGGTTCCATATCAGCCCTGGCAGATCCGATTGTCACCAATAACAACAACCAAATCAATCGACATTTTTTCATGGGATATCATCCTCCGCTTTTCTGTTTTCCAGATCATCCAGCTTGTCCAGAAAAGATTCATCAACCAGAACCTGTCTGGCCTTGCTTCCGTCAAAAGGGCCCAGCAAACCGGCATCTTCAAGTTCATCGATCAGCCGGCCGGCACGTGCATACCCGACACGCAGCCGGCGCTGAAGGAGCGACGCTGACCCCTGTTGGTGCCGGATCACCAGTCTGGCCGCTTCCTTGAACAATTCATCCCTGTCCCCACGGCGATCTGCACTCTGCGCACTCTGGGATTCAACCCCGGGCAGGCGGTACAATTCCCCGTGTGGTTGCTGAGAAACATGCCTGACCACTTTACGCACTTCCTCAGTGGAAATATAGGCACCGTGGATCCGGATCGGTTCCGGTTCTCTTGGATTCATGAACAGCATATCGCCTCTTCCAAGCAGCTTCTCCGCTCCGTTTCTGTCCAGTATCGTCCGAGAATCAGTTTTCGCAGCTACCTGAAATGCAATTCGGGACGGGAAATTGGCTTTGATAACACCGGTGATCACATCCACGGAAGGCCGTTGTGTGGCAAGAATCAGGTGAATCCCCACAGCACGGGACATTTGTGCCAGTCTGGCAATGGGCTCCTCCACTTCCCTGGCACCTGAAATCATCAGATCTGCCAGTTCATCCACAACCAGTACCAGAAACGGCAATTTTTGATATGTTTTCCCGGTATCCGTCGGCGGAATGCGTCCGGATGTAACTGCTTTGTTATAATCATCAATATTTCTCACGCCGATTTTTGCCAGTATCCGGTATCTTCGCTCCATCTCCCGTTCCATGCTTTTCAGGACAGCGACGGCATTTTCGATACTCGTGATCACATCTTCTCCCAGACCTTCCCGTGTCGTCAGATGATGCCTGCGGAGTTTTCTGTAAAGACTCAATTCCAGCTTTTTGGGATCGATCATCACGAATTTTACATCCGATGGTTTGGCCCGGTACAAAATACTGGTAATAATGGTGTTCAGGCAAACGGATTTGCCTGAGCCTGTAGCGCCTGCAACCAGGAGGTGGGGCATTTGCGCCAGATCCGCCACGTAGGGAAGTCCCTCGATGGTCAATCCAAGCGCCAGCGTCAGTTTGGATCGGGACTGCTGAAAAACCTCCGATTCCAGAATGGTACGCAGTGATACCAGTGCGGCTTCCTCATTGGGAATCTCAATACCCACTGCCCCTTTCCCGGGAATAGGCGCCTGCACCCGGACCCGTGATGCCCGCATAACCAGTGCCAAATCATCCTGAATCCCCGTAAAACGGCTTACCTTAACACCAGGATCCGGCCTGATTTCAAAACGTGTAATCACCGGTCCCGGCTGTACGCCGGTCACCGTTCCCAGCACATCAAATTCGCGCAGCTTTTCTTCCAGAAAACCGGCCTTTTTTTCCAAAATTTTCCTGTCCACCTGAAAATTTTGTGCGGAGACAGGATCCAGGTAATTCAGTGACGGCATAACATATTCGCCGGATGGAGAAACCGGCTGCCGTATGATTTTGCTTTCCGGAGACACTGAGGCGGTTCTCTGTTTTTGATCCGGCATATGGATCTGTACCGGCTCTCTGGAAGCCGCAGACACCGATGCGTCATGACGAGCCGGCATGGTATCCTTGCGCTTGTGTCCTGACACTGCAGGGGCATCCTGTATCTTCATGTGTCGCGGTATGTCCCGGCCTTCCGCCTTTCTTCCGGACCTGCGATTCGATTTCGGAATCAGTTTGCCGATAAACTGAATCCCTTCTCTGAATTCCAGCATGGACTCACGGATACTCCAGGACGTGGCTGAAACCAGAAAAAGAAGCAGCGATGTCAAAAGAACAATGACACTGCCGACCATGCCCAGATAATGCCCCATCTGCTGGGCAAAAAAACCACCCAAAAGGCCGCTTATGCGAAAGCCATAACGGCTGTCCCCGGAAACGGCCTGCGGCATGGCGAGCGCCACCGACAAAAAGATACCGAGGGCAAGCACGTACAGACCAAACCGAAAAAATGGCAGAAAATTTTTTTGAAGAAGAATATTCCACCCCAGCAAAAAAAGAAGAAACGGGAAAACCAGGCAGGCATATCCAATGGTATACACATACAGATAATAGCTGATCCACGCTCCTCCCAGGCCGAGCCAGTTCTGAACATTGGCCGGAGAACCGCTGTTGGGATAATCTGATGGATGATAGGAAACCACGGCGAGGAATATCATCAGCGCCGTGACCATAATAAGAATTCCCAAAAATTCAAGTTTTTTTGTATAATCCGTTCTTTTCTTTTGTGGGGACATGATATACCTTTCCCGACCCTTCCGTTATCAAAAAACCGGTCACTCAGAGTGCCTCCATACTCCGAATCCCTGACCCGAAATTCTACAGAAACAGATTCATTGCCTTTCTGGAAGTAAGTGGCACAAAGGGAATGGATACTATCCGTCCTTCCAGGACATCTTCCCTGCCGGGTCTTTTAAATTTAAGAACAGCGTCTTCGCCCGGATCAAGGGACAAGCCTGCAAAACCGATGGGCTGATTCCCAAGTGTCGGAGAGATCACGCCGCTGAGTACAGAGCCGATTTGCCCGTCATCGTACAAAACGGTCCATCCAGGCATGGCTTTGCGTTTGCCGTCCAGTTTAAAGGGTACCACAAAATAATCAACGCCCTTCTCCACTTGCCTGTCAAGTGCCTTTTTCCCGATAAAGTCCTTTTTCATATCCATGACAAAAGGCCACGGATGACCGGCAGCCACACGATCCGCTTTTAATTCATGACCGTAAAGGGGCAAACCCGCTTCTGTACGGAGCGTATCCCTTGCGCCCAATCCGCATGGAAGCATCCCGTAAGCCCTGCCCGCATTCAGAAGGCATCGCCACAGATCCACACCATAGGTGCTATCGGTGAACAGTTCAAATCCGATTTCACCTGTATAGCCCGTTCTGGAAACCAGAACCGGCATGCCGCTGATCCGGACCTGATCGATGAAACGGAAAAATTTGAGATGCGAAAGTTGTTCCGGACGGGACATCAAACCGGCCAGCATACGGGGTGCGGCAGGACCCTGTAAATCGATTTTCACGATCCGGTTGCTGATGTCTTCCAGTTCGATGTCATCTGTCGCATGCCGGGACAGCCATTGAAAATCCGTGTCAATGTTCCCCGCATTCACAACAAGCATAAAACGGATGCCGGAGAACCGGCACAGAATACAGTCGTCCACAACACCACCCGATTCGTTCAGCATAAAATGGTACATGGCCTGTCCGTCTTCCATCTGGTCCACCCGGTTCGTCAGAATCCGGGAGAGAAACGCCTGCGCGCCCGTTCCGCGGATTTCATATTCTCCCATATGACTGATATCAAACAATCCGCATGTTTTTCGCGTCGTGTGATGCTCCTCGGTCTGGCCGGTGGAATACCACAGGGGCATTTCCCAGCCGGCAAATTCAGTCATCTTGCCGCCCAGGGCAAGATGCTCATCGTATAGTGGTGTTTTAGTGGCCATATTATGGATCCTTTCGGCGTCCTGACCGGTATGTCCGGACAGGTTCCCTTCTCCGGTGATTATTTATGAACCACCCGAACAATATCCTGATAAATGACAAAAAGCATTAACATGAGAATCATGACCATTCCTACCTGCTGAATGATCAGTTTGATTCTGACCGGAATCGTCTTTCGAATGATTCCTTCGATGTTCAGTATCAACAAGTGACCGCCGTCCAGCACAGGCAGGGGAAGCAGGTTCAGAATCCCCAGGTTCAGGCTGAGGAAAGCGAGAAATCCAATCAAATTCTCGAATCCGGACCGTGCACTTTCCCCGGCCATTTTGGCAATAAATATGGGACCGGCCAGCGATTTAATCGATTCCTCTCCTGAAATAAGTTTGCCGATGGAAACAATGATCAGTTCCGTGATAAACACCATGTTTTTACCGCCTGTGACAAAGGCTTCCCTCAGGCTGGCCGGCCGCATTTCAATGCGTGCATTAATTCCGATCAAACCAACTTCCACAATATCCCGGCGGGCGGGTACTTTTTCAGACACAGGAATCACATCAGCCTGAAATAAGGAATCGCCCCTGGACCAGATGATATGAAGCGTCTTCCCTGCGGATCCATGGATACATTCCGACAGATCATCCCAATCTTCAATGGGCTCATTGTTGATACTTAAAATGCGGTCATCAGGCTGCAAACCGGCCGCGGCGGCCGGTTTCCCCGGAACCACCGTTCCCACAACAGGCTTGTTGGTGTATTCACCGATTCCCTGGTGTAAAATACTTCCGACAAATATCACATAGGCCAGTAAAAGGTTCATCAATGGTCCGGCCAGGATAACCACTGATTTCTGAAACCATGGCCTTGAACGAAACTCCCATTTCTGCGGCGGGCTTTCCATCTGTTTGGTATCCATGCTCTCATCCACCATGCCTGAGATCTTTACATATCCACCGAATGGAACCCAGGACAGGCAGTAGTCTGTTTCCCCGATTTTTTTGCCGATCATGCGAGGCGGATATCCCAGGGAAAACCTTTCCACACGTATGCGGAAAAGCTTTGCGGCCAAAAAATGTCCCAGCTCATGGATGAATACCAGTACACCAAGAACAAAAACAGTTGCCAGAATAGTCGTCATGCTGTCTCCTTACGATCCTGGAGCAAATTCATCTTTGATAAATGCCTTTACCCACCGGTCCGCCTCCAGGACGGCATTCAGATCCGGATTCGCCACGACAGTGTGCCGGTTTAAAGCGTTTTCAACAATATTCGGGATCTGATGAAAACCGATTTTTCCCTCCAGGAAAAGAAGAACGGCCGATTCATCAGCCCCGTTTAAAACAGCCGGTGCTGTGCCTCCGGTTTCAACAACCTCGTACGCGAGACGAAGCGCGGGAAATTTGTCCATATCCGGCGGATAGAAGGACAATTCCCATATCCTGTCAAAATGCATTGGACTGTAATCCGCATTCCAGCGTTCCGGATAGGTCAGCGCGTAGGAAATGGGAATACGCATATCGGGCATGCCGAGTTGTGCTTTTACGGAACCGTCAATAAAACCGATCATGGAGTGCACAATAGACTGGGGATGCACAACCACCCGTATCTGATCGGCCTTAAATTTAAACAACCATCGCGCTTCAATAATCTCCAGGGCCTTGTTCATCATGGTTGCCGAATCAATGGTCACTTTTTTTCCCATGGACCAGTTTGGATGTTTCAACGCCTCTTCCACGGTAATGCTGCTGAATGTGTCTTTATTGCGCTTCAAAAAAGGACCGCCGGAAGCCGTAAGATATATTTTGTCAACAAAACGTGATTCCTCCCCCTGGAGACACTGGAACAGCGCACTGTGCTCACTGTCGATCGGCAAAAGCTGTACGCTTTTTTGTTCTGCGGTCCGCCGGACCAGTTCCCCGGCCATGACAAGCACTTCCTTGTTGGCGAGGGCAATGGACGTACCGGCATGAATGGCCTGCATGGTGGCTTCCAGCCCGGCACTGCCTACCAGAGCATTAACCGCCAGGTCCACATCCGCCATTCCGGCAGCTTCGAGCAATCCCTCCCTCCCGTAAAGAAGGCGTACAGGTATCTCCTCGAAGGAACGCAGCATGGTTTCATCCTGGATGCTCCCTGTTATCACAACGCATTCGGGACGAAATTGTTTCGCTTGTTCAAGAGCCAGCCCCAGATTTTGGTGAATGGTGATGACCGCCAGTTCAAATTGCCCTGGAAATCGTTTCATCACATCCAGAGTCTGCCGCCCGATGGATCCCGTGGATCCCCATATGGATATTCTCTTTTTTTGCACTCTCAGCCGCCTGCTTCAGATCCGTTAACCAGCACACCCACTGTCGGCCGGACTCTGCCAATGTTCATCCGCTCCGTATCGGTCAAATTTCCGGGGTAAAAATCCATGGACAGGGCTTCCGCCATCCCCTCTTTCAATGCTTCGGTCATTTTTCCGGCGATGGTATCTTCCTCAATCCACACAGAAGCATGGGTTGAGCGATTCCCAATATATTGCCGGATGCGTTCCTTTTTTCTTGTATCTTCTGTATTCAGAAAATCAGGCAATGCCAGATGCCCGGTGCCGGTCAGAAGTGATCCGTGCTGGAGCAGCGCATCCGGAAACAGCCGCTGGGCGCTTCCGGTTATTTTTTTACCGTCTGCGAGAATCTCATAACGCGCTGCTGCGGAAAAACATCCGAAAGCCTCCGCTCTCTGATAATGATTTTTCAGATCAAGTTTCCTTTTTTCAAAATGCGCCGGAATGCCCAGCCTCCTGAGTCCGATAACCAGACCTTCTCCGATCAACCGGTACACACTCTGCATGCCGCCAAATCCGGTGAGCGACGCTCTCGGAATGATAATGGCATATGTGATTTCATCCCAGTGCAGGACCGCCCTTCCTCCCGTGGGCCTCCGCACAACATCCACATGTTGTGTCCTGCAATACTCAAGATTGAGCATTTCTGCCGGCTGATGAAACCCCAGTGATATACAAGGCGGAAACCACCGATACAAACGGAATGTCGGCACGCCGAGAGTCGCGGCATACTGCGCCAGGCATATATCCGTAGCCATCTGAGTTGCCCCGTCAGATGGTCCCGTATCCAGAAAACGCCCTGCATTCATGAAAACCACTCAGTGAATAATGCCTCTCTCACTGCTGCCGATGAAATCGAGCACCGATTGAATTTCTGGTATGATTTCAAGCTCGGATTGGATTGTGTCGATGGCCTGATGGGTGTTCAGTTTCGAACGATACAATAGGCGATAACATTTTCTGAGCGCTGAAATGGTCTCTTTGGAAAATCCGCGCCTTTTCAGACCGACAATATTCAGCCCTTTAAAGGTCAGAGGATCGCCGGCTGCCAGAATATAGGGCGGTACATCCTGAACCGTCCGGAAGCCCCCTCCGATCATAGAATGCTGGCCGATTCTGCAAAACTGATGAATGGGTACCAGCCCCCCGATGATTACCCAGTCGCCCAATGTCACATGACCAGCCATCTGGACACCATTGGCCAGAATCACATGATCGCCGATAAAACAGTCGTGAGCCACATGGGTGTATGCCATGAGAAGGCAATGGCTGCCGATGACACTCTTTCCCCGGTCCTCGGTTCCCCGGTTCAAATCACAATATTCCCTGATTACAGTGTAATCCCCGATTTCCAGGGTGGTTTTTTCCCCCGCATATTTTAAATCCTGGGGTGCCGTTGAAACAACAACACCGTGATGAATATGACAATGACAGCCGATTCGCGCTCCTGCAGCAATGAGGATATGGGAATCAATCCGTGTACCTTCTCCAACCACCACATCACCTTCCACAATGGTATAGGGCCCAATGACAACCGATTCGGCCAGCCGGGCCTTTTTATCGACAATGGCTGTTGGATGAATATCCGGCACAGTACCTCCGCATCAAGATTTATTTATCCACAATAGCGGCCATGAATTCCGCCTCACAGACCAGATCATCACCCACATAGGTTCTTCCCATCATTTTGCATGAGGACGGTCTGTAACGGGCCAGCTCCAGTTCCATGATCAACTGATCACCAGGCAGGACCGGTTTCCGGAATCTTACTTTCTCGATGGCCATAAAATAGGCAACCTTCTCTTCCGGATTCTCGATAGCGTCCAGCAGCAGTACTGCGCCGGTCTGTGCCATCGCCTCGACAATCAATACACCGGGCATAATGGGATGCCCCGGGAAATGTCCCGGAAAAAAAGGTTCATTAAAAGTCACATTTTTCAATCCAATGACGCGCTCCTTGGGTACCAGGTCAAGAATCCTGTCCACCAGCAGAAACGGATAGCGATGAGGAAGAATTCTCTCGATGGCCAGACTGTCGAGAAAAACACCCTGCTGGGCTTTTTGTTTCTGATATTTTTTGCTGATTTTTTTCTTTTTATAAATTTGCTGTATTTTTTTTACCAGTTCCACATGGGCCGCATGACCGCTGCGTGCTGCCATCACATGGGCCTTCAGCGGGACACCCAAAAGTGCCAGATCTCCGATAAGATCGAGCACCTTATGGCGGACCGGCTCATTATAATATCTCAATTCCTTGCCGCCCAGAATGCCGTTATCACCCAGCACCACGTCCTCTTTCAAATCGAACCGTGAAGCCAGTGTTTTCAACTCATCATTGGTCAACTGCCGGTCGACAATGACAACAGCATTGTCCAGATTCCCGCCCTGTATCAGACCCTGATCATGCAGCGCTTCCACTTCATGAAGGAAACAGAAGGTCCTGGCTGATGCAAACTCACTGACAAATTCATCCTTTAAGGAATACATGGATGTATACTGGGTTCCCAGGGCCGGATTCTGATAGTCCACCATAAATGTCATCCGCAATTCATCCGAAGGAAACACCACCATATCGATACCCTTTTCCTTATCGGAATAAGTGATGGTCTCATCAATCTCCAGGTAGTCCCGGGGAGCGTCCTGTTCCACAATACCCGCCTCAAGCAGTACATTGACAAAAGGCTGCGCACTTCCGTCTCCTACCGGAGGTTCATTGGAGTTCAGTTCAACCAGTACGTTGTCAATCTGAAGCCCGTAAAGCGCTGCCAGTACATGCTCCACCTGACGAATATGCACATCGCCGATACCGAGTGTTGTATCCCGAAAATTGTCAACCACATGATCAATATCCGCAGGAATCAGAGGACAGCCGTCTATATCAGTCCGCCTGAACTGAACACCTGTATCCGGATCTGCCGGTAAAAAAGTGACTTTCACTTTGTTCCCGGTATGAAGTCCGGCTCCGGACAATGAAGCTGATTTGGCTATGGTTCTTTGTGATTCCAGCATTATTTCCTCGTCTTTTTCTCCAGCGCCTTCATGCGTTCCCGCATCTGCCGGATTTCCCTGATCAAATCAGGAAGTCTGTTCAGGGCGGCCATGACACGCATGGTTTCACGAATCGGCCTGGCCGGATATCCGAAAACCATTTCCCCGTCGGGAATGGATTTATCCACACCGGACTGTGCACCAACCGCCGCATCATCCCCCACAGTCAGATGCCCGGCAAATCCAACCTGCCCGCCAATGCGATTCCGCTTGCCAAGATGTGTGCTGCCGGAAAGACCCGCCTGTGCAGCGATCACAGTGTCCTCCCCGACAGTACAGTTATGTGCAATCTGAATCAGGTTGTCGAGTTTTGCACCCCTTTTAATCCTTGTTTCTCCCAAAGTCGCGCGATCAATGGTGACATTGGCCCCGATTTCAACATCATCTTCAATAACCACGATCCCGGTCTGAGGTATCTTTTCATATTTCTGACCCACACGGGCAAATCCGAATCCATCACTGCCGACAACCGAACCGCAATGGATAATCACCCGCCGGCCGATACGCGTCTTTTCCCTGATGCAGACATTGGCATGGAGAACACACTGATCACCAATGCACACATCATCTCCGATGACTGTGCCCGGCATCAATACGGTGCCGTGCCCGATACGACATCGTTTCCCGATCACGACATAAGGACCGACAGCCAGATCATCACCCAGATCCGTTTCCGCTCCCACAACCGCTGTGGGATGAATTCCCTTTTCCAGCAGGGGATGTGGCGGGTGAAACAGAACCACTGCTTTTAAAAAAGCAAAATAGGGATCCGGACATCGGATCAAAGCTCTTGATGAAGCGGAGGAAAAATCGGCCGGTACAATCACCGCGGATGCACCGGTTGTTTCAACAAACCGGGCATATTTCGGATTGGCCAGAAATGTGATCTGATCCTTCCCGGCTTCCTCAATTTTCGCCACGCCGGAAATGCCTATTTCCCCGTCACCCTCGAGGATGCCGCCGACATGATCTGCTATTTTACCTAAAGAAATCTGCATGTCCGTAAAGTCATCTATTGCGTATTTTCACTGGTTGTTTTTTTCTCAAGAATTTGCAAAACCTTGTCCGTCACATCAAATTCCTCTTTGGCAAACACAAGATTCCCGGCCACCGCATCAAAAATAAAATGAAATCCTTCATCCTCACCCACAACATTGATGGCCACATTGATTTGATCAAAAATCGGCTTCAGCAACTGCTCTCTGAGTTTGAAATATTCTCCCTGTTCACCCCATTTTTCATTCTGGTATTGCTGGGCTTCCAGGGCAAGCTGCTGGAGCTCCTGGGTTTTTTCCTTCTTTTTTTCCTCGCTTAAAAGCAGACTTTGTTTCTCCAGCTCTTCCTGGCGCGTCTGAAAATCCGTTTCCATTTTTTGCAGGCTGTCCATCCACTTCTTGTTTTCTGCTTCCAGCTGTTTTTCAGCATCCACAGCCGGGGCATACGTGGCTAAAATTTTCTGTGAATCAATATAACCAATTTTTGCCTGCCCATGAACAATCAGTGCCGGTAAAAGAAAGACCGCCGAAATGAGTAAATAAGTCCGCTTCGATGTACAAGTCACCTTCTCCTCCTTCGAAATCTATGAACAGATCAAACCGGTATTGCCGGCAAACAGGATATGGCAATGATGCTGATTGTTGGCTTCCGTTGCAAATAATATCACATGATCAATACAGCAAAAGTCCGCTCCCTTATCATAAAGAGAGAGGACTTGTGCAATACAGGAAATCTGCCGAAACGCGTGACAATAACCCTAAAAGATGCTGCATCATGTTCCCCGGAAATTCCGGTTAATTCACGGTGCTGCCTGTTAACCGCTTCAGTACTTTATCGGTCAGATCATGATCTTCCTTTGCATAAACAATATTGCCGGCCATGGCACCATTGAAAATGAAATCATAGCCTTCTGCATCTCCGATGGCATTGATCGCATCGTTGATTTTATCGAAAACCGGCTGCAAAAGTTCTTCCTGCCGCTTGTTCAGCTCTTCCTGTTTCTGCTGGCCGTACTGCTGCATCTGTATATATTTTGTCTGAAGCTCCTGGGCCTTTTCACGTCTCTTGTCTTCGTTTAAAAGCAGTCTTTGCTGTTCCAGCCTTTCATTCTCGGTCCGGATTTCCTCTTCCATCTTTCTCAATTCCTCGGCTACCTGAGCAGTCTCCCCTTCAAGGATTTTTTGAGCATTAACCGCACCGGCATACGTTGCCAGAATCCGCTGTGAATCGATATACCCGATTTTCATCTGAGAAAAGGCCGATCCGGCAAACAGAATGATCATCAGTACAAACCAGACCGTCCGGGTGTGAGATAATTTGCGCGTCACGTGGTCCTCCGTTTAATTGTTTTTGAGAATCGTATTGTCACACAAAGGGGCGCTGATTAAAAACTGCGTCCGAAAACAAAATGACTTTTCCATTTTCCGGATGTGCGCCGTCCGTATTCATCAAAATAATCAAATCCATATGCATAATCAAATCCGATAATTCCAACCATGGGCATAAAAATACGACCGCCGATACCCACGGACCGCCTTAAATCATATGGATCCGTATGTTCCAGATCCAGCCAGGTATTGCCGGCCTCGGCGAAAATCAGTCCGAATGTGGTCGGGTTGCTGATGATGGGGAAACGCAACTCGAGCGTTGCCTGTAACATGGTCCGGCCGCCCCAGTCACGGTATCCGCCGCCGGCCAGAGGATCTTCATAACCGCGAAGCGGAATGGAACGTGACAGGCCGCTGCCCCCCATGAAAAAATACTCTGTATAGGGTATTTTACCCTTGCCTGTCAATGTACCGATAAATCCGCATTGCGCCCGTGCAAGCACAATCAGCTTACGGAAAATCACCGGCAGAAACCGTTCCGCGCTGAAAATATGCTTGTGATATCCCACATTGCCGCCAAGAGGTCCGCCGGCTATTTCGGTAGAAAGACTGATACGGCTTCCGGTTGTCGGGAATTCCACCTGATCGAGAGAATTCCTGGAAATCACCTGCGTGATCCCGCTGGATGTCAGGGGCCAGTCTTCATTGATAATATTGTTTGGATTCAGATCGATCATATACTGGCTGAAATCGCCCAGTTCCGTGTTGTCGAGACGGTAATACCAGTCCCCCCGGAAATAATTGTCCGGCCATGTAAACCGTTTGCCATACTGCAATGAAAATCCCCGGCTCTGCTGACTGTAACCAATATAGTAGGCATCGCGCTTGGTATCATACACATTGACACCGATCAAGGTGGGTGTACTGCGAAACCAGGGTTCTGTAAATCCAATACTGAACGAACGGTAATATCGTCCGAAATTCCAGTCCAGAGACAAGCGCTGGCCGTTCCCGAAAAAATTGTTCATCCCGATCCCGATGCTGCCGATAAGCCGGTCCAGCTCACTCCATCCTGCAGACAGATTGGCTGTGTCGGTCGATTTTTCTTCAACTTTAAATGACAGATCCAGCTCTTCCTCATTGACCGGATGAACATTGGGTTCCACAACAGAAAAATAGTTCAGCATCATCAACTCACGGTGACTTCGCATGAGCAATTCCTTGCTGAACACATCCCCGGGCCGTATCATCAATTGGCGACGAATTACCCTTTCCTTGGTGCGTGTATTGCCTGTAATTCTTATTTTCCGGATTTTAACGGGATTTTTCTTGTCGATAATAAAGTGGACATCCACCGTGTCCCCACGGAATGTTTCTCTCGGATAAATTTGGGCATAAATATATCCACGGTCATAATATGCCCCTCCCAGATTCTCATTCCGGGATTTTTCAAATTCCTCCTCGCTGAACACATCGCCTTTTTTGAATTCAAGCTTGGACCTGAACTCCGCATCCGAAAACAGTGTGTCGCCCTCCCAGGTGATGTTGCCGAAATAATAGCACTGCCCCTCATTGATCCATATGTCAATAAACATATCTTTTCTTTCAACGTCATAGTAGAGGGAATCCTTTAAAATAGCCGCATCCCGGTATCCATGATTCCTGTAATAGGCCAGCACTTTTTCCTTGTCCTCGGCATATTCCTCCTTGTTAAAGTCCGCACCGCGCCACCATCTGTCTTCCTTGGTCTTCTTCATCTGCTTTCTCAGCCTGCCATCGTCATACACAGCGTTGCCGAAAAAACGGATCCGCTTGACCTGTACCTTTTTCCCTTCATTGATTTTTATCTGCAGGATCACCCGGCCTTCACGCTCGGACTCGTAAGTCGATGCATCAATCTCGGCCAGTGTATATCCCTTTTCAGCATACTTGACTTTCAGTTTTTTAACAAGTTTTGCCACGAATGATGGAGAAACCACCTGTCCCCGGAACAATCCGACTTCCTTTTCGAGCTCATCGGTCTTAAACCGGTTATTACCTTCTATGGTCAGTTTTTCAAGACGCGGGTATTCTTCAAGGCGGATTGTGAGTTCAACACCCTCCACCGTTTTTTCATTCAGAACAATTTGAATATCGGAAAACAGATTCAGCGCCCACAGATTTTTAACCGCCTGTTGAATATCATCCCAATTGGTTTCTTTCCCCTCGCTCAAACCGGCGCTTAATCGAATGGTGCTTTCATCGGCTGTTTTATTGCCGACAATGTTCAGTTTGTTGATTCTGCCAATATCATTTCCCTGACCCATGGCAGTTGCTGCCAATGCCATCACGGTCAGAATTACCAATGCAATAAAATATTTGGACTTAAAAGACATCAAAACAAGCCGCCTCCTCAAGTAAATAGCAGTGTAAAATAAGAAATTATTTGTGTTTTGTAAAGCAGAAAATCCATTCCATTTAAAAAGGGAATATGTGCCTGATCCACAATCTTTTATCTTCCCGGCGTTCAGACAGAAGCTGGCTGTCATACCGATATTCCATTTCGAGAAACAAATTGGGCCGGATTGTGTATTCCATGGTCAGGGCATGCCGGAATCCAAGACCGTGCATATGATACTGCAATCCGATATCTCTCTGAACCTCACCTGAATAGGTGACGAAAAAACCGGGACCGAGATACTTGCCAACCATGAACCGGCTGCTTTGCAGCAGCATCATGGGATCGAATCCCAGCTGGTTCACATTTCTGAGCTGAACCAGATTCCTGCTGAACATCGACGAAAATCGCACCACATCCAGTCCCAGATGCTTCCTCAGGCCCCGTTCCAGAGGACGTATAATGGGCCGAAACACCATGTTGTCAACCTGAACTCCCAGTGCCTGATAGGCCCTTTCTGTCAGCCGGTCTGTGGCAAAACCCAGCGCCGCCAGCAAATCCGCCTGGGTTCTTCCTATGTGTGGATTGTCGGTTGAAAACTGAAAATTCAGTTTGTCCCAATCCCCTTCATTCAGAACCACACCAGTTTGTGCATCCAGTTCCGAAACTGTCAGCCATATGGTTGCCGGTATACCGGTTGAATCGATTATGGTTGTAAACGCGCGTACTGAAAGCAGCGGGCTTTCCGCACCTTTTGGATAGTCAAAGGTAATTTCCTCAGGCCGGAAAAAATGATCGAGCACTTCAATCGATCCCTCTGTCGAAAGAAGATTGCCCCAGACCTGAAGCGAACCGTCATCGTTGATGCCCTGCACATAAAAGGCGCCGTAATGATCCTGAAGCTTCAAATCAACAAACACGTTTCCAAACGGACTGGCCATCTCACGCACGTAATGCACATCTCTTTTCGGAACAATACGCAAATTCCAGTCCACGGTCCCAAGAAAATGCATGACCGGATCTTCCGTTTTATCGTCACCGGAAGAAAGAAACGGATAGGTCAGTCTGGTATCCGTGCAGAGAAGCGTGCCCTGAAACCTGGGAGCATCCGATGGTCCCATAAGAAGAAACGGTTCATCCGGATTGGTATATCCCTGAAAGCCGATCCAGCCTTCATCGCCCGTCTCCATCAGTCCGGGAAGATGGATCCGGAGGCCCCGCCCCCCGGTTTTGATACCAAGTTCGCCCAGATGGATACCAAGACGGGGAAGGGCCAGCGGCTCCAAAGCCAGAGATGATTCCGGAAGATCCCGGTTGGAAATAGTAAATGGCTGATTCTGAATTTCACCTGACAGATATTCAATGTGCAAAAACCTGTTTTCATTGTCCATGGTGATTTTTGTTTTTAATGCGTCTATTTCGCGTATGAATGAGGCAAGGGCAATGTGCCCGTCTTCAAATTGAATTTGGGCACTTCCCAGAGTCAGATCATTGATTTTTCCGGCCAGGCGAAATGATGCTTCCCCCAGGGCACCCGACCGGATCACCCATTTGCTCAGTTCCGGCAGGGGCGCCAGCAGGTTTCCTTCTGCATTGATGGTCACATCCAGGTCCGTATCAGGATCATGCGGGATGATTCCACGGCACTGTATTGAAAGACCGTCATCCCGGGTGATGACACTGCTGGATATTTCCAGTTCACCGCCTGAAATGCCTTCCGGTCCAAGAATCCTGTCCTCCAACGACGCAGAAATATTCTTGAAACGGAATCCGCCAACATGTCCAGAATCGATATTCACAGCACCCACAAAACGGGGATTGCGCGGTGTTCCCCAGCACTGTATATCCAGACTGCCCTTGCCCGACACATAATCATCCCTGCCAAGTAACGCCTGGAAGAACTCTCCGAAATCAATTTCCTTGCCGGTAATTCTTCCGGCCAGGGAATCACCCGCCACGGCCCTGCAGTTGGCGGCAACAAGAACATGATCATTCTGTTTCCAATCCAGTTTCATGTATTCCAGTGCACTGGGGGTTCCCTGAAAAGTCACATCCCCGCTATACATACCGACATCGTGAAACCAGGCATTCCGGAGATGCAAATCCCCCCGGATATTCACGTCGCTTTCTTCCCCTGTGAAAGACACCGCTCCGTTCATCACGCCCGTATAGGGCATACTCTGTGGAAATATATCATGCAAATCCTCAAAGACCATATTGTTCAGCGAAAACTCGGCGTCGACATTGTTATCCCCGTTTTTCGGAAAAACCCCCCTGGCAATCAGCCATTCTCCCACGCGTCCCTCGGTCAGTTTCCACCGGAGAACATTGCGGGTTCCATACAACGCAATGGGCAGGCTTTCTCCTGCAGGGCCATAGTAATTTGCTTTCACCTGAAAAGGAATTTCTTCATCATGTGAGGATTCGGAAAGCATGGTCAGGTCAAACCTGGGAATGGTATCATGGGGAGACAGGGCCAAACCTTTCATGAACATCTGCCATGAATGGTCATCACCGGTCAGATCACCCTGAATATTCAGAGTCTGCAGTGATTTTCGCAGATGATCCGGTACAAACGGCATAAACAGATGCGGAACATTTGAATAGGAAAAACGGTAGGCTCTGGCTCCTCCAAATGGAGACTTCACCATCCCCTTCAGATTGAAGCCGCTGGTGGATGTCATTTCAAGATTGAGGCTGTTGTTTTCCAGCACAGCCACTGGCACGATACTCTCTTCATAATCCCCTGCAGAAACCAATGTCAGAAGACCCTGGAGATTCGCCTTCGTCCCTTCCCCGGTTGTTACACTCTCTATGGCAAATTCGCCCCGAAAACGGTCAATGCCGTTGCCCAGCCATGCATAAGCTTCCGGGAATCCATTGCTGTTGAGCTTCATATTTAAAGCACCCAGAATTGTATCCCCGCTGAAAGACATTTCTCCATTCAGGCTGATTTCGGTTCCGGCACTCTCCCGTGCCTCTCCTTTCATGGTCACGATGCGGTTTTTCATGCCGATCTCAAGCAGGGTATGCGGGAAGAATGCCCCGACCAGATCCAGGTTCTCGATCTTAATATCCCCGGTGATAACGGGCTCCTGAAAAGGTCCGCTCACATTGAGATTCAGTTCGCCTTTCCCGGTCGGTACAGGATGCTTCCCGGGCAGTGTATTCCTGATAAAAGTATTGATATCCAGAGATGACCCGCTTAACCGGATATGATACTCGGGCTGAAGTATGTTTTCCAGACGACCGGAAAGTTTCAGGGGAACACCATTAAAACTGTTCACCGTTCCTTCAACTGTCAAATCACCCTGCTTTAAAAAGCACTGAATATCCATATTTTTAAAAGAAAAATGGCCTTCCCTCAGTGCCAGCATGGCATTTTCAATCTCATATAAACCTGTAATACCGCTTTCAGGCTCATAATATACATGACCCCGCATATCACCGGAATTCACACGAAGGAAATCCGGGAAAAGAAACTGGTATTCCGGAGTCAATGCAAACCGCTGCAGCTGGACATCCAGGTGAACGGGTTTCATGTTGACCAGATCCATTTTCCCTTCGAGCCGCGTATTGTTGATTTTGGCGCCAAAAACCCGTCCCGCCAGCCGGACAATGGCCGAATCCAGCGGTACTGTCTCCACCCAGCCGTTGAGCGCCTCGGCAACAGGGGTATGTTCGCGCCGGGCATTTTCCACCAGAATTTCAGCATTCGAAATCATGATGCGCCTGAGAGGAACCAGTTCTTCAAGGGCATGCCGCAAATTAACATCCTGTAACTGATTCTCACCGTTTGGAAAAACCAAAGAATCCGCCCTGAAAATAATCCGGGGATGGATAAAAACGACCTGGTGGGTCAGTTTCTGGGGCGTGAATCCATACCGGAAAATATTCAGAATACGGTATCCGATACGTACATCATCCACCTTTATTACAAAAGAACGGTTCTTGGGTGTCAGGGTTACACCTTTCAGATGAAGGCTGACCAGGTCCATACCCACTTTTTCAATGTCCGAATTCTCATCCAGAAATGGCCGGATCTTCTGAAGAAGAACCGATTTCAGTTTTTCGTTGGCTCTGGAAAACTGCAGTCCAAAATATGTTGTCAGAGACACCATACAAAACAGCACTGCAATGACCAGTACCCATTTTCGTCGACGCATACCGGTTTTCTTTTATAAAATAAAAATAGGGGTCTTATACCCCTCGTTACATGCAATATTCTCACCCAAGGCATACAGAATATAGACGATTCTACAGCAGCTCGGGTTCCATAAAAATACGCCTTAA